>WBZP01003194.1_pt3 | contig 11546 bp, 10 predicted proteins | sample 5204301 | NCBI WGS metagenome assembly WBZP01 (sample SAMN12412401, study PRJNA552823) | activated sludge metagenome | isolation source: activated sludge from nitrification reactor of wastewater treatment plant... | place: USA: Pennsylvania | collected 2017
ACCAGGAAGCTGATCACCGAGACGATGGGCAAGGCCCGCGGCCCGACCTGCTCCACCTCCAGCCACAGGTCGCGCGCGCGAAAGCGTGCCCGGCCGGCGAACAGGCGCATGAAGGACAGGGTGATCTCGCCGAGGAAGCGCAGCATGGCCGGCGCGCCGTGGATCAGCTCCAGCGTCGCTGCGCCGACCCGCGCCGCCAGGGTCGGCGCCGGGCCGGCACGCTGCGGCACCTTCTGCTCGGGCACCGCCCCGGCCATCGCCAGCAGGCGGCGCACCCCCTCGGGCAGGCCGGCCTGATCGACAGCGATGCCGCGTCCGGCGCAGGCCTCGAGCACCCCGGCGAGGAAGGTCAGCAGGCCGGAATCCCAGTCCTCCAGGGCAGCCGCATCGAAAGTCAGTCTGCGCAACACGGCGTCGAGTTCGGTCGCGACGGCCGCGGCCGAGGGCAGTTCCCCGTCGAGGCGCCAACGCCCGGCGAGGACGACCTCGAGGCCGTCCTCCCCTTTCCTGCGCAAAGCGATTTTCCGCCCCGCCTCCCCGACGGCGGGCGCTGCCTGAGCCGATGCCATGCCCGCATGCTAAACGGCGCGACGCGGCCTCACAAGTCCGGCCCGGCAATTGTCGGCCCTGCGACTTTACGCAGGGAAGGGATGGAGTAACATGCGTGGGTCCAATCCACGCGGAGTCGAAAGATGGGCTGTCACGTCACCGTCGTCGTCGCCAGCGGCGAGCGCCACGAGTTCGAGCTGCACGAGGCGGACTTGGCCGGCCTGGATGCACGCCAGGCGCAGGAATGGCTGGGGCAGGAGTTCGAGGCCGCCGGCTGCGTGCCGACCAATCCCGTCGGCAAGCTGCTGCTGGCCGACAAGATCCTCTGCCTGGCCAAGGCCCAGCAGGAGGCCGCCTGGGCCGAACCATCGCCCTGGGCGAGGCAGTTCGTGCGCACCGCCGCCGCGGCCATCGGCCGGACGGTGCTCACCATCGACCTCGGCAACCATTCCCTCGGCTACTGAGCCCGGCCGCCAGAAAATGAACGGGGGCCGTAGCCCCCGTCCTTCCTCCTCCCACCGGCGGATCCTGTGAATCCGCCTTGCCTCCTTGACGGGGGCGGATTGTGGCGACATCCGCCGCTGAAGTCAATGTGCACCGCGGCGTAATCCGGCCAGCGGGACGGCCAGCCCGGCCACGACCAGCAGCAGAACCCCGGCATTGCCCCAGCGGACATAGGGCGTCGCGCCCGTGTGGCCGCGCACCTCGGCGACCAGGGCGCCCTCGCCGAAGGGCGGCAGCACGCGCTCGACGCGCCCCCGAGGCCCGACGATGGCCGTCATGCCGGTGTTGGTCGCGCGCAGCATCGCCCGCCCTGTCTCCAGGGCGCGCATCCGGGCGATTTGCAGGTGCTGCGGCTGGGCCAGCGAGTCGCCGAACCAGGCCGTATTGGAAAGATTCACCAGCAGCGTCGCCTCGGGCAGGGCCCGGATCAGCTCCTCGCCGAAGACGTCCTCGTAGCAGATGTTCACCGCCACCCGCTGTCCGGCCAGCGCCAGCGGCGCCTGTCCGGCGGCGCCGGGCGAGAAATTCGACATCGGGATGCGCAACAGCGCCAGGGTCCAGGCGAAGGCCGGCGGAGTGAACTCGCCGAACGGCACCAGGTGCCGCTTGCGATAGGCCTGGACCTCGCCCGGCCCGAAGCCGACCGCGCTGTTGAAATAGCGCCCGTGCAGGTCCTGCGCGGCGATGCCCAGCAGCAGCGCGCCCTGACCGCCGCGCGCGGCGCGGCGCAGCTCGGCGAGGTAGTCGCGCGGCAGCTGGTCGAGCATCAGGGGCAGCGCCGTTTCAGGCAGGATCAGCAGGTCGGCCGGATGGGCGCGGGCCAGGCGCAGGTAGGTGTCCATCGACAGCTGCAGCCGTTCCGGCCGCCACTTCAGGCTCTGTTCGATGTTCCCTTGCAGCAGGCTCACCGACAGCGGCGCGCCGGCCGGCTGGGTCCACTCGATGCGCATCAGGCCGGCGCCGGCCGCCAGCAGGGCGACGGAGACAGCCGCCGCCGCAGGCCAGTGCCGGCGCTGGTGAAAAGTCAGTCCCCAGGATACGGCGATCAGGGCGGCGGCGAAGCCGACGCCATACACCCCCAGCAGCGGCGCCCAGCCGGCCAGCGGGCTGGGCGGGGTTTGCGCGTAGCCGAAGGCCAACCAGGGGAAGCCGCTGAACAGCCAGCCGCGCAGCCACTCCGACAGCGTCCACGCCGCGGCGGCGAGCGGCGCGTCGACTAGCAGGCGACCCCTGCGCAACCGCCCGAAGACGTAGCCGGCGAGGGCCGGAAACAGCGCCAGCAGGCAGCAGAACAGGCAGGCCGCCAGGGCAGCGAGCGGCGCCGGCATGCCGCCGAAGACATGCAGGCTGACATAGACCCAGGAGACGCCGGCGAGAAACAGCCCCAGGCCGAAGGCGAAGCCCTGCAGGGCGGCGGCGCGCGGCGTGGCGGCGCGCCACAACCAGGCCAGGGCGGCCAGGGTCAGCAGGGGAACGGGAAACAGTTCGAAGGGGGCGAAGCCGAGGACCGATGCCGCGCCGAGCAGGAAGGCCAGGGCGCCGAGCCGGGCCGAGCCGCTCATGAAGCCGCGGCGGTGCGGTCCACCAGCAGGGTGTGCACGCGCCGGCTGTCGGCGCGCAGCACCTGGATGCGCAGCCCGCCGATCTGCAGCACCTCGCCGCGCTGGGGCAGGCGGTCGAGGCGGTGGATCACCATGCCGCCGACGGTATCGAAATCCTCGTCGCTGAAATCGGTGCCGAAGGCGGCGTTGAAGTCGGCGATCTCGGTGGCGGCCTTGACGCGGTAGCGGCCGGCCTGGTCGAGCAGGATGTTGTCGGCGGCCTCGTCGAAGTCGTACTCGTCCTCGATGTCGCCGACGATCTGCTCGAGCACGTCCTCGATGGTCACCAGACCGGCGACCCCGCCGTACTCGTCCACCACGATGGCCATGTGGTTGCGCGAGGCGCGGAACTCGCGCAGCAGCACGTTGAGCCGCTTCGAGTCGGGGATGAAGATCGCCGGCCGCAGCATGTCGCGCACGGCGACGTCCTCGCCGGCATGCAGGCGCAGCAGGTCCTTGGCCAGCAGGATGCCGATCACGTCGTCGCGGTTCTCGCCGGTGACGGGGAAGCGCGAGTGCGCCGTCTCGATGGCCTTGGCGGTCATCGCCGCGGTGCCGTCGTGGATCGAGATCGCCTGCATCTGGGCGCGCGGCACCATGACGTCGCGCACCTGCATGTCGGAGACCGCCAGGGCGCCCTCGATGATCGACAGCGCGTCGGCGTCGAGCAGGTTGCGCTCGAAGGCCGAATGCAGCAGGGCAATGAGCTGCTCGCGGTCCTCCGGCTCGCGCATCAGCAGCGCGGAGAGGCGTTCGAGAAGCGAAGGCCGACTGGGGGAAGGTTCCATATTCAATACGGGTCGGGATAGCCGAGCCGACCCAGGATCTCGCGTTCCAATTGTTCCATGATGCGGGCGTCGGCGCCCGACTCGTGATCGTATCCCTGCAAATGCAGCATACCATGCACGACGAGGTGGGCGAAATGGGCGTCGGCGCGCTTGCCCTGCTCCGCCGCTTCGCGCAACACCACCGGCAGGCACAGCACCAGGTCGCCGCTCAGCACGGGCTGCCGCGCATAGGCAAACGTCAGCACATTGGTGGCGTAATTCTTGCCGCGGTACTGCGCGTTGAGCGATCGCCCCTCCTCCGCATCGACGAAGCGCACGGTCACTTCGGCCGCGCCCGGTTCGGTGGCGCGCACCCAGCGGCGCAGCTCTCCGCGCGCCGGCATTGCGGCATCCTTCAGCGCGTACTGCACCGAAAGAAACAACCTTCCCCCCGCCCCTCTTCCCGGGAAAGGGGGTGACTTCGGCTCGCAACCCTCACGGCTCGCACACGGCCTCGCCTTGGGGCGGCCCGGCGGCGAAGCCTTAAGCGGCGCCCGGCTCGCGCTTTTCTTCGTGCTTTTCATAGGCGGCGACGATGCGCGCCACCAGCGGGTGGCGCACCACGTCCTCGGCGAGGAATTCGGTGAAGGCGATGCCGCGCACCTCGCGCAGGATGCGCGCCGCCTCGATCAGCCCGCTCTTGGTGCCGCGGGCGAGGTCGATCTGGGTGACATCGCCGGTGACCACGGCGCGGGCGCCGATGCCGATGCGGGTGAGGAACATCTTCATCTGCTCCGGCGTGGTGTTCTGCGCCTCGTCGAGGATGATGAAGGCGTGGTTCAGCGTGCGCCCGCGCATGTAGGCGAGCGGCGCGATCTCGATGGCTTGGCGCTCGAACAGCTTGGCTACCTTGTCGAAGCCCATCAGGTCGTAGAGCGCGTCGTAGAGCGGCCGCAGATACGGGTCGACCTTCTGGGCGAGGTCGCCGGGGAGGAAGCCGAGCCGCTCGCCCGCCTCGACGGCGGGACGCGTCAGCACGATGCGGCTGACCTGGTCTCGCTCGAAGGCATCGACGGCGGAAGCGACCGCGAGGTAGGTCTTGCCGGTGCCGGCCGGGCCGATGCCGAAGGTGATGTCGTGCTCCTGGATCTGGCGCAGGTACTGCACCTGGCGCGGCGTGCGGCCGTGCAGCTCCGGCTTGCGGGTGAGCAGGCCCGGTTGATTGGCCTGACCCCGCTCGGCCAACTGTCCGAGCTCCACCAAGCCGAGCTGGATGGCGTCGACGGAGAGATGCTCGCCGGCCCCGGCGTAGAAGTGCCGCAGCGCGGTGGCCGCCTGCGCCGACTGGGCGGGGTGGCCGCGCACGGTGAAGCGCTCGCCGCGGCGGGCGATGGCCACATCGTAAGCGGTCTCGATCTGGCGCAGGTTCTCGTCCAGCGCGCCGCACAGGTTGGCCAGGCGCTGGTTGTCCACGGGCGACAGCACGACCTCGACGGATTTGGCTTTCACGATTCGCGGGTGACGATCTCGCCGCGCAGGGAATGCGGCAGGGCAGCGCGGATGGCGACCTCGACGAAGCGGCCGACCAGGCGGGGGCTGCCGGCGAAGTTGACGATGCGATTGTTGTCGGTGCGGCCGGCCAATTCGGCGGCATCTTTCTTGGAAGCGCCTTCGACCAGGATGCGCTGCTCCGTGCCGACCATTTTTTCGCTGATGGCCTGCGCCTGCGCCTCGATCTTCGCCTGCAGGCGCATCAGGCGCCCTGCCTTCACCGCCTGCGGCGTAGCGTCGGGGAGATCCGCCGCCGGCGTGCCGGGGCGCGGGCTGTAGAGGAAGCTGAAGGAGGCGTCGAAGCCGACCTCGTCGATCAGCCTCATGGTGGCCTCGAAGTCGGCCTCGGTCTCGCCGGGGAAGCCGACGATGAAGTCGGTCGACAGCGAGAGGTCGGGCCGGGCCGCGCGCAGCTTGCGGACGACGGACTTGTACTCCACAGCCGTGTAGCCGCGTTTCATCGCCGCCAGCACCCGGTCGGAGCCGGACTGCACCGGCAGGTGCAGGTGCGAGACCAGCTTGGGCAGGCGGGCGTAGGCCTCGAACAGGCGCGGCGTCATCTCGCGCGGATGGGAGGTGGTGTAGCGGATGCGCTCGATGCCGGGAATCTCGTGCGCGCACTCGAGCAGGAAGGCGAAATCCGCCGTTCCCCCATCCGCCATGGCGCCGCGCCAGGCGTTGACGTTCTGGCCCAGCAGGGTGACTTCGCCCACGCCCTGCGCCGCCAGCCCGGCAATCTCGGCCAGCACGTCGTCGAGCGGGCGGGAGAGCTCCTCGCCACGCGTGTAGGGAACGATGCAGTAGGTGCAGAACTTGCCGCACCCTTCCATCACGGTGACGAAGGCCGAGCCGCCGTCGACGCGCGCCGGCGGCAGGGCATCGAACTTCTCGATCTCGGGGAAGGAGACGTCCACCTGCGGCCGCCCCGAAGCGCGGCGTTCGCGGATGAGTTGCGGCAGGCGATGCAGGGTCTGCGGCCCGAAGACGACATCGACGTAGGGCGCGCGGCGCACGATCGCGTCCCCTTCCTGGCTCGCCACGCAGCCGCCGACGCCGATGACAAGGTCCGGCTTCGACCGCTTCAGCAGCCGCACCCGGCCGAGGTCGTGGAACACCTTCTCCTGCGCCTTCTCGCGCACCGAACAGGTGTTGAAGAGGATCACGTCGGCGTCTTCGGGGGAATCGGTCTTCTCGATCCCCTCGGCGGCGAGCACGTCGGCCATGCGGTCCGAATCGTACTCGTTCATCTGGCAGCCGAAGGTCTTGATGTAGAGCTTCTTGGCCACTACTGTTTGGGGGCGGGGTTCTGCGATCTCTGCTTGATGAGCTGGTCGGCGACCTCCGCCTCTTCGCGCGTCAGCACCCAGACGCGCTGCACCGTGCCGTACTCGTCGAGCTTGTAGAGCACCGGCACCGGCTGCTGCACGGCGCCGGACAGGACGATCCGGTTCTGGACGTCGCGGATCTGCAGGCTGGCCGACAGCCTGAGGGTCTGGTCGTTGAACTGGGCGAAGCCATTGCTGGGCGGGCTCATCGTGGCCAGCGGACCGGTCTGCAGCGTCGGCCGCACGACCCCGACCGGCACGCCAGGCTGCACCGGCGGCGGGGGCGCCATCGCCGATTCCATGATGGTGTCGATGATGCTGCTGAGGATGGCCGACAGGATCGGGTTCATGAGAACGGATTATAGGCCATCAGGGCAGGGTGAAATAGAAGGTCGCTCCCTTGCCGGGGGAAGATACCGCCCAGACGCGCCCCTTGTGCCGCTCGATGATGCGCTTGACGATGGCCAGCCCGACTCCGGTGCCGGGAAACTCGGCTTCCTGGTGCAGGCGCTGGAAGACCCCGAACAGCCTGCCTGCATGCTCTGGATCGAAGCCGGCGCCGTTGTCCTTGACGTAATACACCGGCAGCCCGCCTTCCTGAATGAAGCCGATTTCGACATGCGCATCGCTGCGCCGGGAGGAGAACTTGAGGGCGTTGCCGACCAGGTTGAGCAGCGCCTGGCGCAGCAGGGCTGGATCGGCCTCGACATCCGGCAGCGGCCGGATAGCCACGGTCGCCCCGGGGTTGACGCGGTGCAGCTCCTCGACCACGGTGCGCAACATCGCCTCCATGTCCACCCGCATCCGGTTCAGGTCGGAGCGGCCGACCCGCGAGAACGTCAGCAGGTCGTCGATCAACTCGCCCATCCGCACCGCGCCACGGGCAATCCGCTGCAGCATGTCGATCGATTCCGGATCGAGGCGCCCCTTCTGCTCATCGACCAGAATGCTGGCGTAGCCGTTGATCGCCCGCAGCGGCGTGCGCAGGTCGTGCGACACCGAGTACACGAACGATTCCATCTCGGCGTTGGCCTCCGCCAGGGCGGCCGTCCTTTCGGCCACGCGCCGCTCCAGCGAAGAGGTCAGCTTGATGATTTCCGCCTGCGCGCGCTGCCGCTCGGAGATGTCGATCGCCACGACCAGGCATTTCCAGCGGCCTTCCCGCTCGACGGCCTGCAGATGCACCTCGACCGGATAATCGCTGCCGTCCGAGCGACGGTGAGCCGTCTCGATGACCTGCTGCGTCTTCTCGTGCTGCAGCAGCTGGCCGATCAGCCTCGTCAGCGCCCCTTCGGTGTAGTGCGGCATCAGGTCCAGCGGCGTGAGCAGCCGGAGGTGGCGGAACGAATAGCCCAGATTGAGCAGGGCGCCGGCGTTGGCGTATTCGTAGCGCAGGGTGACGGCGTCGAAGACGTAGATTTCGTTCCGGCTCTGCTCGACCAGGGCCAGCAGCTGGCGGTTTTCCTCCTCGGCCAGCTTGCGCTCGGTGATGTCGCAGACGATTCCGTCGAGGCGGATCCGCCGGCCTTGCGCATCGCTGGCATGGCGCCAGCGGATTTCCACCCAGAGCAGATTGCCCTCGGGCCGGACGATGCGGCACTCGATGACGCCCGCCCCGGCCTGCAACACCCGATCGAGCATGGCCTCCGCCTGCGGGCGGTCGTCCGGCTGCGTCATCTCGAGCCAGAGGCGTGGCTGGAGGCGGAAGTCCTCGGCGTCCCGACCGAAGATCTTCTCCGTCGACGCGCTGACGAAAAGCGTGGCGTCCATCTCTGGCGTGAACGACCACAGCGCCAGCTCCATCGAATCGAGCACGGCGTCGAGCTTGGCCTGGGCTTCGAGCAAGGATCGTTCGCGCTCGGCCAGGATATCCAGCATGCTGTTGAGCTGGGCGGCCACCTCGCTCACCTCCCTCGGTCCGCCGGCCAGGGCGCGCGCCTCGCGCCTGCCTTCGCCGAAGCTGCGCGCCGTCCTCGCCAGGGCCGCCACCGGCAGGGAAATCCGCCGGCCCAGGAGATAGGAGAGGGCCAGGGCCAGGGCCAGCACGCCCAGGCCGTAGGCCCCGTGCCGGAGGGCGCTGTGGGCGATCCGGCTCTGGATCGGGTCGACATCCAGGCCGACCATGGCCAGCCAGTCCGTACCGCTGACCGGATGAAAACCGTAGATGCGCTCCACCCCATCGGAAGCGCGGCCGCGCAGGACGCCGCTGCGCTGCTGCAGCATGGCCTGGGTCAGCGGGTCGTTCAGCCGGCTTTCGCCGACATGCCGGTCCGGGTCGCGCGAGCAGGCCAGCACCGTCCCCTCGCTCTTCAGGATCATGGAGATCGGCTTCTCGGGCAGATTCAGGGTGGCGACCAGGGACTGGAAGCGCTCCAGGGGCGCGGCGGCAATGACCATGCCGGCGGCCCGGCCATCCCCGCCGCGGACCGGATACGCCAGCGGAAACATCCAGAATCCGCTGGCGCCGTCCTTGACCGGATTGCCCAGCAGCAGCCGGGGCAGGCCGTCGGCCTGGGGCAGCAGGAGCCGGGCCGCCGTCAGCCCTGCCGCCGCCTGCTCCTGCTGGGTGCCGGCAAGGCAGACCACCCGGCCGTCCCGGTCCACCATCGCCAGTCCGGCATACTCGCGGCCGATGGTTTCGGTATCGGCGAAGAGGGATTTGCAGCGCCCCGGATCCAGACTGCCGACTTCCACCCGGCGGGAGATATCTCCCAGCCTCTGCTCGGTCCTGGCAAAGTAGCCCTGGGCATCGACGGCGGCCACCCTGGCCCAGCGATCGGCATCGCCTCGCGCCCGGTCGAAACCGGCCTGGGTTTCCTGAAAAAGATCGTAGGCGAATGCCAGCAGGAGGGGCACGACTGCCGCCACCACCAGGAAACTCAGCTGGGTCCCAATGGGGCGACCCGCGGCAGGGACTGCAGGAGCGGGCATGCGGCAGCTCACGCCACCGCAAGCATAGTGTTTATGCTGTCGAGTGGATAGCTTATTGTTATAGACATAAAGCCTTTCGGCATGCGCGTCCGTCCCGCACCAGTTGCCGGCCTACCCGCATAATAGCCGCAACGGGAGGAAACATGGAACAGCAGCAACCGTCGCACCACCGGCAGGCAGTGGCCCTGCCCGATCCGGCGACCCTGAAAAGGCTGGCGCTGAGCGACAGCGGTTTCGTTTTCGACCCGGTCACCGGCAACAGCTTCACGGCCAACGGCTCGGGCCTGGCAATCCTGCGTCAGCTGCAGGGCGGCAGCACGCTGGGCGAAGTGGTCGCGGCGCTCGGTGCCGAATTCGAGGTGGCATCGCCGGTGGCGGAACGGGACGTCATCGAGTTCATCGGCCAGCTGCGCAACGCTTTCAAATGACGGCTCCTCGGCTCACCGTGGCCATCACCGGCATGAACGCCGTGCCGGACAATCCGGGCGCCGGTCTGGCGGTGGCGCGCTGCCTGCGCGAAGCGCATGGTCGGGGAATCCGGATCGTCGGGCTCGGCTACGACGCGCTCGATCCGGGCCTGCACCGGCGCGAATATTGCGACAGCGTCCACCTGCTGTCCTATCCGGGCAGCGGCGCGCAGGCCTTGATGACGCGCCTGGCGGAAATCCACGAGGCCGAGCCCATCGATGTGCTGCTGCCCTGCCTCGATTCCGAATTGCCCTTGCTGGTCGGTCTGGCCCCGGATCTGGCCGAGCGCGGCGTGCGCACCTATCTCCCCAGCGCCGAGCAGCTTGCGATGAGAGCCAAGGACAGGCTGGCGGAACTGGCCCGGGAGGCCTGGGTCGCCATGCCGGAAACCCTCGCCATCACCCAGGCGGATTTCTTCCGCGCCGCCGAGCGCGAGGAGTGGCGCTACCCGCTGGTGGTCAAGGGCGTCTTCCACGACGCCCGCATCGCTCGCAACCGTGACGAGGCGGAGCAGGCCTTCCGCGCCATCGCCGCCGAGTGGGGCCTGCCGGTGCTGGTGCAGCGGCGCATCGTCGGCGAGGAGTGCAACCTGGCCGGGATCGGCGACGGCCGCGGCGCCCTGCTGGGCGAAGTGATGATGAAGAAGCGCGCGGTCACCGGCCGCGGCAAGGCCTGGGCCGGCATCTCGATCCACGACGAGGCGCTGTCGGACATCTCTTGCCGTCTGGTCGCGGCGCTGAAATGGCGGGGGCCGATCGAGATCGAGATGATCCGCGACAGCCAGGGCGAATACCAGCTGATCGAGATCAACCCGCGCTTCCCGGCCTGGATCTACCTGTCGCAGGGCGTCGGCCGCAACCTGCCGGACCTGCTGCTGGCGCTTGCCCTGGACCGGCCGCCGCCACCCCTCGCCCCGCCCGCGCCAGGCCTGCTGTTCATCCGTTACGCGGAGGAAACCCTGGTGCCCCTCGCCGCCTTCGAGCGCCTGATGATCGATGGACAACTGCTCAGCGACACCTCAAGCAAATGAACGCACGCAAGCCCTGGATCAAGCCCGTCCTCACCGCCCACAAGCCGGGCGGCATGAACAAGTTCGGCCCGGCGCGGCCGCAGCTCCACCAATCGGAATTCGACGGCGCGGCCCTCGAACCGCTGTTGGCGCAATACGGCTCGCCGCTGTTCGTCGTTTCCGAGAAACGGCTGCGGGAAAACGCCCGCCAGCTGCGGCGCGCCTTCTCCACCCGCTGGCCGAAAGTCCGCCACGGCTGGTCCTACAAGACCCACGGCATGGGCGCCGTCTGCAATGCGCTGCACCAGGAGGGCGCCTGGGCCGAAGTGGTCTCCGAGCTCGAGTACCGCAAGGCGCGGGCCCTCGGGGTGCCGGGCTCCCGCATCATTTTCAACGGCCCCTGGAAACCCGATGCCATCCTCGAACAGGCAATGGCCGAGGGAGCCGCCATCCACCTCGACCACCTCGACGAGCTGTATGCGGCCGAAGGCATCGCCCGCCGGCTCGGCCGCAAGGTGCCGGTCGGACTGCGCCTGAATTTCGACACCGGATACAGCGAGCCCTGGAGCCGCTTCGGCTTCAATCTGGAGACTGGCGCCGCCATGGACGCCGTCCGCCGGATCGGCGCCAGCGAATGGCTGCAGCTCAACGGCCTGCACAGCCATATCGGCACCTTCGTGCTGGATGTCCGCGCCTATGCCCAGCAGGCCCGCATCATGGCCGGCTTCATGGATGCCGCCGAGCGCGAGATCGACTGCCGCATCGACTATCTGGACATCGGCGGCGGCTTCGCTTCGCGCAACGCCCTGCAGGGCATCTATCTGCCGCCCGACCAGGTGGT
>WBZP01006505.1_pt1 | contig 11546 bp, 10 predicted proteins | sample 5204301 | NCBI WGS metagenome assembly WBZP01 (sample SAMN12412401, study PRJNA552823) | activated sludge metagenome | isolation source: activated sludge from nitrification reactor of wastewater treatment plant... | place: USA: Pennsylvania | collected 2017
CCGGGTCTTCGTACTGCACATATTCTGGGCGCAACAGGCTCGGCGAAATCCGCGAACCAGCCCAGATGTTGCGCAATTGCAGCCAGTCGTTGACCGGCGGATTGACCTGCTCGGCGGGATTCGGCGGCAACATGCCTTCGTTGATCCCGGCGTAGGGATAGTCCTTGCACGCCCGGAAGCGGTGGATGGAGTCATAGATCACCGCCTTGACACCGGCTTGGTTCAGCGCCGGAATCATGCGGATGTGGAAAGCGGTCTCGGGCGGGAACATCACGCTGGACGCCTCAATGCCGAACGCGGCGCGGATGATGCCGCGATGCCATTCCACCTGCTTGACGATGTTGCGGGCCGGGGTCAGCGCCATCAGCGGATGGAAGAAGCCGAAGGCGGAGAAATCCACCCGGGGATGACCGAGCGCGGTCTGTTCCTGAGCGACGGCGCGCAGTTCGTTATTCCAGCCACCGAAGCGGCCGCCACACAGCCCATCGACGGCGCAACGGTCCAGTTGTTCGATCAGCGAGCCGCTCCAACTGGTGGACAGCCCGGCGTGGGGCAGGCCGCCACCGATGTACTGGCGCACGGCGGTTGGGATGAAATGGGTGTAGGGACCGCCGCGCGCCCCGAAGATCGAGTCCTTCTCGCCGTCCCAGTACAGCCGGTCGGTGGCGTTGTAGTAGGGCTGGTGCATGTGCTTGTGGATGCCGAAGTACAGCTTGACCGGAGCATCGCCCGGCCCGGTTGCTACACGGATGACCGGCTTGAGCTTGGCGTTCGGTGCGAGCCGCAGCCGGCGAAATTCCTTGATCCAGTCGCCGCCGCCGGCCTGGCGGATATCGGCCTTGCGGCAACCTTCCGCCTGTACGTTGATATCGCCGGGCCACAGTAGCCCGGCGGCAATGTTGGCGGTGTAACGGTACTCGCCGTCGGCAACGGCCTCCTTCAGCGTCTGGCCTTTGATCAGGTGCTGCCGGTCGGGCGCATGCAGGATGAGTTGGGGGAACGGAATCATCCCATCGGCGACGAAAGTGATGGTAAAGGCCGGATTCTTGCCGGATTCGTCGCATTGCAGCGACTCGGGCAGGTCGATACGCAGGATACGGGTGAAAACATCAGTCATTGCACAACCTCGCTTGGGTGCTTGCTATTGCCTGGATCATTTTAATCCGGTTGACGCGAATTGCCGCCCGAACCCGTTCGAGCATGATGGCCGCAGCCATCAAACTCGCCAGGCCCGATAACAAAAACAACCGTTTCTTGTAAAATCAAGGTGTTGTTGACGTAAGAGTCCGCTAACAGGCGATTTTCGTGCAGGTTATCGCCAGCGGCGAGGCCAGATCGATCAACTGGTGTGCTGAGCCGCCGCGCGCAGGGCGGTGTCGTCCAGGGTATAAGCGCGGGCGAAGCCGCCGACGAAGCGGATGCGGGCCGGGGTCAGGCGTAGCAGCAGAAAATCGCCAAACTCGAAGCGCGGCGTCGAAGCGGGCAGCGTTTCTTGATAGTGTCGCGACATTTCCCGATAATCCGTACTATCTTTGGGAAGGACTGTCACTCTACCTTGGATCATCACCCGCGCCAGCGTCTGCGGGTCTTCGCCGTCCCGTTCCGGTTCGCTGATTGCCAGCCCGGCGCGCGGATCGGCCAGCAGATTGCGGGTGTGGGTTGCCAGGGTGCTGAGGTGCAGCAGGAAACCGCCGAAATCGGCCTCCGGGACGTAGGCGACCCAGGACGCTTCCGGCCCTTCGGGTCCCTGGGTCGCCAGCGCCGCCCAGCGCCGGCTGCGGATGAGGTCTGCCATCAAGTGCTGTTCTTCAAGATTCATTCGGTGTTGTTCCTCGAAACGGCGAGGATGGGAGGAGCCGCTTACGGCAGCGCCGCCCAGTCCACCGCGTGCTGATCCCATCCCCGCCGCTGTAACGCCCACAGCGGCGACAATTCCCGCAGCCGGCGCACCGCCACGCTCACCGCCGCGATGGTGTAGTCAATCTCCTCGGCCGTGGTGAAGCGACCCAGGCTGAAGCGCACCGCGCCGCGCGCCCGAAACTCGTCGCGGCCCATCGCCCGGAGTACGTGCGACGGCTCATGGCCAGCGGAAGTGCAGGCGGAACCGGTGGCAACGGCAATCTCCGGCAGTGCCGCCAGCAGCGCCTCGGCGGCGATGCCGGTGAAGCCGAGGTTGAGAATGCCGGCCACGTTTCGCTCGGGATGGCCGTTCAGCTCGACCTCGCCCAACCCCAGCAACCCTTGCCACAGCCGGTTGCGCAATTCCCGAATCCGGGCCTGTTCGGCGGCCATACTCTCTCCGGCGATGCGAAACGCTTCGCCCATCGCGACGATCTGATGAGTCGGCAGCGTGCCGGCCCGCAGTCCTCGTTCCTGGCCGCCGCCGTACAGTAGCGGCTCCAACCGTACCCGGTTCGGTTGCTGGCGCACGACCAGCGCACCGATGCCCTTGGGGCCATACAGCTTGTGCGCGCTCAGGCTCAGCAAATCCACTGGCAGCGTTTGCAGATCGAGCGGCAGCTTGCCGGCGCCCTGGGCAGCGTCCACATGCAGCAAGACGCCACGCGAGCGGGTGATAGCGCCGATGGCGGCCAGATCCTGGACCACGCCGGTTTCGTTGTTGACTTGCATCAGCGATACCAGAACGGTGTCGGGCCGCAGCGCCACCGCGACCCGTTCCGGCGCAATCAGCCCGTCCGGGTCCGGGTCGAGGTAGGTGACCGCGCAACCCTCCCGTTCCAGCCGCCGGCAAACGTCGAGCACGGCCTTGTGTTCGGTCTGGCTGGCGACCAGATGCCGGCCCTTGCGGGCATGGGCGCGCATGGCGCCAAACAAAGCGAGGTTGTTGGCCTCGGTCGCGCCGGAAGTCCAGACGATTGCGCCAGGATCGGCGTCGAGCAGGGCGGCGACGTGCGTCCGGGCGGTTTCGACCGCCCGGGCCGCCGCCCGACCGAAAGCGTGGGTATTGGAGGCAGGGTTGCCGAAAATGCCGTCCTGGCCGAGATACTGGCCTAGGACGACGGCGACCCGCGGATCCATCGGCGTGGTCGCCGCGTAATCCAGATAGATCGGCAATTCCATCGCATCGTGGTGGGATTGGGAACCCGCGACGCCTACATCATGGCGGGGGCGATGAAACGCTCGGAGGAACGGTCGCGTCGCCGACCGTTCTGGCGATGAATCACGTCGCAGACCGCCGGGCGCTCGACGAACTGCGCCAGGGTGATACCTTCCAGGAAAGTAAAAATCTGTCGGCTGAGATCGGTCCACAATTCGTGAGTCAGACAGCGCCGGCCGCCCTGGCAATTCTCGTTGCCACAGCAGCGGGTGGCGTCCAGCCGTTCGTCCACGGCGCTGATGATATCAGCGACTGTGATTTGGTCCGGCGAGTGCGACAAACGGTAACCACCGCCGGGTCCACGCACCCCTTCCACCAAGCTACGCTTGCGCAACTTGGCGAACAACTGTTCCAGATAGGACAGCGAAATCCCTTGGCATTGGGAAATTTCGGTTAGTGTAATGGGGCCATATCGGTCGTGAATGGCCAAGTGCATCATGGCGGTGACCGCATAGCGGCCCTTGGTTGAAAGTCTCATGGCATTACCCCACAGGTGACGTTTCCGGGAAATCAATTCCTGAGTATTGAGTAGGGAAACTATATTAACCGACTAACTTAGTCAACTAATCAGCGGAATAAAGCCCAAAAATTTTCCTGAATTCCCCGGCGGGGGCTCAGGCCGGATGGTCGGGATGGCCAACGAAACGATGGCCCTGGCGCAGGCAGTAGCCGAGCCATTTGTAGAGAAAGCGGTTGATCCGCCAGCGGGTGAACAGTGGTGCGTCTTTCACCCAATGGTGGGCGAGGATATCGGTGGCGCAGGTCGAGTGGTGGCGTGGGTGGGCGTCCATCACTTCGGCCTGGCGAGCATCGTGATAAACCCGGATCCGCAAGTTTGGCTCGGCGATGATCGCGCCATCGTCCTGACCAAATTGGTAGGTCAGAATCAGTTCGCTGGTATAGCGGCAGCGCTCGACAAATTGCAAATGCAGATCCAACCCGCCGGATACCCGCGATACAAACCCAACCCGCGCGGTCGGCATGACCGGCAGCAGCCGACGCATACCGATGTAATTGTGCTCGTACAAGTCCATCAGCGCCGCGAACGTACCCGGCTGATCATGCGCGAGCGGCCCGCGATGGGAAGAGCGGAGCAGGATCATCGCTTCACGCGCCGGACACGGGGAGGGGTTCCAGCCGCCAGCCCGCCGCGTCGCATCTGAGTACGCTGCCCTGCTTATACCAGTCACCCAGCACCGCCCGTCGCGACGGCTGGCCATCGAGACTCCAGTGATGAACCGCCGGCCGGTGGGTGTGGCCGTGGATCAGGCGGCGAACGTTATGCGCGCGCAGTATCTGGTCCACGGCGGTCGGATTAACGTCGGTGATGTCAACAGTTTTTTGCCGGGTGGCCCGCCGGCTGGTTTCCCGCAACTGGCCGGCCAGCGCCCGCCGCTGCGCCAGGGGCAGGGCCAGGGTCCGCGCCCGCCAGGCGGGATCACGGACCTGGGCGCGAAACGCCTGATACTCGACATCGTCGGTACACAGGGTATCGCCATGCAGCAGCAAAACCCGCTCGCCCGCCAGTTCGATGACCCCGCTTTCCGGCAACAATTGCATCCCGCTGGCGGCGGCAAAGCGCTCGCCCAGCAGGAAATCACGGTTGCCGTGCAGGAAATAGGTGGGAACGCCGTGGTCGGCCAAGATCCGCAAGGCGGTCGCGACCGTCCCGCCAAGTTCCGCGTCGTCGTCATCGCCGATCCACGTTTCGAACAGATCGCCCAGGATGTACAGCGCCTCGGCCCGCCGCGCCCGTCGCTCCAGAAAATCCAGGAACAGGGCGGTGATGGCGGGACGCGCCGGTTCCAGGTGCAAATCGGAGATGAACAACGTAGCCATGAGGCTATTCGCCGATGACTTCGGTTTTCTCGATGAGCACATTCTCGACCGGCACGTCCTGATGACCACGCCGGGGGGTGGTAGCCACCTTGGCGATGGCGTTGACCACGTCCATGCCGTCCACCACCCGGCCGAACACGCAGTAGCCCCACCCTTGGCTGGTTGGGCCGCGATGGTCGAGAAAATCGTTGTCCTTCAGATTGATGAAAAACTGCGAGGTGGCGGAGTGGGGGTCGGAGGTACGGGCCATGGCCACGGTTCCGATCTGGTTTCTCAGCCCATTATCGGCTTCGTTGCGAATAGGCGGGCGGGCGGGCTTCTGGTCCATGTCCGGGTTAAGACCGCCGCCTTGGATCATGAAGTTGGGAATCACCCGGTGAAACAGGGTGCCTTCGTAGAACCCGTCCCGGGCGTATTGGAGAAAGTTGGCCGCGGTGACCGAGGCGCGGGCGTGATCGAGTTCGAGGGTGATGACGCCGAGAGTGGTGTGCAGTTTGATCATGGCGATGATTTCTTGACCGGTTCGAGGGCTGGAGTGGCTGGCGCGGCGGATTCGGCAGCGGGGGCAGTGGTCGGTAACACGGTGACCGACTGGAGGACCACCGGCGTCGTGGGTACGTCGCGGAAGCCCGGCCCGCCAACGCCGGTGGGAGTTTGGCGGATTTTATCCACGACCTCCATGCCGCCGACGACCTGGCCGAACACGGCGTAGCCCCAACCTTGCGGCGTCGATGATTTATAGTCCAGGGCTGCGTTGTCCTTGACGTTGATGAAAAACTGGGCGGTGGCGGACTGGGGATCGCTGGTGCGGGCCATGGCGACCGTGCCGCGCAGGTTTTTCAGGCCGTTGTCGGCTTCGTTCCTGACCGGGGCGCGGGTCGGCTTTTGCTGGAAATCGGCGGTGAAGCCGCCGCCCTGGATCATGAAGCCGTCGATGACCCGGTGAAAGATCGTGCCGTTGTAGAACCCTTCCCGGGCGTAGGCGAGGAAGTTTTCGACAGTCTTGGGCGCTTTGTCGTCGGCCAATTCCAGGGTGATGGGGCCGAGGCTGGTGTCCAGCCGGACCTGGGTTCCGGCCAGCACGCTTCCGCTGGCCCAACCGAGCATGGCTACAGCAAGTAGCAAAGGTGTTTTACGCATGGGTAGTCGCTTGGTTACGGGATGAAGAAAACATGATAACCAGAGGAGACGCGCGCCGCCAGATTTGGCGGGCGCGAAAGCTTTCCGTTACCATGCCCCGCCTATGACCACCGAAAACGTCAAAATGCGCTTCGCGCCCAGTCCCACCGGCTATTTGCACTTGGGCAACGTCCGCACCGCGCTGTTCAACGCGCTGCTGGCCCGGCGCTGGGGCGGCCGGTTTCTGCTGCGGATCGAGGATACCGACCAGGAGCGCAGCCGTCCCGAATATGTCGCGGCGCTGCTGGAAGACTTGCGCTGGCTGGGTCTGGATTGGTGGGAAGGGCCGGAGGTCGGCGGCGCGCATGGCCCCTACGCCCAGTCGGAACGGACGGCGATCTACGCCGAATATTACCGACGGCTGGAAAGCACGGGCCAGGCCTATCCCTGCTTCTGCGCGCCGGCGGAACTGGCGCTGAACCGCAAGGCGCAACTGGCGGCTGGTCGTCCACCGCGCTATGCCGGTCCCTGCACCCGGCTGAGCGCGGACGAACGGCAAGAGCGGCTGGACCGGGGCTTGCAACCGACCCTGCGCTTCCGGGTGCCGCTGGGGCGAACGGTGGAATTTACCGACCGAGTGCGCGGCCCGCAGCGTTTCGCCAGCGACGACATCGGCGATTTCGTCATCCGCCGGGCGGACGGAAGTCCCCAGTTCTTCTTCGCCAACGCGGTGGACGATGCGCTGATGGGAATTACCCATGTGCTGCGCGGCGAAGACCATCTCACCAACACCCCGCGCCAGTTGCTATTGCTGGAAGCGCTGGGACTGCCCGCGCCGGAATACGGCCATCTGGCGCTGATCGTCGGCACCGACGGTGGGCCGCTGTCCAAGCGCGAGGGTGATCTCAGCCTGCGCGAGTTGCGAGCCGCCGGCTACCTGCCGGAGGCATTGCTGAACTACTTGGCGCGACTCGGCCATGCCTACGACCGGGACGAGTGGATGGAACCGGCGGAACTGGCCACCGATTTCGCGCCGGAGCATCTGGGCCGCGCCCCGGCCCGCTACGACCCGGCGCAACTGCTGCACTGGCAAAGCGAGGCAGTGCGGCGCGCGGACCCGGAGCGGCTGTGGGATTGGATGGGAGCCGCGGTCCACCAACAGGTATCGCCCGATAGCCGGGACGACTTCATCGCCACGGTTCGGCCCAACATTCGGTTTCCCGCCGATGCGCACTTCTGGGCGGAGCGGTTGTTCGGCGCAGGCTTGATTCCGAGCGATGATGGTCGAGCGGTGATCGCGGCGGCGGGGCCGGCGTTTTTCGTCCACGCCCTGGCCGCCTATGCTCAACACGGCGCCGCCTTGCAGCCGCTGGTCGAAGATATGAAGCGGCGCACCGGCTTGAAGGGCAAACACCTGTTCATGCCCCTGCGGGCGGCGTTGACCGGCGAAACCCATGGCCCGGAACTGGCTCGCGTGCTTGACCTGATGGCGCCAGAACGGGTCCGCCACCGTCTGCAAGCCTGTATTCGATCCGGCTAGCCTTGCCCCATCAAACCCCGATGACGAGTCGCCCGTTGCCCTATGAGAACTGTCCATGTTGCGGATTTTCAATAGCCTGACCCGCCAGAAAGAGGAATTTCGGCCCATCGAACCGGGCAAGGCGCGGATGTACGTGTGCGGGATGACGGTTTACGACCACTGCCACGTCGGCCACGCGCGGGTCATGGTGGTGTTCGACGTGGTGCTGCGCTGGCTGCGCGCCAAGGGTTACGAGGTGACCTACGTGCGCAACATCACCGACATCGACGACAAGATCATCCGCCGCGCTGAGGAGAACGGCGAGGATTTCCGGGCATTGACCGCGCGCTTCATCCAGGCTATGCACGAAGATCTGGCTTCGCTGGGGATTCTGCCACCGACCCACGAACCCCGCGCCACCGAGGCGATGGCGGACATACTCGCCATGATCCAGACCTTGCTGGACAAGGGCTTTGCCTATGTCGGAACCCGTGGCGACGTGTATTACGATGTCAGCCGCTTCGCGCGCTATGGCCAACTGGCCAACAAGAAGCTGGACGATTTGCGTTCGGGCGCGCGGGTCGAAGTCGAGGAGGCCAAGGACGATCCGCTGGACTTCGTGCTGTGGAAGGCCGCCAAGCCCGGCGAGCCCAGTTGGCTGTCGCCGTGGGGCGAGGGCCGGCCGGGTTGGCATATCGAATGCTCGGCGATGGCCACCTGCTGCCTGGGCGAGCATTTCGACATTCACGGCGGCGGCATGGATCTGAAGTTTCCCCATCACGAGAATGAGATCGCCCAATCCGAGGCGGCCAGCGGCCAGCGCTACGTGAATCTCTGGATGCACAACGGCTTTGTCCAGGTGAACGAGGAGAAGATGTCCAAGTCGCTGGGCAACTTCTTCACGGTGCGCGAGGTGCTGCAACGCTACGCGCCGGAGGTGGTGCGGCTGTTCATCCTGTCCAGCCATTATCGGGGGCCGCTGAATTATTCGGACGAGAATCTGGAACACGCCAAGGCTTCGCTGACCCGGCTGTACACGACGCTGCGCGGTTTACCGGTGGTGGAAGTTTCGGTCGATGAGGGTTGGCGTACTCGGTTCGAGCAGGCCATGGACGATGATTTCAACACGCCCGAGGCGTTGGCGGTGCTGTTCGATCTGGTGCGCGCGGTCAACCGTCTGCGAACCAAAGATCAAGCGGAGGCGGCGCGGTTGGGTGCTAGCCTGAAGTATTTAGGCGGGCTTTTAGGGTTATTGGAACGCGATCCTGAAACATATCTGCAAAAACCTTTGGTCAATAACGACATGAGTGTGACGGCCGTATTGCCTACGTTGTCGGCGCGAGGAATTGCTGGACCTTTAGACGAATCCGCGATTGAAAAGCTAATCGCCCAGCGCGCCGCCGCCCGCAAAGCGAAGCAGTGGGCGGAAGCGGATCGGATTCGCGGCTTGTTGCAGGAGGCGGGGATCGTGCTGGAGGATACACCGAAGGGCACGGCTTGGCGGCGGGATTGAAAAATTGGCTTGACGCCGGCTGGATTCAAAAATAGAATTTTAAGTTCCGCATGGAATCGCGGGAGCGCCAAGATGGGTGGATTCGCGAACGGGGTATAGCGCAGTCTGGTAGCGCACCTGCTTTGGGAGCAGGGGGTCGTGGGTTCGAATCCCTCTACCCCGACCACGGCGCGGGCAAGGCGACGGCTCTGGGGTGGTTCATGACACCGCGCCCGTAGCTCATGCGGATAGAGCATCAGCCTTCTAAGCTGAGGGTAGCAGGTTCGAGTCCTGCCGGGCGCGCCAGATTCCCGGCTGATGATGTGAAGTGGCAATGGTGGGCGTAGCTCAGTTGGTAGAGCCCCGGATTGTGGATCCGGTCGTCGTGGGTTCGAGTCCCATCGTCCACCCCAAATTTAACGCTTGCTTTTCAGAACGGTTTTTGGTTCCATCCGCGTTCGTTTTTGGGCCGTTAGCTCAATTTGGTAGAGCAGTTGACTCTTAATCAATTGGTTGTAGGTTCGAGTCCTACACGGCCCACCATCCTCGCCGCCCAGGTTTTCCCCCGTTTCCTCCCCTCTGTTGTTAATTGCCCCGAAGGGCGTCGTGGCCCGATGACTATCATGGGGAGGGCTATTGTCTTGTATACTCGCCTCGAACGGTGGAAATCACCGTCCGCGAGGCTTTTTGTTCGCGTTGCCATGGCGCGTGATTCATCGCGAGAGTGGCGAAACTGGTAGACGCGCTGGATTTAGGTTCCAGTGGGGTAACCCGTGAGGGTTCGAGTCCCTCCTTTCGCACCATCCCTACCGCGTACCCGGGAACTATTGGCTTGCCCCGTGTCTTTTGGACCGCCGGTGTCGTCGCCAGCCCGATTCGCTAACATAAACGATTGACAGGTTTGAGGTGCATCGATGCAGGTTTCGGTTGAAACGCTGAACGATCTGGAACGCCGGGTGACCGTGCAGGTGCCCGCCGAACGAGTCGCCAAGGAAATCCAGGACCGACTGGTCTCCATGTCCCGGAAGGTCAAGGTAGCCGGCTTCCGTCCCGGTAAGGTGCCGCTCAAGATCATGAAGCGGATGTACGGCGATCAGGTGCGCTACGAGGCGGTCAGCGAACTGATGCAGCACAGCCTGCGCGATGCCCTGGTTCAGGAAAATCTGAACCCGCTGGGCGGCCCGAAAATCGAGCCCAAGCCGTTGGAAGAAGGGCAGGACCTCGAGTACTGCGTCACGTTCGAAGTCATGCCCGAGTTCGAACCATCCGGCTTCGAGAGCATCCAGGTCGAGCGGCCGGTGGCGGAAGTCACCGAGCAGGATGTGGACCACATGATTGAGACCCTGCGCCGACAGCAGGCGATCTGGAACGCTGTCGAGCGCCCGGCCCGTGACGGTGACCGGGTCCGCTTCGATTTCGAGGGCAAGATCGACGGCCAGGATTTCGCGGGCAACAAGGGTGAAAATACCCAGGTGGTGCTCGGTGGGAAATCCCTGCTCCCCGATTTCGAGGCGCGGTTGATAGGACTAAGCGCGGGCGGCGAAACCGAGTTTGATCTGACCTTCCCAGAGGATTACCAGGTTACCGAGGTCGCCGGCAGGACCGCGCATTTCCAGATCAAGCTGCATGGAATCGAGGAAGCCGATCTGCCCGAGGTGAATGACGCCTTCGCCGGGAATTTCGATATCAAGGAAGGTGGCGTCGCCGCCTTGCGGCAGGCGCTGCGCGAAAACATGGAGTTCAAATTGCGCGAAGGCATCCAGGCGGCGGTCAAGCATCAGGTGATGCAGGGATTGCTGAAGGTCAATGCCGTTCCGCTGCCGCGGGCGCTGATCGAGGCCGAAATCGAGCAACTGGCGAGCCAGATGCGTTTTCAGGCCAACGACAACGATGAAGAAATCCAGAAACAAATCCAGCAGTTGAAGACCCAGTTATTCGAAGCCGAGGCCCGTCGGCGCGTGGCCCTGGGCTTGCTGATTTCCAAACTGACGGCCAGTCAGGGTATCCAGATCGACGAGGAGCGAGTTCGGGCGAGAGTGGACGCCTTTGCCACCACTCATGAGAATCCGGTCGAAGTGTTGCGCTGGTACGAGCAAACGCCAAACGCGCTCGATAACATGCGCGCCCTGGTGCTGGAGGAGCAGATCGTGGACTGGGTGCTGGAGCGGGCGCGGGTCAGCGACCGGGCCAGCACCTTCGCCGAGATCATGACCTCCGACAAACAAGCCGCGGCGACCCCGCTGGAGTCGGACGAATGAGCGGGAATGGTTCTTCCACCGCCATTCAGGCGCTCAATCTGGTGCCGATCGTAGTCGAACAGACCGCGCGCGGTGAGCGGGCCTACGATATCTACTCCCGTCTGCTGAAGGAACGGGTCGTGTTTCTGGTCGGGCCGGTCGAGGATTACGCCGCCAATCTGGTGGTGGCGCAACTGTTGTTCCTGGAGGCCGAGAATCCGG
>WBZP01006508.1_pt1 | contig 11544 bp, 9 predicted proteins | sample 5204301 | NCBI WGS metagenome assembly WBZP01 (sample SAMN12412401, study PRJNA552823) | activated sludge metagenome | isolation source: activated sludge from nitrification reactor of wastewater treatment plant... | place: USA: Pennsylvania | collected 2017
CCGGCGACTGGGAGGTCGTGATCGGCATGGAGATCCATGCCCAGGTCACCTCGAAGTCGAAGCTTTTCTCGGGCGCGTCGACTGCTTTCGGTGGCGAACCGAATACCCAGGTCTCGCTGGTGGACGCGGGAATGCCGGGCATGTTGCCTGTCATCAACGAGGAGTGCGTGCGGCAGGCGGTGCGTACCGGGCTTGGGCTCAACGCCCGGATCAATCTGCGCTCGGTATTCGACCGCAAGAATTACTTCTACCCGGACCTGCCGCAGGGCTACCAGATCAGCCAGTACAAGTCGCCGATCGTCGGCGAGGGCGAGGTGATCGTCGAACTCGAGGGCGGCAGGACCGCCGCCGTTGGCATCGAGCGCCTGCATCTGGAGCAGGACCCGGCGAAAATGCTGCACGACAAGTCGCCGTCGATGTCCCTGATCGATCTCAATCGTTCCGGCGTCGCGCTGATGGAGATCGTCTCGAAACCGGACATTCGGGATGCCGAGCAGGCCAAGGCCTACGTGACCAAGCTGCGCTCGATCCTGCGCTATCTCGGCACCTGCGACGGCGATATGGAGAAGGGAAGCCTGCGCGCCGACGTCAACGTGTCCGTGCGCAAGCCCGGCGGGCCGCTCGGCACGCGCTGCGAGATCAAGAACCTGAACTCGATCAATTTCATCGGTCAGGCGGTCGAGGTCGAGGCGCGGCGCCAGATCGAGATCATCGAGGACGGCGGGAAAATCGAGCAGGAGACCCGTCTGTTCGACCCCAACAAGGGTGAGACGCGCTCGCTGCGCTCCAAGGAGGAGGCGCACGATTACCGTTACTTCCCCGATCCCGACCTGCTGCCGCTGGAATTCAGCCAGGCCTTCGTCGACGACCTCAAGGCGCATCTGCCGGAACTGCCGGACCAGAAAAAAGCGCGCTTCATCGCCGATTTCGCCCTGTCCGCCTATGACGCGAGCGTCCTGGTGGCCGAGCGCGAGAGCGCCGACTTCTACGAGACCGTGCTGGCAAGGCTGTCCGACAAGAAACGTGATGGCAAGGTGGCGGCGAACTGGGTCATCAACGAGCTGTTCGGGCGCCTGAACAAGGAAGGCCGGGACATTTCGGGCTCGCCGGTCTCCGCCGAGCAGCTTGGTGCCATCGTCGGCTTGATCGGAGAGGGCACCATCTCCGGCAAGATCGCCAAGGACCTGTTCGAGATCGTCTGGCAGGAGGGTGGCGACCCCCGCCAGATCGTCGAAGCGCGCGGCATGAAGCAGGTCACCGACCTCTCGGCCATCGAAAAGGTGGTCGACGAGATCATCGCGGCCAATCCGGACAAGGTGGCGCAGGCGAAGGCCAAGCCGCAGGCGCTCGGCTGGTTCGTCGGCCAGGTGATGAAGTCGTCCGGCGGCAAGGCGAACCCGCAAGCCGTGAACGATCTCCTCAAGACCAAGCTCGGGCTCTGACGATCGCGCGACCGGCGCGCTCGTCCGATGCGCTTCCTTGCTTCGCATCTTCATTTCATCACAATCCGATCGCGCGACGGTGTGCGCGGAGAGACATGCATGTTGCGAATCGACGCGCGATGATTCGCAACAGCGGCGTCGGTTTTCGATCGCGACCGAGCGATCATGCCGGTGAGCATGAAAATATTTTCGTTGCCAAAAATTGCGACTCAGAGTCCGCAAACGGCGTCGTTAACTACATTGCGCGTCTCGCACGCTTGTTTCTCTCGCTGCACATGCATCGAGATTGAATTGAAGAAATCGCTGCGGCACAGGCATTTCTCGCGATCACGATGGATGGCGATGCGGACATCGGCGGCTTTCTTTCGAGCGCGGTGCGCATGCGTCATCGCTTCTTCGAACGGAGCGCGCGACGCGTTCGAACAAGCGCGTGTCAACACTTCCTTAAGGGGGACACTGTTTTTTTGAGTTCGTTGGTGTATTCGGATTGACGTGCATGTCGATTCTCGAATGCACGCAGCAACGTAAAGCCATCTCACTACATTAGGAGGGCAACATGGCTAAGAAGGCAAAGAAGGCGAAGAAGGCGAAGAGCGCAGTGAAGAAGACTGCGAAGAAGACCCGCAAGGTCGCCAAGAAGAAGAAGTAACTCTCGTCTTTGAGAGGATGCCGGCATCGCTGATGCCGGCGCGTCGCGAGGGCCTTCAGGCGAAAAATTGGCGAAAGCCGGTTGATCCCCCAGGTGCTCTACTCGACGAAAGAGGGTGTCGGCGAGACATCAGGTCAACGGTCGGACCGGGTTTTCGATCTTCGAGATCGGTACGGCAGAAGAAACGGTCTTTCTTCGTTCGTTGCGGGGCGCTCGCGCTCCGCAGTTTCACCCCCGGGGCTTCTTGGTCGAGGGGTTGATATCTGGTCCTGACGTGTTCGCCGACGCCCTCGTTCAGTCCGCCGGGGATTGCCCCGGCTTCTTTATGTCCGACATCGCTGATCCCGCCAGCCCTCCGGCAAGAGGGCAGCGATAAGGTTTGCCCGTGCTCGATGACTGCTGCGGGCTCGCGACCGCGCCTGATGGCGCGGGACAGCGTGGGCCTCCGCCTGCGACGATGGTTATCGTTGTCCCAAACGTGACGGTAAACCGAACTTTGCGGCTGCCACGAAGTGCCTGTGGCACAGGGGTTTTCTCCATTCGATGGTCGAGCCCCGGCCGCGCGCGTTTACATGCCGTTCATCGCGATACTTAAACTGCCCTTCAAAATTGTCCGTCCATATTCGCCTCAACAAGCCGTCGAACGGCGTTGGGGAAGTCAGACACTGGGACAGGGGCCGCACTCGGGGGAGAACGCGGCCAACGACAATAAAGGGGAGACCGAACATGTTTCACGGGACACTGGATCTGGAAGGCGCGGTGCCGGTCACCGAGACGGCCATCCAGGATGCGCTGTTCGAGCGCGGACTCTATTGGGCCAGCGGACGTTCCGGCGTCATCAATCTCGTCGCCGCCCACAAATGGTTCAATCTCGCGGCCCTGAAAGGCCGAGCCGATGCGATCGCGCTCCGCCGCGAGGTTGCCGAGCAGATGAGCGAAAGCGAAATCGCCGCCGCCTTGGGCGAAGCGCGCGCCTGGATGACGTCGCACTAGGTGGCGTTCGGGGCCGCGACGGCCTCGTTCTCTGCTTCACGTCACTTCAAAGTATCGCAACACTGGGTTTCGGCTGCAGGCCGACCCCGTTGGTCCGGCGCGCTCCTTTGCCTATAGTGGCGGCATGTCGAAGCGATCAATTCCCGACTCCGGCAAGAGCCGTCAATTGCTGGCCGATGCGGTCACGGCCCTGCGCAGGCAACAGCCGCAGGAGGCCGAGCGCTTGGCATCGGCGGTCTTGAAGTCAAATCCAGATGATGTCGCCGCCGCCGGTGTCCTCGGGCGCGCGTTGTTGATTCAGAACCGCGCCGCAGAAGCCATGATGCCGCTGGAGCGCGCTGCACAGCGCACCGCCGATCCCGAGATCGAAACGCTGTTGGCGTTGGCCTTGTCAGCGACCGGACAGGCCGAACAGGCGCTCGACCGGTTGCGCATGGCGGCGACGCGGCGACCGGTGTACCCGCCGGCTTACCTCGAACAGGCGGGCTTGCTCGCGAGGAAAGGACGCTTCGAGGAAGCGGTCGCGGTGCTCGAAAGCGGGCTTGCGCTCGCCCCCGGCTCGATCGAGATGCGCATGGAACTGGGTTTTGTTCACCTCAAGCGCAACGATCGGAAAAGCGCGCGCGCCATGATGCGGCAGGCATTGGATGCCGCACCCGGACGTCCCGACATCTTGGCGGCTCTTGCGCGGATGATGGCGATGGACGGTGAATATGCCGAAGCGGCCGACTGTTTCCGGCGTGTGCTCGAACAGTGGCCCGAAGATGCCTTCTCGCGCAACAATCTCGGCGCCTGCTTGCTCGAGATGGGACGCCGGGAAGAGGCAGAAGCCCATCTGCGCGCCGCGGTCCGCAGCGCGCCGCAGGCGGCCGGAATGGTGCTCACGTCGCTCGCGTCGGCTTCGCACGGCCGCTTCTTCCTGAAGCCCAGCGACGCCGCGAAATTCCTGGAGAAGAAGTAGTCGCGCGAGAGCTCGATCGCTCCTGCGCTAGACGCGGAATTGCCGGCGATACACGCCGGTCTCGCGATAGATCGCGCTCGAGACGTCGTGAGCGTGCTGTGCTTCTTCCGCAGTGAGCGGCGCGGTGCGCGCCGTCCAGCTCTCGCGCTTGACCGGAATGCATTGCGCGACCGGCGTTCCCTTCGGCAGCACGCCGTTGAAATCGGCATTGTGCCAGTGTGCCGGAAAATGGATCCAGTTCTGGTGATAACGATCGCTGTCGACGAGGCCCGTCAAGGTCGTGAAGGGCAGATCGAAGCGATTGATGGGATGCGTGAAGAGCAGGGCGTAGCCTTCGGGCGCCTCGATGGTCCACAGATTGTGGAATTTGATCAGGTAGCGGTCGGCCTGGAAAAGCGGTGTGCCGGCAACCTGGCTGGCATCGTGAAATCCGATCGGCGAGCGGACGTAGTTGACTTCGCCGCCGGGCGGAAACTGGTTCTCCCAGATGAATTCGCCGTTCTCCACCTTGAGATCGCAGATCAGCGGCAACAGAAAGCCGTTGGTCATGGCGTCGACGAAGGGCGGACATCGCTTGACGGTGTCGCCGGTGACGGCGTTGAGCGCGTTGTAGGCCTGCGACGGCATCGCCTTGAGCCAATCGGGCAATCCGAGTGCGGCCGGCAACGGCGGCGGCAGGATGTGTTCCAGGCCGGCCGGACAACGGAACGTCAGGGTCTTGGATTGATCGGCTGCGCTCACTTGCATGGCGCTCCAGTTCGGAGAGGCCAGGGGACAAGGCCAAAGGGACAGTCAAGGGTGGCGGAGACGGAGGGATTCGAACCCTCGATAGGCCTTTACAAGCCTATAACGGTTTAGCAAACCGCCGCCTTCAGCCACTCGGCCACGTCTCCGTTGCCGGTCGATATGCCCGACGCGGGGGCGAGCCGCAAGCGCCACATATATAAGGTCAGGGTTTCAGCCAGGGCGGGCGTTCGGCCGCCGCTGGGGCGAGGTGGGAGCGTGTTGAAAATGCGACACTTGCGCCGATAACCGGGCTTTGAGCCGGCATCGCCACGCTTTCGGCTGCGCTGACTCGGTTCTTGGTCGCGCTGGCAGTGGAAAACGCCATTCGCCGTAGCTCCGCAAGCCTCGAAGGAATCGCAGACACGGGGCCTGGAGGTGAAATCCGATTCGTGACGTCAGCGTCCAGTCCTGTTTCCATGCGAGCCGGAATTCAAGTTTTGCCTGCAAGACAAGGATTTCTTTCATGCTGAGGACGGAGCCATCATGACCGTCAGCTCGCCGCGCGATGAATTCCCGAAGCCCTCTATGCTGCGCTAGTGCGCGTTGCAGGCAGCCGATTCCCGCACAGGATTCGCGGCGCAACGTTCGATACGGTTGGAACTGAAGGGCTGGCCTCTGTATCGGCGATCCGATCGCAGGCAAATGGAGCTTTTCGAGAAAGTTCATATATAACAATTGCTTAATCGACGTTTTTCAGCCGGATCGCGTGTTATTTGTGCAACACCCGTCCAAAAAGGGGCTGGGGAAGCCTGTTTGAAGCGGTTCCTTTGTTGCGTGTGCAGAACTCATCGGTAATTGTGGTCCTGCGACGGAGGGGGGCATCCCGAGGTCGCCCCGTATTAGGTGGTTCGCTTAAGTCCCTCGCGTTCATGCGGGTGTGTCCGAAGGCGCGAAGCGACTAAGCGGTGAAAGTAGGGACAAGGGAACCAACCTTAGGGTGTCTCACCCAGCGGATCCGGAACCTTCCCTTTGGAGCAACTTGGAGGTTTAACATGAAGACGATTAAGAGCCTCGTCCTCGGCTCAGCGGCGGGTCTGCTCGCCATGGGTGGGGCACAGGCGGCTGATCTTCCCGTGAAGGCCAAAGCGGTCGAATACGTGAAGGTTTGCTCCCTGTATGGCGCCGGATTCTTCTACATTCCCGGCACCGACACCTGCATCAAGCTGGGTGGCTATCTGCGTGTCGACACCACCTTCAACGGCGGCATCTACGATGCTCCGTACTGGAGCGGTGACAACGGTCAGCAGAACCGCTATCGCAACTACTTCAACAGCCGCTCCCGTATGGCGCTGACGGTCGATACCCGCACCGCCACCGAGTACGGCGTGGTCCGCACCTTCGGTCAGGGCGACTTCCAGTTCACCCAGTTCGGCACCGCGAACCCGAACGGTCTCGCCACCAACCTGGGCCCGAACGCGAACCTGCTCGACACCCCCGGCGGCGGCTATGTCGCGGTTGAAATGGTGTTCATCCAGTTCGCCGGTTTCACCTTCGGTAAGTCGGCTTCGGCCTATGCCACGCCTTGGCATGGCTATCCGGGCAACAACAGCTCGTTCCTGCTCGGCGGTCACGACACCGTCACCGGCGTGAACAACATCCAGTACACCGCCCAGTTCGGCAACGGTGTGTCGGCCACGATCGGCCTGGATGACCCGACCGTGTTCAACCGCGCGGGCGTGTTCAACACGACCTTCGTCGGAATCAATGCCAACGGCACCAGCGGCAACGCTTACGCCGGAACGCGTGCTCCGGACATCGTCGGCAACATCCGCGTCGATCAGGCTTGGGGTCTGTTCCAGATTTCGGCTTCGGCGCATGAAGTCTCCGGCTCCTACAACATCTTGACGGCTGGTACGGCTGCTCCGACGGCTCTGTCGGAAATCTCCGGTCACCCCGACGCCAAGTGGGGCGGCGCGGTGATGGCTGCCCTGCAGATCAAGAACCTGCCGACCGGCGCTGGCGACGACATCAAGCTCGATGCTTCCTACGCCGTGGGTAACACCAAGCAGGTGATCTCGACCTCCGCGGCTTCGCCGAGCTTCGCGATGTTCTCGGGTACGGGCGTTGCTGGTGCTTACCAGAGCATCGGTCTGGGTGCGACTTCGGACGCCATCTACTCGCCGGGTCTGGCCGGCAACGATGGCCAGCTGAAGCTGACCAAGGCCTGGGGTATCCGTGGTGCTTTCAACCACAACTGGGATCCCTACTGGTCGACCAGCCTGTTCGGCAGCTACGCCTCCGTTCGTTATGACGGTGCGGCTGGCGATCTCAGCACCGCGAAGGGTGCCTACTGTGCCGCTTTCGCAGCGACCCATGCCGGTCAGAACGTGACCTACACCTGCGATCCGAACTTCAACACGGCGCAGCTCGGTCTGGTCACCCGTTGGACCCCCGTCAAGAACCTGACGTTCTCGGCTGAAGTCCAGTGGTTCCACCTCGACCAGAAGATGGGCAATGGCCCCGGTCTGGCGTCTTCGACCACGGTCATGACTCCGACCGCTCCGAAGCCGACTCAGGTTTACGAGTTCAAGGACCAGGACACCGTTTCGCTCAACCTCCGCGTTCAGCGCAACTTCTGATCCTGAGAGGCTAACTCTCTAGGGAAACCCCCGGCAGGCAACTGCCGGGGGTTTTTCGTTGTGGCGGTGGTGATGACAGCTATCCGCGTCGACGGCGCAGGACGGGCCGAGCAGAAATCCGCTCGCCCCCGGTCATTGCTGTTCGCCGTTGCTATTCGTTGCTGGCGGTCGCCGTGCCTCGGCGCAGGTCCGCCTCGATCTGCAGCTTGCTGCCGCCGCCGAACCGGGCGCGGTAGACCTGCAGGTTCTCCATGATCCGCTGTACGTAGTTGCGCGTTTCGGAGAAGGGAATCAGTTCGACCCAGTCGACCGCATCGACCTTGGGGTCGCGCGGATCGCCATAGCGCTCGATCCATTTCTTCACGCTGCCGCGGCCGGCGTTGTAGGCCGCAAAGGTCATGATGTAGGAGCCGCGATAGTCCTCGAGCAGGCCGCCCAGCTCGGCGGCGCCCAAGGTGGCGTTGTAGACCGAATCGTTCTTCAGCCGCGCCAGGTCGTAGGTAGCCCCGTGGCGCTTGCAGACGTAGCGCGCCGCATCCGGCGTCACCTGCATCAGCCCGTAGGCCTGGGCCGGCGAAACCACCGACGGGTTGAAGGCGCTTTCCTGGCGGGCGATGGCATAGACGATGCTCTTTTCCACCTCAGGTCCGATCGGCCTGAACGGGGGAATGCCGTTGACCGGATAGGCATAGAAATCGAAGGGAAGGCCGCGGTTGAGCGCCGCCTTGCCGACCAGCAGCATGCCGCGGGCATCGCCGGCGCGCCCCGTGATCTCCGCCAGTCCGACCAGCGCGTCCGGATCGCCGTTCTCGCCCGCATCTGCTAGGAGCGGGACCGCGATCTCGCCCTCGTCGAGTTCGTAGAGCAATTGCGCCGCGCGCACGATCTCGAGCCGTTCGGGACTTCGACCGCGAGCCGAGGGCGCGCCGTTCAGCTCGATCTGCGACAGGCCGAGCTTGGCGCGCGCGAGCTGGCCGTAATAGCTGGTCGACTGTTCCGCGGCGCGAGTATAGGCGGAGCGCGCTTCCTGTGCCCGGCCGGCAGCTTCGGCCGCGCGGCCCTGCCAGTAGCCGGCGCGTGCCAGCGCCGTCGGATTGACGCTGCCGACGCCGATACGCGCAAAGTGCTGCGAGGCGAGGGCGGGATCGTTGAGGAAGCGCAGCGCGATCCAGCCGGCCGTGAATTCCTGTTCGGTCCTGTAGATGTCACGGCTCGGAAGCGCCGCATCGCGGGCAATCAGATAGGCGGTGCGGAATTCTTTGCTGTCGATCATCTTGCGGGCCAGCAGCCGCCGCTCGATCCACCATTCGTCGAGATTGTGCAGCCGGCCCGGATCCTTCGGCGCGCTCATCATCAGATGCGCTGCGTCGGCGAATCGCTCGTCGCGGCGCAGCATCTGGATCCTGGCGAAAAGGTAGCCGGGATCGGAATGAAGGTCGCGCGGCACCGCATCCAGCAGTGCCTTGAGGCTATCGCCCTTGCGGTTGGCCGCGATTCGGGCCTTGGCGAGTGCGACGTGGCCGGAGCCCAGCCGCTTGGCCGCGCGCAGGCCGGCTGCCTCGTTCTCGGTGCCGTAGAGCAGGGTGTCCATCCGCGCCTTGTGGTCGGCCGAGGTGAGGAAAGTGCCGAACATGTCGAGCGCATTGCTCTCGGTGTCCTCGGACATCGCATCGTTGCGCCAGGCCTGGCGCACCAGCCGCTCCGCATTGGCGCGGTCGCCGCGGGCGATCATCGCCTTGGCGAGCGCCAGTCGGCCCTTGGCCGAAACCGGCGACTCGTTCTCGAACCACGACCAGATCGCGGCGTCTTCGCGCCGGTCGTCCCACAGCGCCGCCTCCAGCCGCCGGCGCAGGAAGGTCTGCGAAGGCCAGCTCGGATTGGCTGCGATGAAGGCGCGGTAACGCTCGACGGTGACGTTGTTGTTGTCACTGCGCAGGATCAGCCACTCGCCGAGCTTGCGCGCCACCGGGTCCGCTATGGCGGAGACGGTCTGGCTCGCTTCGTCAGGCTTGCGTTTGCGCAAGAGCTCGATGACGTTTTCAAGCGCCTGCTTGTCGGCCTGCGATGTCGAGGAGGTCGCTGCGACTGCCGCCGGCGCGACCGGTTTGCGTGCCGCGGCTGCGGGGGGGCGCGGCGGTGCGATCGGCGCGACGGCAGGCACGTGCGCGGTATGCTGTGGGCCGGCGTTCCGATCCGGGCTCACCGGGGTCGTCGCGGTAACCGCCGAAGCCGGGGCGGCGGCGGCGTTGCGTGCGATGGGCCGTGGCTTGGGCAGCGGCACCTTGGCAGGGGATGCCATCGCCATCGACAGCCCGGCCGAGAACGCCAGGCACGTCGCCAAAGCGGTGGATCGCAACGCTGCTGCGCGCATGGTTCGGGTCACGGCATCCCTCGGCGGAGAATCGTTCGGGCAGGCCAAGTCATAAGCCTATTCGATTGAATATGTGGACAAAATGCTAACAGAGCCCTGTCGAGCCGGGTCGCTCTGTGCGCCGATAGCGCGGCAAAATAGCGGCTGGGTGGCGACAGACCGGAACCGCACGGGACTTTCACGGCGAGTTGAGACTCGATATGAATTGACCAGCAGTTCACCTGTCGCGCGCAAGTTTCGGAGGAAGTCCATGGCAGCCAAGACAAAATTCAAGGGATCGTTCACCGCTCTGGTCACGCCCTTCAAGAATGGCTCGCTCGATGAGGCCGCTTTCCGCTCCCTGGTGAACTGGCAGATCGCCGAGGGCACCCACGGGCTGGTCCCGGTCGGAACCACCGGCGAGAGTCCGACGCTGAGCCATGACGAGCACAGGCGCGTGGTCGAATGGTGCATCGAGGAGGCCAAGGGCAGGGTCCCCGTGATCGCAGGCGCCGGCTCCAACTCCACCAAGGAAGCGGTCGAACTGTCGCAGCACGCCGAGAAGGCGGGCGCCAGCGCCGTGCTGATCGTCACGCCCTATTACAACAAGCCTACCCAGGAGGGCATGTACCAGCACTTCAAGGCGATCAACGACGCCATCGACATCCCGATCATCATCTACAACATCCCGCCGCGCTCGGTGATCGACATGTCCGTCGACACCATGAAGCGGCTGTGGGAGTTGAAGAACATCGCCGGCGTGAAGGATGCCACCGCCAGCATGGTGCGTGTTTCCCAGCAGCGTGCGGCGATGGGAGAGGATTTCAACCAGCTGTCCGGCGAGGATGCCACCATCCTCGGCTACATGGCCCATGGCGGGCACGGCTGCATCTCCGTCACCTCGAACGTGGCGCCGCGGCTCTGCTCGGATTTCCACACCGCCTGGCAGAAGGGCGACGTCAAGGCCGCCTTGGCCATCCACGACAAGCTGATGCCGCTGCACGTCAATCTGTTCATGGAGACCAGCCCGTCGCCGATCAAGTACGCGATGTCGCTGCTGGGCAAGATGGACGAGAAGCTGCGTCTGCCGATGGTCCCGGTGCAGGAATCGACACGGGCGGCCGTGCGCAGTGCGATGGTGCATGCCGGCCTGATCAATTAGTCGCCGCAATTGCGATTACAGAATAACAAGGCGCGGTCTATTCAGGGGGAGACGTCACGATGCTGCAGGAGTTCAAGGAATTCGCGATGAAGGGCAATGTCGTCGACCTCGCGGTCGGCGTCATTATCGGCGCTGCCTTCGGCGCCATCGTCACCTCGATGGTGGGCGACATCATCATGCCGATCATCGGCGCCATCACCGGTGGACTGGATTTCTCCAACTATTTCACCGGCCTGTCGAAGTCGGTCACGGCGACCAATCTGGCCGATGCCAAGAAGCAGGGCGCGGTACTGGCCTGGGGCAACTTCCTTACCCTCACGATCAACTTCATGATCGTCGCGTTCGTGCTCTTCATCGTCATTCGCCTCATGAACCAGCTCAAGCGCAAGCAGGAGGCGGCACCGGCCGCGCCGCCGAAGCCGAGCGCCGAGGTCGTCCTCCTGACCGAGATCCGCGATCTCCTCAAGAAGGGTTGATGCCGGCTGAGGCTTCCACTGGCTCGAAATCGACCAGGGCACCGGCAATCATGAGCCTGCCGGTGCCCTTTTTCTTCGTCTTCCGAACCACATATAAGGGGCTCAGCATCTACCGCACGAACTTCGGAAGAGGGCACTAGCCGTGG
>WBZP01006509.1_pt1 | contig 11544 bp, 10 predicted proteins | sample 5204301 | NCBI WGS metagenome assembly WBZP01 (sample SAMN12412401, study PRJNA552823) | activated sludge metagenome | isolation source: activated sludge from nitrification reactor of wastewater treatment plant... | place: USA: Pennsylvania | collected 2017
CACCTTGATGCTGTGTCCTGCGACATAGCCGGCCGTGCCGAGAAATACGGCGTGACCGAAGGACAGCAGCCCGGTGTAGCCGATGAGCAGGTTGAAGGCGCAGGCGAACAGGGCGAAGCAGAGGATCTTCATCACCAGCACGGGATAGACCACGGCCGGCGCCACCAGCATCAGCGCCAAGAGCATGCCGTAGCCGATAGCCTGGCGGCTCATGGCGCCTCCGCCGGGCCGCCCCAAGGAGGCGCAGCCAAAGACCTGCGAGCGTAGCGAGCCGATGTCACCCCCTTCCGGGGGGCAAAGCCGGGGTTTCGCGGAGCTCTGCTCCGCGCCGGCTGAGCCGGCTGGCTGTGCAAAGCCAGCCGTGGGACGGGGGACGGGGGGTAGGTCGTCATTTCTCCCTCCCGAACAGGCCGGCCGGCCGCACCAGCAGCACGATGGCCATGATGACGAAGACGACCGTGGCGGAGGCTTCCGGCCAGAACACCTTGGTCAGGCCCTCGATCACGCCCAGGCCGAGGCCGGTGACGATGGAGCCGAGGATGGAGCCCATGCCGCCGATCACCACCACGGCGAACACCACGATGATCAGGTTCGAGCCCATCAGCGGGCTGACCTGCATGGCCGGCGCTGCCAGCACACCGGCGAAGCCGGCCAGGGCCACGCCGAAGCCGTAGGTCAGCATCACCATCAGCGGCACGTTGATGCCAAAGGCCTGGGTCAGCTGGGGGTTTTCCGTCGCCGCGCGCAGATAGGCGCCGAGCGGCGTCTTCTCGATGAAGAACCAGGTCGCGAAGCACACCGTGAGCGAGGCGAGGATGACCCAGGCGCGGTATTTCGGCAGGAACATGAAACCGAGGTTGTAGGCGCCGACGAACTCCTCAGGGATCGAATACGGCTGCCCGGACACGCCGTACTGGTCGCGGAAGATTCCTTCGAGGATGAGCGCCAGGCCGAAGGTGAGCAGCAGGCCATAGAGGTGATCGAGCTTGTACAGCCAGCGCAGCATGCTGCGCTCGATGACGATCCCGACCGTCCCCACCGCGAGCGGCGCCAGCAGCAGAGACCACCAGTAGCCGATGCCGAAGTAGTTCAGGCCCATCCAGGCGAACATGGCGCCCATCATGTAGAGGGCGCCATGGGCGAAGTTGATGATGTTGAGCATGCCGAAGATCACCGCCAGGCCCAGGCTCAGCATGGCGTAGAACGACCCGCTCACCAGGCCCAGCATGAGCTGGCCCATGAAGGCCTGGACGGGGACGCCGAAGATCTCCGACACGCTCGATGGACCTCAGGTCACTTCTTCACCAGCGGGCAGCGCGACAGCGACAGCGGCTGGAAGGCCTCGTTGCCCGGAATCACCGCGCGCACGTGGTAGTAGTCCCACGGCTCCTTCGACTCCGATTGCTTCTTCACCTCGACCAGGTACATGTCGTGCACCATGCGGCCGTCCTCGCGGATCTTGCCGTTCTTGGCGAACATGTCGTTGATGGTCGTCGACTTGAGCTGCTTCATCACGGCATCGGCGTCGTCCGTCCCCGTGGCCTGCACCGCCTTGAGGTAGGTCAGCACGGCCGAATAGACGCCCGCCTGCAGCATGGAGGGCATCTTCTTGTGCTTGCCGAAGAAGCGCCGGCTCCACTCGCGCGTCTCGGCGTTCAGGTTCCAGTAGTAGCCCTCGGTGAACATCATGCCCTGCGTGGTGGGCAGGCCGAGCGCGTGGATGTCGGTGATCTGCGTGAGCAGGCCGACCAGCTTCTGCGTCTTGGTCAGGCCGAACTCGTTGGCCGCCTTGATCGAGTTGATGGTGTCGCCGCCGGCGTTGGCGAGGCCGACGATCTTCGCCTTGGAGGCCTGCGCCTGCAGCAGGAAGGAGGAGAAGTCGGAGGCGTTGAGCGGGTGGCGCACGGCGCCCAGCACCTTGCCGCCGTTGGCCTTCACCACGTCCGACGTGTCCTTCTCCAGCGAATGGCCGAAGGCGTAGTCGGCGGTGAGGAAGAACCAGCTGTCGCCGCCCTGCTTCACCACCGCCTTGCCGCCACCGTTGGCCAGGGCGTAGGTGTCATAGACGTAATGCACCGTGTAGGGCGTGCAGTCCTCGTTGGTGAGCCGCGTCGTCGCCGCGCCGGCGTCGATCAGGATGCGCTTCTTCTCCGCCGTCACCTTGGAGACCGCCAGCGCCACCGCCGAGTTCAGCACGTCGGTCACCATGTCGACGCCCTGCGTGTCGTACCACTCGCGCACCTTGTTGGAGCCGACGTCGGCCTTGTTCTGGTGATCGGCATAGACCAACTCGATCTTCCACGACGGCTTGGCCTGCGCCTTGAAGTCGTCGATGGCCATCTGCGCCCCGACCACCGATCCCTGCCCGCCCAGGTCCGAGTACACCCCCGACATGTCGGTGAGGACGCCGATCTTCACCGTGTCGCCCGACAGCTTCATCGCCTTCTGCGCGAAGGCCGGCGCGCCCGACAGCGACAACACCGACGCTCCCACCAGGACACCCATCAGCTTGCGTTTCATCTCTCTCTCCTCTCCGTTGATTACACACCGAGATACTGGTGCATCAGGTCCTGCTTCTGTTCCAGTTCGTCCCTGCCGATCTCGGCCACGATGCGCCCGTGCTCGACGATGTACAGCCTGTCGGCGAGCGGCGCAGCGAAGCGAAAGTTCTGCTCGACCAGGATGATGGTAAACCCCTTCTCCTTCAGGCTGCGGATCACCTCGCCCAGTTTCTGCACGATGACCGGCGCCAGGCCCTCCGATATCTCGTCGAGCAGCAGCAGCCGCGCGCCGGTGCGCAGGATGCGCGCCATGGCCAGCATCTGCTGTTCGCCGCCCGAGAGGCGCGAGCCCTGGCTTTTCCGCCGCTCCTCCAGGTTCGGGAACATGGCATAGATCTCCTCGACCGACATGCCGCCGCTGCCGACCTGGGGCGGCAGCATCAGGTTCTCCTCGGTCGACAGGCTGGCATAGATGCCGCGCTCCTCCGGACAGTAGCCGACGCCGAGATGCGCGATGCGGTGCGTCGGCCAGCCGATCACCTCGCGGCCGTTGAGCATGACCGAACCGGTGCGCCGGCCGGTCAGGCCGAGAATCGCCTTCAGCGTCGTCGTGCGCCCGGCCCCGTTGCGGCCGAGCAGGGTCACGCACTCGCCGCGGTTCACGCGGAAATCCATGCCGTGCAGGATGTGCGACTCGCCGTAGAAGGCGTGAAGATCCGTCACGCGCAGGTATTCGACGTCGCTCATCAGTGCGCCGTCCCCATGTAGGCCTCGATCACCGCCGGGTTCTTCGACACCTCGGCATAGGGCCCTTCCGCCAGCACTGCGCCGCGCGCCAGCACGGTGATGGTGTCGGAGATGTCCGCGACCACCCCCATGTTGTGCTCGACCATCAGCACGGTGCGGTTGGCCGACACCTTCTTGATGAGCTGCTTGACCAGGTCGACGTCCTCGTGGCCCATGCCCTGGGTCGGCTCATCGAGCAGCATCAGTTCGGGCTCCAGCGCCAGGGTGGTGGCGATCTCCAGCGCGCGCTTGCGGCCGTAGGGCAATTCCACGGTCACCATGCCGGCGAAGGATTCCAGGCCGACCTGGGCGAGCAGTTCCATGGCGCGTCCGTTCAGAACGCCCAAGCTCTGGTCCGAGCGCCAGAAATGGAAGGAGGTGCCGAGCTTGCGCTGCAGGGCGATGCGCACGTTCTCCAGCACCGTGAGGTGCGGAAAGACGGCGGAGATCTGGAAGGAGCGGACGATGCCGCGACGGGCGATCTGGGCCGGCTTCTCGCCGGTGATGTCGTGGCCGTTGAAATGGATGCTGCCCCGGGTCGGCGGGTGGAACTTGGTGAGCAGGTTGAACACCGTGGTCTTGCCGGCGCCATTGGGCCCGATCAGGGCGTGGATATGCCCGCGCCTGACCTTCAGGCTGACATCGTTGACGGCGACAAACCCCTTGAATTCCTTGACGAGGTTTCTGGTTTCGAGAATGCAGTCCTCTGCCACTCCACCCTCTGGCTGCCGGCAGTTATTTTAGGTTTCTAATGATAACCGCAAATACCGCTATTTGCCCTTCCATTCGGGCATCGGCTGCTTGGCGATGAAGGCATCGATGCCACCCTGGGCATCCTCGGCCATCATGTTGCAGGCCATGGTTTCGGCGGCCAGCTGGTAGGCGCCGTCGAGCCCCATCTCGATCTGGCGGTAGAAGGCCTGCTTGCCCATCGCCACGGCGGCTGGCGACTTGGCGCAGATGGAATCGGTCAGCTTCCTGACCTCGGCATCGAGCTGGTCGGCCGGCACGACGCGATTCACCAGGCCGCGCGCCAAGGCCGTCGTGGCATCCATGAATTCTCCCGTGACCAGCATCTCGAAGGCCTGCTTGCGCGGCAGGTTGCGCGACAGCGGAACGGCCGGCGTGCTGCAGAACAGGCCCAGGTTCACCCCGGAGACGGCGAACTTCACCGACTCCGCCGCCACCGCCAGGTCGCACATGGCAACGAGCTGGCAGCCGGCGGCGACCGCCATGCCGTGCACCCGGGCGATGACCGGCTGCGGCAACGCGACCAGCTTCATCATCATCTGGCCGCACTTGCGGAACAGGGCCTGCTGGTAGGCCTTGTCCGGACGCGAGCGCATTTCCTTCAGGTCGTGTCCGGCGCAGAAGGCCTTGCCGGCGCCGGCCAGCACGACGGCGCGCACCGACTTGTCCTGCGCGATGGCATCCAGCGCCGCCTGCAACTCGTCGATCAGGCCGTCGGAAAGGGAATTGAACTGGGTGGCCCGGTTCAGCGTAAGGGTCGTCACGCCCTGGTGGTCGCTGCGCAGCAGCAACGGTCCGTCAGAAGCCTGCATCACGGCACTCATTTCCTCCTCCTTGTCACTCGATGGCCTGCGTCGATTTCGCCTTCTCGCGCAGGACGAACTTCTGGATCTTGCCGGTGGAGGTCTTCGGCAGCGGCCCGAACACCACCCGCTTCGGGACCTTGAAGCGCGCCATGCGCTCGCGGCAGAAATCGATGAACTCGGCCTCCGTCGCCTGCGCGCCCTCCTTCAGCTCGATGAAGGCGCAGGGCACCTCGCCCCACTTCGGGTCGGGCGTGGCCACCACCGCCGCCGCCAGCACCGCGGCGTGGCGATAGAGCACGTCCTCGACCTCCACCGAGGAAATGTTCTCGCCGCCGGAGATGATGACGTCCTTGGAGCGGTCCTTGATCTTGACGTAGCCGTCGGAATGCATCACGGCGAGGTCGCCGGAATGGTACCAGCCGCCGCAAAACGCCTCCTCGGTCGCCTTCGGGTTCTTCAGGTAGCCCTTCATGGTGATGTTGCCACGGAACATGATCTCGCCCATGGTTTCGCCGTCGCGCGGCACCGGCCGCATCGTTTCCGGGTCCATCACCGTGACGCCTTCCTGCAGGTGGTAGCGCACGCCCTGGCGGCCGTTCAGGCGCACCTGCTCCTCCAGCGGCAACTCGCTCCACTCCGGATGCCGGGCGCAGACCGAGGCCGGACCGTAGGTCTCGGTGAGGCCGTAGACGTGGGTGATGTCGAAGCCGATCCTGTTCATGCCCTCGATCATCGAGGCCGGCGGCGGCGCCGCCGCCACCAGGGCACTGACTTTGTGCGAGATGCCCTCGCGCCACTCCGCCGGGGCGTTGATGAGCATGGAGTGCACGATCGGCGCGCCGCAGTAGTGCGTCACCTTGTGCGCGCGGATGGCGTCGAGGATCAGTTTCGCCTCCACCTTGCGCAGACAGACGTTGGTGCCGGCATTGGCCGCCATGGTCCATGGGAAGCACCAACCGTTGCAGTGGAACATCGGCAGCGTCCAGAGGTACACCGCGTGGGGCGGCATGCCCCAGGAGACTATGTTGGATACGGCGTTGAGATAGGCGCCGCGGTGGTGGTAGACCACGCCCTTCGGGTTGCCGGTGGTACCTGAAGTGTAGTTGAGCGAGATGGCATCCCACTCGTCGGCCGGCCCCTGCCAGGCGAAGGCAGAGTCGCCCGATGCGAGAAAGGCCTCGTAGTCGACGCTGCCGAGTCGCTCGCCCGGTCCGGTGTATTCCGGGTCATCGACGTCGATCACCAGCAGCGCGCGCCCGCTCTGCGCCAGGGCCTTGGCCACCGTCGGCGAAAACTCGCGGTCGGCGATCAGCACCTTGGCCTCACCGTGGTCGAGCATGAAGGCGATGGCCTCGGCATCCAGTCGCGTGTTGAGGGTATTCAGCACGGCGCCGGCCATCGGCACGCCGAAGTGGCACTCGGCCATTTCCGGCGTGTTGGACAGCATGACGGCGACGGTGTCGTTCTTGCCGATGCCGCGCGCGGCCAGAGCCGAGGCCAGGCGGCGGCAGCGGGCATAGGTCTCCGCCCAGGTGAAGCGGCGCGCGCCGTGGATGACCGACGGCCGCTGCGGGTAAACAGCGGCCGTGCGCTCGAGGAAGGAGAGCGGCGACAGCGGGGTGTAGTTGGCGGCGTTCTTGTCGAGGCCGCTGGCGTAGGGGTGATCCGGCATGGATTGGCTCGTCGATTGGGCTGCCGGCGCCCTTGCCGGCTCAGCTCTTGCAGCGCTGGGCGATATTCAAGCCCGGGGTTGCCGCGCGGTCAAGCCCGCCCAGCCAGTCGTGCAGTTCCGTGGACAAGGCCTCCACCGCCGCCGACATCGCTTCCACCCCGCCCTTGGCGTCCGGCGTAGCGGCCGCCTTGGCCAGGCTGAAACTGCGCCGCGCCAGGATATCGCCGCCCGACGGCGTCAGCAACTGCACGCGCGCCTCGACCACGGCACGACTCTCCCTGGCGGAATCGAAGGCCTGCACGAACTCGTCCAGATCCACGCGCAGGCGGCAGGCGCCGCCCGCCTCGCCCGAGAGCATGCGCTTGCGCAGGCCGTGTCCAAGCAACTCGGACGGCGTCGCCGCCCAGCGGCTCTCGGCGTAATTTTGCCGGCGCTGGTTGGCCGCATAGAGCAGACGGTACTGCATGGCCGTCGAATCGAGCCAGGACACGGCGAATACGTCGATCGCGCGCAGGCTGGCGACTATGCGGTTGTTCGGCGCCGGTTGCACCGCGCCGAGGTCGTAGATGGCGACGTTCGATACCGACTTGGCGCCCCCGCCGCAACCGGCAAGCAGCAAGGCAGCAAGCAGCAGGATCTTCTTCATGGCGTCCTCAATGCGCGGCGAAACCCGCCTCGCCCGGCCCCGGGCGGCGCGCCTCGCGGCCAAATACCAGCATGTTGGGGGATTCCTCGATCTGGTCGAGCAGGCGCGTCATCTGGCGCGAATTGACCGCCAGCTCCTGCAGCAGCGTGTTCAGGCGCGGCAGCGTGGTCTGCGAGATCTCGCCGCCCGATTCACCGAGCAGGGCATCGAGCTTTTTCGCCACGCCCTGCAGATTGGCGATAAGCGGCGCGGCATCGCCGCTCGCCTTCTGCATATTGGCCAGGGTCGCGGACAGCCGCTTCATGTTCTCGTCGCTCAGCGCCTGCTTGAGGGAGGCCATCACCTGCGGCAGGTCCTTCATGCTGTCGGACAACCCGGCGGTGGTGGTCTCGACGTTGGCCAGCGTCTGGCCGATGCGCTTGACGTTCTGCTCGGAGAGCAGCGCCGTGGTGCGCTCGGCCACCTGGCGCAGCTGCCCCATCAGCTCGGCGGCATTCTCGCCCAGCGTGTCCATGAAGCCGGGCAGCAGGGCCATGCGCGGCGGCTCGTCGCCGGTGCCCTTCAGCGGTTCCGGATTCTCGCCCTTGTCCTCAAGCAGGATGGAGGCCAGCCCGGTCACGCCCTGGTAGTTCAGCCGCGCCGTGGTGCCCTTCGTCACCGGCAGGTCGGCGTCGATGCTGATGGTAATGAGGATGTTGCGCGGATCCTTCGGGTCCAGCTCGATGTCGCTCACCTTGCCGGCGCGAATGCCGCGGAAGCGCACCTGGGCCTGGGGATTCAGCCCGGAGACGTTCCCCTTGGCCACCAGCACGTAGTCGTTCATCGCCTCGCGCCGGCCGGAGAACCAGAAGACGGAGAGCGCCACGGCCAGCCCGAGCAGGAGGGTGAAGATGCCGGCGGCAAGCGCGTGAGATCTGCTTTCCATTATCGAGCTGCCTCGCCCATGCGTTCCTGCAGCGCCCGCTGAGCCCGGTCGCAGCAGAAGAAGTTGCGGATGAAGGGGTGGTCGACACGCGTGATTTCGTCGATCGTCCCGAGCGCGAGTATACGCTGTTCGGCCAGCACCGCAACGCGGGTGGCCATGCCGGCCAGGGTGTCCAGATCGTGGGTCACCAGCACCACCGTCAGTCCGAGCTGCTTGTGCAGGCTGTTGATCAGGCGCACGAAGGATTCGCTGCGGTCCGGGTCGAGGCCGGCGGTCGGCTCGTCGAGCAGCAGCAGCTCCGGCTCCATCGACAGCGCGCGCGCCAGGGCGACGCGCTTGATCATGCCGCCGGAGAGTTCCGAGGGCATCAGCCAGGCGTGGCGCGGCAACAGCTCGACCATGGAGAGCTTGAGCATCACCAGCTCGTGGATCAGGTCTTCGTCGAGCACGCCCAGCTCGCGCAGCGGGAAGGCGATGTTCTGGAAGACGTTGAAGGCCGAATACAGGGCGCCGTACTGGAACAGCATGCCGAAGCGGCGGCGCAGGTTGCGCTCCTGCACGATGTTGCCCGTGAACAGCGGCTCGCCGAAAAGGCGGATCTGCCCCTTGGTCGGATAGAGCAGGCCGATCATCTGGCGCAGCAGGGTCGTCTTGCCGCTGCCCGAGCCGCCCACCAGGGCCATCACCTCGCCCGCCTCGATGACGAGGTTGAGGTCGCGATGCACCCAGTGCTCGCCGAAGCGGGTGGACAGGTTGTCGACTTCGATGACCGGTTTCACAATGACACCATCCCCCCGCCCCCTTCCCGCGGAAGGGGGCGGCGATCGTTCGCCGCTGCGCGGCTCCATGTCGTGGGCTGCACCGCCCTTGGGACGGCCCGGCGGACGGCGCTCACAGCGGCATCCCGATCCTGCGCGTGGCGATGGCGAAGACGGCGTCGACCAGGATGACGATGGTGATCGCCGACACAACCGAGGCGGTGGTGTTCGAGGACAGGCTCTCCGTGTTCGGCCGCACGCGCAGGCCGAAATGGCAGGCCACCAGCGCCACCAGGATGCCGAAGGTGACGCCCTTGGCCATGGCGATGTAGAGGTTGGCCACCGGCACCACCTTGGGCAGGGTGTCGATGAAGAAGCCGTAGGAGATGTCGAGCTGGAACTGGGCCGACACCGCGCCGCCCATGAGCGCGATGGCGCTGGTCCACAGCACGAGCAGCGGCATGGCCAGCGCCAGCGCGGCGACCTTGGGGAAGACCAGGCGCAGGCTGCGCGAGACGCCCATGGTCGCCAGGGCGTCGATCTCCTCGGTGACGCGCATGACGCCGAGCTGCGCCGTCATGGCCGAGCCGGAACGCCCCGCCACCAGCACCGCCACCAGCACCGGTCCCAGTTCGCGGATGATGCCCATGCCGAGGATGTTCACGATGAAGATGTCGGCGCCGAAGTTCTTCAGCTGCAGCGCGGAAAGGTAGGACAGCACGATGCCGATGAGAAAGCCGACCAGGGCCGTCACCGGCATGGCGCGCACGCCGCTCTTGTACATGTTGGCCGAGGTCTCGCGCCACGGCCCTTCCCGCGGGGCACGGACGACATGGCCGATGTCGATGATGAGCTGGCCGACGAGGGCGACGAAATCGACCAGGTGCCGCCACAGGCCGAGGCTGAGGCGGCCCACGGTCACCACCCATTCCAGGCGCTGCTTCGGCTCCGGCGCCGTTTCCGGCTTCTTGCTCGACGCATAGAGCCGGGCGAAGACCGGCTCGAGGGAAAGGGGGATCTGCAGCCTTTCCGGAAAGCGGTGGCCCCAGGCCTGCCACAGCATCATGGCGCCGACCGAGTCGAGGGACACGATGCCATCGAGGTTCCAGCCGAGCCCGCCGTCTTGCGCGCGGCTTCCCAGCTCGGCCCGGATCGCCTCGTAGCGGGACGCCAGCGTCATCAGGCGCCACTCGCCCGACAGGCGCAGCCAGCGCAGGCCATCGGCATCCGTTTCAAGCGACAGGTTTGCGTCGCTCACCGCGCCTCCCTTGTAGTAGGTGATGCCCTGCCGCCCCTTCGGCAGGACGAAGCATTATGCCGCAGCCCGCGATTTGCTGCGCCCGGACTTCAGCTTGAATTCCATGCCCAGGGCCGACCATTGCCGCCCCTCTTCCTCGAGGGCGGCGGCGGTGAGCGGCGAGGCGGCCAGCCAGGCCGGATCGACGGCGACCGCGACCCCCCGTCCGCTGCGGCGCAATGCAATCGGCGGCAGGGGCGCATCGTCGCGCGCCCGGTGCAGGATGACGGCGAGTCGCAGGCCGAAGATGAGCAGCCAGTCGGGACTGTCGGCGGGCAGGTCCTGCGCCCGTTCCAGCTTGCCGCGGTGCGCCAGCACGATGCGCGACAGGCGCGTCTGGTCCATTCTGGAGAAGCCCGGCATGTCGGCGTTGGCGAGGATGTAGGCGCTGTGCTTGTGGTAGCTCGAATGGGCCACCGAAATGCCGATCTCGTGCAGCAGCGCCGACCAGCCGAGCACCTGCGCATCGGCGTGTTCCTCGGCCGTGGCGTCGGGCAGCAATTGAACGAGGAAGCCGTGCGCCGTGGCCGCCACGCGCGCCGCCTGGCTGGCATCGACCTGGTAACGGCGCATGAACTGCTGCACCGTGGCGTTGCGCAGGTCCTGGTGGTGGTAGCGGCCGAGCAGATCGTAGAGCACGCCCAGGCGCAGCGCTCCTTCCGAGAAGGTCATGCGCTCGATCCCGAACTCCTTGAACACCGCCAGCATGATGGCCAGCCCGCCCGGCAGCACGGGAATCCGGTCCGGCCGCAGGCCCTGCAAAGTCAGTTTCCCCAGGTCGCCGGCATGGAGCAGGATGCCGCGCAGGCGCTCCAGCCCGTCGTGCGTGATGCCGGTGTCCGACAGCCCGTTCATCTCGAGGATGTCCACCAGCGCCTTGGCCGTGCCGGAAGAGCCCACCGCCTCTTCCCAGCCGGTCTTGCGGTACTGGCGCACGATGGCCTGCAGCTCGCGCCGCGCCGCCAGTTCGGCTTCCTTCATGCCGGATTTCTCGATCCGGCCGCGCGGAAAATACCTCAGGCTGAAGCCGACGCAGCCCATGTAGAGCGATTCCAGCTCGATCGGCTCGATGTTTCGCCCGATGATGAACTCCGTCGAACCGCCGCCGATATCCACCACCAGCTGCTGGGTGCGCGGATTGGCCAGGGTGTGGGCGACGCCGAGGTAGATCAGCCGGGCTTCCTCGCGCCCGGCGATGATCTCGATGGGGAAGCCGAGCGCCGCCTCGGCCTGGGCGAGGAACTGCGGCGCGTTCTTCGCCACGCGCAGGGCGTTGGTCGCCACGGCGCGCACGGCGCCGGCGTCGAAGCCGCGCAGCCGCTCGCCGAAGCGGGCGAGCGCCTCCAGCGCGCGCAACTGCGAAGGGCCGTCGAGGGTCTTCTGCGCGGTGAGGCCGGCGGCCA
>WBZP01006512.1_pt1 | contig 11539 bp, 5 predicted proteins | sample 5204301 | NCBI WGS metagenome assembly WBZP01 (sample SAMN12412401, study PRJNA552823) | activated sludge metagenome | isolation source: activated sludge from nitrification reactor of wastewater treatment plant... | place: USA: Pennsylvania | collected 2017
GAGCACCCGCGCCAGCCGCTCGACGATCGACAGGCCCAGTCCGAGGCCCCGCGCAATCCGCGCGCCCTGCTCGAGTCGATGAAACTCCTTGAAGATCTCGCCGCGCTTGGCCGCGGGGATTCCGACGCCGGTGTCGAAGACGCCGATCTGCAACGATTGGCCGCGACGCCGGCAGCCCACCAGGACGCGACCGCGCTGGGTATACTTGATGGCGTTGGAGATGAAGTTCTGCAGCAGCCGCCGCAGCAGCGCGCGGTCGGACTGGACCGGCAAGGAGCACGGCACGAACACCAGATCCAGCCCCTTGGCGCGCGCGATCGGCGTGAATTCGATCTCCAGCGAGCGCATCAGGTCAGCCATCTTGAAACTGGAGATCGACGGCGTCATGGCGCCCGCGTCCAGCCGCGAGATGTCGAGCAGCGCACCGAGGATTTCCTCGATCGCCTCGAGCGAGTCGTCGATGTTCTCGGCGAGCCGGGCATCGTCGCCGCCGCTCTGTTTCTCGACCAGGCTGGTGACGTAGAGGCGTGCCGCATTCAGCGGCTGCAGGATGTCGTGACTGGCAGCGGCGAGGAATCGCGTCTTGGAATTGTTGGCGTCCTCGGCCGCACTCTTGGCCTGTGCCAGTTCCGAATTGAGTCGCGTCAGTTCCTCAGTGCGGTCGCGCACGCGCTTTTCCAGCGTGGCATTGGCGCGTTCCAGCGCCTCGGCCGCCTCGAAACTCGGCGTGACGTCCGAGAAGGTGATGACGAAGCCCGAGCCCGGCATGCGGTTGGTGCGCACCTCGATCACCATGTGACGGTTGGGGAAGCGCTCCAGATAGGGTTCGCCCTCGCTGGTGTAGGCGTCGAGTCGCCTTTGCAGCACCGCCTCCGCATCGCCGTTTTCGGGTGGATAGAGGGCCCCGAGATATTCGAGGATTTCCGTCAGGGGAATGCCGAGTTGCACCAGGTGCGGCGGCAGCGCGAGGATGTCGCCGAAATGTCGGTTGGAACAGATCAACTGCAGATCGGCATCGAACACGGCGATGCCCTGGCGCACATGGTTGAGCGCGGTTTGCAGGATCTCGCGATTGAAGTGCGCCGCGGCGTGTGAATCGTCGAGCAGCTTGAGCGCGGCCTTGGCGGACACCGCGCGCTTGCGCAACAGCAGCGACATGACCAGCCGCGACGACGCCGCGCCGATCGAGGAAGCGATCAGGCGCTCGGCATGCTGCAGCAATTCGAAATCGGCCGCCGCGGAAGGCTCGAGATTGCCGGAATGGCGCGCCGCGAACGCCTCGAAGGCCAGGCGTGCGCGTTCAGGGCCGAGATATTGCGTCACCGTGCTCTGGATGTCCTGCACCGTCACCGTCGAGCGCCAGCGCCGGAAGGTCGGAGTGATCGGCGCTAGCGTCTGGGGTACGAACACGTCGGCCTGCAGATGCTCGATGGCGGAAGGCCGCCGTGCCAGCGACAACACGATGTAGGTGATGACGTTGAGCGAGAGGCTCCACAACACGCCGTGCAGCAACGGCGGCAGGTCGGCGCCGAACAGGGCGCGCGGGCGCAGCGCCTCGATGCCGAACGGGCCGTGCTGCAGCACCATCATGCCGGCGGTGCTGCCGTCGAGGAAGCTCGGGATGAACAGCGTATAGGCCCAGATCGCGAAGCCGACCAGCATGCCGCCCATGGCGCCGCGCGCGGTGGCCTGGCGCCAGAACAGGCCGCCGAAAAACGCCGGCGCCAGCTGCGCGACCGCGGCAAAGGAAAGCAGGCCGATCGCGGCAAGCTGGGTGGCCCCCAGCGCCCGGTAATAGAGATAGGCCATCACCATGATCGCGAAAATGGCCAGCCGCCGCACCTTCAGCAGGAAGTCCGAGAAGTCCTCGCCTTCGCCGCGCGATACGCCGCTGCGCGGCAGCACCAGCGGCAGCACGATGTCGTTCGATACCATGATCGACAGCGCGACGCATTCCACGATCACCATCGCGGTGGCCGCCGAAAGGCCGCCGACGAACACGATGACGCTGAGCAGCGGCGATTTGCCCTCCATCGGCAGCGCCAGCACGAACATATCGGGGTCGACCGCGCCGAACGGGAAACTCACCAGCCCCGCGATCGCGATCGGAATCACGAACAGGTTGATGGCGACCAGATAGAGCGGAAACAGCCAGCGCGCGCGGGTCACCTCGGTATCGGTCGAATTCTCCACCACGCTGACGTGGAACTGGCGCGGCAGCAGCATGATCGCGAAGAACGACAGCAGCGTCATGGTGAGGAAATTGCCGAGCGACGTCTGGTATTCGATGACGCGCGCGGCCTCCGGCGTCTTCATCGCCCGTTCGATCAATTCTTGCGGCGAGAACATCCAGAACGTCACGAAAAGGCCGACGGCGAGGAAGGCGATCAGCTTGACGATGGATTCGGTGGCGACAGCCAGCATCAGGCCATGCTGATGCTCGGTGGCGTCAGCCTGGCGCGTGCCGAACAACACCGCGAACACCGCCATCGCCAGCGTCACCACCAATGCGATATCGCCGATGATCGGAAGCTGCGAGAGCAGCTTGTCTTCGCTCAGGATGGTCTCGAGCGAGGAGGACATCGCCTTGAGCTGCAGGGCGATGTACGGCACGGAGCCGACGATGGCGATCAGCGCCACGGTGGCGGCCACGGCCTGGCTCTTGCCGTAGCGCGCGGCGATGAAGTCGGCGATCGAGGTGATGTTCTGCGACTTGGCGAGCTGGATCACCCGGCGCAGCACCGGCGTGCACACGCCGATCATCAGGATCGGGCCGACATAGATGGCGAGGAACTCGATGCCGGTGCGGCTGGCGAAACCGACCGAGCCGAAGAAGGTCCAGGAGGTGCAATAGATCGCCAGCGACAGCGGATAGATCAGCGCGCTCGCGCGGCTGCGGTTGTGCGGCGACAGCCGATCGCCCTGGCTTGCGACCAGGAACAGGAGGCCAATGTAGCCGAAGGCGGCTACGATCACGCCCCAGTCGTCCAGCATCCCTTATTGCCTCCCGCGGGCAGTCCGCCCTGGCTCCCTTGCGGCCAATATAGACGGAACGGGCCGGCAGCGCATCGCACTGCCGGCCCGAATCTCCGCTTTGAGATCGACGTTAAGGTTATTCCGCCGCCAGCGACTTGCGGTTCAGCGGCAGGCCGAGACGCTCCCAGACCTGCAACAGCGCTTCGGCGAGCTGATCGATCAGCACGTCGTCATGATAGGGCGAGGGGGTGATGCGCAGCCGCTCGGTTCCCTTGGCCACCGTCGGATAGTTGATCGGCTGGATGTAGATGCCGTGCTCCTCCAGCAGCAGGTCGGAGGCCTGCTTGCACTTCTCGGGATCGCCGACGAACAGCGGCACGATGTGGGTGTCGCTGGACATTACCGGCAGGCCCGCCGCATTGAGGATCGCCTTGACGCGCGCGGCACGCTCCTGGTGACGCTCGCGCTCCCATTGCGAGGTCTTGAGGTGACGGATCGCGGCGGTGGCGGCCGAGCAGATCGCCGGCGGCAGCGCGGTGGTGAAGATGAAGCCTGCCGCGTAGGAGCGTACGGCATCGATGATCTCCGCCTTGCCGGCGATATAGCCGCCGAGGCAGCCGAACGCCTTGGCGAGGGTGCCTTCCAGCACGTCGATGCGGTGCATGACGCCGTCGCGCTCGGCGATGCCGCCGCCCCGCGGGCCGTACATGCCGACCGCGTGGACTTCGTCGACATAGGTCATGGCGCCGTATTTCTCGGCGAGGTCGCAAATCCTGGCGAGCGGCGCCACGTCGCCGTCCATCGAATAGAGGCTTTCGCAGACGATCAGCTTGGGCCGATCGCCGGCGGCGATCAAAAGCTCTTCCAAGTGCGCCACGTCGTTATGGCGGAAGATCTGCCGTTCGCAGCGCGCCTCGCGCACGCCCTCGATCATCGAATTGTGGTTGAGCGCGTCCGACAGGATCAGGACGTCGGGAATGAGCTTGGCGATCGTCGAGATGCCGGTGTGGTTCGACACATAGCCCGACGTGAACAGCAGCGCGGCTTCCTTGCCATGGAGATCGGCCAGTTCCGCCTCGAGCTGCACCAGCGGATGGTGGGTGCCGGCGATGTTGCGGGTGCCGCCCGCGCCGGTGCCGACGCGGGTTGCGGTCTCGACCATGGCTCCGACCACCTTGGGGTGCTGGCCCATGCCGAGATAGTCGTTGGAACACCAGATCACGACGTCGCGCTTGCCTTTCGGCGAGTGCCAGACCGCATGCGGAAACCGGCCGGCGATGCGCTCGAGATCGGCAAAAACCCGGTAGCGCCGCTCGTTATGCAGGCGGTTGAGGGCATCCTGGAAAAATTGGCTGTAATCCATCGCAAGACCCGGCAAACGGAAGCTGACCGTATCGGCCAGCGTCATTTAGAGCCTTTCCAGCTTTGATGTCGAGCCGAAACCCGGGCTTTTGGCGGGGGTACGGTATGAACCGGAGGCGCCGCGAAACTTGATCCCGGTCAATGCAATAGCCGGGAGTTCTGGCAATCGCCACGGCCTGAAATCAGGTGGTCCTGAACCGCAGCACGCCGTCGGCCACCGCCGCCGTCAGGCGCCCCTCGACCAGCATGTAATTGACATGGGCGATCAGTTCGCCCGCCGCAAATCCCATCTGGTGCGGATCCAGCGTGTGCTTGTGGAATACCACGGGCACCAGATCCTTCGAGGTCTGTGCCACGTTGCGGCAGGCCTCCGCGATCAGGCGGCAGCGTTCCTCGTGGTGGTCGGCGAGCTGCTTGATCCGGGTTTTCAGTCCGTAGAACGGCACGCCGTGGCCGGGCAGCACCATCACGTCGTAGGGCAGCGTGGTGGTGAGGCTGGCAAGTGAGAACAGGTATTCACCGAGCGAGTTCTGCTCGGGCTCGACCGCCCAGACGCTGACATTGGGCGAAATCTTGCTCAGAACCTGGTCGGCGGACAGGAACAGCTTGTCGTCGGCGCAATACAGCATCACCTGGTCGAGCGCGTGGCCGCCGCCGGTGATCACCTTGAAACGGCGCGTGCCGATCACGATCTCGTCGCCGTCGGAGATGCGGCGGTAGGAGGGCGGCAGGATCGATACCCGCTTCAGATAGTCCTGGCCGCGGCTGAGCAACTGTTCGGCCAGATTCTCGTCCATGCCGTGGCGGAGAAAGAACAGCCGTTGCGCATTGCGCCGTTCCTCGGTGCCGCGGTTCTGGTGGTAGACCGATTGCAGATATTCCACCTGAGACATGTAGAGCGGACACTTGAAGCGCTCGGTGATCCAGCCGGCGAGCCCGACATGATCGGGGTGGGAATGGGTCACGATCAGCCGGGTGACCTTCACGCCCTTGAGCGGTCCCTCGAACAGCGTGGTCCAGGCGGCAATGGACTCTTCGTTGCCGAAGCCGGAGTCGACGACGGTCCAGCCATCGCCGTCGGCAAGCAGGTAGATGTTCACGTGGTTGAGGCGGAACGGCAGTTTGAGGCGGGCCCAGAGCACGCCGGGCATCACCTCGACGACCTCTCCCTGACCGGGATGGCTCTCCCAGGGGTATCGCAGGGCCTCCGCGGAGGACTGTATGGCGTCGTTTTTCGAATGCATCGGCCAAATCGCTATGTTCCCGTATTGGCTTAGCCGTACAAACGGGATGGCGCCAGCCGAAAACAACGTTGCGTTCGGGAGAAAGTCGGCAGCGCCGATGCAAATCCCGCAGGCCGGCAAAACGCGTCCATCCGTGCATCCGGCGGAGGCCCGGGATGAGCGAACGGAAGCTGACGGTGCTGGCTGCGAGCCGGCTGTCCGCACGGGGAACTGCGACGGCGGCTTGCGCGCCGCGAAGCGGAATAGTCCGTGCCGCCGCACGGCCCGGCAAAGCATGGCGTGATGCCGCTATGGCCGCTGCGGGATTTCGCTGAGGGGCAGGCGAGGCGAGCTCGTCTGCCTCTGACGATGCGGCGGACCTGTCCGCTACGCCGCGCGGATGTTGGATAGGAACGCATCGATTTCCGAGCGCAGCACGTCGGCTTCGCGGCGCAAGGCGTCGGAGGCGCTGAGGACGTCGCCAGCCGCAGCCCCGGCTTCACGAGAGGCGTTGCTGACGCCGACGATGTTGGAGGACACCTCGCTGGTGCCGCCGGCCGCCTGCTGGATGTTGCGGGCGATCTCGCGCGTCGCCGAGCCCTGCTGCTCGACGGCCGCAGCGATCGCGGTGGTGACGTCGTTGATCTCGCCGATGATGCCCGAGATGTTGCGGATGGCCGACACCGCCGTGGTGGTCACGTTCTGCATGCTGCCGATCTGCTGGCGGATTTCGTCGGTCGCCTTGGCGGTCTGGCTGGCGAGGCTCTTCACTTCGGAGGCGACCACCGCAAAACCCCGGCCCGCTTCGCCCGCGCGCGCCGCCTCGATGGTGGCGTTGAGCGCGAGAAGGTTGGTTTGCGAGGCGATGGTCTGGATCAGGTCGACCACGACGCTGATGCGCGCGGCATTGTCGGCAAGGCCCTGCATCGTGGCATCGGTGGCGCCGGCCTCGTCGACCGCCTTGCGCGCGATCTCGGCCGAGGTGACGACCTGGCGGCCGATCTCGGCGATCGAGGACGACAGTTCCTCGGTGCCCGACGACACGGTCTGCACATTGACCGAGGTTTCCTCGGCGGCCGAGGCGACCGCGTTGACCAGCGAGCTCGACTGGTCGGCGGATGCCGACATGCTTTGCGCGGTGGACTGCATGGAGTTTGCCGCGGTCTGCAGGCTGTCCAGCGCGCCGCGCACCGTAGATTCGAACTCGGCGATACGTGTTTCCATCCGCGAGGCGCGCTCGGCCTTGGCGATGCGATCCTTGTCCTGATCGGCGGACAGCGCGCGAGCGTTGATCATGCTCTCGCGGAACACCTGCAGCGCTTCAGACATTTCGGCGATCTCGTCGCTCTGGCCGGAGCGGTAGATCTCCGAGTCGAGGTCGCCGCTCGACAACATCTTCATCGAAGTCTGCAGGGCGCGGATGCGGCGCAGGATGCTGCGGCCGACATAGAGCCAGACGAACAGCACCGAGCCGATCAGGGTGCCGACGCCGAGCCCCAGCATCACGATGGTGGCCAGTGAAATCTCCTCGCGGGCCTGCGCGGTCGCCGTGTCGGTCTCCTTTCGCACGCTGTCGACCAGCTGCTGCACGCTGATGCCGAGGCCGACATTGAGCTTGCGGGTCTCGTCCAGGATGGTCTCGCCGAAGTCGGCGGCGTCGAGCTCCTTCTGGCGGATCTTGAAGATGCGCTCCTTGCCTTCGCCGAGCGCCTGCAGCTTTGCCACGGCTTCGCCCATCGTCTTTCCGCCGGCGCCCTGGGGCAGCATCTCGAGATTGGTCTTGGCGCGGTCGAGCGCGTCCTTGAAATCGCGTTCGATCGCTTCCAGCGTATCGCTGGTGTTGGCGGACAGCGCCGTCGCCAGGTTGGAAGCCATCAGGTTGCCGCTGGCGATCACGTTGCCGAGCTGCTCGACGATGCGCGCCGCCGCGGTGGCGTCGTCGATCGAGGGATCGAGCGCGGTGAGCACGGCATTGAGACGGCTCTGGGCATCCACCATTTCCGGAATCGCGGTGGCGACGAATTCGGCCTGCACCTTGCGCAGCGTCTCGTACTTCTTGTCGTGCTGGGCCGCCGTCTCGAGCCGCTCGCGCGCCGCCGAGCTCAGGCTGGTGGCGATGTCGTCGATGCCCTTGACGGTTTCGGTGAGCGCGGCTGCGGTGGTCTTGTCGGCGCCGAGCGCAATGACCTCCTTGAGCTTCTGAACGGCGGCCGCCTGCGTCTCGTTCATCTTCTTGGTGCGCTCGTTCAGCGACTCCTCGGTGCGCGCCGCCAGAAGCGCAGGCCCCTGGCTGGCGAGCGAGGCGCTCTGCGCCGAAAGCTGCAGGCTGGCGGCCAGTCGCGGAATGTCCCTGCCGCTCAGATCGGTCATGATGCCGCCGAGACGGCCGAGCACGAAGCCCGCGCCGGCGGAGATGACGATGGCCATGCCGGCGATGACGGCGAAGGCGGAGAACAGGCTGCCCCTGATCCCGAACTTCGGCAGCCGCAATCGTGGGAACCCGAGCCTGCCGACCTTGAACCGCAACGCCATCGCCCTGTTTCCTCACGCTACCTGGAGGTGAATGCGGCGGCAGTATCCCGGGGCCCGGTTAACGCCTCGCCAACGTTTTGGGCGGCCTTGGACAAAAAAAGGCCGGCTTGCGCCGGCCTTTTTCCCGTCACACGCGAGGCGCGCGATGGTTAGTACTTTGCAACCACCGGACCACCGAGGTTGAAGCGGTAGTTGAGGCCGACCTTCACGGTGTGCTCGTCGTTGCGGAAGCTGCCGAACGGCGCGAGTGCCACCGGCGCAACGAACCGGCTGTCGCCGAAGTTGTAGTACTGGTACTCGACCTTGCCCGACCAGTTCTGCGCGAACATGTACTCGAAGCCCGCGCCGACGGTGTAACCGTCCTTGTGGTTGCCGTCGAAGCCGAAGGCCTGCGGCACGCCGGCCAGCACCAGGGTCTCGTTGTTGTCGGCGAAGGCGTAGCCGCCCTTCACGTAGAGCAGTCCCGGACCCCAGGTGTAGCCGAGGCGACCGGTGACCGAGCCGATGCCGCGGCGGTCGTTGGCATAGACGTAGCCGTTCGGGAACACGGCGTTGACCGAGTTGCCGCTCAACCAGGAGTACTGGCCCTCGATGCCGATCAGCCAGTTCGGCGCGAACTGGTAGTCGAAGCCGGCCTGCACGCCGCCGAGGAATCGCGCGTCGTTGTTGCTGCCGACGACGAGGCCGTTGAAGGCGTTGTCGTTGCCGAAAGCGGCGCCGACGTGACCGCCGATGTAGAAGCCGGTCCAGTTGTAGATCGGCGCGGCGATCGGCGGCGGGGCCTTGGTGTAGGGGCGCGCCGCCATGTCGGCGGCGAGCGCCGGTGCGCCGAGAGCAATCAGCGCCGCGGTGGCGAGAAGGAACTTCTTCATTTCGTTTTGTCTCCACAGTGAGTCGTAAAGCGCCGCTGCGACGCCCATCCGAGGGCGCGCTGATTAGCGGCGTTCGCAGCGAAATGCTGTCACCCGCGAAGCACAGTTCCATTCGCTCATTGTGGCCGGCCCCGCGCCGGAAAGTTGCCTCAATCGCGGAGAGATTTTCGTCTGATCCGGATTGATTTCATGCAAATGGGCCGGCGTGACGCCGGCCCATCAACAAGTCTTGAACGCGTTGTGATGATCAGTAGCGCGCGACGACCGGGCTCGTGAAATTGAAGCGGTAGTTCACGCCGACTTTCAGCGTGTGTTCGTCGTTCTGGAACGTGCCGAACGGAACCAGCGCAGCGGGCGCGACGAAACGGCTGTCGCCGAAATCGTAGTATTGATATTCGGCCTTCACCGACCAGTTCGGCGCGAACATGTATTCGGCGCCGCCGCCGATGGTCCAGCCGTGGCTGTGTCCGGAACTCAGTGCGAACGCGACCGGCACGCCGCCGAGCGTCACCACCTCGCGATTGTCGGAATAGGCGTAGCCGCCCTTCACGTAGACCAGCGCCGGGCCGAAGGAATAGCCGAGGCGCGCGGTGACCGAAGCGAGGCCCCGCTGGTCGTTGCCGTAGACATAGCCGCCGGGGAAGACCGCGGCCGCGTTGTTTCGGCTGAGCCAGCTATACTGGCCCTCTGCGCCGAGCACCCAGTTGCCGGCGAACTGCCAGTCGGCGCCGGCCTGCACGCCGCCCATGAAGCGCGCGTCGTTGTCGGTGAGCGCAAGACCGTTGAAATTGTAGCCGCCGCCGAAGGCGCCGCCGAGATGGGCGCCGAGGTAGAAGCCGGTCCAGGTGTAGACCGGCGCCGCATAGGCGGGAGCCTTGTTGTAGTTGTAGCGCGCACCGAGATCGGCGGCGCCGGCGGGCGTGACGGCATTGAGGGCAACGGCGGCCGTTGCGGCGATCAAGAGTTTTTTCATGACGAAGTCCCCGGTCGTTCCAGACGCCGATCCCAGGTCGGCGTACATCCATGCGGCGAGTTAAGGGGGCTTTTACTAATAGGCCGTGACCGCGGGCCCTGGGTCGGTGCGGACCTTGTGCTGTCCGTCTGCAAACAACCTGTTGTGCCTAACAAAGGCCTAACAGTCGTCGACCGAGCCCTCCCGGCTGGCGTCAGGTGCCGCCCGGCTTAGCCTCGCAGACAGTCCGGTGGAGTCGGCGACGAGCCGGAAGAGGCGGGTCACAATCCAGGGCTGACAAGTGCCTACATCACGGCCTCAGGGCGCCGCAGAGGCGTCCCGCCCGGCAAGAGGCACCGGGCTTTGATTGAAAGGCGCTGTTGCACCAGGGATACAGCGAAACCGCCTTCAGGTTCCTATGATGGAACTCACTGTCATTCTGTCGAGAGCGGGAGCTACCGATGAAAATGCGGATCGCGGCGGGGGCCATTATCCTGGGCATGTGCGCGCAGCCGGCGGTGGCCGGCGGGTTTGCCATCCGGGAGCAATCGGCAGTTTTCCAGGGCACAGCCTACGCCGGCAACGCGGCGGGCGGGGCCATCAGCTCGATGTTCTGGAACCCGGCGGCCATCGCGCTCTACAACACCGGCGTCAATTTCGAGGCCGTCGTGGCCGGCAAGTTCGATCATTCGGAGATCGTGGCGTTGCCTGGTTCGACCCTGGCGTTTCTCGGCGCGAGCAGCGGCGAGAACGGACACTCGACGGTGTTGTCATCGGGATATGCCACCTGGGCCTTGCGGCCGGATCTGGTTCTCGGCCTCGGCATCAACGAAACCTACGGCTTCAAGAACGGAACGGAGCCGAACGGCGCCGCGAGCGGCCGCTTGTGGGCGGGCATGACCCAGACCAGCCGCAACGAGATGAAGACCCGCAACTACAATCCGACGGTGTCCTACCAGGTCACGCCCCAGTTCTCGATCGGCGCCGGGCTGCAGGTCGAGTACATGGCGCTGGATCACAGGCAGGCCACCGGCATCACCGCAACTTCCGTCAACATGGTGCAGCGCGGCGACGGTATGGCCTATGGTTTTACGCTCGGTGCGCTGTGGCAGCCGGTCGCCGGGACCAGCATCGGCCTCGGCTATCGCTCGCGGATCACGCATAACCTTCTTGGCGATGTTAACTTCGAAACTCCGCCTCCCGCGCTTCCGATCCAAGACGTGGGCAAGGCCGGCATCACCATGCGGTTGACGACGCCGGACATCGTGACCCTCAGCCTCAGGCAACGGATCACCGACCAGTTCCGGATCATGGGCACCGTCGAGTGGGCGCGCTGGAGCAACTTCGAGACCCTCCGCGCTGTCTGCACGACGGGCAGCAACATCGTCAATCTGCTGGGCTGCCCGGGAACTGGAGCTGTCCAGTTCACTTTCCCGCTGTCCTATCAGGACGGCTGGTACGTCTCCGGTGGTGCCGAATACGACGTTACGCGCGAACTCACCTTGCGCGCCGGCCTCGCCTGGGAGCGCTCGCCGATCCGCAGCCCTGCCGACCGCCTGGCCTGGCTGCCGCTCGATGCGGATACCACCTGGGTCAGCGCCGGCTTGAGCTGGCAGTTCATG
>WBZP01002654.1_pt1 | contig 11537 bp, 6 predicted proteins | sample 5204301 | NCBI WGS metagenome assembly WBZP01 (sample SAMN12412401, study PRJNA552823) | activated sludge metagenome | isolation source: activated sludge from nitrification reactor of wastewater treatment plant... | place: USA: Pennsylvania | collected 2017
GCACTGTTCGACGGTCAGCGCTTGCTTTTCGGAGCCGGATCACCGCCGCAGCTGCTGCCTTCCGGAGCCGCGCTGGATGTGGTCGCCCATGAGTATGGACACGCGCTGACACGATCTACTTCCGAGCTAGCTGCCGAGGGAGAGAGCGGTGCAATCGATGAAGGACTGGCCAACCTGTGGGCGTGTCTGGTAGAGCGCGCGATGACTCCTGCACAAGCCAACTGGACAGTAGGAGAGTCGGTGTATCGGCCTGTGCAAGGAACGGCGGCACTGGCCGATCTTGAAGACCCCACTCGCACCAATCAAGCGCGCTTGCGCAGTCAACAGGTGACTGCCCAAGAGGGCTACTCTGCCGGCGCAGCATTGTCTCTGTTAGAGCGATCTCTGCGACGGTATAACGCCGGATTTGTCGGCCATGCGGGATTCCTGATCGCCCAGCAGATTGGGCCAGAAAAGACCGCCGCAGTCTTGTATCGAGCGGTCACCACGTATCTACATCGCTATGCCGATGCCGATGATCTTGCGGACGCGATGGTGGCTTCTGCACAAGACTTGTATGGAGCCAAAGCAGAGTCTGTGACTGCGGTCCGCTCGGCATGGCAAGCGGTGGGTGTAACGGGATTCTTACGCTAGCGCAGCGTGGCTTACGGAAGCTGGAGAGGGAGTGCTCGGCCTACGCTTGCATCGTCGCTGGCAAGCCGAGCATAGGCCACTGGATCTGCCTTCTTGAGCGCACTCTCTACTTTGGTGTCGCCGATGAGCTGGACGATTCCGCGCCGTGATCCGTAGTAGTTGGAGGCGTGATGATCGGCGTCGGTAATGCAGCTTCGTACAACTGAACGCGAGATGCTCGGCAGGTTGAGCATCTGGAGCGCCATGCTCCACAGACCATCGATGAAGTTCTGATCGGCAGGAAACTCGAGGAGTCCGGCCAGCGTCAAAAGGAGTGCTCCGCGCTGCGCCAGTGGCGTCGCCAGCGGACCTTCCGCAGGGAGGATTCCTACGTCCAGTGATCGCCGCAGCGCCTCCGCCGCACAGAGCAGTCGCTTGAGCTCCGGAGCCGCATGAGACAGGAAGCTATGACACATCACCTCAATGGTCAGTCCGGGCTCGGAATCACTCGGTGTGCTCTGCTGCGTGATCCGACACACTGCGGGCTGTCGTCCGAGATCGATGGCTCCGGCGCTCTTGCCAATCGGAACATCTTGCGGAGGCTCACGGTGAGAGTAGAAACCACCCGACGAGAAAATGTAAAACAGCTCGCTATCACCGGGCAGTCCGCGCCACAGATCCGAGTACTGAGTGACTCTGTTGAGACTCCCTGCCGCCCAGTTCAGTCCCGTCGCTGCTTCGCCTCCTATTTGGGTTGCGGAAACCCCTGGATCACGCGGCGTTGCCGAAGCTTGCAGATCGGTCTGAATGCTCTTGAGCTGGAAGTCGAGGAAGCCGTCGTAGTAGTCCGCCTTCCCATCCTGATTCACATCGGAGTAGCGCGAGATCACCAGCGGATGCGCGGGACCGACGAACTGCACAAAGCCATCGCGCTGTCCTTGCTCGTGATGCCACTGCGCTTGCTTGATGCGATCACTCAGCTCGGCGTGCCGCTCGCTCTTGCTCATGCCTTGCAGAACCGCCACAAAACAGTCGAGTCCTTCCGACGAGTTCACCTTCCCTGTCTTCGAGTCGGTCCGGAAATAGGTCGAGTCCCACGACGAGTAGATGTCCGCATCGGGAAACATCTTGGCAATCGCAAAGCGCGTTGTCAGTCCCGCGCACTGCGAGTTCATCATCAGCTTGTAGCCAACTTGCCGGACTTGGGACGCGCTGGGCTGCATGTCGAAGGAGCCGAGCTGGGCATGTCTGTTGATGAGCACACCGACGAAGGCATCGCTTCCCATCTCGGTGTTTTCATCTTTGGGAGAAGCCGTTCGCGCAAAGATGAGGATGGGCTGCCCTTGCGGACCTGTGAACGGAGCCCGCAGGACGTGATAGCGCTCCTTCTCAAACGGCAGCTTGGGAGTCGTCGCATCGATCGGGGCATCAACAAAGCCAAAGCGATTGCGGAGCAGCTCAACTTCCCCTTCATGAAAGTCGAATGCCGAGCACATCGCAAAGCGCCACACCGACGGAAGATCTGCATAGGGAGGCGCCTGTCGAATCAAGCTCCGCAGCAGCTCTTGGGCTTTTTGGCGATGTGGCTCCGTAAGTGCCGGAGCGCGCATTTGCAACAACTGAATGGCGTGACTGCGCAGCGCGGGCCGAGCAGAAGGATCGTCCGTCTCTTCCTCAATCAGCGTGAAGATCGCCTCCGCTGCTTGATCTGCCACCGTACGGAATGTCGCGTCCTTGGCCGCAGTCGCGAGCAGGTGCGACAGAATCGTAAGGGCTGCCGACCGCAGCTGAACGGCACGCAGAGGATCTTCTACTGCACCTTCACCACCGACGGAAGCGGCCAACAGTCCATCGCGAACCTGAGTCAGCAGAACGGCTCCTTGTTGGGCCGTCATTCGCTCGCTGCGAGTAGGAAGATCGGGATGGAATGCACTTGGTGGAAACAGACACTCAAAGGTCGAGCGTCGCCGAGAGGAGATCCAGCGCGCAGTGGCCACAAACACATCGCACAGATCGATGCTGGTTGGCGTCGGTTCCGCTGGATTCAGGCTCAGCTTTCCGTCGGGAAGCAGATAGAGTGGCTGCGCTCCGTAGATTCCGCTCATCAGGTTGAGCGCTGCGCTCTGCTGGCCGGCGTCCACAGACTGTTCATCAGCAGCATACCGATTGGCGCTACTGACTTTCTCTTGGGCGAGGGTTTCGATGGCTTGCGACAGACGGCGCCGCACTTCCGGACGACCTGCGAAGACCACCGCCACAGCGCGACCAACCTGGGCTTTCAACTGTGTGGTTGTTACTTTCGCAAGCGGACTTGGCACACAGACGTAGTAGTCGCGGTCACCGCTGAGCAACAGGTGCAGACCAGGCTTCGACTGCTGCAACGTCAGCTGCGAACGTGCGTCTTCACCGACCGCGTGCAAGGTGGCGGGAACGCTGATGAGCGACCCATCGCTTGGTGCAGGGAAACGGAGAACAACCGGCGTGGCAAGCTCTGGCATGAGTGACTCCCTTCAGCAGCATCGCAACGAGAACGAAAGTGGATGTTACAGAAACATAAAATAGCGCTCAGGTATGTCATCAAATTCCATCGTTGTGCCGCAGCGGACGCAGCCGAAGTTGGGAGGCCGCCGCTCGATGGTTCCGTGGATGGTGTAGAGATCCCGGCGAACGTCGATCAGCTGCTCTTCATCTAGTCCGCAGCGACTGCAAACATAGGGAGCAAAGAACGACACGACCTCGGTGTTGTCGAGCAGGTTGCTGATGGCGTTGGCTTGCTGGACAAACTGGCTGGGGCACTCTAGGAGTCGAATCTTCGAGGCACCGCGTAGGGAACGTACCAGATCGAGCCAGGTCTGGATGCTGTCGGAGCTGATGCGGCGGAACTCGCGCAGGTTGAAGTCGATCTCTCCGCGTAGCTGCTTGAGGGGGGACAGATCGACCTCTGCGCTGAGCACTCCTGACAGCTTGACGATCTGTCGCTGGCCTTCGCGAATCATCTTCCAGCGGAACGACCGACCACTGGCCGACTTGAAAAACTCTTGCAGCACGATCCGAGCCTCGTCCTGAGGCGGATCAAACACCAGCGCGGCGGCTGCGTCAGGAGCGTAGGTCCGGGTGTCGATGCGGACTACTTTGCAGGTAAGACCAATGGCTTGCGGACGACTCGGGAGTGTGAACCGAATGGCCAGCCGGTCACCGACGTGCACAGCTCGATTCGTACGTAGCAGCAGGCCTTCATTGCTGATGTCAATGGTCGTTCCGAAGAACGCGTCGGGATGGTTCGAGACGGAGGTTCCCGTTCCGAGATAGACATGAACCTTCAGCGGCAGTCGCTCGAATGAGCGGGCAGGGACTCCCAAATAGCGCGCCAGCAGAATCGGCAGCGTCGCATGCTGAGCAGGCCACTCGATGACTTCATCAAATAGACCTGGCGGCAGCGCGACCGCATGCGCGGTTCCAGTGTGGATAAGGAAGATCGGAATTGGATGGCTGCGACGGTGACTGCGCAGCGCTTGGCTCGCGGTGGCGGCCCCGCAATCGGCCAGCTGCGGACCCATCAAACACAGGTCAGCTCCCTTGCCCAAGCGATCGATCAGCTCGGGAAGACTTCCGACGGTAAGCAGGCGAATGTCCTGGCGATGAAGAAGCCCCTGATGGAGCTCGCTTGGGGGGGTCGGATGGAATGCAGCGACGATGGTCTTCACAGACGCATCTTATCACTACCGAGACTAGAAAATCTGGTGTTGGAAGAGGTGGGGCAGGCAGGGAAAGAGAAGGACGGAGGAGCTACGCGCGAGCGATCACGTACTCTTTTTTGAGCAGATCGACGAGGACTTGCGCGGCATCACAGTCGGCTTGACGGCTCTTGTCGAGCACACCCTGCGTCGTCGCTCCGTTGAGAATGACCTGGAACACTTCCAGCTGGTCTTTGCTCAGCTCACTGAGTGCTGGCACGAGCGGCTTGGGAATCGTCAGCTGGGCCGTGCGCGCGGGCAGCTCAGGCTCGAGACGCTGCATCTCATCGACGATCCGCATCGCTTCCATCAGCAGACCTTCGGTCGAGTCCTTGATTTCCTCGAGGAAGGTCTTCTCTTCCGTCGAGTCAAGCTCGAACGTGCCCTTCTCCCAAGTCAGGATTCGGTACGCCGCCTTGTCCGGCTTCATCTCGTAGGAATCGTCGATGGTCGCGTAGTAAAGCTGACCCTTGCGAAGGTAAATCTGACCGGTACTGCCGTTCGGGCCGCTGACGGTCAGCACGCCGGTCCGCTTCGAGGTCGAGAACAGCTGCAGCAGATCGGGAAGTGGAATCTCCTCGATGTTGCCGGTCATCGCTCGGGTCGAAGCCGAGGTCTTCTGCATCTGCTGCTGACCGCGCTTCTCGAGCTGACTCTTGGCCTCCGCCTCCGTCATGTTGTTGGCGGGATCGACGGTGACGACCTTCATGATCGAGGTGCCAATCAGGATGCGGTCGCCTTCCTTCAGCCGGGCGCGCTTGACCTTTTCCCCGTTGACGAAGGTTCCGTTCGTCGAGCCAACATCGGCGATCGTCAGCTCGTCTCCGTTCACGGTGATGGCGGCATGCCGACGCGACACCATGTCCTCGATGAGGACCATTTCCAGTTCGCTCGATCGACCGATGACGATCTCGCGGCCTTTGTGCAGCGGAAACTCGCCACCTTGATACTTGCCCGAGATGAACCGGAGCGCATAGCTAACACTTGGCACAGGAATCTTCTCCCCAAGGACTGGTCACTTTTGCAGCACCAATATACCACAGACCGGTCCTCATTTGGCCTGGATAACTAGCTGCGTTGTTGCGACGTTGTCTGCTGCATCACTCGTACGGAGCAGCAGAGTGTGGGCACCCGGCAGGAGTTTGGTCACCTTGTGTAAGACCTCCTCCATCGGGCTATCGAGCACTCCATCACGAGGCGCGAGAGGCTGAAAGTCCCCGCCGTCTATCGAGAGCGCCAGGTCGGTGATGAACGAGGCCGCATCGGACACCTTTGCGGACAGTGTCTGCGTCGCCGCATCAAAGCGTACGTCTTGCCACTCTGGACGCCGGTTATCGATGAGAAAGGGCGAAGAGACATGTTCATGCGTGAGGGCCAGATCGCCAGGATTGCTTCGCTCGTCGCTGACCATTACTTTTACGTCGTACAGCCCATCGCCGACGGTTTCGGTGTTGAAGTCAAGCTCGCTGCGAGTGATCGGGTCGGAACCAGACAGCCGAAGCCAGCCGAGCTCAGGGCCAAGGGTTCCGATCGAGCTACCCGAGCTGCTCGAAGTGCGACGGATGAACACGCGATAATTGAGTTCGTCGTCGTCAAGGTTTTCGACCTTCCAGCGCAGCTTCACGAGCGGAGACTTGGGCCGCAGAAGGCTTGGCTTGATGCCCTTGGCAAGCCGCGACAGTGGATCTTCTCCGACGGTGATATCGGTGATACGCGGTCGCTGATTGACCGGCTGGTAGTACACCGAAAAGTCGCGCAGCACCGCTTGCTCTGCAAACAGGAAGCGCGCTTGGAGATAGCGACCCGGCGGCGACGCGATCTCACCAGTCTGTTCTCCCGTCGTGGGAAGCTTGGTGAGCTTGCTGAGCGACTGCCACGGACTCCAGGCGGCATCGGGCTTTTGGACGTTGCCACTGCGCGTCTCGACTCGCACTCCGTCACCGAGGAACCGCAGCGCTCCGAAGCGAGCCAGCGCAGTCGCGTCCAAGACCTTGCTTTGATATGAAGCTCCCGTCGCTGGTGTGGTTTTTACTTGATACATCGCTGCCGCACCACCCGTCCCAACGAGTCGCTCACCACTGCTGAGCGAGAGTGTGAGAACGTCGCTTTCCGGTACCTCCAGCGCGGTCATCACGGTGCGGTCTGGGAGCACGCGATAGACACGTCCACGACCACCAGGGGTCGACGCTGCGGCCAGCAAGCTGCCATCGCCATCAAGTGTCACATCGTTAAAAAATCCATCGGAGATTGCGTGAAGCTGCTCGACTCGACCGGCTTCATCGATCCGAAACAGCGCCCCGCGACCTTTCTTTTCGACGGGACTGGTCGAAGGAGGCGCCGTTGTTGTCGTCGGTGGTGTCGGCTTTACGCCCGGGACCGTACCAGCCGCTGGCATGGTGATCTTGGCGCCTCGGCTCTGGACATCACCGCGCTGCATGTCATTGACCGCAGCGTAGATCTTGCCGTCGCGGACCACGATCGATCGGACCTCGTTGCCCGCGAAGTCATGCAGTGCCCGGGTGGTTGCTCGTCCGTCTTTGTCGAGTGTGACCCGATACAGAATCGCCTCGTCGCTGGTGCCGAGATAAAACGCGCCGTCATCCCCTCGATGGAGCGACAGAAAGTGCTTGGCGGAGCTCTCGAACAGCGTGCGCGAGCGCGTCTTGGTCCCGACGGGTCGCCCCGGTCCACAGTCCCGATCGTCGATGAGTAGCAGGCGACCTGGCGCCGTCGCAACCAGCGTCGTCTGACCATCACGCACCAGTCCCCAGATGTGCTCGGCTTCTACTTGCGCCCACAGCTCGACTTTGCCGTCGGGGGCTACATCGAAGATTCGTCCATCGGCCACCGTCGCAGCGAGCACATGCGGTCCAGCTGGCGTCGAGCGAACCGCGAGCGCACTGATCCAGGTTGTGGTCGGCAGCTTGGCTAGCTTGCGGAGCTTGCCGGCTTGGAGGATGTGAATGCTCGGTGCCTCGCCGCCCGTTCCGACAAAGACACTGCGATCAGGAGCCGTCGCGAAAGCCCGTATCGCATCGTCGCCAGGCTGAGGCAGCTCGATGCGTGTCGTCGACCAGCCACTATGCACATCGCCAAGAGAGGTAATCTGAACGCCCTGCTCTTGTCCCTCGGCAAACTCTTGATAGGTTGTGACCCGAATCGATCGAGTGCCACCTGCCTGCGACGCCATTGGCAGCAGCAGTCCAAGCATCACCCATGCGAACGCGAGCGAAGCGGTCACTCTGTGGTTCATGGCTCTCACGGTGCGGTCCCAGCGCGTGTGTCGTCGCGGATTTCTTTGATTTGAACGGTCAGCTCTTGCTTGCCTTGGACCACCCAATTTACGTCGTGGACGGTCCGATACAGCCGCTTTTGGACTTCGCCGCGACGGCTGCTTGCCCCAGGGCGGAGCGTCGCCAGGATGGACGCGGGCAGGCTCGGGACAATCTTGCCGCGCAGGTTCACTCCTTCGTCGCTGGTGCTGATCGTCACCACCAACGACTTGCCGGAATACCCTCTGCGCAGGTTGTCGATGAAGTCGGTCAAGTTGTCCGGCGGCGCCATTTCAGGCTTTACGCTGGTTCCTGCTTGAACCTCCAGCTTCACCGTCTGACCGGCCAAGGCACGCGGCACTTGTACGGGGATGGTCACAAACTCCAGAGGCTGTCCGAACGGGCGCACCGCAACGCGCAGCGGAACCGTCGAGCCCGCCTCTAGCTCATCGGACGGCAGCGCAAACGACACCACGTCCGCAGCCTGCGGCGCATACAGCAGCTCCACTTGAAGATCGAGCTTCTCGATATGCACCGGCCCGAACGGATTCCCGAGCACCTCTTGCAGCTGACGAACCCCCGTCGAGTTGGCGAGCATCTTCCCCGAGTATCCATCGGTCGTAAACAGATAGTCGGTCTGCGCCAGCGGCGGAAACCCGGTCACCTGGAGCGTCGAGCTTACCTTCACCACCACATCGGCAATGTCCGACGCGGCAACCGTTATCGCTTGCAACGCTCCCACGCTGACGAGCAGCGGCGTCCACAGCTTGTGACTGACCATCTCGGTGCGCAGCGTCCGGCTTGGCTGCCCGAGCGGCTTGATCGAGTACGTGACGGGAATCGTCTGCGCTGCCATCGAGGTATCCGCAATGATGCCAGCCGAGCGATCTTGGATGAGAGTCCCCGTCGGAACCAGCGAGTGCCCAAACTTAAAGCTCGACAACAGCGACGGCATAAAGGCTGTAATTGCTGCGGTGGCGACGGGAAAATATGTCTCACCAGCGTTGAGCATCGGATGCCCGAAGGCCAGCACTCGGCTGCCATCTATCGCCGTGACCGTGCCAATCGACTGCAGAGAGACATCGCCACGGACCAGCTCGACGGCAATCGCACTGCCAGGCTCAAAAGATCGCGGCGCGCTGGAGGCCTGTGCAGCGGTGCCTCCCCCGGCCATGACTTGTATTCCATAAGGCGACATCGCCTCACGCAGCAGGCTCAGGCTCGGCTCTGAGAGTCCCGAAGCCAGGAGCGGTACCGTCGCGGGCTGAAGCTGTCCCATCGTTGACAAAGCGGGCGGTGGCAGCTGACGATGCAGCTCGGCCAGCGGCGACAGGGGAGGGCGGTCCGTCGGTAGAAGGCTCGCCAGGTGGTTGTGGTCACGGCCTCGAAGCGGCCGCTTCAGGTCCGCCGCCATGTACTCGATCGGTGTCACTCCACCGAGCGCGTCCTTGGAAAGCGCCCAGCCGAGAGACAGCGCACCGGCCAGCTTGCCTTCCAGATAAATCGGCGAGCCAGACATACCAGCGACGATGCCAGCGTGGCGCAGCCGAGGATCATCACTCTCGACGAGAATGATATCCATCAGCGCCGTATGTTTGGGAAGCACACCGACGACGCGAACAGGAAACCGCTCCGGCTTGGTTCCTGAAAAGACGGTCAGTCCGTAGCCCGTCATCCCCGGTCGCACCTCTTTGACGGGCAGCGTCGGCCAAGGCAGCTGGGTGCCAAGTGCAGGCGGCGTCGCGTCCGCAGCTCCCTTCACCGTCGAGGTACCCAGCAGCACGGCACCTAACGCGAGCCCCGCCGCCAAGTAGCCGATTTTGCTCAGAGTTCCAAGCGCCTGTCTGCGCGCAAACATATGGCCTCTGAGGGTAGCAACCTCCGATGTGCTGCGTCAACGAACACTCGGTTGCAAGCGCGCCTCGGAGTGCCAGCGATGGCGTCGGCGCGGTGCCTCTTGACACCCGGAAGTGACGCGGAATATACGGCCTCATGACTCGCTCCCTATGGGATTCGTCGGTGCAGCGCTGGGTTAGGTCGTCGATCGGGACGTTGGCTGTCGGGCTCCTCGGCGTGTTTGGGTTTGGCTGTAGCGGCAGCGATGGCTACCTCGGTCCATCGGTACGCTTGATCGGTAGCTTCAACGGCTGGATGCGCGGCGAGCTGGCCCCGGAGCTGACCTGGGACGGGCGCGACTATCGCGGGGTGGTGACGTTGCCGGGCGAGACGCTGGAGCTTCAGGTCTACGTTCCGACGCTGTTGAGCGCGCTGGGTGGTACGGGGACGCCTCGTGTGGCAGCGGTGCCGGCGCAGCAGGAAGTGTCCGACGCAATGGCCAGTAACGACGGAGCGGCAACATATGGTCCGCTGCGCTGGGCGTTTCCTGTGCCGGCTCGCTATGAAGTGGTGTTCTCGCCGCAGCAGCACCGTGTCCACATCGACTTCGCGGCGGATGCCAAAGACGGTCAGGAACCCGAGGCTGCGCTGCTTATCGAGGCACTGCGAGGGAGCGATCAGCTGCCGCCTGCGGAGCAGCGTGCGCGTGGACTGGCACTCGGTGATGCGCTACGGGCCAGCAGCGTCGAGCTTCCCTTCAAAAACACCTTTGCGGAGCTGCGCGGGCTGACGTTTTTGTATTGCGGGGCGGTTGATTGGCCATCGCTGTCGCTGGTGGGCGACTTTAATGGCTGGCGGTCTGGCGTCGATCCGATGATATTTGCCCTCGATAACACCGTCGCGTATCTGGGCAAGCGAGCCAGCGGTGCGCGCATCGAGTATCGCTTCGACTTGCACGGTCAGCGCTTCGCTGATCCCCAGAATGCCGAGATGGTGTGGGACGGTGCGTTTTTGCCGCCCAATCCTACCAACCTCCTCGGTGGCAATACTGGAGAGTTCAACTCCGTCGCGATGGCGCCCGGGTATCTGGAGCCAGGCTCGCGACTGCGGCGCTTTCCCGGTCCCGATGCACCCGAGGGTCAGCCTCGGCCAGAAGTGCTGGTGTACTTGCCTCCCGGATACGCTCAAGCTGGCTCGACGCGCTATCCGACGCTGGTTGTTCTCGACGGCAAAGACGCGGTAGTGCGTGGCGGCTATCCTCGGCTGCTTGATCGCCTGAGCCAGGCCGGAAAGATTCCGTCTGTCGTCGCTGTACTGGTGTCGTCGCCTTCCGATCCAAAGGTGCGGTTGTCGGCGCTGGCCAGCTATTCCGATCCGACGTTCGCGGATGTCGAGCCCAAAGGGGACGCGTTTGCACGCTGGCTCACCGACGGTCTACTTCCGAATATCGACAAGTCGTTTCGAGTCACGTCGGCGCGGGCGCTGCTCGGGATTGATATGGCGGGGCCGCTGGCGATAAGCCTCGCGTGGAAAGATCCGCAGAAGCGCTTTCCGAGGGTGGCGAGTCAGTCGGGTCGCTTCGGTTGGGGCGATCCGCAGTTTGCCGGCTCGCCGTATCTCAAGATGATGCAGACCGATGTCAGCGCCCGGATCGAGCGGCTAACCTTCGATTACACCGACGGAGATCACCCCCAGGCCCAGCTTCACGACACGGTGCTGCGGCCGCTTTTGTCATCGCCTGGATACCTCAGCCGGGTGCAGTTCTATCGTGGGACCGCCACCACCGCTGACCCGTGGGAGTCGCTGCGCACCCGCGCCGAGCAGAGCCTACCGTTCCTGTTGCGCGATCTCATGCCGACCTCCAAATAGCGCTGTCTCGGCCCGGTCGGCGCCGTTTCCATCCGCCGTTCGCGCGCCTTGTGGCCAGCCGCTTCATTGTGAACCAAAGCGCTCAGCCTCGGTCGGGCCGGTGGTATGCCCAGCGCTTGCAAACACTCCTGCGATAACCCCTTGAAATGAAAGGTGGTTGTATGCTTTCATAGCCGCAGATCGGGCGCTTCTGTGCTCAATCCTCGCGGCTCTT
>WBZP01006515.1_pt1 | contig 11537 bp, 6 predicted proteins | sample 5204301 | NCBI WGS metagenome assembly WBZP01 (sample SAMN12412401, study PRJNA552823) | activated sludge metagenome | isolation source: activated sludge from nitrification reactor of wastewater treatment plant... | place: USA: Pennsylvania | collected 2017
CCGGGAACCAGGCCGTCGCCGCCGAGATGTTCGACGACCCACTCGCCGGCGAGGACTACCTGACGCCCGGCGAACTCGGGCTGGTCGCCACCGCCGACGGTGGGCTCACCGTGCAGCCGCCACCACCGCGGCGCGCTGGCCCCGACCCGCCTCCCGACGCCGGGCTCGACCCCGGCGTCGATCGCCAGCCGGGCACGGCGCCAGGGACCGTACCGCCGGGCGCCACGGCCGCGGCGCCGACGGGCCAGGTGACCACACCGCCCCCACCCGGCGCCGCCACCGTTGACGGGCAGGGACCTGCCCCGGCCGCTGGCAGCCAGTCGCCGGATGCGGCAGCGCCCATCGACGTGGGGACGCAGGGCATCGACGGCGGCTCGCCGGCGGTCCCGCCGGCGGTGACCACCCCGGAGCAGTACACCGCCGCAGCCACGGCCGGCGCCAACGGGCTGCACCGGCCGGCGTCCGGTCCGAACCCGGCGGGCCGGGTGTTCGGCGCCGGGCGGCGCCGGCTGACACGCCGGGCGGCGACGCCGTCCGATCCAAGCCGGCGGATGCCGCGCCCGCGCCCGGTGGACCCCGTGGAGATCGACCCCGTGCCGAAGGCGACCGAGGCGATCCTTGCCGCGCTCAACGCCCGACTCCCCGACCTCGCGCTGCCCACGCCGATGCCGTTGCCGTCGGGCGTGGTGCCGGCCGTGACGATCAACGACCAGGACCGTGATGCCCTGGTCGCCTCCGGGCAGTTGAAGGCCGAGGACTCCGATGAGCTGCCCAACGAGCCCGCCGTCACCCAGCGCGCGGCGACCGACCGGCAGCGGCGCCGGACGGCTGCCGACCAGGCCGCCGCGAAAGCAGCGGAGGTGACTCCGATCCCCAGACCGCTGCAACCGCCGGTGCTCGTGGACATCCGCCCGATTCCGCCGCGGCCTCCGTCGAAGGAGCAGCTGGAACAGGATCGCTCGCTGCTCACCAACCTGCTGTCACAGCTGCTCGCCGAGACAGCCGCGGAGGCCAAGACCGTCGTCGACGCGGCACGCAGCGCGGCCTACCCCGACGGAATGCTGACGCTGACCTACCCGGACAAGTGGGCCGACGAGCTGACCCCACCGATCGAGACCGCGTGGAAGGCCGAGTTCGAGCGGATCCAGAAGGCCGCCGGCATCGCCGACGACCGGCTACGGGCGGCGATCGACCAGCGCCGGCGGACCCTGGTGGAGCAGAAGAAGAACCGAGCCAAGGAGACCGCCGACCTGGTGTCGTCCACCGTCGCCGTTGCGACAGCGGAGGCGGAACAGGACACCGCCAAGGCCGAGGCCACCAAGCAGCGGCTGGAGGCCCAACGCGTTCGCCGGCTGCAGGCCGCGCTGACCTCCCACGACCCGGCGCTGGTGGAGGCGCTGGTCACCGAGCGGATGGGGATCATCGAGCGCGACACCTCGCGCGCCGTGCTGTCCCACGAGAACGGCGCCACCCGGCGCAAGGGGATGATCGACTACTTCACCAAGCGGTACGAGGACGCCTATCGCGCCGCCGACGAGCAGGCCCAGACCAAGACGTTCAGCGACGGATCCCACCACGCGCCCATGGCCGCCGACGGGCGGCCCTGGCTCGATGTGGCCAACGAGTCCCTGACCACGGCGACGACGGCCCTGAAGACGAAGACCGACGCGGACTGCAAGAAGCTGGTCGACGACAGCCGCACGGCTGGGCTCGACGCCAGGTCGGCGCTGCGCGACTGGGCGGCGACGCGGCTGAAGAAGGAGCGCACCGAGGACGAGCGCCAGCAGCAGCGCACCGCGGACGCCAGCGCCCAGGTCGCCGCCGACATCCAGGCAGGCAAGGACCAGGAGGCCGCAGCGGCGCGCGACGCCCTGCTGCAGGAGGTCCACTTCGCAGCCATGGCTCACCAGCGGCTGGCGATGACCGAGGCCGACGAGCAGAAGCTGCACGTCGACAAGCTCGACGCCGACAAGCGCGCCTTCCTGGAGAACTACCTGAAGGTCGGCGACGACCCCGCCGACCCGATGTCCGCGGTCGCCGTGGGGGTGCGCGCGGCCTTCGCCTCCAAGCACGTGCCCGAGCTGATCCAGACGTTCAAGAACCACGTCGACAAGGAGCGCCCCACCGAGCCGAACGAGATGCGCAAGCTGGCCCTGCTGCTGGACTTCGACGCCGACCACTTCGCCCACGAGCTCCACGAAGCGTTCGAGTACACCTGGGGGACCGACGAGGATCGGGCCTATACCGCGCTGGAGAACCTTGATGCCCAGCGCTCGTACCTCGTCGAGCATCTCTACGCCGACAACTACGGCGAGGATCTGCGCACCCGGATCGCCTCGGAGATGGGCGGCAACGAGAAGAAGCGCGCCATGGCGCTGCTCGACAACGACAAGAAGGCTGCAGCATCGGCGATGATCGCCGAGTCGAACGGGTTCTTCGTCAAGGACAAGCAGCTGGCGCTCGACGCGATCCGCCTGTTGCCCCCCGGCCAGGCCGACGAGCTGCGCAGGACCCACCTGGCCGAGACCGGCAACACGCTCGACGAGGACCTCACCGCTGTGATGGCGGAGGTGCAGTGGACCAAGGATGGGCGCGCCGTCCAGGGCCACCGCGGGTTGGACGCAGCCAACGCCCTGCTGGAGTTGAACGCCCTGAAGGGTGACCAGCAACCCGGTCAGCGGGACACCCCGAAGATGATGCTGCTGCAGGCCAAGGCCGACGCCATCGAGTACGACATGGCGCTGCGCGCCCCGGATGGCGCCACCGACCTGGACAAGATGACCAAGGTCTACGACCGGATCCGCAAGCGGGTCACCGACGATCCCGCGCACCAGGCCTGGACCCAGGTGCAGATCGAGGACGAGGTCCGCCGGCGGATGCAGTACGTCGAGACCCAGTACGGCGCGTACGTCGGGCCCAAGGTGGGCGGCAAGGGCGGCTACGAGTCCGTGCTGCGCAAGACGATGGCCGAGCAGCTCGTCGGCGGCGACAAGTTCCACGCGGCGATGTCCCAGTTGGAGGTCGATCGGGTCAAGCAGCGCGCCGCCGGCCTGTCGATCACCACACACGGCATGTACGCCGCCGACGACGAGGTCAACGCCGCCCAGCAGGTGATCTGGGACGACGCCCTGGAGCAGACGAAACGGGAGCAGCGCGACGAGATCGACCGCCGGGTCCAGGCCTCGATCGACGCCGCCAACGCCACGAAGGATCCGCTGAGCCCGGCGGAGGTTGCCGCGGAGCGGCGGCGGATCACCGAGGCGCTCACCGAGCCGGTGGCCAAGGCCCGCTACGGCGAGGTCAAGGCGTCCTTCGGGGCGCTCTATGCCAACGCCTGGGGCGGCGACAAGGACAAGGCCCTGGAGACCATGCTGGTCGACGTCACCCAGTGGGGTGGCGAGACCGAGGCGATGTGGCGCTTCCAGCAGGGTGGTCGGCTGAGCATCGCCCAGAACGTCCGGCTCAGCGTCAAGGGCTGGGGGATGGACGACGACCAGGCGACCTCGGCGACCAAGGGACGCACCAAGCAGGAGCTGGACGACGCCCGCACGGAGTACCTCGGGTACACCCACGGCGCCGAGACACTCGACGACCGCCTGATGAACGAGGCCGAGGGCCGGACCAAGTTCGACCTCACCCAGAACCTCAAGGGCCCGCCGCACACCGACGAGGAGGTCCTGGCCCGGATGCGCGAGCGCATCGACTACGAGCGCGACACCTACTTCAAGGGCCGCCCCGATGAGCGAGCGGCGGTGGTGGGCGGGGAGCTGCACGCCCTCGAAGCCCAGTACGCCATCGCCGCCGAGCGGCTCGAGGCGCTGAAGCGAGCGCGCCTCGCCGGCGACACGGCGCAGGTGCAGCGACTGCAGGCGTCGATGTTCCGCTCCTCGGAGAACGTCTTCCAGCTGGCCGACGACTACCGCCAGACCGTCGACCGGTACACCGAACGCACGGTCCAGATCGTCGGGCTGGTGGTGGCCGTGGTGGCCGGGGTGGTGCTCGACGTGGTCACCCTCGGCGCGGCAACACCGTTCGAGCTGGCGGTGATGGCCTCGATCCTCGGCACGGCGGCCGCCATCGCCACGAAGCAGTCGATCCTCGGCGACGCCTATACCAGCCACGAGCTCACCAAGGACCTGATCATCGGCGCGGTCGACGCCGTGGCCGCCGGCTACCTGTCCCGCCTCGGCGACATCATGCTGTCGATCCCCAAGCTGGCCAAGGTGTCCCGGTCGATGGTGAAGGCGGCCAAGGCCGAGCTCGAACTGCTGCGCAAGTCACACTCGGCGATCAAGCGCTTCGCCGTGTCGTTGGTGGAGAACGCCGCCCAGGCCTCACCGAGCGCGGTGGTGGGCAACGTGATCGAGCGCAAGAACTGGCGCGGCGATCCGGTGAAGAACATCGTCGGAGGGATCGGCCAGCAGGTGGGAACCGGGCTGGCGCTGGGCACGCTGATGCACGGCGCCCAGTCCGCCACGGGCAAGGTGGTCTCGGCCGGCAAGCGCGGGCTGGGTGTCCTGCACAGCAAGGTGTTCGGTGAGCCGTCACTCGGGTTGGCCGAGGCCCGCCCGATCGCCGAGGTGCAATCGGCCCGCCAGGCCCTGGAGACCCACGGGTCGCCGGCGGAGCGCTCGGCCGCCTTCCACCAGTTCCAGGAGAGCTACCCGACGGCGACCATCGACGACTTCGCCATCGCGGTGGCCGACGGGCACGTCAAGCCGGCCCTGGACGCCAACGGCACCGCCCGGTTCCATGAGCAGGCCAGAGCCGAGCTGACCGGGCGGCTGACGCCGGCAGAGCGAGCCCGCTTCGCCGACGTGCCCATCGAGGTGCTCAGCGGCGCCGAGTTCACCGCCCGTACGGGCTCGCTGGAGCGCGGCCAAGCGGCGGTCCTGATCCGCGACGGCACGCCGGTGGTGGTGCTGCGCGAGGGGGCGCCGCTGAGCGCCCTGCGCGAGGAGGGCATCCATCTCCGCCAGCTGGCCGACCCGGCCAACGCCGCCAAGCTGCCGCTGCTCGACGAAGCCCGGCTGGCCAACTGGAAGGACCTCAGCCTGGAGGAGCGGGCCGCGTCGTGGCAGGCCAAACTGGATCTGGAGATCGACGCCCAGCGCCAGCTGATGGCCGAGTTGGAGGCCGAGGCCGCGGCGGCCGCCACCCCGCGTGAGCGACAGCAGCTCGCCGCCCAGCTCGATCGGGCCAAGGCGGCGTTCGAGGTGCTGAGCGGCCGCCGGGATCAGCTCGGTGATCTGCTCACCGCCGGGACCGACCACAGCGGCTCGGTCACCCCACCACCGTTCCTCGACGAGCCGGCACGGCTGTTCGCCAAGAAGGCTCGAGGCACGATGCCCGAGGAGGTCGTCGCGCTCCGCCGGGAGATCGCCCGGCTGCGGCGCCTGCTGGGCGAGTGGATGGGGTGGCAGGCCGAGGGCAAACTGTCCAAGGCGAGCACCCGGGCCGACTCGTGGCTGGAACGACTTGCCGAACGGCTCCGGGCCGGCACTGTCCGGCCCGACGACCCGGAGATGCTCGCTCGCCTGCGGGCCATCGCCGAGCCACTGAACGACATCCACGACCGCCTGCGCAGCGCGACGACGAAGGTCGGCAACCTGCTTCAACGGCTCCGCAACTGGGGAGCCCGAAATCGCGGCAACAAGGACGTGACCCTGCTGCGCAAGCTGCTCGAGGGCGATGCCCGCGCCCTGCTCGACGATCTCGAGTCTGGGCGGCTGCACCCGGACGACCCGGAGCTCACCCACAGGATCGAGGCGATCAGCGACCCGCTGGACAGCTACCAGGGCCGGCTGGAAAAGGTTGGGCGACGAGACCTCAACGACGCCATCGCCGATGTCGACCAGCGCATCATCGAGGCAGGGGAGTCACGCGACAGCATGGAGGTCACGCTGACCGAGCTGCGCACGGGGGGCGCCGATCAGGCGCAGATCGACGCGCTGACGGCCTCGATCGCCGACCGCACCGCCAAGCTCACCGAGCTGCGCAACCTGAAGCGTGACCTGCGCTTGGCCCACCAGCGGCTGGTTGCCGACCCCAAGGCGGACGCACGCATGACCCTCGCCGCGGTGAAGGAACAGCTGGCGCGGATGGACCGCGCCGACGAGACGCTGCACATCCCGCTGACGGACGCCACGGACAAGGCGATGGTGATCAACGACTTCCGTCGCCGCACCGCCCCGCTGCTCGGCTATCCCGGTGGCGAGCATCTGGTCAACAAGATGCTCGAGCTGCTCGCCAACAGTGACGAGCTGGTGCTCGGGCAGTCACCGCGCAGCTCCGGCAAGGGCGCGGCCGCCACGTCGACGATGCAGCGCCGGGTGCTGGAGGCACTGGCAGCGGGCAAGTATCCCCCGGAGTACGCGGCCGAGTTCTACCGGGCGATGAGCGACGATGGCTGGCCGCGGGCCCCCGACGGTCGGGCGTGGGAGGTGGACCACGTCATCGAGCTGTGGGCCGGCGGGGCCGACGACATCAGCAACTACATGGCCCTCGATCCCCGCCTGCACAAGCTCAAGTCGCAGATCCTCACCGACTTCCGCAACCAGTACCGGCGCGGCCTGAAGCGGCTCGACGCCGACGTCGAAAGCCGCGACACTGACCTGCCGATGCTCGACTTGTCCGACGTGCCCAGCCAATGATCGAGCCGCCGAGCGAGGCCGCATCCGGCGACGTCGTCCTGGTGCTCGGCCACGATCGCCCGTTCGAGGCAGTCGACGGCTACCTCCGCCGCTGCGGGTGGCGCCCCGCCGATGCCGGCGCGCCGGTGACGCCACCGCTCGTCGCCGGGCAGCCGGAGCTGACCACATGGCGGCTCGGGTCGGCGGTGGCCACGCTGGAGTTCAACCCGATCGTCGAACTGGGCGTGCTGCGGATCTGCGGGATCGACGCCACCACGGCAGCGCGACTGGCCGGCGCGATCCCGCACTGCTCCGTCACTGACGTCGCCGCCCTGCTGAGCGGCGGCCGCGACGACGACGTGGCCCGCGGCCTGTTCGCCGCCGAGGCGCTCGATGACCCGCAGCTCGCGTCGTGGATCACCCGCCTCACCGGTCACCCACGGCCGTTCATCGCCACGCTGGCGGGCCGAGTCCTCGCGGTCCTAGGCGGCCGAACGCCGTGATCGGAGGTAGCGCTCGAGGGCCACGAAGCTGGCACGGAAGGCCCGCGTGGCGCCGGCGCGCATCACCGGAACGAAGGGCCTGAACCACGGCTTGGGGGCGATGGCCATCCGGTAGTCGATCCGCGTCTGGCGGTCGCCCACAGCGTGGAACCGGGCGCGCTCCACCATGGCCGTGGCGAACGAGCGCTTCATCTCCACCACCGTGAACGCCCACTCCCGTTCGGGCGCCCAGGCGACGAAGACCTCGTCCACGGTCAAGCCACGGACCTCGATGTGCCGGGTCGAGCCGACACCGCCGAAGGGGGTGCTGGTGTCCCGGCACACCCGGCAGCCGGAGAACCACTGCTCCCAGCTGCGATTGTCGGTGAACGCGGCCCACACCTCGGCAGGTGTCGCCTCGACGGTGGCCGTGAAGTCCAGGCGCACCGGGGCCGTGTCGGCGAACGACGCCGGCTGGGGCTCGAGCCGGCTCACGCCCGCCCCCGACGCGTCCGGCCCTGCTTGGGCGGGAGCGAGGACGCGTAGCTCACGCCGCGCTCCACCCAGGCTGCCAGCTGGCGGGTCCTGGCGAGATCGGCAGGCGCGACGCGCAGCCAGCCGCGCATCGGGCGGCCATGCATCTCCATCGGTTCGGCTGCGGTGCGGGCTGTCAATCCGTCGGCGTCGGCCGGGTCGACGCGCACCAGCGCCCCACCCTGTCCGCTGGCGGCGACCGCCATGTGCCCGTTCACCAGGAATGCCAGCCCACCGAACATGGCCATCTCGGTCACGTCGGGTCGTTCGCCCAGCAGGTCACGGATCCGTTCGGCCAGGTCACGGTCATACGCCATTCCCCGAGTCTCCTACACCGCGCCCACCCCGTCCGTCGACCACCACCCCGCGCCCCCCGCATGGGCGCGAAAACTTCAGATATCCGAGGTTCTCGCGCCCAAGCAAGATCACCGCCGCCCGCATGGGCGCGACAACTTCAGATATCCGCGGGTTGCGCGCCCAAGCGGGTGGGTCAGGCGCCGAGGCAGGCGGGGTGGCCGACCACGATGCTGCGGATCGGGGTCTCGGGGGTGGGCTCGGCGGTCGAGTCGGCGCCCTCGGGGCGTTCGAAGTAGGCGAAGAACCGACCACCGTTGGCCCCGTACAGCGCGCCCGTGTCACCATCGGTCTCGACGGTGGAATCGGGCAGCACCTCCAACCATTGGGCCCATGTCATCCCCTGGGTGATGCCGTTCTCGAAGGCCACGGGGACGGCCGGCTGCGCTGCCGGATCCGCCGCGGGCAGCACGGCGTAGCCGGAGAACACCCCGTCGGGGTCGGCGTCGGGCGGGGTCGGGGCGACCGTGATCTCCACCTGCAGGTCGCCGTTCGGGAACCGCCACGTGACCAGGCGAGGGCCGCCGCAGTCCTTCTGCGGGTCCGGTGGCAGGCCAGGGTCCTCGGCCGGCGGCCCGAGCAGCGCGGTGAGCGCGGCGACCGCGTCGGCCGCCGGCGTCCCGAAGATCACGTCTCCGATCGCGTCGCCGCGCAGCAGCACCGGCGTGGCCGCCGGCACGGTGTCGGGTGGCACGGTGTCGGGTGGCACGGTGTCGGGTGGCACGGTGTCGGGTGGCGGCGTGGTGATCGGCGGGTCGGTGGCGACCGGCTCGGTGGGTGGCGGTGGGGGCGGCGTGGTGTCCGGCGGGTCGGTGGGCGGCGGCTGCGTGGGCTCGGTGGTGGGCGGCGGAGGTGTGCCGCACAGGCACACGGCGATTCCCGTCGCCTTCGACCCGGACCGGCCGGCGCCGCCGTCATAGGTCACCAGGTAGGCCGCGGCCGAGGCCACCGCCGCCGGGTACAACCCTTGGCGGCCGCGCACGTCGACGGGGGCGCCATAGATGTCGGCCACCTCGCCGGCCGTGGTTCCCAGATCGATGCCGTCCACGGTCACCGGCGCGTCGGGTTGCACGCCCACCAACACCCGGTCGCCGTCGAACACGTAGGTCACATCGCCGACGCGTAGCTGGCGCAGCCCGCCGAGATCCCACAACCCGGGGTGCTCGGTGGAGTCGTTCCACGACGGCAACCCGTCGAGCTCGGCGGCGAGCTGGTCGTACGACTCGCCCAGCACCGCGGGCCCGTACCCACTGGCGGTGAGCAGCACCAGCGGCGGGACGGTGTCCACCGGCGGCAGCGACGTGGTGGTCGTGGTGGACGTCGGCGTCTCTCGCGGCACGCACAGGCACAAGATCACCGCGGCAACCGTCGAGCGGTTGCGCTCCGGGTTCCCGTCGTAGGTCATCAGGTACCCGGCCGCTGTCTGGCGTGATGCCGTGTACAGCGCCGTGCGGCCCTGCACCTGGGTGGGCTCGCCGTACAGCTCCTTGACATCGGCGGACGTGGAGTCGAGGGTCACCCCGTCGACGGTGATCGGCCGGAACGGCTGGATCCCCACCAGACGCTGGTCGTCGGCGAAGTAGTAGTACGCGCTGTCGTAGGTGATCCGCGTCAGGTTGCGCAGGTTCCACAGACCGGCCACCTGGCGCCCGTCGTCCAAGGCCGGGAACCCGTCGAGCACGCCGGCCAGGTCGTCGTATGTCGCCCCGAGCTGCGCGGGCCCGTAGCCGCTCGGGGTGAGCAGGGTGACGTTCGTCGGTTGTGCCGTGACCACCCCGAGGCGGCGCTCCAGCTCGGACGTGTCGTCGGCGGTCACGAACAGCCCGCCGGTGGCGTTGGCGATGCAGGCCAGCTGCTCGGACAGCCCGATGGTCAGCCCGACCGTGGACACCGTGATGTCCGGGTACTTGTCCTTCAACGCCCGCGCCGTCGCGCAACCCTCCGGCGGGGCGCAGGTCTCCTCACCGTCGGTCACGATGATCACCGTGCCGCGCCGGTCCGGCAGCGACAGCACCGCACGCTCCATCGAGCGGGCGATCGGGGTGAAACCGCTGGGCTCGATCCCGTTGATCTTGTCCACCAGGCTGGCCCGGTAGTCCTCGTTCAGGGTGCGCACCGCAGACAGCGTGCGGATGTCCTTGCAGCTCTCGTCGCGGTCCTCGTCGCGGTTGCTGCTGCGCGTGCCGTAGGCGATCAGGCCCACCCGGGTGTTCACTGGCAGCGAACGGACCACGGCCACCGCGGCCCGTTTGGCGGCCGTCATCCGGTTGGGGGCCACGTCGCGCTTGCCCATGCTGCCCGAGCCGTCGACGACCACGACGAGGTCTCCCGGCGTCTGCTGGGGCGGGCTCTGCGGGCGCCCGCCCACCTGCCGGCCGGCGTCAGCCGGCGGGACCCCAACAGCGGTGACCAACCCGAGGCACGCCAGCGCGACCGCCGACCGTGCCCGCACACTGGAACTCACGATCTGCACCACTCGGAGCACGGCATCCTCCTGTCGTCGACGCCGCTCTCGCGGACCCGGACGCCCCGGAGCATAGAGACCACCGCGGCCGGGCGGCCCGCGGCCCCGGGCCGTACCATGTGTGCCGTGGATCACGCCACCGATGGGCCGACGGCCGGGCCCGGCGGCGACGCCGGCATCCTGCGTGTGGACGTCCTCGACACCCATGAGCTCGGCGCCGACGTGCTCGCCGAGCTCCGCATCATGCTGGAGCAGGCGTTCGACGGCAGGCTCGACGACCACGACTGGGCGCACACGATGGGCGGCACGCACGCCGTGGCCCGCCTCGGCGCCGACGTGGTGGGTCACGCCGCCGTGGTGCCACGGCGGATGCGGATCGCCCGCCAGGCCGTGGACGTGGGCTATGTCGAGGGGGTCGCCGTCACCGCGGCGCACCGTCGCCGGCGGATCGGCCAGCGGGTGATGGCCCCGCTGCACGACATCATCCGCCACGAGTACGACCTCGGCTGCCTGTCGGCGGGTGATGACGTGGCCCACTTCTACCGCGCCCTGGGCTGGTGGCAGTGGAAGGGCGCCACCTGGGTGGACACTCCGCACGGCACGCTGCGCACCGCCGACGACGACGGTGGCATCTACGCCCACCCGGGCCGGCTGAAGCTGGACCTCAACGCCTTGCGCTTCGAGGACCTCACCTGCGACTGGCGTCCCGGCGACGTCTGGTAACCGCCTATGGGCGCGATTCCCTCGGTTATCCGAAGTCTTCGCGCCCATGCGGGCCTGGGAGGCCGGGAGCGGTGGCCGGGCGGTTGCCGCCCGAGGTGTGCGTCAGCCGCGAGGTGTGCGTCAGCCGCGAGGTGTGCGTCAGCCGCGCTGGCGGGAGCGGTGATCGAGCCACGACAGGGCAGCAAGCACCACGAAGGCGAGGGACAGGGTCCAGCCCACCCAGGTGATGTCGGGCTTGCCCTTCTCGTGAGGGATCAGCGGGATCAATGCCGCGCATGCCACGGCGGCGAAGACGAAGAACACGGCGCGCTTGTCCATCAGTTCAACACCTCCACCAGCCAGTAGGTC
>WBZP01006518.1_pt1 | contig 11535 bp, 11 predicted proteins | sample 5204301 | NCBI WGS metagenome assembly WBZP01 (sample SAMN12412401, study PRJNA552823) | activated sludge metagenome | isolation source: activated sludge from nitrification reactor of wastewater treatment plant... | place: USA: Pennsylvania | collected 2017
CTGCCACAGCACGGGCGTGGACCGCACCCACTGGGGGGCAAAAGCGCCACCGATGCTGACCGTGACGCTGATCTGCTGGCCGCTGGGTGCAAGGGCCACTGGCACGCGCTCGACACGCCGCCGCACCCGCTCGGCGACGGTCTCGCCGAACGTGCTGGCGCAATTGGGCAGGATGATGGCGAACTCCTCGCCACCGACACGGGCCACCAGGTCCATCGGGCGCACGCTGTCGATCAAGGCCGTGGCCACGGCCTGGATCACCTGATCTCCGGCGGGGTGACCATGGGTGTCGTTGACCCGCTTGAAGTGATCGATGTCCAGCGCCAGCAGCAGGGCCGACTCCCCGCTGCGCGCCACGCGGTCGACTTCGCGGCCCAGGGCCAGCTCGAATGCCCGGCGGTTGGCCAGGCCGGTCAGCGCGTCGCGGCTGGAGAGTTCGACCAGCGCGTCGATCAAATCCTGCGTCCACGAGGGACTTCCTGGCACGCCCGCAGGCACCGGCCGGCCGGACTGGGCAAGCAGGTTCAAGGCGCTTTCGTATTGCAGCGCGGCACCGCTGGGCGGGCTGGCAGTCGTGGTTGGATTCAAGATGCTCCCCGATGGGCACGGCACCCACCAAGGCCTTGGCGGCCAGTCTAGCAGCCACGCCCGGCCGGCCGCAGCCCGGAAAAGGGCGTCGGCCACCCGCCATCTCCAGCCTTATGCCAGTGCGCTTCCCACCCACACTAGCACCCACACCAGGGTCAAGTCCGAACAGCAAGCTGCAGGCCGACACGAGCATCCGACATGGCAGACCTCGACATCCCCCAGATTCCCGCCGCCGAGCAGGAATTCAAGCTGACCGGCGCCGACTTCGACCGCGTGCGCCAGCTGATCTACCAGCATGCCGGCATCAGCCTGCATGCCGGCAAGCAGGCGATGGTCTACAGCCGCCTGTCGCGCCGCCTGCGCGAGACGGGCATCGGCAGCTTTGCTGACTACCTGAGCTGGCTGGAGCGCACCACAGGCGCCGAAGCCCAGCGCGAGTGGCAGGAGTTCGTGAACTGCCTGACCACCAACCTGACAGCCTTCTTCCGCGAGGAGCATCACTTCCATGCCTTGGTGGAGGACCTTCGCGCCCGTGCCGCCCGACCCATCCGGATCTGGTGCAACGCGGCTTCCACCGGTGAAGAGCCCTACTCGCTGGCCATGACGGTGGTGGAAACGCTGGGCATCTCGGCCCAGGTCAAGCTGGTCTGCAGCGACATCGATACCAAGGTGCTGGCCACCGCGCAGCGCGGGGTCTACTCGGCCGACGCGCGGGGCCTCGGCCCGGAACGGCTGAAGCGCCACTTCATGCGCGGAACGGGCGGCAACAGCGGCCAGATCCGCGTCAAGCCGGAGCTGGCGCGCATGATCGAGTTCCGCTCCTTCAACCTGATGAGCCCCAGCTGGTCCGCCCTGGGCGAGCCCTTTGACCTGGTGTTCTGCCGCAACGTGATGATCTACTTCGACAACCCGACCCAGCGCAAGGTGCTGGAGCGCATGCACGCCGCGATGAAGCCAGGCGCCTTGTTGTACGTGGGGCATTCGGAGAACTTCACCGAGTCGCGGGACTTGTTCAGCCTGCGCGGCAAGACCATCTACGAACGCGTGTGACCATCAACCCGGCCGCTCAAGCCGAGCGCCGACGCTGCCGATAAGCCTTCCAATGAGCGTCCTGCAGACCGCCGCTGCCCGCCCCGGCTACCCTACCCCGCCTCCGGCTGGCAAGCCTGCGGGCCCGTCGCGCCTGGAACGGCTCAAGACCGCCCCACGCAAGACGGGTGAGGCGTCGTTCTTCTTCTTCGATGCCCACTTCCGCAACGAAGCGGTCAAGGTGCTGCCCGGCGAATTCTTCGTCCACGACGAAGACCTGCTGATCATGACTACGCTGGGTTCGTGCATCGCGGCCTGCCTGTGGGACCGGGACAAGCGTGTCGGCGGCATGAACCACTTCCTGCTGCCCGAAGGCGGCAGTGGCGCCGACAGCGGCCGCTACGGCAGCTTCGCGATGGACCTGCTGATCGGCGAGATGGTCAAGCGCGGCGCGACGCGCTCCACGATGGAGGCCAAGGTCTTCGGAGGGGGTGCGGTGATCAATGGCATGAACACCATCAACGTGGGTGAGCGCAATACCGCCTTCGTGCTGGACTACCTGCGCACCGAACGCATCAGCGTGGTCAGCAAGGACGTGCTGGACGTCTACCCGCGCAAGGTCTGCTTCCTGCCGCACAGCGGCAAAGCCATGGTCAAGCGCCTAGCCTCGGCCAACACCGATGCCCTGGCCGCGCAGGAACGTGCAGCGGCACGGGTTGCCCCTGCGGCTGGTGCCGGCGGCTCCGTCGATCTGTTCTGACCTACCCGAGCCCAGGAGAAGGCTGCATGGCAAACAAGATTCGCGTCATCGTCGTCGACGACTCCGCCCTGGTGCGCGGCCTGCTGGCGGAGATCATCGAGCGCCAGCCCGACATGACCTGCATCGGCGCCGCCGCCGACCCGCTGGTGGCACGCGAGATGATCCGCAACCTCAACCCCGATGTCATCACGCTGGACGTGGAGATGCCGCGCATGGATGGCATCGACTTCCTCTCGCGCCTGATGCGCCTGCGCCCGATGCCGGTGGTGATGGTCTCCACGCTCACCGAACGCGGCGCCGACGTCACGCTCAAGGCGCTGGAGCTGGGAGCGGTGGACTTCGTCGCCAAACCCAAGATCGGGGTCTCCGATGGACTACGTCAACTCGGCGCGGACATCACCGAAAAGATCCGCACTGCCGCGCGCGCCCGCGTGCACCGACTGGCCGCCACATCGGCCAGCGGGGCAGCGCCGGCCAAGCCTGCATCGGTGGCGCAGATGGGACGCCTGTCGACCGAGAAGATCGTCTTCCTGGGCGCTTCCACGGGCGGGACCGAAGCCACGCGTGAGGTGCTGGTCGGCCTGCCGGCCGACTTCCCCGCCGTCATGATCACCCAGCACATGCCGCCGGGTTTCACCAAGAGCTATGCCACGCGGCTCAACAGTCTGTGCCGCATCCGGGTGGCTGAAGCCAGCGACGGCGAACGGGTGCTGCCCGGCCACGCCTACATCGCCCCGGGCGGCTTGCACCTCAGCGTGGAGCGCTCAGGTGCCAACTACATCGCCCGCGTGCTGGACGGCGAGCCGGTCAATCGCCACAAACCGAGCGTGGAAGTGCTGTTCGACAGCGCGGCGCGCGTGGTCGGCCGCAACGCGCTGGGCGTTATGCTCACTGGCATGGGCGGCGACGGAGCGCGGGCGATGCGCACGATGCGCGATGCCGGCAGCTACAACCTGGTGCAGGACGAGGCCAGCTGCGTGGTGTTCGGCATGCCGCGTGAAGCCATCGCCCAGGGCGCTGCCAACGAAGTGCTGCCGCTCAAACAGATCGCGCCGCGCCTGATCGAGTGGCTGCGGGCCAACGCCGGGGCCAGCACCTCGCGCGTGTAGTGCTGCGGTCAGCGCGGCAGGAACATCGCCTGCAGGTCCGACAGGAAGTCGAAACCCCGGGCGCTGGGCCGGACCCGGTCGCCTTCGCGCTCCAGCAGGCCCTTGGCCTGTGCCGCGTCCAGCGTGGCCTGCAAGGCGGACACAGGCAGCCCGGTGCGGGCCTGGAAGTCCGCCACCAGGAAGCCATTACGCAAGCGCAGCGCATTCATCATGTACTCGAATGGCAGGTCGTCGCGCTGCACCTCGTGCTGGGCGCTCAGGGCGTTGCCGGCTAGGGCCTGCTTCATGTAGGCTGCCGGCTCGCGCCAGCGCACGGTGCGCAGCACGCGGTGCGGAAAACTCAGCTTGCCGTGGGCGCCGGCGCCGATGCCGAGGTAGTCACCGAACTGCCAGTAGTTGAGGTTGTGCCGGCAGCGGTGACCCGGCCGGGCAAAGGCCGATACCTCGTAGCGTTGCAGGCCTTGCGTGGTGGTGCATGCCGAGATCAGGTCCAGCATCTGACTGGCCAGGTCCTCGTCCGGCAGCGAAGGCGGCGCCAACGCAAAGGCCGTGTTGGGCTCCACTGTGAGGTGGTAGATCGACAGGTGCGGCGGCTGGAAGGCCAGCGCCTGCGCCAGGTCGGCCTGCAGCTGGGCCAGCGATTGCCCGGGTAGGGCATACATCAGATCGATGTTGAAGGTCTCGAAGGCCTGGCTGGCTTCTGCCACCGCAGCGCGTGCCTGCGCGCCGTCATGCACCCGGCCTATGCGCTGCAGCGCCTTGTCGTCGAAACTCTGCACACCGATCGACAGCCGCGTCACGCCGGCTGCACGAAACGCCTTGAAGCGATCGCGTTCAAAACTGCCCGGGTTGGCCTCCAGCGTGACCTCGGCCAGCGGTTCCAGCGGCAGCAGCGCGCGCACATCGGCCAGCAGGCGGTCGATGCTGGCCGGATCGAACAGGCTGGGCGTGCCGCCACCGATGAACACGCTGACGATACGCCGCCCCCAGACCAGCGGCAGACTGGCTTGCAGGTCGGCCCGCAGCGCATCCAGGTAAGCGACTTCCGGAAGCGCCACACCGCCCGTGACGGCATGCGAGTTGAAGTCGCAGTACGGGCACTTCTTGAGGCACCAGGGCAGGTGCACGTACAGCGACAGCGGCGGCTGGCCCTGCAGCTGCAGCGTGCCTGGACGCAGGAAGTGCTCCACCCCCTGCCGCTTCACACCAGCCACACCTCGTGCAGCAGAGTCCGCATCTGCGCCACCGCGCGCGCGCGATGACTGTGGGTGTTCTTCGTCACCGCATCCATCTCGGCCACGGTGCAGCCGAGTTCCGCGATGAACATCAGCGGGTCGTAGCCGAACCCCTGGTCGCCGCGCGGCGCCGCCATGATCCGGCCCGGCCAGCGTCCCACGGCCACCAGAGGCTGCGGATCCTGCGCGTGGCGCACCGCAACCAGCGTACTCACGAAGTGGCAACGGCGGTCCGTGACCCCCTGCAGGCCCTGCAGCAGCAGGCTGTTGTTGGCCGCGTCCTGCACGCGCCGACGCGCCTCGCGGTCCGCAATGCCACTCAGGTCGACCGCCGCGAAGTGGGCGGAGATCACGCCCGGCTGGCCCCCCAGTGCGTCCACACAAAGCCCCGAGTCGTCGGCGATGGCCGCGCTGCCCGAGGCCAACGCGGCATGGCGGGCCTTGGCCAGTGCGTTTTCGATAAAGCTGAGGTGCGGTTCTTCCGCTTCGGCAATGCCCAGCTCGCCTTGCGGCACCAACTCGACTGCCACGCCGGCCAGCAGCGTGCGCAGTTCGGACAGCTTCTTGGCGTTGTTGCTGGCCAGCACCAGGCGCATGGTCACCGCAGCCCCAGGGCCGCCCGCTGCGCGGCTACCAGTTCGCGGATGCCCTTGTCGGCTAAGGCCAGCAGCTGGTCCATCTCGGCCCGCGTGAACGGGGCGCCTTCTGCCGTGCCCTGCACTTCGACAAAACCACCACTGGCGGTCATCACCACGTTCATGTCGGTGTCGCAGTCGGAGTCCTCGGTGTACTCCAGGTCCAGCAGCGGCGTGCCCTGCACCACGCCCACCGAAACCGCAGCGACGAAGTCGCGGATCGGGCTGCGCGTTATCCTGCCCTGGCCGATCAGCCAGCTCACCGCGTCGTACGCGGCGACGAAGGCGCCGGTGATGGCCGCGGTGCGCGTGCCCCCATCGGCCTGCAGCACGTCGCAGTCCAGCAGGATGCTGCGTTCGCCCAGGGCGCCCAGGTCGAACACGCTGCGCATCGAACGCCCGATGAGGCGCTGGATCTCCTGCGTGCGCCCGCTTTGCTTGCCCTTGGCGGCCTCGCGGTCGCTGCGGGTGTGCGTGGCCCGCGGCAGCATGCCGTATTCGGCCGTCAGCCAGCCCTGGCCACTGCCACGCTTGTGCGGTGGTACCCGTTCTTCCACCGATGCGGTGCAGAGCACCTGGGTGTGGCCAAAGCCGACCAGCACCGAACCCTCGGCATGGCGGGTGTGTTGGCGCTGGATGGACACCGGACGCAAGGCATCAGCCTGTCGGCCGGCGGATCGTTCATAGCTCATGGTCTATTGCGGGGTGGGGATGGTGGATGGGAGGCTGCGCCAGCCGGCCATGCAGCGCTGGGTCAGGCAGCGACGCCAGCGGATCACTTGCGCTTGTTGGAACTGCGCTGGATGGCTTCGTTGATCTCGCGGATGGAGCGCTCGATCTCGGCGTCGTCGAGGTCGTCCACGCCACCCTCGGCGGCCAGGCTGGCCTGGATCGTCGAGGCAAAAACCTCGTCACCCAGCGAAAGCGTCGAGATGCCGCTCTTGCTGTCCACGTCCTCGTCGGCCTCCCACTCGACGGCCAGCACGGTGACGTTGTCGCTTTTTTCGCCGGCCGAGCGCAGCGCCAGCTCGACCAGTTCGGGCACCGACTGGGTGATCGGGCGACCGGCCAGCACCTCGGTGATCACGGGGTCGGCCACCGCACCCCACAGGCCGTCTGAACAGAGCATCACGCGGTCGCCGGCCTGCACCAGCAGCGGCCCGGCCGTGTCCACCACGGGCTTGCCCGGGCTGCCCAGGCAGGTGAACAGCACATTGCGGTTGACCCTATCCCCCATCGGCACCACGTGGGCCAGCGTCTCCTGCAGTTCTGAATACGAGTGATCGCGCGTGCGCGCCACCAGTTTGTCGCCACGCACCAGGTACAGGCGCGAATCGCCGCAATGGGCCCAGTAAGCGGCATTGCCCTGCAGTACGCAGGCCACCACCGTGGTGCGCGGGGTGTCCGTCAGCGCACGCTCGGTGGCGTAACGCAGCAACTGGTGATGGCCGGCCACGATGGCATCGTGCAGGAAGCGCAATGGATCGGCCAGCCGCGGCTTGGCCGCGCGCTGAAAGAGTGCCGACATCGTCTGAAGGGCCAATTGGGAGGCAACCTCCCCTTCGGGATGGCCACCCATGCCATCGGCGAGCGCAAAGAGGCCGGCATCCCGCGTGTAGCAATAGCCCATGCGGTCTTCGTTCTTCTCGCGGCCGCCCTTGCGGCTGACCTGGTAGACGGAGAACTGCACGCTTCAACCCATGCGACACAGCGCGCAGCCGGGCGAGAAGCCGGCCAGCGTCATGCCTTGGCCCCGGTCTTGAGGGTTTCCAGCTGGAGCTTGAGCCGTTCACCGAAGCTGAGCTTGGTGTAGCGACGCTCGGTCTCGCGCGCCAGTTCCTTCTGCAGCGCAAACACGCTCTGCGGTCGCGACAACGGGTCCAGCGACATGCACCACTCGGTGACCTCGATCAGGTTGTCGGAGTAGACATTGCGCAAACGCGAAAGGCTCAGCGCCAGGCGATCCTTCTCCAGCCGCTGCGGCGCGTCGTTGGGCGGGTAGCCCTGCATGCAGGCGTAGATGCAGGCGCCGATGGCGTAGATGTCGGTCCAGGGGCCCAGCGTGCCATCGCGCCGGTACATCTCCGGCGCGGCAAAGCCCGGCGTGTACATCGGGCGGATGAAGTTGCCTTCCTTGGACAGCACTTCGCGCGCCGCGCCGAAGTCCAGCATCACGGCCTTGTTGTCATTCGTCACGAACACATTCGCCGGCTTGATGTCCAGGTGCAGCATCTTGTGCTGGTGCACGATGCGCAAGCCGCGCAGGATCTCGTCGAACAGGCTGCGGATGGTGGATTCGCGGAAGACTTTGTCGCGTTTCAGGTCGCGTGCGGTAACGATGAAGTCCTGCAGGGTATCGCCCTGCAGGTAGTTCATCACCATGTAGACCGTTTCATTCTCGCGAAAGAAGTTCAGCACGCTGACCACGCTGGGGTGGCTGATCTGCGCCAGCGAACGGCCCTCTTCGAAGAAGCTTTTCAGGCCCAGCCGGTACAAAGGCTGCTTGTCGGGCTTGACACGCGGTGTCAGCTCACCGGGCGAGCGTTCGGCCAGCGAAGCCGGCAGATACTCCTTGATTGCCACCAAAGTCTGGTTGTCGCCTTCTGCCAGGTACACCACGCCGAAGCCACCCGCCGCGAGCTTCTTGACGACGGTGTAGCCGCCCACCACGGTGCCCGAAGGCAACGGCGCTGGTTTGGGCTTTGACATAATTGACGAATTCTTCTGGGGCGAATGGATGGCGGTTTATAGCATGACGGGGTACGCCAACGCGGCCTCTGACCCAGCAGGAGTGAGCGCCGAGGCACGCTCGGTCAACGGCCGTTTCCTGGACCTGGCCTTGCGCCTGCCCGACGAACTGCGCGGCCTGGAACCGGCCCTGCGGGAACTGCTGACGGCCAGCTTCAAGCGCGGCAAGATCGAACTGCGCATGAGCACGGCCCGCGAAGGCGACAATGCCTGGCCCGCACCGACGCCCGACCAGCTCAACCGCCTGGCCAGCCTGCAAAGCGCCGTGCAGAGCTGGTTGCCAAAGGCACGCGATCTGAGCGTCAACGAAGTGATGCAGTGGTGCCGCGGCAACATGCCTGCCGACAAGCTGGACGAACCGGCACTGGCTGCGGCCCAGCGCTGCATCCTGGGCCTGCGCGAGGCGCGATCGCGCGAAGGCGCGCGCCTGGCCACCATGCTGCTGGAGCGGGTAGCCCGCCTGCGCGAACTGGCGGCTCAGGCCACACCGCTGCTTCCAGCCGTGGTGCAGCGTCAGCAGGCACGCTTCCTTGAACGCTGGGCTGAAGCACTGGCCGGTGCGCAGTCCGCCGGTGCCGGCGCCGAACCGGGTCTGGCCGACCGGGCGCACGAACGCGCCCTGGGCGAGGCAGCCGCCTTTGCCATCCGGATCGACGTGGCCGAGGAACTCTCGCGCCTGGCCTCGCACCTGGACGAGATCGAGCGCCTGCTCAAGGCCGGCGGCGAACTGGGCAAGCGTCTGGAGTTCCTGATTCAGGAGCTCCAACGCGAAGCCAACACGCTGGGCAGCAAGAGCGCCGCCATGGAACTGACCAGCATCGCCGTGGAAATGAAGGTGGCGGTGGAGCAGATGCGTGAGCAGGTGCAAAATTTGGAGTAGTCCCGTGGCGTCTCGTGCCGTCTCAGTGCACCACGAGGCTTCGAGCTCTCTTTGATAAAGGGTCGCGCGCGGCTCCTTACCTGGATAGAATGTAAGGAAGCTATCCATCCGCAAGGGACGCAATCATGTTCGCCACACTGACCAGCAAGGGACAACTCACGCTGCCCAAGGAGATTCGTGACCGGCTGAACCTGGATGCTGGAGCAATCCTTGACTTCCAGATCCAGGCCGACAACACGATCACCGCCCGGCAAGTCCAGCCCGACGCTCGGCGCATCCGGGGGTTGCTCAAGTCCCCGCACGCGGCGCCGCTGACCGTCGAGCAAATGGATGAGGCCGTGTCAAGGCAGCTGCGCGACAAGCACGCACCCAGCCATGCGGGCCGCAAGTCCGCTGGCCGATGATTGGCATCGACACCAATATCCTGCTGCGCCTGTGGCTCAACGATGACCCGGCGCAGAACGCGCGCATCGATGCGCTATTGGCAGCGCATGGCGGCATGCCCGGTTCGTTGCTGGTGACGGATGTCGTCTTGGCGGAAGCCGTGTGGACCCTGAAGTCGGCCTTCGATCAGGACAAGCACGCCCAGTCAATCGCTGTGCGAAGCCTGTTGGAAGAGACCGCGTTCGCCTTCGAAGATCGCGAAGCCGTCGCCGTGGCGCTGGGCCTTTTCGAGGCAGGCTCCTGCGAATTCGCCGACTGCTTGGTCGTCGCAAAGCACGCTCGGCAGGGTTGCGCATTCACCGCGACCTCTGATCGAGGTATGCGCAAGCTGCCAGGAGTCAAGGTGCTCTGAACCAGCTTGGCCAAGCGCGTCACACTGAATTCGCACTGCAGTCCGCCGCACGCGGTGTCGCCGCGGCCCTGCTCCCGAATGCGCCGGTCCAGCCGCCGCCAATTCACGAGTGACGGCTCCAGGGCGCCCCGGCGGCACACCTGAAGGGCAAGAACCGACCCAACCCAGTCATAGTCATCCCGAGGAAGCAGGCGGTCAGCTAGGAGCCTGTCGGACTTGAGCCTGCCCGACGCGCCGTGACCTGAACGGGGTCGGTTTCCTGAGCCGCTGCGACGGTTTCGACCGTCGCGAGGCTCACGGAGCGTCTGGTGGACGTCCTGGCGTCATCGCCAGGCCTCCAATCAGCGCCTTCGGTCAGCATTTGCCCCCTCTTTCTCATGCCGCACGCAGCACGTGCAGCCGCTTGATGTTCCAGGCCATCGTCACCAGCGACCACTCGCCGCACGCCTGGTCCAACCCGCGCATGCTCATCTGGCACCAGCCCATCACGCGCTTGATGATGCCGAACACCGGTTCGACGGTCTGTTTGCGCAGTCCATACAGTGCTCGACCCGTTTTCGTGCTCAAGCGATAGGCCATCTTGAGCACCGGATCGTCGGTTTCAGGTGCTGGCTTGTCCGCAGCGAAGCGTTCCAGCACGGGAACGTGGTGGGATTCGCGCTTCATCGACAGCAGCGGCTCGACTTCGTGGCCCAGGCAGGCCTGCACGTTGGCTTGGCTGAAGTAGCCCGTGTCCGCCAGCAAGGTCGTGATGCTCCCCAGGGCTTGCGGCAGTGCCTGAACCTTATCCAGTACTGGCGCAATTTCGCGCTTGTCGTTGGGCGCCTGCGTGACGTGCGCGGTGATCACCAGCATCGTTGCCGTATCGACCGCTGCCTGCGCGTTGTAGCTCTGTTCAAAGCCACCGCCCGAACTCGGCATGATGCGCGAGTCTTCGTCCGTGAGGTTGACTTGGTCGCCCGGCCGGGGTTCGCTTGATGGCGGATCGGGATCGGGACCGCGCGGCTTCTTGCCTGCCCCGCGCTGGGCCTGGCGCCGCGCGCACTTGGCCTCGTACTCTTGCTGCTCCACGGCGTGGCGCTCACGCGCTCGCTGCTCGATCTTGGTCTTGGCTTGCGCGATCGCCGCCAGGCGCTTCTCGCGCCGCGCGATCTCCGCGGGAACGTCCAGCCCATCGTTGACCGGGCGGCTGTCGCTGTCCTCGGCCAGCTTCAACAGCAGCTGCACTTCCTGGCGCAGCTGCGCCTCGATCTTGTTGGCGTGCTCCCACGACAACGCCTTGTGCTTGCTCGCGTTGGCCGCAATCTTGGTGCCGTCCAGCGAGATGGTGCCCAGCTTCAGGCACTTCATCTCGCGCGCCAGCAGCAGAACCTGCACGAATAGCTTCTCGATCTGCGGCAGGAAGCGCCGCCGGAACGTGGCAATGCTGTCGTGGTCCGGCTGCGTGTTGGCGGCGATGAAGCGAAACGCCACCGAGTCGTGGCAGGCCCGCTCGATCTTGCGGCTGGAGTGCAGCCCAGTGGCGTAGCCGTAGACCAGCAAGCCAAGAAGCATCGCCGGGTGGTAGGCCTCGCTGCCGCGTCCGGTGTACTGCCGCGTCAACTCGCTCAGGTCCATCTGATCGATCACCTCCACCACGAAGCGCGCCAGATGATTCTGGGGCAGCCACTCGTCCACCGACGGTGGCAGCAAATAGGCGGTGTCTCGATCAACGGCGACAAAGCGACTCATGGGCTGGGCGGTTGACTCACGGTT
>WBZP01006519.1_pt1 | contig 11535 bp, 9 predicted proteins | sample 5204301 | NCBI WGS metagenome assembly WBZP01 (sample SAMN12412401, study PRJNA552823) | activated sludge metagenome | isolation source: activated sludge from nitrification reactor of wastewater treatment plant... | place: USA: Pennsylvania | collected 2017
CCAGATGGTTCATCTCAGACAGGTCCATGCGTCAGCTTCCCCGGTACGCCGCCGATCGATCCGGCGCCCATGGTCAGCACCACGTCGCCGTCGCGCGCCACGGCGAGGATCTGCTGCGCCATCTCGCCGATGTCCTCGACGAAGATCGGCTCCAGCGCGCCGGTGACGCGGATCGCCCGCACCAGCGAGCGGCCGTCGGCCGCGACAATGGGCGCCTCGCCGGCCGGGTACACCTCGGAGAGCAGCAGCACATCGGTCGTCGTCAGGACCCTGACGAAATCCTCGAAGCAGTCGCGCGTGCGGGTGTAGCGATGCGGCTGGAAGGCCAGCACCAGGCGGCGGCCTGGGAAGGCGCCGCGCGCGGCCGCCAGCGTCGCCGCCATTTCGGCCGGATGGTGGCCGTAGTCGTCGATCAGGGTGAAGCGGCCGCCGGCCTTGAGCGGAATCTCGCCGTAGCGCTGGAAGCGGCGGCCGACGCCCTTGAAGTCCGCCAGCGCCTTGACGATGGCTGCATCGGGCACCCCCACCTCGTCGGCCACGGCGATCGCCGCCAGGGCGTTCAGCACGTTGTGCACCCCGGGCAGGTTGAGCACGATGTCGAGCTTCGGCGCGGAACCGGGCCGCAGGACGGAGAACTTCATCTGCGCGCCCTCGTGGCGGACGTCCGCGGCGCGGATGTGCGCCGTCTCGGCCAGGCCGTAGCGGACGATGGGCTTGGAGACGAAGGGCATGATCTCGCGCACGTTGCGGTCGTCCTCGCAGAGGATGGCGGCGCCGTAGAAGGGCAGGTGCTGGAGGAAGTCGACGAAGGCCTGCTTGAGGCGGGCGAAGTCGTGGCCGTAGGTCTCCATGTGGTCGGCATCGATGTTGGTGACCACGGCGATCACCGGCGCCAGATGCAGGAAGGAGGCGTCGGACTCGTCGGCCTCGGCGACGATGAACTCGCCGCTGCCGAGGCGGGCGTGCGCGCCGGCGCTGTTGAGGCGGCCGCCGATGACGAAGGTCGGGTCGAGGCCGCCCTCGGCGAGGATGCTCGCCACCAGGCTCGTCGTGGTGGTCTTGCCGTGGGTGCCGGCGACGGCGACGCCCTGCTTGAGGCGCATCAGCTCGGCCAGCATCAGGGCCCGCGGCACCACCGGGATCTGGCGGGCGCGCGCCGCGATCACTTCGGGGTTGTCGCCCCTGACAGCGGTGGACACCACCACCGCGTCGGCCGCGGCGATGTTCTCGCTGCGGTGGCCGATGTCGACCCGCGCGCCGAGACCGGCCAGGCGCCGCGTGGCGGCGTTCTCGGCGAGGTCCGAGCCGCTCACCTCGTAGCCGAGGTTGAGCATGACCTCGGCGATGCCGCTCATGCCGGAGCCGCCGATGCCGACGAAATGGATGCGGCGGACTTTATGTTTCATCGTGCCGCCTCCATGCAGATCTCCGCCACGGCACGGGTGGCTTCGGGTTTGGCCAGGGCGCGGGCCTTCTCGGCCATCGCCGCCAGCTTCTCGCGCGTCAGTTCGCGCAGCAGCGCGGCCAGCCTCTCGGGCGTGAGTTCCGATTGCGGCAGCAGGACCGCCGCGCCGGCCTCGGCAAGGAAGCGCGCGTTGCCGGTCTGGTGGTCGTCCACCGCGTGCGGGAAGGGCACCAGCACGCTGGCGACGCCGGCGGCCGCCAGTTCGGCGACGGTGAGCGCGCCGGCGCGGCAGATCACCAGGTCGGCGGCGGCGTAGCGCGCCGCCATGTCGTCGATGAAGTCGACCAGTTCTGCCTCGACCCCGGCATTGGCGTAGGCGGCATGCAGCGCCTCGATCTGTTTCGCGCCCGACTGGTGCGTCACCCGCGGCCGCTCTTCGGGCGCCAGCAAAGTCAGTGTCCGTGGCACGGCGTCGTTGAGGGCCTGGGCGCCGAGGCTGCCGCCGACCACCAGCAGGTTGAGCGGCCCGCCGCGCGCGGCGTAGCGCTGCGCAGGCTGAGGCAGGCCGGCGATCTCCGCGCGCACCGGGTTGCCGGCCCACTCGCCGCGCTTCAGCACGTTCGGAAAGCCGCTGAGGATGCGGTCGGCGACGCCGGCCAGCACGCGGTTGGCCAGGCCGGCCACGGAGTTCTGTTCGTGGACCACCAGCGGCCGGCCGGTCAGCGCCGCCATCATGCCGCCGGGGAAGGTGACATAGCCGCCCATGCCGAGCACCACGTTGGGCTTGACGCGGGAGAGCGCCGCCAGCGCCTGACCGAAGGCGCGCAGCAGGTTCAAGGGCAGCAGCAGCGCCCGCAGCAGGCCCTTGCCGCGCAGCGCGGCGAAGCGCACCCAGGCCATCTCGTAGCCGCGCGTCGGCACCAGCTTCGCCTCCATGCCCTCCGGGTTGCCCATCCAGACGATGCGCCAGCCGTGCGCATGCAGGTAGTCGGCCACCGCCAGGCCCGGAAAAACGTGGCCGCCGGTGCCGCCGGCCATCACCAGGATGGTCTTCATTGGCCCACCCCCCGTCCCCCGCCCCAAGGGCAGGGGTGACGACGGTTCGCCGCTGCGCGGCTCCATGTGGTTGGCTGCGCCATCCTTGGGACGGCCCGGCGGATGGCGCTCATACCGCCTGTCCCCGCATCAAGGCCCGGTTCTCGTAGTCCACCCGCAGCAGAATCGCCAGCGCCACGCAGTTGGCGAGGATGCCCGAGCCGCCGAAACTCATCAGCGGCAGGGTCAGCCCCTTGGTCGGCAGCAGGCCCATGTTCACGCCCATGTTGATGAAGGCCTGCACGCCGAGCCAGATGCCGATGCCCTGGGCCACCAGCCCGGCGTAGGCGCGCTCCAGCAACAGCGCCTGGCGGCCGATGGCGAAGGCGCGCTGGACGATCAGGCCGAACAGCACGATCACCGCCAGCACGCCGACCAGCCCCAACTCCTCGGCGATCACGGCGAGCAGGAAGTCGGTGTGCGCCTCCGGCAGGTAGAAGAGCTTCTCGACGCTGGCGCCGAGGCCAACGCCGAACCACTCGCCGCGGCCGAAGGCGATCAGGGCGTGGGAGAGCTGGTAGCCCTTGCCGAAGGCGTCCGACCAGGGGTCCATGAAGCCGAAGATGCGCTCGCGCCGGTAGGGCGAGGTCCAGATCAGGACGACGAAGGCCATGGCGAGGAAGAGGAACAGCAGGGTGAACAGGCGGGCATTGATGCCGCCGAGGAAGAGGATGCCCATGGCGATGCAGATGATCACCACGAAGGCGCCGAAGTCCGGCTCGCGCAGCAGCAGGCCGCCGACCAGCGCCATCACCAGCGCCATCGGCACGAAGCCGCGGCGGAAGCTGCCCATGTCGGCGAGCTTGCGCACCGTGTAGTCGGCGGCGTAGAGCACGGCGAAGAGCTTCATCAGCTCGGAGGGCTGCAGGTTCACCAGGCCGAGCGGCAGCCAGCGCCGGGCGCCGTTCACCTCGCGGCCGATGAAGGGCACCAGCACCAGCACCAGCAGCGCCACGCCGATCAGGAACAGCCACGGCGCGCCTTGCTGCCAGACCCGCAGCGGCACCTGGAACACCACCACCGCGGCGATCAGGCCGATGGCCAGGAAGACGCCGTGGCGGATCAGGAAATAGGCCGGCTGGTGGCCGGTGAAGCGGCTGCCCTCGGCGGTGGCGATGGAGGCCGAGTACACCATCACCAGGCCGAACAGCAGCAGGGCCAGGGCCGGCCACAGCAGCATGGGGTCGAGTTCCTGCGGCTGGGCCGGGCCGCCGGCGCGGTAGCGAAGGGTCATCCCGGCGCTCACTGGATTTCCTTCTGCCGCGCCGCGGCCAGTTCGCCCACCGCCTGGGCGAACACCTCGGCGCGATGCACGTAGTTGCGATACATGTCGAAGCTGGCGCAGGCCGGCGAGAGCAGCACCGCGTCGCCGGCGCGCGCCGCCACTGCCGCCTTGCGCACGGCCTGCTCCATGTCCTGGGCGTGGATGAGCGGCACCCCGCACTCGGCCACCGCCGCCTCGATCTTCGTCGCGTCGCGGCCGATCAGCACCAGGGCACGACCATGTCCGGCCAGGGCCGGCGCCAGCGGCGAGAAATCCTGCCCTTTCCCATCGCCGCCTGCGATCAGCACCACCTTGCGACCCAGCCCTTCGAGGGCCGCCACGGTGGCGCCGACGTTGGTGCCCTTCGAGTCGTCGTACCAGGCCACGCCGTCGAGCTCGGCGATGCGCTCGACCCGGTGCGGCAGGCCCTCGAAGTCGCGCAGCGCCGGCAGCAGCGGCGCCAGCGGCAGCTCGATGGCGCGGCACAGGGCCAGCGCGGCCAATGCGTTGGCGGCATTGTGCAGGCCGGCCAGCGCCAGCTCGTCGGCACGCAGCAGGCGTTCCCCGCCCTGCATCAGCCAGCCGTCGGCCAGTCCGAAGTCGTCCGGGCCTTGCGGCGCGTCCAGGCCAAAAGTCAGTCTGCGCGAGACGCCGTTGGCCATGGCCAGGACGCGCGGATCCTGGCGGTTGAGCACTTGCGCGCCGCAGCCTTCGAAGATGCGCGCCTTGGCGGCGGCGTAGTCGTCGAGGCCGGCATAGCGATCCATATGGTCGTCGCTGACGTTGAGCACCGCGGCGGCCTCCGCCGCCAGGCTCACCGTGGTCTCCAGCTGGAAGCTCGACAGCTCGAGCACCCAGACTTCCGGCAGCTTGCCGGCGTCGAGGCAGGTCATCAGGGCGGAGAGCGCCGCCGGGCCGATGTTGCCGGCCACCGCCGTCAGCTTGCCGGCGGCGCGGCACAGGGCGCCGGTCAGCGCCGTGGTGGTGGTCTTGCCGTTGGTGCCCGTGAGGGCGACCACCTTGCAGGCATCGCGCACGCCGAGCGCGCGCAGCGCCCCGGCGAACAGTTCGATCTCGCCGACGACCGGGATGCCGCGCCGGGCCGCCTCGGCCACCACCGGCTCGTTGAGCGAGAGGCCGGGCGAGAGGCCGATCAGCTCGGCGCCGTCGATCAGCGCCTCGTTGAACGAGCCCGACAGCAGCACCGCGCCGGGGGCGCTGCGGGCGAGCTCGGCGGCGAACGGCGGCTCCTTGCGCGAATCGGCCAGGCGCACCCGGGCGCCCTGGCGGACCAGCCATTGCGCCATGGCCAGACCCGACTCGCCGAGCCCCAGCACCAGCACCGTTTTCCCCGCCAGGTTACCCATGGAGGCCAACCGCTTTCATCATCTCAGTTTCAAGGTTGACAAGCCGAACAGCACCAGCATGAGGGTGATGATCCAGAAGCGGACCACCACCTGGGTCTCCTTCCAGCCCTTCAGTTCGTAGTGGTGGTGCAGCGGCGCCATGAGGAAGATGCGCTTGCCGCCGGTGGCCTTGAAGTAGGCGACCTGGATCATCACCGACAGCGTCTCGACGACGAACACGCCGCCCATGATGAACAGCACGATCTCCTGGCGCACCACCACCGCCACCGTGCCGAGCGCCGCGCCCAGCGCCAGCGCACCGACGTCGCCCATGAAGACTTCCGCCGGATAGGCGTTGAACCAGAGGAAGCCCAGCCCCGCGCCGCACAATGCCCCGAGGAACACCGCCAGCTCGCCGGCGCCGGGGATGTAGGGCAGGCCGAGATACTTCGAGAAGCCGACGTGGCCGGCGACGTAGGCGAAGATGGCCAGGGCGCCGGCCACCATCACCGTCGGCATGATGGCCAGGCCGTCGAGGCCGTCGGTCAGGTTCACCGCGTTGCTGGTGCCGACGATGACGAAATAGCTGAGGATCACGAAGCCGACAATGCCGAGCGGATAGGCCACGGTCTTGAAGAAGGGCACGATCAGCTCGGTGTGCGCCGGCAGCGTCGCCGTGGCGGCGAGGAACACCGCCGCCGCCGCGCCGATCAGCGACTGCCAGAAGAACTTGGCGCGCGCCGAGAGGCCCTTCGGATTGCGATGCACCACCTTGCGCCAGTCGTCCACCCAGCCCACCGCGCCGAAGCCCAGCGTCACGAACAGCACCACCCAGACGTAGCGGTTGGAGAGGTCGCCCCACAGCAGGGTGGTGACGCCGATGGCGATCAGGATCAGCGCCCCGCCCATGGTCGGCGTGCCGGTCTTGGCCAGGTGCGTCTGCGGGCCGTCGTCGCGCACCGCCTGGCCGATCTTCTTCTCCGCCAGCCAGCGGATCAGCGCCGGGCCGAAGATGAACGAGATCACCAGCGCCGTCATCGCCGCCAGCACGGTGCGCAGGGTGATGTAGTTGAAGACGTTGAAGACCCGCAGATCCTTCGCCAGCCATTGGGCGAGCTCAAGCAGCACGGTCCACCCCGCTCTCATGGAGACTGCGGAAGGCATGGAGGTTTCTTCGCATGGTTGCGCCAAGCAGCCCCCTCCGGGCATCAGCATCAGTGCTGGCTTGTCTCTCCACCGTTATCGTCCCCATGCCTTCCGCGCTCTCCACGATCAGTGTTGCGTTGCCGCGGCGCCGGCCGCCACCGCGTCGGCCACCCGCTCCATGCGCATGAAGCGCGAGCCCTTCACCAGCACCACGGTCTCGCCGTCGAGCTGCGGCAGCAGCGCCTCCAGCAGGGCCTCGAGGCTGCCGAAATGCTGGCCGCCGCTGCCGAAGTTGCGGGCCGCCAGTTCGCTCATCTCGCCCAAAGCCAGCAGCCGGTCCACGCCCTGGCTCTTGGCGTAACCGCCGACCTCGTCGTGGAACTGGCCTGCCTGGCCGCCGATCTCGCCCATGTCGCCCAGCACCAGCAGCTTCCTGCCCGGGGTCGCCGCCAGGACGTCGATGGCGGCGCGCACCGAGTCCGGATTGGCGTTGTAGCTGTCGTCGATCAGCACCGCGCCGGCGGCGGCCGGCCGGATCTGCAGCCGGCCCTTGACGCCGCGGAAAAAACTCAGTCCCGCCGACACGGCGGCGAGATCCGCGCCGGCCGCCAGCGCGACGGCCGCCGCCGCCAGGGCGTTGCGGGCGTTGTGCACGCCGGGCACCTGCAGCTGGACGGTCACCGCGCCCTGCGGCGCCTCGATCGCCAGGCGGCTGCCGAGCGCCTTCGCCTCGACCCGCCCGCGCACCTCGGCCGGCTGATCGAGGCCGAAGCTGAGGATGCGGCGGCCGGCGTTCATCCCGCGCCAGAGTTCGCAGAAAGGGTCGTCGGCGTTGATCACCGCCGTGCCGCCGGCGCGCAGGCCGTCGAAGATCTCGCCCTTGGCGCGCGCCACCTCGGCGACGCCGCCGAGCCCCGCCAGGTGCGCCCGCTGGGCGTTGTTCACCAGCGCCACGGTCGGCTGCGCCAGGCGGCTCAGGTAGGCGATCTCGCCGGGGTGGTTCATGCCCATCTCGATCACCGCGGCGCGGTGGCTGCCGTGCAAACGCAGCAGCATCTGCGGCAGGCCGATGTCGTTGTTGAGGTTGCCGGCGGTCGCCAGCACGGCCAGTTCCGGATCGAAGCCCTCGGCCTGGGCGCGGGCCCGCAGGATGGCGGCGGTCATCTCCTTCACCGTGGTCTTGCCGTTGCTGCCGGTGACGCCGACCAGCGGCAGTTCGAAGCGGGCCCGCCACCAGGCGCCCAGGTAGCCGAGCGCCAGGCGCGTGTCGGCCACCGCCAGCGTCGGCAGGGCCAGGCTGCTGCCCTCGGCCCAGGCGGCTTCGACCATCGCGGCGGCGGCGCCGCGGGCGGCGGCGGCCTCGACGTATTCATGGCCGTCGAAGCGCTCGCCCCGGAGGGCGATGAACAGCTCGCCGCTGGCCACCGTGCGGGAATCGGTGGACACGCCCTCGAGGCGCGGGTTGCCGCCCAGCGCCGTGCCGCCGGTGGCCAGGGCCGCTTCCATCAGGCTCATCATGTGGCCGACCCTCCGCGTGCCGCCAGGGCGGCGGCGGCGTGCTCGACGTCCGAGAACGGCAGGCGCCGGCCGGCAATTTCCTGGTAGGTCTCGTGGCCCTTGCCGGCGATCAGCACGACGTCGCGGGCGTCGGCCTCGGCGAGCGCGGCGCGGATCGCCTCGGCGCGCTCGGCGACGATGCGCGCCCCCGGCGCGCCAGTCACACCCTTGGCGATCTCGGCGAGGATGGCCTGCGGCGCCTCGTCGCGCGGGTTGTCGCTGGTGAGAATGACCGCATCGGCGCGCCGGCTGGCGACTTCGCCCATCAGCGGCCGCTTGCCCGGATCGCGGTTGCCGCCGCAGCCGAAGACGCAGACCAGCCGCCCGCCGCGAGCGGCGGCGGTGTCGCGCAGCGCCGAGAGCGCCTTGTCCAGCGCGTCCGGCGTGTGGGCGTAGTCGATCACCGCCAGCGGCTGCCCGTCCCCGCCGAGGGCCTGCATGCGGCCGGGCGAAGAAGTCAGTCCCTGCAGCACGGCGGCCGCCTGGTCGAGCGGCACGCCCGAGGCCAGCAGCGTGCCCAGCACGGCGAGCAGGTTGGAGACGTTGAACGTGCCCACCACCTGGGCCTGGATGTCGACGCGTCCCTGAGGGGCAACCGCCGTAAAGCGCTGGCCGCGCGGGGTCGCCGCGATGCCCTCGGCAATCAGCGCGCCGTCGACGCCCGCCGCTGCGGCGGCATCCAGCGCATATCCGACCACCTGCACACCGCTGCCGGCGAGGTCGCGGGCGATCTTGCGGCCGAGCGCATCGTCGAGGTTGAGCACGGCCGACTTCAGGCCGGGCGTCATGAACAGTTCCTCTTTCGCCGCGCCGTAGGCCTGCATGCTGCCGTGGTACTCGAGGTGGTCGCGCGTGAGATTCGTGAACACCGCTAGGTCGAAATGCACGCCATTGACGCGGCCCTGGTGCAGGCCGATCGAGGAGACTTCCATCGCCGCCGCCTGCGCGCCCTGCGCGAGATACTGCGCGAACAGGCGGTGCAGGGTGAGCGCATCCGGCGTGGTGTTGAGGCAATCTTCCAGCTGGCCCGGGAAGCCACAGCCGAGCGTGCCGACCACCGCGCTGCGGCGGCCCAGCAGTTCGAAGGCCTGGGCGATCCACTGGCTCACCGAGGTCTTGCCGTTGGTGCCGGTGACGCCGACCGTCCACAGCTTTTCCGAGGGACGGCCATAGACGAGGTGGGCGATCCAGCCGGACAGCGCCTGCAGGTCGTCCACCGCCACGTTGGGCACGGTAATGGCGGGGAAATAGGGGACAGACCCCGTTTTAGCCATCCCCATTTCGGTCGTTGTTCCCTGGCTAAAACGGGGTCTGTCCCCTATTTCCCACAGCACGGCCGAGGCGCCGCGCGCCACCGCATCGGCGATGAAACGGCGACCGTCGGCGCGCGCGCCAGGATAGGCGACGAACACCTCGCCCGGCGCCAGCGCGCGCGAATCCGCGCAGAGGGCTTTCGCCGTCACGCCTTGCCTTTGCAGTTCATCGAGCACGCGTTGCGCTTCTCCCAATTCACGTCTCACAGGCTCTCCGGCACCGCCGCCACATCCCGCGCCACCTGGACCGGCTTCAGCGGCGCATCCGGCGCCACGCCGAGCGTGCGCAGGCTGCCGGCCATCACTTGCGCGAAGACCGGCGCCGCCACTTCGCCGCCGTAATACTTGCCGGCGGAGGGCTCGTCGATCATCACCGCCACCACCAGCCGCGGGTCCGACACCGGCGCGAAGCCGACGAAGGCCGCCACGTAGCGCTCGGCGTACTGGCCGCCCTCCAGCTTGTGCGCTGTGCCGGTCTTGCCGGCGACGCGGTAGCCCGGAATCTGCGCCTTGGGCGCGGTGCCGCCGGGCAGCACGGCCATCTCGAGCATGGCGCGGACCTCCCGCGCCGTCTGTGCGGAAAAAATGGATTTGCCCGCGAGCGGCGGCGATTCCAGCCGGGTCAGAGACAACGGAATCACATCGCCGTCGCGGGCAAATGCCAGGTAAGCGCGGGCCAGCTGCATCAGCGTCACCGAGATGCCGTGGCCGTAGGACATGGTGGCCTGTTCGATCGGCCGCCAGGTTTTGAAGGGGCGCAGCCGCCCGCCGACCTCGCCCGGGAAGCCGAGCTTCATCGGCTGGCCGAAGCCGAGCGCGTCGAACATCTGCCACATCTCCTCGGGGGCGAAGGCGCCGGCGATCTTCGCCGCGCCGACGTTGCTCGACTTCTGGATGACCTGCGCCACGGTCAGCAGGCCGTGCGGATGGGCGTCGGAGATCGTCGCGTTGCCGATGGTGAGGCGGCCCGGCGCCGTCTGGATCTGCGAATCGAAGCGGAAGCGCCCCTTCTCCAGCGCCAGCGCGACGGTGAACGGCTTCATGGTCGAGCCGGGCTCGAAGACGTCGGTCAGCGCGCGGTTGCGCAGTTGCGCCCCGGTCAGCTTGACGCGGTTGTTCGGGTTGTAGGTCGGCATGTTGGCCAGCGCCAGCACCTCGCCGGTCTTGGCGTCGAGCACCACCACGCCGCCGGCCTTTGCCTTGTGCTCGGCCAGCGCCTGCTTCAGGTGGGTGAAGGCCAGGTACTGCACCTTGGCGTCGAGCGCCAGGGTGAGGTCCTTGCCGTCCTGCGGCGGCTTGATGCTCTCGACGTCCTCGACGATGCGGCCGAGGCGATCCTTGATGACGCGGCGGCTGCCCGGCTTGGCGTCGAAGGCGAGCTCGATGCCCTCCTGGCCGCGGTCCTCGACGCCGGTGAAGCCGAGCATGTGGGCGGTGACGTCGCCGGCCGGGTAGTAGCGGCGGTATTCGCGCTGCTGGTGGATGCCGGGCAGGTTGAGGGCGGCGATCTTCTCCGCCGCATCGGGCGGGATCTGCCGCCTGATGAAGACGAAGTCCTTCTCGGAGGCAAGCCGGCGATTGAGTTCGCGCACGTCCAGTTCCAGCAGACCCGCCAGCTCGCGCGCCTGTGCCGGCGTCAGCCTGGCATCTTCCGGAATGGCCCAGACGGACTTGACCGGCGTCGACACCGCCAGCATGTCGCCGCTGCGGTCGGCGATGCGGCCGCGAGTGGCGGAGAGCTCGATCACTCGCGAGTAACGCGATTCGCCCTTCTGCTGCAGGAAGTCGTTCCTCACCACCTGCAGCCAGGCCGAGCGCGCCGCCAGGGTGCCGAAGGCCAGCAGGATCAGCGCCGCGACGAAGCGCGCGCGCCAGGCCGGCAGGAGTTGCGAAAGCAAGGGGCTGTTTGTGAACTTCACCTTGCCGCCTCCACCGCCAGCACCTGCCCCGGCGCCGGCGGCTTCATGTGCAGCCGCTCGCGGGCGACCTTCTCGACCCGGCTGTGCGCCGCCCAGGTGCTCTGCTCGAGCTGCAGCTGGCCCCACTCCACCTCGAGCTGGCGCATGCGCTCCTGCTCGCGCTCCATCTCGGTGAACAATTTCCGCGCCTTGTGCTGCGAGGCCACCGCCCCCAGCGCGCTGGCCAGGACAATCGCGATGAGGGCGAGGTTCAGCCTGAGCACGGGATCAGATCCTTTCCGCCACCCGCATCACGGCGCTGCGGGCACGCGGGTTGGCGTCGATCTCGGCCGCCGTGGGCATGATCGGCTTGCCCACCAGCCGCAGCCGCGGCGGCGGCAGCTCGGCGGCGCGCAGCGGCAGGCGCGCCGGCAGCTGCGGTGGACGCGACTCGTCGCGCAGGAAGCGCTTGACGATGCGGTCCTCGAGGGAGTGGAAGCTGATGACGACG
>WBZP01006520.1_pt1 | contig 11534 bp, 9 predicted proteins | sample 5204301 | NCBI WGS metagenome assembly WBZP01 (sample SAMN12412401, study PRJNA552823) | activated sludge metagenome | isolation source: activated sludge from nitrification reactor of wastewater treatment plant... | place: USA: Pennsylvania | collected 2017
GACCCGGCTGCGGTAGTTCAGGTGCACACAGACGATCTTGGACGGCGTCACCGGCGGCAGGTGCACGGCGTCGGCGATCGGGACGGCGCGCCCGTCCCCCGCGCGCAGCACCTCGCCGTCCACGACGACGTCGACCGCGTTGCCGTCCAGCAGGATCCGCCGGTGCTCGCGGGTTCCACCCATGCCGCGCTCCTGATCTCGTGTGGGCCCTAACGATCCGATGGGGGAAGGGTAGCGCGGTCAGAACACCCAGCGGGTGGCGCGGGCGGCGAACTCCTGCTCGCGCTCGACCACCCCGAAGGCGCGTTCGGGGGTGACCTCGTACATCGCGTTGCCGGTGATGAAGTCGCCGGTCAGCTCGGGGGCGAGCGCCCGGTACTTGGCCAGGTACAGCTCGACCCAGCGCGGCTGGTCGCCGTGCAGCCGCTGCGCGCTGCCCTCCACGCTCACGCACTCCACGGTGTCCTCGGGGGCGACCACCACCTGCGGGTTGACGGCCAGGTTGGCCGCCTTGCGGGAGGACGCCGCGCAGGAGAAGAAGAACCGCTGCCGGTCGTCGTCCCACACCCCCCACAGCGGCAGGGCGTGCGGCCGGCCCGCGGCGGACGCGGTGACCAACCAGAAGTTGCGGGCGCCGGTGAGCCGTTCGGCGGCCCACCGCCACGGCAGCCCCTCCCACGCGGGCCCGACCCCGTAGTCCGCCATGCTCGGCATCTCGACGCGTGGGTGTCCCATCATCGGTCGGCGGCCTTCTGCCGGAGCGTGTCGGCGTCCACCACGGTGGCCCGTGGCCGGGGGAACCCGCCCTCGGGCCGGTCGAACCACAGGTGCACCTGACCGGTGCCGATCGAGTTCTCGTAGTCGCCGTACTGCCGGGACGGCGCCCGCAGCTCCCCCTCGCCGAGCGCACCGGCGAGCATCAGGTAGTGGGCGAACATCGCCTCCGGCCGATAGGTGAGGAACTCGCCCATCGTGTCCAGCACCCGGGCGTGGTCCCCCGCGGCGAACCACTCCATCCGCTGCAGGTCGGCCCGGTAGGCCTCGGGGGTGCGGATGTGCTCGACCCCGGCCGCCTCGTGGTCGCGCAGCTGGCGCAGCTTCCAGAAGGTGTGCGACAGCGCGCCCGAGGCGATCAGGAGCACCTTGCGGTCGAGCCCGGCGATCGCCGCCCCGAGCGCGCGGCCGCAGCGCAGGAAGTCCTCGCCGTCCCCGGTCTGCGCGACGCTGACGGTGACCCAGCGCTTGTCGAGCCCCTCGCCCAGGTACTTCCACATGTTCAGCGACGGGTAGTACAGCGGCAGGTACGGGTCGTCGATCGCGGTGATCCAGGTGCCGTGCTCGTCCGCCCGGGCCGCCATCGCGTGCGCCAGCTCGGGGTCGCCGCGCCAGTCGTAGGGGATGCGGCACATGCCGCGGGGCAGCTCCTCGGCGGTGAACAGCCCGGCCCGCCGGTCCTGCGCGGTGACGACGAACTCGACCGTGGTGAACCAGTGCGAGTCCAGCACCACCACGGTGTCGTAGTCGAGGGTCTCGAAGACCTCGCGGCGCAGCCGGTGCAGCGCCTCGACCAGCGAGAAGTCGTTGCCGCCGTTGAGGTCTCGCCGCACCGCCGCCGGCAGCATGATCGTGGGAACGTGCGCGAGCAGCCCCGCGCCAACCACCTCACCCATCCGCCTGCTCCTTCCGGTCCGGCTCGCCGACCGTCCACCCGGACGGCGCGAACACCGAGTTCTTGACATCGCAGTAGAAGTCGAACGACCAGATCCCGCCCTCACGGCCGATCCCCGACTGCCGGTTGCCGCCGAACGGGGCGCCGAGGTCGCGCACGAAGAAGCAGTTGACCCAGACCGTCCCCGCGTTCAGGGACGCCGAAACCCGTTCCGCCCGTTGCGGATCGCCGGTGACCAGGGTGGCGGCCAGGCCGAACCGGGTGTCGTTCGCGAGCGCGACGGCCTGCGCCTCGTCGGTGAACGTCTCGATCGTGACGACCGGCCCGAACACCTCCTCGGTGAGGATCTCGCTGCCCGGGGGGCAGTCGACCAGCACCGTGGGCGCGAAGAACAGCCCGCCCAGCTCGGCCCGGGGCCCGCCGCCGACCAGGGCGCGCGCGCCGCCCGCCAGTGCCCGGGAGACGAACCCGCTCACCACGTCGAAGTGCTGCCGGGTGATCAGCGCCGAGACGTCGGTGGTCTCCTCGCGCGGGTCGCCCTGGCGCAGCAGGCGGGTGCGCGCGACGAGGCGCGCGGTGAACTCGTCGGCGATCTCGTCCTGCACGAGCATCCGGGCGGCCTTGAGGCAGACCTGGCCGGCGTTGTCGAACTGCTCGACGGCCAGATCGACGGCCAGGTCGAGGTCGGCGTCGGCGAACACCACCAGCGGGCTCTTGCCGCCCAGCTCGAACGACAGCGGGACGACGTTCGGCGCCGCCGCGGCGGCGATCACCCCGGCGGTGGGCACCGACCCGGTGAAGCAGAGCCGGTTGATCCCGCGGTGCCGGGTGAGCGGGGCCCCGGCCTCGGCGCCGGTGCCCTGGACCACGTTGAACACCCCCGGCGGCAGGCCCGCCTCGGCGGTGATGTCGGCGAGCAGGCCGGCCGTGAGCGGGGCCCACTCCGGCGGCTTGAGCACGACGCAGTTGCCCGCGGCGAGGGCCGGGCCGATCCGCCAGGTGGCCAGCATCAGCGGCGCGTTCCACGGCGTGATGATCGCGACGACGCCGGCCGGGTCGTAGGTGATCCGCTCCCGGTGGCCCCGGCCGGGCACGGTCAGGTCGGGGTGGGCCAGCGAGTGCTCGGCGTAGTCGGCGAAGAACCGGAAGTTCATCGCCACCCGCGGCATCACGCCCCGGCGGTGGCTGCGGATCAGCGATCCGTTGTCGCGGGTCTCCACCCGGGAGAGGTCCTCGATCCGGGCCTCGACCCCGTCGGCTACCCGGCGCAGGATCGCCGACCGCTCCGCCACGGGCATCGCCGCCCACGCGGGGAAGGCGGCCCGCGCGGCGCGCACCGCGGCGTCCACCTCGGTCTCGGTGCCGGCGCAGACCTCGGCGATCGGCTGCTCGTCGATCGGGGAGACGTCGGTGAAGGTGGTCGCCGAGGCGACCCGCTCACCCCCGATCCAGTGCCGGACGTCGACCGGCACCCCCTCGACCAGCACCACGTGATCCACGGCCCACCGTCTTCCGCCGAGGGGCAGGACCGCCCCAAATCGTTTGGAGGCTAACGGTATGTCGGGGGTGGGAGGCGGTCAAGGGCAGCCGGCACCCGCCCCCGGAGGGCTCCGGACGGTGGCATCGGGAGTTGGCGGATCTGAGTGACGTGCGTCTCATTCGGCGCTACAGTATGCCGACCATTTGGATGCGAACGTTCTGCGCGCCGCGTGGAGCGCCATGGAGGAGGACGCGCCATGACCAGCCCCGATACGGCAGCCCGGCACCTGGGCGGGGCCGGCCGCAAGCTCTCGCTGCTCGACGTCGTGGCCCAGTCCGTGGGCTTCATGGGCCCGGTGTTCTCGATGGCCTTCCTGGTCCCCCTGATCATGGGGATCATCAGCGCGAGCGGCAACGGGGCCGGCACGGCCGCGCCGCTGTCGATCGTGCTCGCCTCGATCGGCGTCCTCGCCCTGGCCTGGATCGTCGCCGAGTACACGCGGCGGATCCAGGCGGCCGGCGCCCTCTACGACTACGTCACCGACGGTCTGGGCCAGCGGATCGGGGCGGCCGCGGGCTTCCTCTACTACCTGGGCGTCACCGCGCTCGGCGCCGGGCTGCTGATGCTCATCGCCGGGACGATCCACGACACCCTCGCCGCGGAGTTCGACACCACCCCGCTCCCGGTCACCGGGTGGGCCCTGCTGCTGCTCGCGCTGGTCGGGGTGATCATGTTCTTCGGGGTGGCCATCTCCACCCGGTTCCAGCTCGCGCTGGCCCTGCTCTCGATCGCCACGGTCCTGCTGTTCGCCCTCTCCGTGATCGGCAGGGTCGGCAGCGGCAACCACGTCGGCACCGCGTTCAGCGTCGGCTCCTCCCCCGGCGGGTTCACCGGCGTGCTCTTCGGGGTGGTCTACGGCGTGCTGCTGTTCACCGGGTTCGAGACGGCCGCCAACCTCGGCGAGGAGACCGAGCACCCCGGCCGCGACATCCCCCGCGCCGTGCTCACCTCGGTCGCCGTCGTCGCGGTGTTCTACCTGATCGTCACCTACGCCCAGATCGCCGGGTACGGCTTCGACCTCGGCACCGTCGGCAAGAACGCCTCGGCGCCCCTGTTCGGGCTGGCGGCGCCGTCCGACGCCGGGGGCTACGGCTCGGTGACGATCGGCCGCCTGCTCGAACTGGTCGTCGTGCTCGACATGCTCGCGGTGCTGATCGGCATCGCGGTCGCCGCCTCCCGCGGGATCTTCGCGATGGCCCGCGATCACCGCTTCCCCTCGCTGCTGGGCCGGGTCTCGCGCCGCGGCACCCCGCTCAACGCCAGCCTCGTGGTGATCGCCGCGTTCGCCCTGGTCATCGTGCTGAGCCGGCAGGCCCCGCGGCTGTTCGCCATCCACGGCTTCCCGCACTACTTCGCGATGTTCAGCTGGGGGTCCTCGTTCGGTGCGATGAGCCTGGCGATGATCTACCTGCTGCTGTGCATCGGGGCCCTGCGCGGGCTGCGCGACCACCCGCGCTACGCCGCCGTCGTCGTCGCCGCCGTGATCGGCGCCGTGGTCACCGGTGCCGCGATCTGGGGCGGCTTCTACAAGGTCCCCGCCCCGACCATCTGGGCGGCCTGGGCGGCCGTCGGCGGGTTGGTGTTCGGCCTGGCCCTGGCCTTCTTCGTGCCCGGGCAGCAGACCGCGCACACCTCCTTCGACGAGCTGCCCCCCGGCGAGCGGGGCCCGATCAAGCTCTGAGCGCGGGCCGGGCGCGGTCGGGTCACCGGCCGCGCTCGACCTCCGTCAGCTTGCGCATGATCTTCCGGACGGCGCTGCTCGCCGCATCCGCCGCGACCGGCGCGTCCAGGCGTGACCCGGTCAGCGAGGCGTCGTCCAGCGAGCCGGGCGACTCGTGGGCGATGGTGGCCTGCATGACCTCGAGGATGTCCTTGACCGTGGCGTAGTACTGCGTGAACAGGGGCCGCAGCGCCTGGGTGACCTCCTCGCCGGGGGCGAAGTTGCGGCTCACCCGCCAGGCGTGCCGGGTGCCGTCCCCGGACGGGGTGAGCGCGTGGGTGAAGACGAAGGTGGCGGGCTCGGGGAGCAGCACGTGCCAGTGGTCGACCCACAACCCGGGCGCGACGAACCGTCCCTCCTCCCGCTGCGGGAACGTGGCGTCCTCGGCCACCCCGAGCACGCGGGCGTGCCACGGCGCCAGCGGGGCCGGCGGGAAGTCGCGCCAGAACGCCACCGAGGTCTCGCTGATCCGCACCTCGAGCGGGGTCACCGCGCCGGCCAGCACCGGCGGGGCGATGGCCTGGTCGACGACCGCGACATGGCCGATGTCGCAGAAGTTGTCCTGCAGCAGCTCGATCGAGGCCATCGTCAGGTGCTCGCCGCCGAACGTCGTCCACTCGGGGGAGAGCAGCCACGGCGCCCGCGGCAGCGGGCGCAGGGATGCCACCTCGGGCGTGCCGGGCCAGAGCCAGACGAACCCGTCGGCCTCGCGCACCGGGTAGGCCCGGACCCGGGCACCGATCGGGACCCGTTGCTGCGTCGGCACGGCCACGCACTCGCCGGTGGGGGCGTAGACGAAGCCGGAGTAGCCCGAGACGATCCGGTCGCCGTCCAGCCGGCCGCGGCTGAGCGGGTAGGGGCGGTGCGCGCATCGGTCCTCGAGGGCGACCGCCGCCCCCGCCTGCGTGCGGTAGAGGACCACCCGGTGCCCCACCACGTCGCGGGCGATCGGGGTGCGGCCGACCTCGTGGGCCGCGGCGGCGGCGTACCAGGCGTTCCTCGGTGCATACATGGGCATATCCCTTCGGCTCACGGGTCCCTTCGGCTCACAGGTCCCTTCGGCTCACAGGTCGAGAACGAGTCGCTCGCCGCGACACCGGGACACACAGATCATCATGAAGTCGTTGGCCTCCTGCTCCTCGGCGTCGAGCACCGAGTCGCGGTGGTCGACCTCGCCGGAGATCACCCCGGTCTCGCAGGTGCCGCAGATGCCCTTCAGGCAGGAACCCAGCACGCTCACCCCGGCGGCCCGCACCGCGTCGAACACCGACTCCCCGGCGGGCACCGGCACGGTCAACCCCGAACGCTGGAGCACCACCTCGAACGCCGTGTCACCCCCCGGCGAATCCGCGACCGGCTTGGCGCTGAACCGCTCCACGTGCAGCGCACCGGCCGGCCACGCTCCTCCGTACTCGCCGAGAACACCTGGGGCGCAACGGGTCTCGACCGCGGTGAGCAGCGCCTCCGGGCCGCAGCAGTAGACCAGCGTGTCGGGCTGCGGGGTGCCCAGCAGGGCGTCGAGATCGAGCAGACCGGCGACGTCCTGGGGGACGACGCCGACCCGCCCGCCGCCCGCGTCGAGCTGCTCGAGCTCGTCCAGGAAGGCCATCGACGCCCGGGTTCGGCCGCCGTAGACGAGGCGCCAGTCGGCGCCCGCCGCCACCGCCGATTCGATCATGGGCAGGATCGGCGTGACCCCGATCCCGCCGGCGATGAACAGGTACCGCGGCGAGGCGACCAGCGGGAAGTGGTTACGCGGGCCGCGCACCCGTACCGACGAGCCCTCGGTCAACCGGTCGTGCACGTAGGCGGAGCCGCCCGTTCCGGCCGGGTCGCGGAGCACCGCCACCCGCCAGCTCGTCTCGTCGGATGCCTTGCCGCACAACGAGTACTGGCGGGTGAGCTGCTCGGTGAGGACGAGGTCGACGTGGGCACCCGGCGTCCAGCCGGGCAGCGGCGAGCCGTCGGACAGGGCCAGGGTCAGCGCCACCACGCCGTCGGCCACCGTGCGCCGCTCGCGCACAGTGAGCACGGCCTCGTACTCGTGCAGCCGGGTCTCGGTGATCGACATTCCGCCGCCTCTCGCAGGCCGCCCGGCACGGCCCGGGCAAATCATTAGGGAACAAACGGTATAGCCGACCCCGACGCCCGGCAAGGGCGGTGGCGCCGGTCACCGGTAGCGTCGCGACCGTGCGGGCGCTGATGATCGAGCACGACGCCTACACCCGGCCGGGATGGGTGGGTGAGGCCCTGCTCCGGCGCGGGTTCAGCATCGAGCGGCGCCTCGTCGTCCCCGAGCACCGGTTCGGCACCCCCGACGTCGAGCACGACTTCCCCGACCCGCGCGGCTGGGACGTGATCGTGCCGATGGGCGCCCCCTGGTCGGTCGACGACCACGCCACCATCGGCACCTGGATCCACGACGAACTGGAGATGCTCGCGCGGGCGCACGCGGTCGGCGTCCCGGTGCTGGGCATCTGTTTCGGCGCCCAGGCGATGGCCGCGGCGCTGGGCGGCGGCGTCCGGCGCGCCGGTGCCTGGGAGATCGGGTGGAGCACCGTGGAGTCGGACGACGCCGACCTGGTCGACCCCGGCCCCTGGTTCCAGTTCCACAAGGACGCGATGGTGCTGCCGCCCGGGGCCGTCGAGGTCGCCCGCTCCCCGCTGTGCAGCCAGGCCTGGACGGCGCGGCGCACTCTCGCCGTCCAGTTCCACCCGGAGCTGACCGCCGAGGTGCTCGACCTCTGGGTGGCCAACGGGGGTGACCGGGTGATCGTCGGTCAGGGCCGGGACCCCGGGGAGCTGCGACGGGAGACCGTGGCCGGTGCGGACGCCGCGCGGCGGCGCGCCGACCGGCTGGTGGGCGCCTTCCTCGACCGGGTGGCCGGGGCCTGACCGCGGGCGGTCGATCGGCCGCGTGTGGTCAATTCGCGGCGTGGCGGGGGGTGCGCCGGAGCCCCTGTTGAGGCAAGACTGTCAGTGCCGGACGGGAGGGCGTCCGGCGGAGGGGGCAGTCATGACGGGAACGAGTTTTCGGGAGTTGGAGCGCGAGGCCGCCGAACGGCTCGCCGAGGCCCCCATCGACCACGGTGCGATGACGACCGTCGGCAGCCTCTACCGCGCCGCCGGGGCGGTGCGGAACCGGCTGGAGCGATCGATCCTCGCCCGGCACGACCTGACCTGGACCGGCTGGATGGTGCTCTGGGTGATCTGCGTCTGCCAGCCGGTGGAGTCGCACGACGCCGCGGCCGCGGCGGGGATCTCCAAGTCGACGATGAGCGGGGTGACCAAGACGCTGGTGACGCGCGGCCTGGTGTACCGGCGCCGGCACCGCGCGGACGGCCGCCGGGTGCTGCTCACGCTCACCCGCCGCGGTGAGCAGCTGATCGCCGACACGCTGGGCCCGCTGAACGTCGAGGAGATCGGCACCCTCGCCCCCCTCGGCCGGGCCCGGACGGCGGCCCTGGCCGATGCGCTGGAGGAACTCAACCGGTGCCTGGAACCCGGGGCCGCCCCGGCGTGAGGCCGGTTCGCTCAGTTCCTCGGCGGCTCAGTTCCTCGGCCGCTCAGTTCCTCGGCCGCTCAGTTCCTCGGCGGCTCAGTTCCCGCCCGACCGTCCGGCCCACCGGGCCTGCACCCGCGAACCGGCCAGCGAGCGCTCCGCCGCGGCCAGCACGTCGTCGACGGACGTATGGGGCCCGCCCACCTCGACCACCGAGGCGCGCAGCACGAGCGACGGGCCGGTCCCCAGCACGGCCCGGATGACGGCGTCCGCCTCCCGGGTCAGCCGGGCGGCGACGTGCTTGGCGTCCTCGACCGTGGTCGCCGGCAGCAGCACCGCGACGGCGTTCTCGTCCATCCGGTAGGGCACGTCGCCGACCCGCAGGGTCGTGGCGATGGTCTGGGCGATGAGCTGCAGCGCGTCGTCCGCGGCGGCCTCACCGGCCTCGGTGCGCATCCGGGCGAGCCCGTCGACCCCGGCCACCACCAGGCTGAGCGACAGCGTGGAGGAGCCGGGCCGCAGGGCCGCGCCCAGGTCGCGGGTCAGCCGGTCGGGCGAGGCCAGACCGGTGACCTGGTCGACCCGGGTCTCCTCGGAGCGGAGCACCCCGCGCCGGGTCAGACCGTCCAGCGAGGCACCGGTCATCCGGGCCACCCGGTCGAGCAGGCCCTGCTCGAGCGTGGTGAACGCGGCGCCGGAGAGGCGGCGGACGATCAGGGAGCCGAGCTGGGTGCCCGCCCCCACGACGGGCAGGGCCAGGACGGCGGTCGGGCGGCCCTCGTTCAGCGGGTCGCCGTCCAGCACGGTTCGCAGCGGCCTGGTGGCGCCGAGCAGGGCGGTCAGGGTCTCCGGCCCCCAGATGTCGCCGCCGGGGTACAGCCACAGCACGCGCGGGCCGTCGGCCGAGCGGACCACCAGCGCCACGCTGTCGGCGTCCAGGAGCCCGGCCACCTCGCGCGTGGCGATCTCGGCCACGTCGATGCGGTTCTGGGTGGTCAGCAGCAGTTCGTGCGCCCGGTCGAGGGCCTCCCGCTGGATGACCGACGGGTGCCCGGACTGACGCTGGGCGGGAATCGACACCGGGGCCGCCGGGCGGATCGACGCCGGGGCCGGGGCCGGAACCTCGGCCACGAAGGACGCCGGGGCGGGGGCCGCGTCGGTCTCGTCGGCCAGGCGGATCCGGGGTTCGTCCGCCCAGTCGTCGTCGGCAGCAGTCGGTTCGGTGGAGGAGAGCTCGGCCTCGTAGGTGTCGGCGTACTGGTCGTAGCCCGAGGTGGTGTAGCCCGACTCGTCGGTGTAGCCCGACTCGTCGGTGTAGCCCGACTCGTCGGTGTACCCGGTCTCGTCGGTGTACCCGGTCTCGGCGTACTCCTGCACGGCGTACCCGTCGGTCGCGTAGCCGGTCTCGGCGTACCCCTCGGTCGCGTACCCCTCGGTCGCGTACCCCTCGGTCGCGTACCCCTCGGTCGCGTACCCGTCGGTCGCGTACCCGCCTGCTGAGTAGTCGGCGTCCGCGTACCCGCCTGCTGAGTAGTCGGCGTCCGCGTACTCCGGGACGGCGTACCCGTCGGCGTGGCTCTCAGCCGGCCGATCGCCGTCCCGTCGCCAGACGTCGCGGGCCTCGCCGCCCTCCCACGAGGCGTCGGGGTCGGGCGCGCCGAACCACGCGGACGGCTCCGCCTGGTCGCCCACCCACCACTCGTGACCGGGCGTCGACTCCCCCTCGCGGGGCCCCTCCCAGTCCTGATCCCAGTCCAGGTCGTAGCGCGAGGTCGCGTGGGCGGCGGGCTCGGCGGCGTCCGGCTCCGGCGCCAGGGGTTCGGGGTCCACCGGAGCCGGACCCGTGCCGGTCGGCTCCTCGGCCCAGTCCATGTCGTCCGTCACGGCCACCTCGGGCGCCAGGTCCTCCGGCGCCGGCGGCTGCTCGGCGAGCAGCAGCTCGACGTCCGGCGTCGTCACCCGAGTGCGGCCGAACAGGGCGGCGAGACCGCGCACGGTGCGGTGCCGCCCGGGGGCGTTCACCGGGTGGTCCTCGCCGAGCACGGCGGTCAGATCCACGTCGGCCGGGTCCGGGACGGGTTCCACCTCGGCCGGCACGAGCCGGGGCCGGCCCACCCTGGCCCGCATGGAGCCGCGTTCGGACGCCACCCTGCCCGGCACCACGGTCACGGCGACCGACAGATCGGTCGGCCCGTCCTCGACCCGCACCCGGCCGACGGCGGGCTCCGCACCCTCGGGCAGCGGCGGATCGGCGGGGGCGGCATCGAGCAGGAACTGGTCGACGGCGTCCGCGCCGTCGAGCCGGGCATGGCGGTACCGCAGCAGCGGCCGCATCCACCTGGCGCCGACGACCAGCGCGGCAGCGAGAACCATCACGGCGATGAGCAGCGCCGCCGCACCGAGCGACACGAGCGCCGGCGGCGGGACAGCGACGAGAGCCTGATGCACGGTGCAGTCATCGGCAGGCACGCGCCCGGAGTGGAGTCCCCAATACGGCCGTCTGGCCGCCCCGGTCAGTCGATGAGGACCGTCACGGTGTGGATCAGCAGGCCGACCAGGCCACCGACGACGGTGCCGTTGATCCGGATGAACTGCAGGTCGCGCCCGACGTGGAGCTCGATCCGGCGGGACGCCTCGGCGCCGTCCCAGCGCTGCACGGTCTCCGAGATCACGGTGACCAGCTCGTCGCGGTAGCTGGTCACCACGTGCGCCGCGGCGTCCTCGGCGTAGCTGTCGAGACGGCGCTGCAGCACGTCGTCGTCCACCATCCGCTGGCCGAACGCCTGGACGGCGTCGACCGTCCGCCGGCGCAGATCCGAGTTCGGGTCGTCGACCGCGTCCTCGATCGCCGCGCGCACCGTCGTCCAGAGCTGGGCGAGCGCGCCACGGACGTCGGGGTGGTCGAGCAACCGGTCACGGAAGGCGTCCGCCTTCTCCTGGGTCGGCGGGTCGAACTGCAGGTCGCGGGCGAACTCGACGAGCAGGCTGTCGAGCGCCTTGCGGGCGCGGTGGTGCGGGTCGGCCCGGACGTCGCCGGCGAACGTCACCGCCTCGAGGTAGGCCCGTTGGGCGACCTTGTGGTCGAGCCAGGTCGGCGTCCAGG
>WBZP01006082.1_pt1 | contig 11530 bp, 14 predicted proteins | sample 5204301 | NCBI WGS metagenome assembly WBZP01 (sample SAMN12412401, study PRJNA552823) | activated sludge metagenome | isolation source: activated sludge from nitrification reactor of wastewater treatment plant... | place: USA: Pennsylvania | collected 2017
GTGACCGGTGATACCGTCGGCGATCCCTACAAGGATACGGCCGGCCCCGCCGTCAACCCGGCGATTAAGATCACTAACATCGTCGCGCTGCTGCTGCTTGCCGTCCTCGCCCACCACTGAGGCGCGATCAGACCGCACAAAGACAAAGGGCTCCGGAGGAAACTCCGGAGCCCTTTTGTTTTCGGGCAGAGGTGATCCTGACAGCGTCGGCGCGTGGGGCCGCGGCTGCACCGCCTCAGCCGTCGCCGAAGATCTGCTTTTTGCCGAGGTTGCGGAACAGCTGTTTCAGGATGCCTTCATCCTTGGCGCCGGGTGCCGGCGTCGTGCGGCTGATGAAGTCAGAGACCTTGCCGTCTTTCAGCCCGTAGTTGGCGACGTTCTCGACCATGCCGCCCTGGTTGAAATAGACAGCGACGACCTGACGGTCCTTTTCGGTCGGCGTGAAGAACGAGGACTGGGCCATGGTACTGGAGATATAATAGTAGGCGTCTCCGCTGCCGACGACGGCGGTGGTGGCGGGCGTGCCGAGCTGGGCTTTCACCTGCTCCTGGCTCATACCGGGCTGGATCGACTGGATGTCGGTCTCGCGGAACTGGTGGCCGTGCTTGATGATCTGCTCGCTGCAGCCGCCAAGCGTGGCGGTGCTGACGAGCAGGCCGAGCGCGACGGCCCGCGCCAGATGGCGCTGGGTGCGCAATCCCGTAAAGTTGGGGCGCATGAGATAGGGGCGCATTCTTCCGTCTCTCTCCCGAGAATCACTCGTCGGCCGCATGGTGAGGCATTAGACTGGCCGAAAGGTCCATGCAACGCCAAGCCAGGGCAAACCCGCACGTTTCCCCAGATCGCGGCCGCGTATAGAATGGCCGGTGGGTTGATCAGGGCTCGTGCGCTTCGCTTCTGCCCGAGCAAAACGGTGAATGTAAGATGCTGAAATGGCTTATGGGTCCCTCGGATTTGGACCGTAAAGCAGAGAAGCTTTATGGCACGGTCGTGGCCGCGGCCCGCCGTCCGGCGTTTTATGCGGATTTGAGCGTTCCAGACACACCGGAGGGCCGGTTTGAGCTGGTGGCCCTGCACCTGTTCCTGCTCATGGACCGGCTCAGCGCCGCGGGCGAGGACGCCCATCCGCTGATCCAGCGGACCATTGAGACCTTCATCACCGATATGGACGACTGCATGCGCGAATTCGGCGTCGGCGATATCTCGGTTGCCAAGAAGGTTAAGCGGGCCGCAGCGGTATTCTATGACCGCTCTGGCAGCTACCGGTCGGCCTTGAACGAGCCGGGCGAGGCGGCGTTGAGCCGCGCCGTAGGCGCAGCAATCGAGACGGCGGCCGATGCCCCACCCGTTGCCGCCGGCGCGATCGCCCGCTACATCCGCAACGCGCGGGATACCCTTCAAAATCTGCCGTTGGCTGCTGTCGAGGCCGGCGACGTGGCATTTCCCGCAATCCCGCAAAAGGATTGAATTGGATCATGACCGAACTGGCGCACTGGAACGTTGCCGTCACCGATATACCCGAGCAGGGGCTGAGCCGTGAGCGGGCCGCGAGCGCGGAGGATCGTGACAGCCTCGCCGACGCCTTGAAGCTTATCGCGCTCGACAGTCTTGTCGCCAACTACCGCATCGAACGGCTCGCGGGTGGGGCCTACCGCTTGTCAGGCCGGTTGAAAGCGGCGTGCAAGCAGGCTTGCGTGGTGACGCTCGATCCGGTCGAGGCGGCGGTGGAAGATACCTTCGACGTCGAATTCTGGCCTGAACATCAGCCCGACGACGATGCCGGAGAGATGCCGGTTCTGGGCGGCCGCGATGTCGAGCCGCTGGAGGGCGGCATCCTCGATGTTGGGCGCATCGTCTATGAGACGCTGGCCGCCGCTCTAGACCCCTATCCGCGAAAGCCTGGTGCCGAATTCGGCTGGACCGACAAGGCCGGCGAAGGTGCTGACAAGATTAGTCCTTTTTCTGTCCTGGCCAAGCTCAAGGACAAGCCGTGAACGGTTGTGCGTCAAGCGTGCACTGCGCGTTTTTTGACGTTGTTTCAAGCGCTGAACGGGCTATGGTCCAGCCGGTTTTTGGGGCCTCTCCCGCCTGCACCGCTCACATGCGCAGCGCGGCCGTGGCCGTGGACTTTTGATGATGGCGAGCGAAGAATGGCGGCCCCCCAAACGACCCACAACACATCACTGGGCTCCGCCGCCAAAACCATTGCGCTCGATGCCATGGGCGGCGACCACGGCCCGGAAGTGATCGTGCCGGGCGCGGCGTTGTCGCTGGAGCGCCATCCCTCGCTCAATTTCATTTTCTTTGGCAGCGAGACACGCATCAAAGCGGCGCTCAGCGCCCATCCTGCGCTGGCGTCTCGCTCCCGCATCGTTCACACCGATCAGGTCGTCTCCATGCATGAAAAGCCGAGCCAGGCGCTGCGCCGCGCCAAAGGCTCGAGCATGTGGATGGCGCTAGACGCGGTGAAGACGGGCGAAGCGCAAGCGGCAGTCTCTGCCGGCAATACCGGCGCACTGATGGCCATTGCAAAACTCATCCTGCGGCCCATCGCCGGCATCGAGCGCCCGGCCATTGCGGCGCTGTGGCCGACGGTGAAGGCTGAATGCATCGTTCTCGACGTCGGTGCCAATATCGGTGCGACCGCCACCCAGCTCACCGATTTTTCGCTGATGGGCGCGGCGATGGCGCGTGCGGTGTTCCACATCGAAAAGCCCTCGGTCGGCCTTCTCAACGTCGGCACCGAAGAGATCAAGGGCAATGAGGACGTGAAAACCGCGCATGCGGTGTTGAAGGCGAGCGAGTTGCCGCTCGACTACAAGGGTTTCGTCGAAGGCGATCAGATCGGCCAGGGCGCTGTCGACGTCGTGGTGGTCGAGGGTTTCGCCGGCAACATCGCGCTTAAAACCGCCGAAGGCACGGCCAAGCAGATCGGCGCTTATCTGAAGGGTGCGATGACGAGTTCGCTCGTCACCAAGCTCGGTGCGCTTCTGGCGCGCGGCGGTTTCAGGGTGCTCAAAGAAAAGATGGACCCGCGCCGTGTCAATGGCGGCACGTTTCTGGGCCTCAATGGCATTGCCGTCAAAAGTCACGGCGGCACGGATGCCTATGGCTTTGCGTCCGCCGTCGATCTCGCGTTCGAGATGGCACAGTCCGGCCTGATCGAGCGGTTGACGGCCGACATCGGTATCTTCCATTCCAAGCTCGCGAGCGCTGCGGCGGCCCAGACGGCCACGCAGGGCAACGCGGCTTCCTGAACAAAGAAAGGCGTTTCACGTGGCAGTCATTCGTTCAGTGATCCGAGGTGTCGGTGCGCATTTGCCCAGGCGCGTCGTGACCAATAACGATCTGGCCAAGATCGTGGACACCAGCGACGAGTGGATCCAGGAACGCTCCGGCATCCGCCAGCGCTACATTGCCGACGAACATGAGTTCACCTCCGATCTGGGTGCGGCAGCTGCCAAGCAGGCGCTGGTGCGCGCCGGCATCGATCCCGGCGACATCGACCTCATCGTCTGCGCCACCGCCACGCCCGACCGGACGTTTCCGGCCACCGCCGTGAAGATCCAGGCCATGCTCGGCGTGACGAGGGGCGCAGCGTTCGACGTGCAGGCGGTGTGCTCGGGCTTCGTCTACGCCATGACGATTGCCGACAACTTCATCAAGAGCGGACAGAGCAAGCGTGCGCTCGTCATCGGAGCGGAAACGTTTTCACGGATACTCGATTGGCAGGACCGCTCGACGTGCGTGCTGTTCGGTGACGGCGCGGGAGCCGTCGTGCTCGAAGCCCAGCCGCAGCATGGCACGCGTGATGATCGCGGCATCATCGCCACCCGCATCCGCTCTGACGGGCGCTACGAAGACATGCTGTATGTCGATGGCGGGCCGGGCTCTACGAAGACCACCGGACACTTGCGCATGAATGGGCGCGAAGTGTTCCGCCACGCGGTGCAGAAAATTTCGGGCGTCATCGAAGAGACGCTGGTCATGACCGGGTATGCCGCCGACGAGATCGATCTTTATATCCCCCATCAGGCCAACAAGCGCATTCTCGACGGCATCGCCAAGAAGCTCAACGTCGCGCCCGAAAAGATCGTGATGACGCTCGACCGTCACGGCAACACCTCGGCCGCATCCATTCCGCTGGCGCTCAATTGCGCCTTCGAAGAGCATCGGGTGAAGGAGGGCAGCCTGGTGCTCATGGAGGCCATGGGCGGCGGTTTTACCTGGGGTGCGGTTCTGGCGCGCTGGTAGGGCCAATTTCAATCCCGTGGAGCCGTCCGCACATGTGGAGCGGCCCTTGCTGCGGCGCACAAGGCAAATGCTCATACATTTCAGGCGGTTGAAGCACCGTTTTGGAAGCTCTTGCGTTGACCGGGGGCCGAACCCCCGTTAGCATCCCGCGCCGGGCAGCAGGCATAGGGCTGGGAGTTTGCGCATGGGCGGCAAGACATTGACGAGGGCCGACCTCGCCGAGGCGGTGGTCGCGAAAGTCGGACTACCCCGCAACGAGAGCCAGGATCTCGTGGAGCGGGTGCTGGATGAGATTTCCGGGAGTTTGGCGACGGGCGATCCGGTCAAGCTTTCGTCGTTTGGGTCGTTCGGGATCAGGCAAAAGGGGCAGCGCATTGGCCGCAACCCGAAAACGGGCAAGGAAGTTCCGATCACGCCGCGCCGCGTGCTGGTATTCCGCCCCTCCAACATCATGAAAGATCGCATCAACAAAGGTCATTCGAAACCTGTAAAGTGAGTTGAGTAAGGCCTCTCGGGAAGAGAGGATGCGGGCCTCTAATCAGAGGGCGAGGTCTCAAGGTATGAACAAATCGGAAGATGCGTTCCGCACCATCGGTGAGGTGGCGGACGAACTCGACGTTCCCAAACACGTGCTGCGGTTCTGGGAGAGCAAATTTCCGCAGATCCGGCCTATGAAACGCGGCGGCGGGCGGCGCTACTACCGGCCCGAAGACATGGAGCTGCTGCGCGGCATCCGCCACCTGCTTCACGCCGAAGGCTACACCATCAAGGGCGTCCAGAAGATCCTGCGCGAGCACGGCATCGATCAGGTCAAAGCCACGGTGAAGGCGTCGATGGAAGCCGCTACGACCGCAGGCGCGGTCAAGAAGCGCGGCCGCAAGCAGCTGACACCGGCGCCCGTGTCGCCCGTTAAGGCCGCGGCGTCGCCCTTGGGCCGCGATGGCGCGGGCCTTGGCGAACGCTCGCAAAAGGACATCATCGCCGCGGCGATCCGCGAGCTGCTCGCGTGCCGGGCGCTTCTGACGGCTGCCTACCCGGCCGTCACGGATGCGCCTGCTGAGAAGAAGACCCGGGCATCGCGCGCGTGATCGGGCTATCTGACGAACCACTTGGACTTGGACGGCGGGCGGACGCGGAGCTGTGGTTCGTCGATCTCGACCTGTGTCAGGCGGTGATCGACGGGCGCGAACAGGCGGCTCCTTCCTTGTCCGACGTCGAGATCGCGCAAGCAGCAGCCATCACCACCGGGGCGCGGGATCGCGATCTTTGGCGTCTCGCCCACATCGCCCTGCGCGTGGTGCTGGAGCGCTGGGCGGGGCCTCAGGTCCGGCGCACGCCCTACGCCATCGGCGCCCGGGGCAAGCCGCAACTTGCAGCCGGCGGCCCCCGCTTCAGCCTTGCGCATTCCGGGTCTGCGGCGCTGATCGGCATCGTGAGCGCCGGCGACATCGGCGTCGATCTGGAAGTGCTGAGGGATATGAAACTCTCGGCCGCCCGAGCTGAAAAGATCGAGGCCGCTGGCGCCGCGCTCAATCCAGGCGTGCCGCTGCCCGCCGCGCAGGATCCGCACCGCACCCTGACGGCCTGGGTCCGGTTCGAAGCGGCGGCCAAGCTCAGCGGCGACGGCATCGGCCCGCATTTGAGCGCCCTGCGCGGCAACCGGGACGCGGCGATCGCCTCAGCCGGGCAATCGGCCCCTGCAGGTTCGCTCGACGTGCGTGATCTCGCCGCGCCGGAGGGCTATGTGGCGGCCGTGGCCCTCGCAAATGCCGCCGAAACAATCGAGTTTCGCGCGTTTCCCTCAACCGCGGAAACCCTGGCCGCAATGTTCGTTGGCGAAGCTCAGGTTGGACGTTGACCTTGCCGGTCAAGAGGGGCAAAAGGGGGCCGGTTCGGAGCGTAGCGCAGCCTGGTTAGCGCACCAGTCTGGGGGACTGGGGGTCGGAGGTTCAAATCCTCTCGCTCCGACCAATTTTCTCGACAATTAGAGTTGGATGTGGCGGGCCACCGGCGCGGCTCGATCCTGCATGGCGTTGCGCTCATCTGCTGCGTCCGTTGCCGTCGCTGCTGCACACCCATGTGGGCCAAGCCTGAGTGGCGTTGCCGGGCATTGAACCCGTTTACCATCACCCGCGACAGAGTGAGAGCCGGCCGCGCGACACAGCGGACGGCGTTTTGTTCGCGTTGACTGGAACCTTATGCGGGAGCGAGCGTTTTTTAGTCGAACACGACCGCGTGACCCGCTGATCGCAAAGGGAAATAAGACTTGATTGAGGCAGTTGCGGTTCCTAACTGCCCAACTCGGCATCAGGAGTATTGCGTCATGGTGTTTGAGCGCACCGCCCATTTTGACGGGGGCCGGCCCGCCAGCGGCCCGCAGCGGCCGGCGACCACCGGTCCGCTGACCTTGCAGACGGTTTCAACCGGCGCCCGGCTGTTCAAGGCCGGCGACGATCGTCACGCCTTTCGCGTCGAGAAGGGCGCATTGTGCCATTATGTGGTATGGAGTGACGGACGGCACGATGTCGTCGAGTTCGCGTTTCCAGGCGACATTGTCGGTTTGGGGACGCTCGATCATCATGTGAGTACGGCGCAAGCCATGGTCGATACCATTGTCAGCGATGTGAGCGAAGCGGAGCTGTCCCGGCGCATGGCCGTGGACGATTTGCTCGCGCTCAGGGCTGCGAGCGCCTACGACGTCGAGTTCGATTACATCCGCCAGCGCGCCCAAGCTGAAGATCGCGGCGGGCCGGTGAAGCGCGTCGCCCGCTATCTGTGTGCCGTCATGGCCATTTCGGAAAGCGAAGGGCACGGCGGCGGCGTAATCGCCGACGAAGTTGCCTCGGGTTATGTCGCCAATGCGCTGGGCATGACGCTCGACGCCTTGACGGAGGCTCTCGTCAAGCTCAAGGCCGAAGGGTTGATCGTCAACGATCATGCCGGGCTGCGGGTGATCGACCGCAATGGCTTGGAGCAGATCGCCGCCGCCGCGTGAAGCGATCGGCGCGACAAGAGGTTTGCGGATCGAGGGTGATGCCGCTCAGTTTTTGAGTGTTTCGACCGCGAGGCGGATCAGATCGGCCGTGCGGTTGACGCCGAGTTTCACCTTCATTTGCGTGCAGATGTTGGCGACCGTCTTGTAGGCAATGCCCAGGCTGTCGGAAATTGCGGTCAGGCTCTTGCCCTGGCCCAGCAGGCGCAGAATTTCAACCTCGCGGATCGAGAGCGTGGACAGCGGGTCTTCGGATGTCGTCTGGCTGACGGCGATGCGGGACGCCAGTTCCCGGTCGATATATTGTCCGCCATCCATTACCTTCTTGACGGCCGCGACCAGTTCATCGACCGGGGCGCTCTTGCTGACATACCCTTTGGCGCCGGCCCGCATCGCGCGCAGCGCATAGACGGGCTCCGAGTGCATGGTGAACACGATCACCCGGGCATCCTGGCTTGCCGCGCACAGCCGGCGCAGCATTTCCAATCCGCCCGTGCCTTCCAGATTGAGATCGAGCAGCACCAGATCAGGCTTTTCGCTGTCGTAGAGCGCGAGTGCCGTCTCGACATCGGCTGCTTCCACAACCGCCGCGTTGAAATGCACCGAAAGCAAGCGGCGAACGCCTTCACGCACCACGCCATGATCTTCGACGAGCAGAAACTTCATGAGTTCAGTCCGATCCGCGAGGTGGATGGGGGCTGCGACGGTTGTGGGGTGGGGAGCGGCAGATCCACGGAAATGACTACGCCTTTCTTTTTCGGTTCGCTCGTCATGTTGAACGTGCCGCCAAGCGCGGTGATGCGCTCGCGCATGCCGGTGAGGCCAAAGCCGGCATTGCGTCCGGCCGCGATGCCGCCGCCATCGTCGCGCACCGACACGCGCAACACGCCCGGTTCGGCAAGGCGGGCGGAAATGGCGATGAGGCCCGGCTTGCCGTGACGCAGTGCATTGGCGAGCCCTTCCTGGATGACGCGAAACGCGACATCATCAAGCGCCGCGCCGAACGTATCCTTGGCGATATCGACCTCGAAGGTCACGGCTTTGTGCCGCGTCTTCCAGAAGGCAACCAGATGATCGACGGCGTGCGACAGGCCGAGGTCGAGCAGAAGGGCAGGCCGCAGACGATTGAGAATGGAGCGCAGATGCGACTGCATGTGCGAGACGGCCTGGCGGATGGATTTCGCTCGCTCTGCGACAGCGTCCGTCTCGTTGCGTTCCAGCAGCGGCGGAATGGTCTGGGCATCGACGTCAACGGCAAACAGGAACGGACCGACATCGTCGTGCAGATCGCGCGCAATGTCGTTGCGCTCTTCTTCCTGCACGGTCGAGAGCTGATCGTTGAGCTGCAAGTTCTGCCGCTCGGCCTCGGCCAGACGGTCGGCCATGTGATTGAACTCGCGGTAGATCGTGGCAAGCTCCGCCGGTCCGTTCTCGGCAACGTGGGCCGCATAGTCGCCGCGGCCGACGCGGACGAGCGCTGAAGAGAGATCCTCCAGCGGCTTCAGCGCCCGGCCAAGCGTCAGGTAGACGAGAGCAAGAACGGCGGAAGAAAATCCGCCGACGATGGTGAACTTCAACTTCGCGTCATCCCAGACCTCCGCCACCTCGTTCCAAGGGTCTGTCTGCAGGCGGATGGTGCCGAAGGCTGCGAGCGCTCCCGGCAAGGGCACGCTGCTCGTCTGCGGTTCGCCGGTCAGCAGCCTGTAGAGCCAGCGCGGCGGCGGATCGACCGGCTGGCGCACCCGTGACACCAGCACCTCGCGGCCATCGGGCGCGACGAGGCGGGCGCGCAGATGGCGGTCGCCGTCAAATGACGAGATCAAGGCTTTGAGTTGGCCTTCGGGTGCGGCGAGCGCGGCGATGGGGAGTAGAGCGTCTCGCACCGTACCTTCGCCGACCGCGAGGGATGAGGACATTTCAAGGTCGATCTTGCGGTTCGCCGTCCAGTACGACAGGAGCGCGCCGGCCAGCAGGCTGACCAGCAGAACCAGTGAAATCGACAGGAGAAGCCGGCGGCGCAATTGCATCGGATGCTCGGAAAAGATGTTACATAATTACGCCCGCGCAGCCGGTCTTGGCAACCGCCGCTGCGAACGAGAAATGTTCCCAGATCGGCCGGGAAAAGTTCCTGGTGCGCGGTCTGCTTCGCTCAATTGGCAAATTTCATGCATGGAATTTGCCGCGAGTTCGGAGAAGCGGATATGAGCGCCTATTTCAATCATTACCTATCGACCTATCATCGGGTGCGTATGGGTGAACTTTTGGAATATGAAGGCCTTTGCGCCCGTAAAATCAGGGCCCGCGCGTCGCTTGTGGTCAACCCGCTGACGGGAATGCCTTACGCAGACCGCGAGAATGCGCCGGACGCCGCCGAGCCGGGCTTGCTCCAAAATGGTTCATCGACAGCGCGATCGTGAGCTTTCACGTTTCAATACGTTGCTGCAGCAGGACCTAAGCGCCCGCCTTCCCGATCTTCAATTCATACATTCTAAACCATGATCCGGGCATCACGCCTCGGCCGGCGGCCGATGGTGCGCAAGGGCCCGCGGTCGTTGCGTGCCGGCAATTGCGGAAGCGTACGGCGCAGAATGCGCACGCCGCGCCGCGACGGGGGAACGAGCAGCACGCGCGACATCAGCACCGGCCGGCGGTCGGCGACGATGCGCGCCTTGCGCACGATGCGGGTGTCACCGGCCATCAGACCCCAGACGACGCCGATCAGCAGATAGACATGACGCCAGTGGTCGATATCGATGATTGCCGCTTCAAGCAGGTTGGCGGCAAGCGCGGCGTAGACGACGAGAAACAGACGCTGCGACTTGGTTGCCATCAGCGCGTGACGCCAGCCGAGCGCCAGCGTAAGCCCGGCGAGCAATAGGAAGCTCAAGCCGCCAAGCCAGCCGCCGTTCAGAAAGGCCGTCAGGTATGAATTGTGCGCCTCCTCGTGGTGGTGATAGCGCGTGAACGCCTGCCCGCCGATGCCGAGCGGATTTTCGAGAATGAGATTGAAGGCTTTCTGCTGGCCGCCGAAGCGGCCTTCGGGTCCTTCGTCATAGGGTTGGGTCAGCGTCGCGCGCTGTTCGAGCAGGTTGGCGACCGCCGCCGACTGCATGGCCGCCGCCAATACCAGCCCGATCGCCGCCGTGCCGCCGAGCACTAGCGCGGCGATCTTGAGCCGGTCGCGATTTCGCTGCGCGGTCGCCAGATAGAGGACGGCATAGATCGCAAAGGCGATGGCCATGGCCGCCCAGGCCCCGCGCGAGAACGACAGCAGGATGGCGAGCGTCATCACCATCGCGGCCAGAAGCGGGATGAAGCCGCGCCCAACGGGACGCGTCAGCCACAGATGCACGGCTGTCAGCACGCCCGTGATCAGGAAGGGCCCAAGAACGTTGGGATCCTTGAACGTGCCAGCCGCGCGATCGTAACGGGTGAAGAGTTCATAGGCGCCGGGAAAGAGGTCGAAGTAACCGATGAGAGCGGCGCTTGCGGCAAGCGTGGCCGAGATGAGGGTAGCGTTGAGGATCAGCCGGGTGTGGGTTTCGGGGGCCTTGGCGACGAAGGCGGCGAACAGCGAACAGGCGAGATAGAGATAGAACGACACGGCGATATGGGTCGTCGAAAGGCCGGTATCGGGCGATTGGACGGCGCCGAGAAATCCGCACGCCGCAATCACCAGCCACAACGCAAGTCCACCCCAAAGCCACGGCGTCTGCCGCGTCAATCCGATGACAGGCAACAGCACCAGAAGGCCCATGGTCAGCGCATCGACCGGGGCCGGTTCGCTGAACACGACGGCACTTGAAGCAATCGTGATCCACACCAAGGCGAGCGCGATGCGATGCACCGCGCTCTTCTCTTTCCGCCGCTTGGGCAGAAGAATTCCGGGCGTTAGGGGCGTTGCGAGCGCCGTCGACATATCACGCTCGTTGGTTAGGCTGAGGCCGCGAGGCGGTGGCGGCCTTTGAAGACCGGTGTGGTCTGAGCGGCGCGGCTGGGTGCGGTCGAAATGCCCCACACCATCGCCATCAGCAGGTAGAAGTGGCGCCAGTGGTCGGTGTCGATGACGATGCCTTCGAATGCATTGGCGGCAAATGCGGCGGTGGCGATGAGCAGATAGGCGTGCGCCCCGCTCCGCCGCGGCACGGCGCTGCCGTCAGTGGCGCTGTAGAGACCAAGCGCCAGCGTTGCCAGCACGGCAATGGTGTAGAGCCCGGCGCCGATCCAGCCGGCGTTGAGCGTCATGCTCAAGTAGACGTTGTGGACTTCCTCGTGGTGATGGAC
>WBZP01006522.1_pt1 | contig 11530 bp, 11 predicted proteins | sample 5204301 | NCBI WGS metagenome assembly WBZP01 (sample SAMN12412401, study PRJNA552823) | activated sludge metagenome | isolation source: activated sludge from nitrification reactor of wastewater treatment plant... | place: USA: Pennsylvania | collected 2017
TCCTCCTGCCGTTCGGCCTGAGCGGGTTGACGGTCGAACCGCCGTCACTGGAGAGCCTGTTCCTGCGGTTGTACGACGACGAACAGACCCCGGACCGCGTCTGATGGCGACGTCCCCTGCGATCGCCGGAACCCGGCCACTGCTGCACGCCTCACTCAAGCACGAAGCGCGCTCATTCGCCCCGTGGGTGGCGATCGCCACGTTGTTGTCGGTGTCCTCGGTCATCGTCTATCCGTGGTTGTTCCCCGAGGTGGCCGAACGGCAGCGGTTCGCCGCCACCGTCGGCGCCAACCCGGCGCTCGGGCTGATCTTCGGGCCCGCCAACGACCTTTCGACCGTCGACGGATTCAACGCCTGGCGCAGCCTGGCGTTGGGCGGATTCTTCACCGCGCTCGGTGCGATCTTCATCGTCGTCAAAGCCAGTCGGGGACAGGAGGATTCCGGACAGGCCGAGCTCCTGGCCTCCGGTGTCCTCGGGCGGGAGGCCCGCCTGCTGACCGCGCTGCTGATGGCGGGCATCTGCTCGACGGCGGTGGGTGTGGTGTCGTTCGGATTCACCGTGCTGTGCCGTGGCGGGTGGGAGGACTCCCTGTTGCTGTCCGCCGGGTTCATCGTCACCGGCTGGATGTTCGGAGCCGTCGCCGCGATCACCGCGCAGGTGGCCTCCGACGCCCGCACCGCAACCTCGATCGCCGTCGGAGTGCTCGGGGTGTTGTTCGTGCTGCGCGGATTTCTCTATTCCGTCGGCGCGCCCGGCTGGACCACCTGGGCCAATCCGCTGGGCTGGATCACCGCGACCCGCCCCGCCACCGGCAACCACTGGTGGCCACTCGCACTGGGGGTGGCCTTCGCAGCGGTCTGCGCCGGAATCGCGTTCGCACTGCAGGTTTCGCGTGATTTCGGGCAGGGTCTCATCGCGACCCGGCCCGGCCCGGCGCGTGGGGCAGCACGCACCCCGCTGGGATTGGCCATCCGGCTGAACCGGGCGCCAGTGCTGTCCTGGTCGGTGGCGTTCGTCGGGCTGGGCGTCATCTTCGGCTACTTCATCGGGACGGTCCGGGATCTGTTCGGCGCGAACCCGGCCCTGGCCGAGATCTTCGCCGCCGGCGCGAAATTGCCGGCCCAACTGCTCGCCGGTTTCCTCGCCACCGTCGTCACGCTGATCGGCATCGTCGCCGCCGTCGCCGGCGTACAGATCGTCAACCGGGTGCGCACCGAGGAACTCGAGGACCGGGCCGAGCCGGTGCTGGCCACGGCGGTCAGCCGGCCCCGCTACCTGGCGCCCAGCGTGCTGATCGCCTTCGCCGCACCGGCACTGTTCATCCTGATCGCCGGCGTCGTCATGGGGGCCCTGGCGGCGTCCGCCGACATCGGCCTCAACTTCGGCTACCCGCCGCTGCAGGCATTGGCGACCATTCCGGCGGTGTGGACCGTGATCGCCCTCGCCGTAGCCGTCATCGGGGCCCGCCCCAGAGTTCGAATCGCCTCGTGGGCGGGCGTTCTGGCCTCGTTCGGTCTCACGCTGCTGGGGCCGAGTTTCAAACTCCCCAACTGGGCCCTGGGCATCAGCCCCTACTACCACGTCCCCCACGTCGCGACCGGAACGCAGAACTGGTGGGAACTAGTGTGGATCAGCCTGTTCACCCTTGGGTTCCTCGTCATCGGGTTCGCAGGTTTCCGGCGCCGTGACACACCGTGAGGACAGGTCGAGTACCTCACCGGACGGCTGGAGCGCCCAGAGGTTGAGCAGGTTGGCCAGCATCTGCAGCGGTGCCCGGAGGCTTTCGTCGTCGGCGATCCGTGGATCGGAGCGCGTCAGCGCACCGGGATCCGGGCCGAATCGGGCTCGCAGCCGGGCGGGGACGTCGAGCAGCCACGCCATGCCCATGACCGCGGCGTAGCGCAGCACGAGCCGGCCGAGTTCGGCCGGATCCAGCTCGGCACCCCCGTGGTGACGGACCCCGTCGGCGAACACCCGGAGCAGATCGTCGAAATGCGCTTCCCAGAGCGTGGTTTCGGCGGCACACAGGGCGCCCCAGATCGCCATCGCGACGTTCATCCGGCCGACACAGCCCCAGTCCATCAGGCCGCAGGCGAGTGCGCCGTCGGCCGTGCGGTAGAACCAGGCGTTGTCGACGTTGGCGTTCCAGTGGCACAGCGCGATGTATTCCGGCCGCGCGGCCAACTCGGCCCAGACGTCGTCTTCGCGGGCCGCCAGCAGGGGCGCCTCGGCGGCCAGTCGGTGCAGGAACGCCGGGTCGCGCACCCGCTCGGGCAGCAGATCGGGCTGTGCCGAGGCGAACTCGGCGAGCTGATCGAGTCGGCGCGAGAGCTTGTCCGGCGTCATCGGCGGCGGGTCGCCCACCGTGGCGCCGCGCAGGTCCAGCGGAAACCGCTCGATGACGGGTGCCGGCAGGAGGCCGGACTGCGAGGTGCCGGCGAGGGCGGCCACCGCGGACAGCAGTGCCCGGTAGTGCGCGAACTGGTCCGGCATCCGGTTGTCGTGCGCCTTGTGGTACTGCGGCTCGATCCCGTTGCAGCCGAACGTTATTCGCTCGGTGATGAGAATTCCGGTGCCCGAACCGGCATGGTAGTCGGCGAACTGGGTGCGCGGCACCGCGACCGGAAAGGCGGGGCTGAGCGCGAGGTTGGCCAGCCGGACCTCCGACTCCATCTGGAAGCGGCCGCCGTCGCGCGCCGGATCGTCGAAGTCCCGGGAGAACTTCACGAACAGGCGGGTGTGCAACGCCGGTTCGGGCCGGGCGTAGCGCACCGACAGCAGTGCCTTGCGGCCGGTGCTGCCACCGGTGACCTCGGTGAGCTCGTCGACGTGGGTGACGGCGTTGTCCGCGGACAGGGCGCCCGAGGTCCGGAAAGCCGTTGTCAGAAAGTCGGTCCCGTGTGCGCGCAGGCCGTCGATGTCCGCGGGGAAGTCGATCCCGTGTTGGCCGACGACCATTCCCGTCACGGCTTCTTGCGGCCGGACCGGGACAGCCGCCACTCCGGCGGGAAGTTCATGTCGTTGTCCTTGACGACGTTGTTGAGGCCTTTCTCGAAGGTGCCCTCGGTGAGGTCGACGTCGTTTGCGCGGTCGTTCGTCATCATCGGCAGCATGCCCTCGACGACGCCGGTGAGCAGGCTGCCGAAGTACTCACCCTTGTGCTGCTTGTAGAGTTCGAGGAACATCTTCTGCACCACGACGGTGTCGGTCGGGCGGGTCTTGGAACACGCCATCGCGTATTTCAGCGTCTCCTCTTCGAGCTTCTCGCGGGGCACCACACTGTTGAGGAAGCCGCACTCGTACATCTCTGCTGCCGTGAAAGGCCGTCCGGTGAAAAGCATTTCGGAAAACTTGCGCAGACCCATGGTCTCGGCCCACCACCACAGCCGGGGACCCCAGCCGACATAGCGGAACGCCGGATGGCCGAACAGCGCATCGTCGGACGACACCACCAGGTCGGCGTCGCCGGCCTGGTAGAAGTGCCAGCCGTAGCAGTACCCCTTGGCCTCGACGATGGTGACCTTCTTGCATTCCTGCAGCGGCCGGTTGCCGGCGCGGGCCTTGGCGTAGTGGTCGGTCAGCGTGTACAGGTAGCGGTAGGAGTCGCCGGGCGGGTACTTGACATTCTCGTCGTTGATCGAAAGCTCGTGCAGCAGCGGCATTCCCGGGTTCTCCAGCATGTCGCGTTGCTCGGGCAGGTCGCCGCCGCTGCCGAAATCCTCGCCCTCGCCGCGGATCACCACGACCTTGACGTCGTCGTCGACATTGCACTTGTGGATGAGGTCCGCATAGTTCTGCCGCATCCCCATGGTGGTGCAGTTGAGTTCGTCGGGCCGGTCGAAGGTGATGTAGGCGATCCGGTTCGCGGTGTCCTTCTCGAAGCGGATGAACGGCTCGGCGGCCTTCTTCATCTCCTCGTAGTCGTGTTCCATGGCGATCTCCCGTCTTCGGTGGTGGCATGCGCCGGCGCGCACCGAGTCTGTCAGCGCCGCCGTTGCCTCCACAATGGCAACTCGCGAGACGTAAATCAATCACTTGACTTAAAGGCGGCCGGTTGGTTGACTGACTTCCATGACCCAGCCACAACGATCGACGGAGCGCAGGCCGGTGCGTGCCGAACGGTCCGACGGGACGCGCGAGGCGATCCTGACCGCCGCGGAGCGACTGTTCGCCGAGCACGGTGTCTTCGCCGTGTCGAACCGGCAGGTCAGCGAGGCCGCGGGGCAGGGCAACAACGCCGCCGTCGGTTATCACTTCGGCACCAAGGCCGATTTGATCCGCGCGATCGTCCGCAAGCACAACGAACGGGTGGAGCGGATCTGCCAGCAGATGGTCGACCGTCTCTCGGACGCGGGGGTGCCGGCCACCGTGGGCGACTGGGTCGGGTGCCTGGTCCGGCCGCTGGCCGTGCACCTGACCGAACTGGGCACCCCGACCACCTACGCGCGCTTCTCGGCGCAGCTGATGCCCGACCCGAGCCACCGCGATCTGGTGTCCGAGGAGTCGTTGGGATCGTCGTCGGTGCTGCAGATCATCGAGGGACTCAAGAGCTGTCTGCCCGGTTTGCCCGAGCAGGTCCGGGTGGAGCGCAATGCGATGGCCCGCCAGTTGATCGTGCACATGTTCGCCGAACGGGAGCGGGCGCTGGCCGACGGCGCGCCGACGCCGCACCCGACCTGGGACGCGATGGCCACCAGCCTGGTCGACGCGATCACCGGCCTGATGCTCGCACCCGTCACCGAGGGAAGCTGATGAAGGTAACTGTCGACCGAAACAAATGCGTGTCCGCCGGGAACTGTGTGGCGAACGCGCCGGACATCTTCGATCAGGATGAGGACGACGGTAGCGTGCGACTGCTCGTGGAGAGGCCCGCGGCCGACCGTGCCGATGCCGTCCATCGGGCCGTCGAAGCCTGTCCGGCCAAAGCGATTTCCGTCCAGGACTAGCCAGACCCATCACAAGGAGCCAACAACCGTGTCTCAAACCGTCACCGACACCGTCATCCCCGACTACCCGATGGAGCGCTCGGCGACCTGCCCGTTCGCTCCGCCGCCGGGCCTCATGGAGCTGGGGGCGGCCAAGCCGCTCTCCCGCGTGAAGATCTGGGACGGCAGCACCCCGTGGCTGGTCACCGGCTACGAGGTGGGCCGCGAGTTGTTCGCCGACTCTCGGGTCAGCGTCGACGACCGCAAGCCCGGTTTCCCGCACTGGAACGAGGGCATGCTGTCCACCGTGGACCGGCGACCACGGTCGGTGTTCACCTCGGATGGCGAGGAGCACACCAGGTTCCGCCGGATGCTCTCCAAGCCGTTCACCTTCAAACGGGTGGAGGGTCTGCGCCCGGCCATCCAGAAGATCACCGACGAATGCATCGACGCGATGCTGGCCGGGCCCCAGCCGCCCGACATCGTCACCGCGCTCGCGCTGCCGGTGCCCACCGTCGTCATCAGCGAAATGCTCGGCGTGCCTTACGAAGACCATGAGTTCTTCCAACACCACGCCAACGTGGGTCTGGCCCGCTACGCCACGGCCGAGGATCACGCGAAGGGCGCGATGAGCCTGCACAAGTACCTGATCGACCTGGTCCAGAAGAAGATGGAGCATCCCGCCGAGGACGCGGTGTCGGACCTGGCCGAACGCGTCACGGCCGGGGAGATCGACGTCAAGGAGGCCGCCCAACTCGGCACCGGTCTGCTCATCGCCGGACACGAGACCACCGCGAACATGATCGGCATCGGGGTGCTCGCACTGCTGGAGAACCCCGAACAGGCCGACCTGCTGCGCAACTCCGACGATCCCAAGCTCATCGCCAATGCGGTCGAGGAACTCATGCGGTACCTGTCCATCATCCAGAACGGCCAGCGCCGGGTTGCCGTGGCGGACATCGAGATCGGTGGCGAGACCATCAAGGCCGGCGAGGGCATCATCCTGGACGTGGCGCCGGAGAACTGGGACGCCGCGACCTTCCCCGAACCCGACAAGCTGGATCTGGCCCGCGAGAACGCCGGTCAGCAGCTCGCCTTCGGCTACGGCCGGCACCAGTGCGTCGGCCAGCAGCTGGCCCGCGCGGAGATGCAGATCGTTTTCCCGACGTTGCTGCGCCGCATCCCGACGCTGCGGCTGGCGATCCCGTTCGACGAGGTTCCGTTCAAGCACGACACGCTGGCCTACGGCGTGTACAGCCTGCCCTGCGAGTGGTAACCCCAAACCACGCCGAGAGTCGTGTTGTTCGCGGGTCTACTCGCGAAACGCGTGCAACAACATGACTTTCGGCGCTAGAGGTCGATGACGATCTTGCCGAGGGCTTGACGGTCGGCGACCGCGCGGATCGCCGCGGCCGCCTCGCGCAGCGGGTAACGCGCCCCGATGTACGGGCGGACCCGGCCGTCGGCGAACATCTGCTGCAGCTCAGCGGTGTCCCGCACGGCCGCCTCGGGAAAATCCGCGAAGAACGTGCGGATCTCCATGCCCCGCACCGTGATTCCCTTGAGCAGCACGAGATTCAGCGGGATCGCCGGGATCTCGCCCGCGGCGTAGCCCAGGGTGACGAACGTGCCGCCGCGGCCCAGCGCGCGCAGCGCGGGTTCGGAGTACGGCCCCCCGACGGGGTCGAGCACCACCTTCGCCCCGGTGCCGCCGGTCGCGGCCCGGATCGCGTCGCGCAGGTTCTCGCTCCGGTAGTCGACGAGAACCTCCGCGCCGCGCTTGCGGCACAACTCGAGCTTCTCGGGGGTCGAGGCGGCCGCGATCACCCGCGCGCCCATCGCGACCGCGAGATCGACCGCGGCGAGTCCGACACCGCCGGCCGCGCCCAGCACCACAACCCAGTCACCCGGGCCGACGGGGGCCACGGTGCGCAGCGTGAAATACGCGGTGCGGTAGGTGACGCCGAATGCCGCCGCCGCGGCGAAGTCGGCGCCGTCGGGCAGCGGCGTCAACGCCCTGTCGTCGACGGCCACCTGCTCGGCGAACGCGCCGACCATCACCGAGCCCGAAACCCGTTGTCCGACCTGCCATTGCGAGCCCTCGCCGACGGCGCTGACCTCACCGGCGAATTCGCTGCCCGGGCTGAACGGCGGCGGAACCTTGACCTGGTAGCCGCCGGACAGGAACAGTACGTCGGGATAGTTGACGGCGGCCGCGCGCACCCGGACCACCGCCTGACCCGGGCCCGGGACCGGCGCGTCGACGTCGTCGAACACCAGACTTTCCGGCGGTCCGTATTCGCGGCAGATGACGGCCTTCATCGAACTCCCAACGCTCGCAGGCAGAACCGCACCAGGTGATCGATGTCGGCACGGTCGGGGGGGTGAGCGGATCCGACGTAGCGGCGCATCGTCGCCGCGGTGATCCGGAAGACGGCGTCGGCATCGCGGTCGTCGCCGCCCAGTGCGGTGACCGGGCCGAGCAGCAGTGCCCGCATCGGCGCCATCACGTCCTCGTCCGGTCCGGCATCGGCGCTGAGCGCCAACTGGACCGCCAGCGCCCGGCTCATGCTCATCAGCTGCGGGTCGGCCACCTGGGCCAGCACCCCGGTGATCCACCGGGTGATCTGGTCGCGCGGGTGCTCCTCCTTGGCCATCTGGTGTTCGAGATAGGACACGATGATCCCGACGCCGCGTTCCAGCACCGCCAGCAACAGATCGTCCTTGCCGGCGAAATACCGGTAGAACGCCTTCTTCGACGAGCCCGCCTCGGCGACGATGTCGCTGACGCGCGGCGCCTCGGGGCTGACCCGTTCCATCACGCGCACGGCGGCGGCCAGGATCCGCTCGACCTCCTCGCTGGCCTCGCGGTGCCGCTCGTCGAGCGCCCGCTCCACCGCGGCGGCGGCCCGGGTGCTCATGGCCGGGGGAGCGCGGGGATCCGGTCGAGCCGATCGCCGTACTTCGCCTTGGCGGCGGCGATGCGGACATCGGCGAATTCGCTTGGCCACTCAGGATCTTCGGCCGCGTAGTCCTTCAGGAACATCCGGGCCAGGTTCACCTTGTGCGCCTCCGTCGGCCCGTCGGCCAGCCCGAGGGCCACCCCGCCGAGCAGGACGTTGGTCAACGGCATCTGCTCGGTCATGCCCAGCGCTCCGTGCACCTGGATGGCCCGCAGACCGATGGACTTCAGCACCGACGAGGCCAGGACCTTGCAGACGCCGATCTCCTTGCGGGCCGCGTGTTCGCCGAAGGTGTCGATGAGCCACGCGGCGTGCAGCACGGTCAGCCGGAACTGCAGCAGCTCGGTGTAGGAGTCGGCGATGAACTCCTGCACCAGTTGCTTGTCGGCGAGCAGACTGCCCTGGGTGAACCGGCTTTTCGCGCGGTGCGCCATCATGTCCAGCGCGCGCTGGGCCACCCCGAGGGATCGCATCGCGTGGTGGATGCGGCCACCGGCCAACCGGGCCTGCAGGATCTCGAAGCCGTGCCCCGGCTCGCCGAGCATCGCCGATGCGGGCACGCGAACATTGTCGTAGTTGATCAGTGAATGCCCCGCCTCGTGCGGCAGGGAGCCGAAGAGGTGATGGGTGGCCTCGACGTTCAGCCCGGGGGTGCCGGCCGGGATGAGGAACGTCGACGCGCCGCGGTGCACCGGGACGTCGGGATCGGTGATCGCGACGACGATGAAGAACGACGCGACCGACGCGTTGGAGGAAAAGTACTTGCGGCCGTTGATAACCCAGTCGTTCCCGTCCCGGACCGCCCGGGTGGTGAACACCCGTGGGTCCGAGCCGCCCTGCGGTTCGGTCATCGAGAAGCAGGAGAAGATCTCCCCGGACAGCAGCCCGGCCAGGTACTCGTCCTTCTGTTCCGGCGTGCCGAACCGCGCCAGGATCTCGGCGTTCCCGGTGTCGGGCGCCTGGGTGCCGAACACGATCGGTGCCCAGCTGCTGCGGCCCAGGATCTCGTTGATCAGCGTCAGCTTCACCGCGCCGAAGCCCTGACCGCCCAGTTCCGGACCGAGGTGCGGCGCCCACAGCCCCCGGTCGCGGACCTGCTGTTTGAGCGGATCGACGATCGGGCGGCGTTCGTCGTCCAGCGGCAGGAACTCGCAGCCGGGGAACAGCACCTCCAGCGGCTCGACCTCGTCGCGGACGAACTCGCGGACCCACTCGAGCTTCTTCTCGAACTCCGGCTCGACGGAGAAGTCCATTGTCGGTGCTCCTTTTCTTCTTCGGCGAGCAGACGCAAAGTTCCCTATTTCGGGTGCAGATGAGGGGACTTTGCGTCTGCTCGCGGGAAACGGGGGGTCAGGGAATGCCGCCGTCGGCCCGAAGGATCGAGCCGGTGGTGTAACTGGAGGCGTCGGACATCAAGAACAATGCGGCGCCGACGATCTCGTCGGGGTTTCCGGCGCGCTGCAGCGCGAAATGCCCGAACGGGTTCTGGGCGCCGTCGAAGTTCCAGGCCTTGCTGATGTCGGTCAGGAACGGGCCGGGCATCAGCGTGTTGACACGCACCGTCGGGCCGAAGGCCAGCGCCAGCCCCTCGGTCATCACATTCAGTCCGGCCTTGGAGGCCGCGTACGGGATGAACGACGGGTGCGGCCGCAACGAACCATGCGTGCTCACATTGATGATGACCCCGCCGCCGGCCGCCACCATGCGCTCGCCCACCAGGGCCGAGAGCCGGAAGGGGCCCTTCAGGTTCAGGTTCACCACGGCGTCGAACATCTGCTCGGTGACATCGCTCTGTTGGTCGTAGACCGGTGACATGCCGGCGTTGTTCACCAGCACGTCGACCTTGCCGAATCGCTCGTAGACCGCGTCGACCAGACCGTCCAGTTGCTTCCAGCGTCCGACGTGCACGCCGTACGGCATTGCCGCACGGCCGGTCTCGGCCTCGATCTCGGCGGCGGTGGCCTCGCAGCTGCCGAGTTTGCGACTGGCGATCACCACGTCGGCCCCGCAGCGGGCGGCGGCGAACGCCATCTCGCGGCCCAGGCCGCGGCTGCCGCCGGTGATCAGCACCACCCGGTCGGTGAGGTCGAAAAGCTCTGCCGGATAGGTCATCTCATGCACTCCTGCGGCTGAGGTCGGCGGCGGTGGACATCAGTTTCAGGACCATCGGTCCCATCGCGGCGGCGACTTCCGGGGCCACCTTGCTGCCCGGCGTCAGGGAGGCCGCGTACGTCTTCTCCAGCATGATGCCGAGTTTCCAGTTCGCCAGCACCAGGTAGTAGTCGATGTGCTCGGTGGACAGCCCACTGACCTCCTCGTAGCGCGCCAGCAGTTCGCTGCGTCGCGGCATCCCGGTCATGTCCAGATAGAACCCGTCGGGGCTCGGCTCCTCCCCGTCGTAGCCCAGCAGGCACCAGCCGACGTCCAGCAGCGGATCACCGATGGTGGTCATCTCCCAGTCGACGATGGCGGCCAGCCGGGCCGGCGCCCCGTGGGCGTACATGACGTTGGCGAACTGGTAGTCGCCGTGCATGATGCCGGGGGTGAAGTGGGCCGGACGGTTGCGGCGCAGCCAGTCGGCCGCCACGTCCAGCCCGGGCAACTCGCGGACCCGGTAGGCCGACAGGAAGCCGAGCCACCGATCCACCTGACGCTCGTGGAATCCGTCGGGCCGGCCGAAGCCCTCCAGGCCGTGGGCCCGCCAGTCGACCCGGCCCAACTTGGCCGCCCCGTCGATCAGCTCGAACGCCAGGCCGCGCCGGGCCGATAGATCGGTGTCGAACGGTGGTTGCCAGCCGCCGCTCATCGGGCTCCAGCCGTCGATTTCGGTCATCACGTAGAACGGCTTGCCCAGCACGTCGCCGGTGTCATCGGCCGCGATGAGCTCGGCGTGCGGAACGTCGGTGCCCTGCAGCCCGCGGACGAGTCGGATCTCGCGCCGCAGGCCGTCGAGGCGGGACGCGTCGGCGCGTGGGCCGGGCATCCGGAGCACCATCCGCTGATCGCCGCGGTGCACCCGGTACAGGGTGTTCTGCGAACCGCCGGTGAGGAGCTCCAGCCGGGGTTGCTCGCCGTGCCCCGGGGCGCCGCTGGAGTCGAGCCAACGGCCCAGGGCCGCGGTGTCGGGGGCGGTTCCGGCGTCTGCGGGCATCGATGAACTCCTCGCTCTCGATTTGGAGAATAGCAGTCTCTAGATAGAAACCGACAGTTCCCCAGCGAACGTACGGTGATCGTCGGACGGTGTTGGTGGGACCGCGGCCGGAGCGTCGGGACGTCCGGGGAGGCCGTGCACATAGAGCACGGCCGTTTGCTGGGTGCGGGAAAGTCCGAGAATGTGTTCTCGAAAAATGAGAATCATATTTCCGCTGAAAACTAGGCCCCAGATGGGTGAATTCAGCAGTTCAACCTGTTTGTTTTCGACATAACCTGATAACGTCATTACCAATGACGAAGCACCGCGCGATGCGCGGAGGGGCGTCTGCGCCCAGGCTTCGGAAGTTGCCGCGGTGACGCGCGGGCGTGAACGGAAGGTCGATGATGTCCACTCAGTCCAGTACTGCCACCCTCTACCCGCCCGGCGGATTCGGCGCCCCCAAGAATCGACGGGGCCACGCCACGGGGGACTTCGGCCTGCCCGAGGG
>WBZP01006523.1_pt1 | contig 11530 bp, 14 predicted proteins | sample 5204301 | NCBI WGS metagenome assembly WBZP01 (sample SAMN12412401, study PRJNA552823) | activated sludge metagenome | isolation source: activated sludge from nitrification reactor of wastewater treatment plant... | place: USA: Pennsylvania | collected 2017
CATCCTGGTTTGCGGCGTACTCGGGCTGATGGTCGGCAGCTTCCTCAACGTCGTCATCCATCGTCTGCCCAGGATGTTGGATAACGACTGGCGCTACCAGTGTGCCGAGCTGCGCGGGGAAGAACCTCCTGTCGGCGAATCCCTCTCGCTGGCCCGGCCGCGGTCTCGCTGCCCCGCATGCGGGCATGTCATCACCGTGCTGGAAAATATTCCCTTGTTCAGCTGGATGGCGTTGCGCGGTAAGTGTTCGGCCTGCCATCAGCCGATTTCGGCCCGTTATCCCGTCGTCGAAGCGCTGAGCGGCGTGCTCTGCGCCTTGGCGGCCGCTCACTTCGGTTTCGGCGGAGCGGCTGCGGGCGCCCTGTTGCTGATCTGGTGCTTGATTGCGCTGACGTTCATCGATTTTGACACGCAACTATTGCCCGATTCGATCACCCTGCCGCTGCTCTGGTGCGGCTTGCTGTTCAATCTTTACGGCACGTTCACCGATCTGCCATCGGCCGTGATCGGCGCGATGGGCGGCTACCTCTCGTTATGGTCGGTCTATTGGGGATTCAAACTGATCACGGGCAAAGAAGGCATGGGCTATGGCGATTTCAAGCTGCTTGCCGCATTGGGCGCCTGGCTGGGCTGGCAAATCCTGCCGCTAACCATATTGCTCTCCTCGCTGGTCGGCGCGGTGGTCGGCATCGGACTGATTCTGTTGGCCAAACGAGGGCGGCAGGTACCCATCCCCTTCGGCCCCTATCTGGCGGCGGCCGGATTGCTTGCGCTGTTCTGGGGCAAAGAACTCACGCAGAGCTATCTACGTCTGATGTAGTTGCTTGAAAAATCGTTAGACACCCCAAAGTAGTATCAGGCGAGGTCCGCGACGAAGTTTCTCGTTCGGGTATAATTCGCGCTTTTCGAGCTTTCTTCGAGGCCTGCCATGCCAATCTACTCTTACCGTTGCGTTTCCTGCGGCTTTCAGAAGGATCATCTGCAGAAGCTCAGTGACCCTGTCCTGACCATTTGCCCTGAATGTGGCCTGGCATCGTATGCCAAGCAGGTTACTTCTGCCGGTTTTCAGTTGAAGGGCAATGGCTGGTATGCCACCGATTTCAAGGGAGGTCCGCCGCCCCCAGCGACCGCACAGCCATCTGCCGCCGAAAGCGCTCCACCCTGCGCCGGCGGCACCGGACCCTGCGCGAGCGCCAGCCCATGCGCAGGCAGTTGATCAAGCGTTATTTCCTGACCGGGCTGCTCATCTGGGTACCTTTGTCAATCACCGCCTGGGTACTGTCACTGATCGTAAACACGATGGATCAGTCCTTGCTCCTGCTGCCGAAGGCTATCCATCCCCAAACCTTGTTCGGTTTCAATATCCCTGGCGCTGGCGTCATCCTGACCCTGGCCATCATCATGGTGACCGGTCTGCTCACTGCCAATTTCATCGGTCAGCGACTGGTTAGCTGGTGGGAGAAACTCCTGGCACGGATTCCTGTGGTCAATTCAATTTACCATAGCGTAAAGCAGGTTTCCGACACGCTTTTTTCTTCTTCCGGCAATGCGTTCCGCAAGGCACTTCTGGTTCAGTACCCCCGTGCAGGAACGTGGACGATCGCCTTCCTCACCGGCAAGCCGGGCGGCGATGTCGTCAATCATCTGAACGGCGACTACGTCAGCATCTATGTGCCGACGACCCCCAATCCGACCTCCGGCTTCTTTCTGATGGTACCCCGCAGTGAGGTCGTCGAACTCGATATGGATGTCGATGAAGCACTGAAATACATTGTCTCGATGGGTGTGGTCGCCCCTCCCGCCAGGACAATACCTCGGCTATCGACTGCCTCCAACAAACAACTCCAGTAACCCCGGAATCAGCATGCGCACCCACTACTGCGGACAACTCAATTCACAAACCATTGGCCAGGACGTCGTCCTTTGTGGCTGGGCGCACCGTCGGCGCGATCACGGCGGCGTCATATTCGTCGACCTGCGTGACCGCGACGGGCTGGCACAGATTGTCTGCGACCCCGACCGCCCCGGCATGTTCGCCATTGCCGAATCCGTGCGCAATGAGTTCTGCCTGAAAATAACCGGCAAGGTCCGCGCCCGCCCGGCAGGCACGATCAACGCCAACATGCCAAGTGGTGAGGTTGAAATCCTCTGCCACGAAATTGAAGTGCTCAACCCGTCGGTAACGCCGCCGTTCCCGCTTGACGATGACAACCTCTCCGAGAATGTCCGTCTGCTGCATCGAGTCATCGACCTCCGGCGGCCGCACATGCAGCGCAATATGCAATTGCGCTACAAGGTCGCACGCGCTTTCCGCCGCTTTCTTGACGACGCCGGCTTTATCGACATCGAAACACCAATGCTGACCAAGAGCACGCCGGAAGGCGCCCGGGATTATCTGGTGCCCTCGCGGGTCCATCCGGGCCAGTTTTTCGCGTTACCGCAATCGCCCCAGCTGTTCAAGCAACTGTTGATGGTCGCCGGGTTCGACCGCTACTACCAGATCACCAAATGCTTCCGCGATGAAGATCTGCGCGCCGACCGACAACCCGAATTCACCCAGGTCGATATGGAAACCTCGTTCATGAGCGAGGAGGCCATCACGTCGCTGATGGAAGAGCTGATCCGCACCGTATTCAAGGAAACGATAGGCGCCGATCTGCCCAGGCCTTTCCCGCGCCTCAGCCATGCGGAGGCCATGCATCGTTACGGCTCCGACAAACCGGATCTGCGCGTCACGCTGGAACTGACCGAAGTTACCGACGCCGTGAAAGACGTCTCCTTCAAGGTTTTCGCCAGCGTCGCCGGCAGCGAAAGCGGACGTGTCGCCGCCTTGCGCATTCCCGGAGGCGCCACCCTGACGCGAGGCGAGATCGATGCCTACACGCAATTCGTCGGCATTTACGGCGCCAGGGGGCTGGCCTACATCAAGGTCAACGATGTCAATCAGATCAATGAAACCGGTCTGCAATCGCCGATTGTCAAGAACCTTCACGGTACCGCGTTGAAGGCCATCATTGAACGTACCGGCGCACAGTCGGGAGATTTGATATTTTTTGGCGCCGATAAATCGAAAGTGGTCAATGACGCACTCGGCGCACTGCGCGTCAAGATCGGGCATGAGAAAGGCTTTCTGAATGGAAACGCCTGGGAGCCGCTGTGGATAGTTGACTTCCCGATGTTCGAATACGACGAAGAAAACAAGCGCTGGGCTGCCTGCCACCACCCCTTTACCAGCCCGAAGGACGAGCATCTCGGTCTGCTCGCCACGGACCCCGGCAAGTGTCTGGCCAAGGCTTACGATCTGGCGCTCAACGGATGGGAGTTGGGCGGTGGCTCGGTGCGGATTCACAACGCCACCGTACAAGCACAGGTCTTCAAGGCACTCGGCATCGGTGAAGAAGAAGCGCAACTCAAATTCGGATTCCTGCTCGACGCACTCAGATACGGCGCACCTCCGCATGGCGGCCTGGCCTTCGGCCTCGACCGCATCGTCACCCTGATGACCGGCGCCGAGTCGATCCGCGACGTGATCGCCTTCCCGAAAACACAACGCGCCCAATGCCTGCTCACCGACGCGCCGAGCGCCGTCGACGACAAGCAGCTGCGCGAACTACATATCCGCCTGCGTCAGAAGGTCGAAGTGCAAATCGATTCGCCGGCCGCAATCGCCAAGGCCTGAACACCGTGCGCCGGCTGGCTGGCATCCTTCGCCTGGTGCTTTTTCTCGCACTGGCCGGAACGGTCGGATTCAGCGCAAACTCAGCGCAGGCCCGTGACAACATTGGCATTGACACCGTCGCGCTGGCCGACCTGCCGCCCGAAGCACAACGTACCGTGCAACTGGTCCGCCGAGGCGGCCCCTTCCCCTACCCGCAAAAAGATGGCAGCACTTTCGGAAATTTTGAAAGGCGCTTGCCCTTGCAAGCACGCGGCTATTATCGCGAATTCACCGTACCCACACCCGGACGTCATGATCGCGGTGCGCGACGCCTGATCGCCGGCAACGGCCGCAGTGGCGATGTCGCCACCTCGGGCGAGTATTATTACACCGATGACCACTACCGCAGCTTTCGCCGGATACGTGAACCATGACCCAGCACCGAGACGGCAAGCCCCCTCAAGAGAAGAATTTGCAAGGCCGCATTGCCGGCATTTTCAAGCTGGCACGCAAGGATTTGCCCGCGCTTCGGCAAGCCGCCGACGAGCTTAAACTCGGCTATTTCAACGTCGACCTGCGGGATGCCAGAAATGTCCCGGGCTTCATCAAGGCCCTAAACCGCGATCTGGATTTCCCCGACTGGTTTGGCGGCAATCTCGACGCGCTCCACGACTGCCTGACCGATCTTTCCTGGCACCCGGCTCCCGGCTATGTCATCACGCTCTCTGACAGTGAAACGCTGCGAAGCAATCCCACCAGTTTCGCGGCATTTAACGAGGTGCTGGCCAGTGCCGTCGAGGTATGGCAGGAGCGGAACATTCCTTTCCGGGTCTTCTACCTGCAGGACGACACGGCCTGCGCCACCGCACGAAATTGATCTGCCGGCACGCGATGACGGTCTACAAGCGCCCGGTCTCCGTGTTGGTGGTGATCCATCTGGCGGATCTTCGCGTACTATTGCTCGAACGACGCGCTCACCCCGGCTACTGGCAATCGGTTACCGGTAGCCAGGAGAACGACGAAAGCTTGCTCGATACGGCAAGACGTGAGGTACACGAAGAGACGGGCATCGTCGCCACGCCGGGCGCATTCATCGACTGGCAGATCGCCAATACCTACGAGATTTTCACCGAATGGCGTCACCGCTACGCGCCGGGTATCACGCAAAATACCGAGCACGTATTTTCGCTTGAAGTGCCGGCCGAACTACCCATCACGCTCGCGCCGGCCGAACATTCGAACTACCTTTGGCTGCCGTGGCGCGCAGCGGCGGAAAAGTGCTTCTCGTGGAGCAATCGCGACGCCATCGTCATGTTGGCCGAGAAGATTGCTGGCTGATGCGTCTATCGAGACAAGCCGGACAAAAACAACTTCCGCCAGCCACCGCTTCGAACAAACCCGACGGCCTCTCCATGCACCAGCAGCTTGGCAGGCCGGCTACCGCACCGCAGACAAATGAAGTGCCGCACGAGGCACATAGTGTAGGTTTGGCATCCTGATCGACAGTCATGGCTTCCCTCGTCTTGCTAACCAATCTCCTGCTTTCCCGGCTCTTTCTGCAACAAACCGTCCGTTATCCAGCGTTGCAACAAGCCGGCGGCAGCCGTCGCCGGATCGGACTCACCGGCCGCAGCGATGGCTGTACAGCACTCGGCGAAGTTGGCTCCATGCAGCAACGCGCTTAACGCGGCAACTTCGACCGGCTCGGCCGAACGCCAAAGGCAATCGAGCTCAGGCCGCCAGACCAGCAACACATGGGCCAAAGCCTCCGGTGCTTCGGTTTGCGCCTCGGCGTCTTCGTTCAAAGCACGCCAGATCGGCTCAACGCTCCAGTTCAGTTCAAGCAGGCACAGCGAGGGGATCGGCACAAATCGCCGCCGTGGCCATTCCCCGGTCGGCAATTCCGCAAGTTCCGCTAGCGACAGCAACAGCGTATCCGGCGCATCGAAAGCACCGCGAATGGCCCAGTCCATGCGTGCCACATCGACCAGCGCGGGGTGCGGCAAACGCTCGGGTTGAGCGGCGAGAAAATCCGCCAGGGTATCGCCGTACCAGCGGATCGAACGGTAACAAGAAGGATGCGCTTCAATGTAGTCATGCGCCAGATCGGCAAAGAATTCGTCGCCCAGCGCCCGGTGCAATACCGGATAGTTATCGCGTAAAGCCGACAACAGGCGGGCGCGATAGGCCATCAAGTAAAGACGAAGCCCTCCGGCGACCTCAGAACCTTCGGCGACGAACAAGCCCGGCGTCTCATCACGGGACAGAATGGCGTGCTGGAAGCGGTTCTGCAATTCATCGAGGCTGGTCATGCCGCCTCTCTCTGTTCGGCAAGCACACGTTCCGACAAAAGCCTGACGGCATCCAGCTCATCAACCAATTCATCCAAGCATGGAATGTTGTCATCGCGCTCGATCATCGTCGGTACTGCACCGAATCGACGAAGCGTGTAAGCATAAAGATCCCACACCGCGTCGCAGATCGGATGATCGTGAGTATCAATGATGTAGTTGCCGTGATCTTCATGCCCGGCCAGATGAATCTGACGCACGGCTGCAACCGGAATGGCATCGATAAACACCTGCGGATCGAAACCGTGATTGACGCTACTGACGTAAACATTATTCACGTCAAGGAGCAATTCGCAACCGCTACGCGCTGCCAATTCGCCGATGAATTCCCACTCTTTCATTTCATCGGAACGGTAACTGACGTAGCTGGAAACATTTTCAAGCAGAAAGGGAAGGCCGAGAACATCCTGAACCTGAGCCACACGCGGAACGAGGTGGCGCAACGTGGCCTCGGTATAGGGCAGCGGCATCAGGTCGTGGAGATTCAGCGAATCGGTTCCCGTCCAGCATAGATGATCGGACACCCATGCCGGCTCAACACGTCGGGCCAAGGATTTGAGCATCCGCAGGTAGTCGTCATCGAGCGGGTCGGTACTGCCAATGGACAGCGAAACGCCGTGCATCACCATCGGATAGTCCTGCCGGATTCGATCCAGAAAATGCAACGGCTTGCCGCCATCGACCATATAGTTTTCGGAGATGATCTCCAGCCAGTCGACCTTTTGCGGGGCAGTCACGAAGTCGCTGTAGTGGTCCGTTCGCAGACCCAGGCCAAATCCTTGGATACGCTGATTCAATGACGTTTTCCTTCAAGCCCTACGGAAAATTGGAACGGGCCACCCGGTTATCATGCCGAGCGGCCCGCAAGACGTTTACTTGACGACCTTGCCGCCGGCGTCCGTGCATTCCTTGGCGCTGGACTTGACGACCCAGCCCTGGCCCTTGCAGGAATTCATGCCCTTGCACTCGTTCTTGGCCGTCTTGCACTCTGACGTACCCTTGCACGAGTTGACGCCACTGCAATGAACCATTGCGCCTTCAGCGGCCTGGACGGCAGGCGCCACGAATGCACCGGCGGTGAAAAGGGCAGCCGCGGCAGCGGCCAAAGCAAAACCTGAACGTTGATGTGACATTTTGATTCTCCTGATAATGATAGGGTGGTGGCGAAGAGGTCGACGCGGAACCAATTTGTCGACACCGATTAGACGCAGGAAAATTGAAATCCTTACAAAAAAATACAAAAATATTTTTCGCGATCAAAATATCGCCAAGACGGAACCCCTCGGCAACTCGAACTTAAGGAAATGGCTATGCGTCAATACCAACGCTTGCTCGCTGTGGCCCTGTTTCTGGGCATGTTGCTCGCGGTATTCGAGTTTTCGGGACTCCGCGATCACTTCAACCTGGTTTTCTTGCAGCAGCAAATTGCCCAAAACCGTTTCTCTGGCCTGTTGTTATTTGTCCTGCTTTTTTCATTAGGCAACCTGATCCAGATCCCAGGCTGGGTCTTTCTGGCTGCCGCCGTACTGACGCTGGGCCGATTCTGGGGTGGATTGGCCACCTATGTCGCCGCTTGTGTTTCGTGCTCGCTGACGTTCCTTACCCTGCGCCTGATTGGTGGCGACGCCCTGCGGCAACTGACGAATAGAACCGCCGTCAAGATTCTGAGCCAGCTGGACGCCCGGCCAATCCGTAGCGTTGTGCTCCTGAGGGTACTGTTTCAAACCGTACCCGCGCTCAACTACGCGCTCGCCCTATCCGGAATCAAATTCCGCCACTATTTCATCGGCACGCTGCTGGGCCTTCCTTTGCCGATTGCGCTGTATTGTCTGTTTTTTGAATACTTGGCCAAAGCCTTGAATATTCCAGGCATATAGAATCTGTCACGGAAATCGTCGAATCTAGAGAAACTTCTCAAGCTTGCGTGTGGCGCGATTCGTCGTTCGTTTCCTCTTCCCGGTTGCCGATCAACTGCATGAGTCCTGCGTATGGGCGCGACTCCGGCGCCGCTTGTTCCGCGGGCAAGTGGCTTTCAAGGTCGACAATCCGTTTGCGCTGGCCGTCGCAGGTCTTTTCCAGTTCCTCGATCCGGCGTTTCTGGCGCTTCATCAGCCACTGCGATCTGAGTGTCGCCGGAGTGGTCAGGAAGGCGATAACGATGGCGCCAAGCGCAAGGGCCAGCAGCAACACCATGGCCAGCGAGCTGTCGAAACGCCAAAGCAGAAAATTTACGGTGACTGGGACGTTGTTCTGCATGGCAAAGGCCACGCCGACGATGGACGTAAATATGGCAGCGATGATGGTCAGTTGCATGAAACTCTCCTTTCGATCAGGTAGATTCCGAGGGCTGCCCGCGCGAAGATGCCGTGGCGGCGTCCGCTGCAGCCAAGCGATAACGGCCAACGGTGATCATGGTCGCCGAAACCAGGACCACCAGCATGACCGTCCCGTACAAAAAATGCGGCAACGAAACTGCCTCCTTGGCCGCCAAAAACAGCAGCACGGTGATCAGTCCGCGCGGAGCGATGCACGTGAGCGGCACCAGCAGGTCGAATCGCGAGACGCGCAACATGACGTATCGACTGCCATACACGACGGCCAGCACCAGTAAGGCCGACAACCAGGATTCAAGCGACACCAATTCCATCAAATCGGTCCAGTAGCCGAGCAGGATGAAAAAGAACCCGCGCACGGCGAATGTTAACTCCAGGATCAGCAGCTTGAATTCCTCAAGGGTCGTTTCGTATTGCTCGTCCAGCCAACCGCGAAACGGGCGCAACCTTACGATCAACCCAGGGTTATTCAACATCAGACCAAACAGCAAGACCAGAATCAGCGGCGACAGGTGCATCAACTTGCCTGCGGCATAAAGTCCGAAAAGACCCGCCAACAAAGGCGTGAAACGAATATGGCCGTCAATGCGCATCAGGATCAGCACCAGGCCAACGGCACAGATGACCGCCAGGAACAGCGAAAGCACGCCACCCCCGATCAACCCCATGAGGGCTCCACCAAGGGTGCCATCGGAGTTGAGTAGCGAGAAAAATACGAGCACGCCCAGAATGTCCGAAAATGAACTTTCATAAATCACGAACTCCCGTCCCCATGGCGGGAGAAAACCGCTGCTGGGAATAGCAATCGTGCTGCTGATCACTGCGAAAGGCACTGCCAGAACCGCGGACTGGTGGAGCGTCAAGTCAAGGGCCAGGTAGGCGACCAGCGTGAAGAGGGCCGCACATGAAACAAGACCGCCAAAGGCCATCAAGAAGCCGCTCGACGCTGCCCGCAGACGATCCCGACGCAGCTTGATGTCGAGCGCACCTTCGAGCACGATCAAAATCAGACCAAGGGTGCCGACGATGGGCACGGCCGCGCCGATACCCTCCAGAGCAAGTCCGAAACTCGCCAGAACCGGTTTGCCGGCGAGGCCAGTGGCGATCAGGAGGATGGCGGAGGGTATGCCGGCGGTGCGACCCAATCGCTCGACGCCGAAAGCAAGAAGCAAAAAGATCGAGGCGATAAGAATGGCCTGGTAGGTCACAGGGATTCCCATGCCTTGGGCTGACTGACGGTAGTGATTGCCTCAATACGCCGAGCCTTGACGCCACGCTTGCCGTCTCGCTTGATTTCATACATCACGGCATCGGCGGAACTCAGCATGGCGGAAAAGCCGCACTCCGCACTATCGAACCAGGCGATACCAACGCTGACGCTGACGGGGGGAAATTCATTCATGGCTTGATTGACCGAGGCGGCGATCTTTTGGCCGGCTTCGGTAGCGGCATTGTAGCCAATCTCCGGCAACAGGATGGCGAACTCATCGCCGCCCAGGCGCGCCACATAGTCCGTCGTCCGCAATGTCTTCTGCAAAGCGAGGGCCACCGCCCGGAGCGCCCGGTCACCGGCACCATGGCCCCGGCTGTCGTTGAGGAGCTTGAAGTCGTCCAGATCAAGAAAGGCGACGGCGATGTGATGCCCATAGCGTTGGCAGCGCCTGGCTTCGGCTTCGCCCGCTTCAAAGAATGCATCCCGATTGAGCAAGGTCGTCAAGGCATCGTGGCGGGCCATTTCCTGCACCCGAGACAGCAAGGTCTGTACTTGAACAATCAGGTAAGAAACAAAGCTATATGTAGCGAAACGGGTGAGGCCATTCACGAACGGAATCCAGTCGCTGCTGAACTGCCTATCTGCCAGTACGTCTACGCCTACCCACATCACGGCGGCCAACAGCGAGAACAGGAAGCCATCCCGCCGTCCACCGGTCCAGGCAACGGCCACCACAGGAAGAATGATTGCCGATGAAAAGGCATATTCGGTATCCATAGCCGTGTGCAAGAAACCAAGCGTCATGACGGCGGTCAGACCAAGAATCCATGCAATCACCCGGTAGCGTTGTTCGGCATGCCGGGCCAGGAAAGTCATGACCACATTGACCATTTGATGGGATACGCCTCTTACGGTCTATCGTTGCGTTACGAACGGTAACTCGGCAACCACCAGAGCACCGGCGAGGATCACTCCCCAGGAGAGATACAGCCAGGCAAGAAAGATGGGCACCGCAGAAAAAGCCCCGTACATCACCGTGTACGTTGGGAAATTGGCAACGTAAAGGCCAAACAGTCGTTGCATGGCAACAAAACCCAAAGCAGCACTCACCCCGCCAATCATGGCATGCCATCGTGAAACCGGGCGGTTGGGGACGCCCCAGTAGAGCAGTGCGAAGAGCACCGCGGTAAACAAGACGGGGAGCACGCGAAAGAACGTCGCGCGCACCCACAGGGGTTCATTGACCAGCCCGAAAGAAACACCCGCAAGCAAAGTAATCAGGGTCAGGCTACCGCCAAACGCCACTGGGCCGAGCAGTAGCGCAGTCAGATGCATCGCCAAGCGTTTGACGATGGGGCGCTGCTTCCTGATCTTCCAGATGGCGTTGAATGCATGTTCGATGGTCAGCGTCTGCATCAGCGCCGTAACGACCAGCGCGATACCGCCAATCAACGGAACACCGCCGGCGCGATGAGCAAACTGGCCGAGAAACCTGGCGATAACGACGCCCGCCTTGTCCGGCAAAAGATTGGCCAGCAAGAATTTTTCCAAAGCCGCGCTCACGCCGTTCGCAAACGGGAAATACGAGATCAAACCTAGGCCAACGGCAATCATCGGCACCAGCCCAAGCAGTGTCGAAAACGAAAGCGCAGCTGCCGTCTGCGTCAAACGTTCGCCAAGAAATCGGCGAACGACGCGGAATGTCAGCAGGAAAGGCACAAGCAGTCTGCGCATGGTTTCAGCAGACTTTCAATGCGGCGTTCATAGCACCCATGACGCCGACAACGCTCGGTTCAAATGTATTTTCCGCATGACAATCTCCACCTGAGCGACGGGTCCGGGACAGGCGAGTCATGCAACAAAATGCGTTCAACCGACCCCAGCGACCACACGTTCAGTGTTTCATCATACGCTCCTTGGGCGCAACCAAGGAGCTTGGGTCCTGGTCAGCCTACGAGGATGCGGGAGAGTCCAT
>WBZP01006524.1_pt1 | contig 11530 bp, 13 predicted proteins | sample 5204301 | NCBI WGS metagenome assembly WBZP01 (sample SAMN12412401, study PRJNA552823) | activated sludge metagenome | isolation source: activated sludge from nitrification reactor of wastewater treatment plant... | place: USA: Pennsylvania | collected 2017
GTGATCGAGGGCGTGGGACCGCGGTACTGCCCGTCGATCGAGGACAAGGTCGTGCGCTTCGCCGGCCGCGACAGCCACCAGATCTTCCTCGAGCCCGAGGGGCTCGCCACCCACGAGATCTACCCGAACGGCATCTCGACGTCGCTGCCGTTCGACGTCCAGCTCGCCCTCGTGCGCTCGATGAAGGGCTGCGAGCACGCGCACATCCTGCGTCCCGGCTACTCGATCGAGTACGACTACTTCGACCCGCGCGCGCTCGAGGCGTCGCTCGAGACCAAGGCGATCGGCGGGCTGTTCTTCGCCGGGCAGATCAACGGCACCACCGGCTACGAGGAGGCCGCGGCGCAGGGCCTGCTCGCCGGGCTCAACGCTGCGCGCCGCGCGCGCGGCGAGGCCGGCTGGTGCCCGCGCCGCGACGAAGCCTACCTCGGCGTGCTGGTCGACGACCTCATCACCCGCGGGGTGTCCGAGCCCTACCGGATGTTCACCTCGCGCGCCGAGTACCGGCTGCAGCTGCGCGAGGACAATGCCGACCTGCGCCTGACCGACACCGGCCGCGCGCTGGGGCTCGTCGACGACGCGCGCTGGGACGCCTACTCGCGCAAGCGCGACGCCGTGGCGCGCGAGCGCGAGCGCCTGAAGTCGACGTGGGTCAACCCGGCGCTGGTGCCTGCCGCCGACGCGCTGCGGGTGCTCGGGCAGGCGCTGGAGCGCGAGTACTCGCTGGCCGAGCTCCTGCGCCGCCCGGCGGTGACCTATGCGACGCTGACCAGCCTCGCCGCCGCCGCTCCGGCGGTCGCCGATCCCGAGGTCGCCGCGGCGGTCGAGATCGCGACCAAGTACGAGGGCTACATCGAGCGGCAGCAGGACGAGGTCGCGCGAGCGCGCGCGCACGACGAGCTGCCGCTGCCGGCGGATCTCGACTACCGCGCGGTGCGCGGGTTCTCGACCGAGGTCTGGCAGAAGCTCAACGCGCATCGCCCGGGCACGCTCGGCCAGGCGGCGCGTATCTCCGGCATCACGCCGGCGGCGATCGCGCTGCTGCTCGTGCACATGAAGCGCGGCTTCCCGGCCGCGGCCGCGGCGGCGAAGGCGGAGCCCCCCGCCGCCGACTTCTCCGTTCCCCGGCAGTCGGCATGACGCTCTCCCCCGCGATCGACCGCGGTGCGCGCGCGCTGGGGCTCGCGCTCCCCCCCGGCAGCGCCGACCGGCTGGCCGCGCTGATCGAGCTCCTCGCCAAGTGGAACCGGACGTTCAACCTGACCGCGATCCGCGAACCGGCGCGGATGGTCACCCATCACGTGCTCGACTCGCTGGCGCTGCTGACCGGCGTCGCGCTCGCCCGCGGTGCGCGCCTCGTCGACGTGGGCTGCGGCGCCGGGCTGCCGGGGCTGCCGCTCGCCATCGCGCGCCCCGATCTCGACGTGACGCTGCTCGACAGCAACGGCAAGAAGATCGCGTTCGTGCGCCAGGCCATCGGCGAGCTCGGGCTCGGCAACGCGTCCGCGGTCGCCGCGCGCGTCGAGGCGTACGCGCCGCCGGCGCGCTTCGATGCCGTCGTCTCGCGGGCGTTCTCCGACCTCGCGAGCTTCGCCGCCGCGGGTCGCCGCCTGCTCGCACCGGGGGGAGTGCTGGTGGCGATGAAGGGCGCGCTGCCGGTCGACGAGCTCGCCGGCCTGCCGGCCGGGATCGGCGTGGTCGCCATGCCGGCGATCGCGGTGCCGGGGCTCGACGGCGCGCGCCACCTGGTCATCATGAACGAAGCGGGGGAGGCGGGAGGATGACGCGGATCATCGCGGTGGCCAACCAGAAGGGCGGCGTCGGCAAGACGACGACCGCGGTGAACCTCGCCGCGAGCCTCGCGGCGATGAAGCGGCGCGTGCTGCTCGTCGACCTCGACCCGCAGGGCAACGCGACCACCGGCGGCGGGCTCGACAAGCGCGCGCTCGGCGCCACCGTCTACCAGGTGCTGCTGGGCGAGCGCAAGATCGCCGAGGTCCGCGTCGCGTCGCCGACCGGCGGCTTCGACGTCGTCCCGGCGAACCGCGAGCTCGCCGGCGCGGAGGTCGAGCTCGTCGACTTCCCCGAGCGCGAGACGCGGCTCAAGGACGCGCTGGCCGAGGCGCTGCAGCAGATGCGCGCGGCGATCAGCACGGTGGCCGCCGAATACGACTTCATCCTGCTCGACTGCCCGCCGTCGCTGTCGCTGCTGACGCTCAACGGGCTGTGCGCCGCCGACTCGGTGCTGATTCCGATGCAGTGCGAGTACTACGCGCTCGAGGGCCTGTCCGACCTTGTGCAGACGCTGAAGAAGGTGCGCCAGAACCTCAATCCGCGGCTCGAGATCGAGGGCCTGCTGCGCACGATGTACGACCCGCGCAACACGCTGGCGCAGAACGTCGCGGCCGAGCTCGAGAAGCACTTCGGCGACAGGCTCTACCGGACGGTGATCCCGCGCAACGTGCGCCTCGCCGAGGCGCCTTCGCACGGGATCCCGGTGCTCCGCTTCGACAAGAACTCGAAGGGCGCGCTCGCGTACCTGGCGCTCGCCGGCGAGATGCTGCGCCGGATGGAAGCCTCGTCCCCGGCGGCGGAAACGCCGGCGGCGCCGGACGCGGCGGGAGAACGGTGATGATGCGACCCAAGGGACTCGGCCGCGGCCTCGACGCGCTGCTTTCCGGCAGCACGCGCGACGGCGGCGCGGAGACGCAGCAGACGATCGCCATCGACCGGCTGCGGCCGGGCAGGTACCAGCCGCGCACGCGAATGGACGAGGCGTCGCTCGACGAGCTCGCGGCTTCAATCCGCGAGCAGGGCATCATGCAGCCGATCCTCGTGCGCCCGGTCGAGGGCTCGCGCTTCGAGATCATCGCCGGCGAGCGGCGCTGGCGCGCGGCGCAGCGGGCGGGCCTCACCGAGGTGCCGGCGCTGGTGAAGGTGGTGCCCGACCAGGCGGCGCTGGCGCTGGCGCTGATCGAGAACATCCAGCGCGAGGACCTGAACGCACTGGAGGAGGCGCAGGGCCTCGACCGGCTGATCAAGGAGTTCGGGCTCACCCACGAGGCGGCGGCCAAGGCGGTCGGACGTTCGCGCAGCGCGGTGTCGAACCTGCTGCGGCTGCGCGAGCTTGCGCGCCCGGTCCAGGACTACATGCTCAACGGGCAGCTCGACATGGGCCACGCCCGCGCGCTCCTGGGGCTCGCCGCCGGCGCGCAGACCGCCGCCGCGGCGCGCGTGGTGGCGCAGGGGCTGTCGGTGCGCGAGACCGAGCGGCTCGTCCACCGGCTGCAGCAACCGGGCCGCAGGAAGACCGTCACCGGCGCGCGCAAGGCCGATCCCGACCTCGCCCGGCTGCAGGAGGAGCTCGCCGAGCACCTCGGCGCCCCGGTGGCCATCGAGGCCAGGCGCGCAGGCAGCGGGCGCATCGTGATCGGCTACTCGAGCCTCGAGGAGCTGGACGGCCTGCTGCAGCGCCTGCGCCGCTGATCCCGCGGCGCGGCAGCGCAAGGCAGGCGGCGACGGGGTCGCCGTCGCCGTCGCCGTCGTCGTTGGCGCGAACCGCCGTCAGCCGAGCTGCTTTTGCATCGTCGCCGCGTCGGAGACCTCGAACTTGCCGGGAGCCTCGACGTTGAGCGTCTTGACCACGCCGTTGTCGACCAGCATCGAGAACCGCTGGCAGCGCACGCCGAGCCCCTTGGCGGTGAGGTCGAACTCGAGCCCGAGCGCCTTAGTGTAGACGCCGCTGCCGTCGCCCATCATCCGGATCTTGCCGGCGGTCTTGAGGTCGCGCGCCCACGCGCCCATCACGAACGGGTCGTTGACCGACATGCAGATCACCTCGGCCACGCCCTTGGCCTTCAGCGCGTCGATCGCCGCGAGGTAGCCCGGGACGTGCTGCGCCGAGCAGGTGGGCGTGAACGCGCCCGGCAGGCCGAAGATCACGACCTTGCGGCCGGCCGTCAGCGCCTCGACGGAGAACGGGTTGGGGCCGACGCTGCAGCCGTTGCCCTCGACTTCGACATACTCGGACAGCGTGCCCGCGGGCAGCTTGTCGCCTACCTTGATCGTCATGTGTGCTCCAGGTTCGGGTTGGTTGGGGAAGCGGAGAATTGCAGGCCTCGCCGCCGATTTCAACCCCTCCTCTGGACGGGTCTTGGTGGCGGGCGTAGCGTTCGGGGTTTCGTCTTCACCACGGGAGGTTGATCATGGCGACCCCCAGCGCAGCGAACCGGTCCGCGTCCTCGCCGGCTGACCTTCGCGCTGTGCGCCCCGGCGTTCGCCCTCGGGGCGGCCCGTCGGGGTCACTGGAGTACCTTCGTGCTCCGCACTCCGGTGTTCGCGCTCGGGGCGGCCCGTCGCGCTCACGCGTCACCCTGCTCGTCGCCACGCGCAAGGGCCTGTGGACGCTGCAGTCGGATTCTACGCGACGCAGCTTCAAGCTCGCGGGGCCGCAGTTCCTGGGCCACATCGTCCACCACGCCGTGCGCGACCCGCGCGCGCCGCGCACGCTGCTGGCCGCCGCGCGGACCGGTCACCTCGGGCCGACGATCTTCCGCTCCACCGACGGCGGCCGCCGCTGGCACGAAGCCGCGCGCCCGCCGGCGTTCCTGCCCGGCAGCGGGCGCAGCGTCGACCACACGTTCTGGCTCACCCCGGGGCACGCGTCCGAACCCGGCGTCTGGTACGCGGGCACTTCGCCGCAGGGCCTGTTCCGCTCCGCCGACGGCGGCGCCACCTGGGACGGCGTCGCCGGGTTCAACGAGCACCCGCAGCGCAAGGCGTGGTGCAACGGCGACGAGGACGGCACGCCCGACGGCGGCAAGATGCACTCGATCGCAGTCGACCCGCGCGACGCGCGCCACCTCTACGTCGCGATGTCGGGCGGCGGGGTGTTCGAGTCGACCGACGCCGGCGCCGACTGGCGCCCGCTCAACCGCGGCGTGCGCGCCGACTACCAGCCCGATCCCGACCCCGAGTACGGCCACGATCCGCACTGCGTCCGCCAGCACCCCGCGGCGCCGGATCGGCTCTACCAGCAGAATCACTGCGGGATCTATCGCCTCGACCGGCCGGCCGAGCGCTGGGTGGAGATCGGCGCCACGCTGCCCAGGACCGTCGGGTCGATCGGCTTCCCGCTGGTACTGCACCCGCGCGACCCCGACACGCTGTGGGTGTTCCCGATGGACGGCACCGACGTCTGGCCGCGGGTGCCGCCGCGCGGGCGCCCGGCCGTGTACCGCTCGGTCAACGGCGGGCGGAGCTGGCAGCGGCAGGCCGCCGGCCTGCCGGCGGCCCAGGCGTGGTGGACGGTCAAGCGGCAGGCGATGACCGTCGACTCGGCGAAGTCGGTCGGCGTCTACTTCGGCACCACCAGCGGCGAAGTCTGGGGCAGCCGCGACGAAGGGCGGACGTGGAAGTGCCTCGCCCGGCACCTGCCGCACATCTATGCGCTCGAAGCGGGATGACGACGCAGCGCGACGACGCGCCGGCGCCGTCGTCGCGCGCATCCCCGGGCTGCTGCGCTCGTACACGGCCGGCGCGGCGACCGTCGCGCTCGCCGACCTGCCCGCGGCCCCGACGCTCGGCGACGCGCTGGCCGAGCTCGACCGCCGCTACCCGGGCCTGCGCTTTCGCGTGGTCGACGAGCAGGGCGCGCTGCGGCCGCACATCAAGGTCTTCGTCGACGGCACGCTGCAGCGCGAGCTCGCGGCACCGTTGCCGCCGGCTGCCGACCTGATGATCGTCGGCGCGCTGTCCGGCGGCTGAAAGACCTGCCGGGCGCCGCTCCCGTCGGTTGCCGCACGGGCTGGTCCGTCCGGCGCGGCGTGCCCGCCTGCGGCATTGCGGCGCAGCATTTTCGTTGCGGACAGAGCGTCGGAAACGCTACAATTTACCCGTTTGCTGTTCCACGACGTGCCCGGCGACGCACCGGGCGCCGGGGCGCGCAGCCGAGTGAATTCCCCACTCCAGACCCGATCGTTCCGCGTCATGCTGCTGTGGCAGGCGCTGGCCACCGCAGCGCTTGCCGCGGTGGCGGCGATCTGGGCCGGGGGCGCCGCTGCGTGGTCGGCGGTCTTGGGCGGGGCGGTCAACGTCGTCGCCAACGCGATGTACGGGTTCGCGTACGGCCTGTTGCGGCCGGCCGGGCCGGGCGGGGCGGTGATCGCGGCGATTCGCGCCGAGGCGAGCAAGATCCTGCTGGTGCTGGTGCTGTTGTTGGCGGTGGTGGTGCTGTTCCGGGAGCTGGTGCTGCCCGCGTTCCTCGCGAGCTTCATCCTGACCGCGCTGCTCTTCCGATTGGTTCTGATCATTCGCGACTGACACGAGACTCGACATGGCAGCCGGTCCCACCAACCCCACCGAGTACATCCAGGGCCACCTCTCCCACCTCGCGAAGCCGCTGAACGAGACCGGCGGCTTCTGGACGCTCCACGTCGACACCGTGGTGATGGCGGTGCTGATCGGCGTGTTCTCGTTCGGCTTCCTCTGGTGGGTCACCCGCCGGGTCACCAGCGGCGTGCCGTCGAAGGTGCAGGCGTTCGTCGAGCTCGCGCTCGAGTTCGTCAACGGCCAGGCCAAGGGCGTCTATCACGGCCACTCGAAGCTCGTCGGCCCGCTGGCGCTCACCGTGTTCGTGTTCGTCGTGATGATGAACGCGATGGACTTCCTGCCGATCGACATCACGGCCAAGTTCACGCACCTGTTCGCCGACCACTGGCGCCCGGTGCCGACCGCCGACATCAACACGACGTTCGCGCTGGCGCTGTCGGTGTTCGCGCTGATGATCGCCTTCAGCATCCGCGCCAAGGGCCTGGGCGGCTGGATCCACGAGCTCCTCACCTCGCCGTTCGGCAAGTTCCCGCTGCTCTGGCCGATCAACCTGGCGATGAACATCGTCGAGATGGTGGCCAAGCCGCTGTCGCACTCGCTGCGGCTGTACGGCAACATCTACGCCGGCGAGGTGATCTTCCTGCTGCTCGGCATGTGGGCGGCGACCGGGCTCGCCGGCACGCTGTTCGGCGGCGTGCTGCACCTGGGCTGGGCGATCTTCCACCTGCTGATCGTGCCTCTGCAGGCCTTCATCTTCATGATGCTGACCGCCGTCTACATGTCGATGGCGGAGGAGCATCACTGACTGTTTTCGTTCCACGCCGCACCCAACGTCCCATCCCCGTCACAGAAAGGAAAAGCAACATGGACAAGCTGCAACTGCTGGCAATGATCCAGGCCTATACCGGCATCGGCATCGGCCTCATCATCGGCCTGGGCGCGCTGGGCGCCTGCCTCGGCATCGGCATCATGTGCTCGAAGTTCCTCGAGAGCGCCGCGCGCCAGCCGGAGCTCATGCCCCAGCTGCAGGGGAAGGTGTTCCTGCTCCTCGGCCTGATCGACGCGTCGTTCATCATCGGCGTGGGCCTCGCGATGCTGTTCGCGTTCGCCAACCCGCTGCTCGCGGTCATCCGCTGAAGGCTCCCGCGCACAGCCAACTGCCAGGGGGGCAGCCATGAACATCAACCTGACCCTGTTCGCGCAGGCCGCCGCGTTCGCGGCTTTCATCTGGTTCACCTACCGCTTCGTCTGGCCGCCGCTGATGGGCGCCATCGAGGCGCGGCAGAAGCAGATCGCCGACGGCCTCGCCGCGGCGGAAGCCGGGCGCACGAGCTTCGCCAAGGCCGAGGTCAAGATCGGCGAGATGATGAAGGAGGCGAAGGGCCGTTCCGCCGAGATCATCGCCCAGGGCGAGAAGCTCCGGAACGAGACCGTCGAGCAGGCCAAGGCCGAGGCCAAGGCCGAGGCCGAGCGCATCCTCGCCGCCGCGCGGGAGGAGATCCAGCAGGAACTCGCGCGGGCCAAGGAGTCGTTGCGCGACCAGGTCTCCGACCTCGTCGTCGCCGGCGCGTCGAAGATCCTGCAGCGCGAGGTCGACGCCAAGGCGCACGCCGACCTCATCGCCTCGATCCAGCGGCAGCTCTGACGGGACCCGAGCCATGGCGGAACTGCACACCATCGCCCGGCCCTATGCGCAGGCGGCGTTCTCGCTGGCGCGGGACAACGACGCGCTGCCGTCCTGGAGCGCCGCGCTGGACCTCGCGGCGGCGGTCGTCGCCGACGCCAAGGTGGCGGCGGCCCTCGACAGCCCGCGGCTCACCGCCGACGACAAGGCGGCGCTGGTGCTGTCGATCTGCGGCGACCGGCTGGGCACCGAGCAGCGCAATTTCCTGCGCGTGCTGATCGACGCCGACCGGGTGGCGCTGCTGCCGCAGATCCGGGCCCAGTTCCTGGAGCTGAAGGACGGCGCCGAGGGTGTCGCCAAGGCGCGCATCGAGAGCGCCTTCCCGATGACCGACGGCCAGGTGGCGGAACTGACCGGGGCGCTCGAGAAGCGGTTCGGGCGCCGGATCGAGGCGACGGTCGTCGTCGACCCGGCGCTGATCGGCGGAGCGCGCGTGACCGTCGGCGACACCGTCGTCGACGGAACGGTCCAGGCGCAGCTGCACGCGATGGCGCGGGAGCTCCGGGCCTAATTCTGAAATCACCGTGACCTCGCCGGACTTCCCCGGCGGCGCGACGCGAGGAACCATCATGCAGTTGCAACCTTCCGAAATCAGCGACCTGATCAAGAGCAAGATCCAGAACCTCGACACGCACGCCGAGGTGCGCACGCAGGGGACCGTGGTCTCGGTCACCGACGGCATCTGCCGCGTGCACGGCCTGTCCGACGCGATGGCCGGCGAGATGCTCGAGTTCCCGGGCAACACCTTCGGTCTCGCGCTGAACCTCGAGCGCGACAGCGTCGGCGCGGTGATCCTGGGGCAGTACGAGCACATCACCGAGGGCGACACCGTCAAGTGCACCGGGCAGATCCTGTCGGTGCCGGTCGGGCCCGAGCTCATCGGGCGCGTCGTCGACGCGCTGGGACAGCCGATCGATGGCAAGGGGCCGATCAACGCCAGGATGACCGACGTGATCGAGAAGGTCGCCCCGGGGGTGATCGCGCGCAAGTCGGTGGGCCAGCCGGTGCAGACCGGCCTGAAGGCCATCGACGCGATGGTGCCGATCGGACGCGGCCAGCGCGAGCTCATCATCGGTGACCGCCAGACCGGCAAGACGGCGGTGGCGATCGACACGATCATCAACCAGAAGGGCAAGGACCTCATCTGCGTCTACGTCGCGATCGGCCAGAAGGCGTCGTCGATCAAGAACGTGATCCGCAAGCTCGAGGAAACCGGCGCGATGGCGTACACGATCGTCGTCGCCGCGACGGCGTCCGAATCGGCGGCGATGCAGTACATCGCGCCGTACTCCGGGTGCACGATGGGCGAGTACTTCCGCGACCGCGGCCAGGACGCGCTGATCATCTACGACGACCTCACCAAGCAGGCGTGGGCGTACCGCCAGATCTCGCTGCTGCTGCGCCGGCCGCCGGGCCGCGAGGCGTACCCGGGCGACGTGTTCTACCTGCACTCGCGGCTGCTCGAGCGAGGCGCGCGCGTCAACGAGGAGTACGTCGAGCAGTTCACCAAGGGCGAAGTCAAGGGCAAGACCGGGTCGCTGACCGCGCTGCCGGTCATCGAGACGCAGGCCGGCGACGTCACCGCGTTCGTGCCGACCAACGTGATCTCGATCACCGACGGCCAGATCTTCCTCGAGACCGACCTGTTCAACGCCGGCATCCGGCCCGCGATCAACGCCGGCATCTCGGTGTCGCGCGTCGGCGGCGCCGCGCAGACCAAGGCCATCAAGAAGCTGGGCGGCGGCGTGCGCCTGGCACTCGCGCAGTACCGCGAGCTCGCGGCGTTCGCGCAGTTCGCCTCCGACCTCGACGAGGCGACCCGCAAGCAGCTCGACCGCGGCCGCCTGGTCACCGAGCTCATGAAGCAGCCGCAGTACCAGCCGCTGCAGGTCAACGAGATGGCGGTGACGCTGTTCTCGGTCAACCGCGGCTACTACGACGACGTCCCGGTCGACAAGGCGCTGGCCTTCGAGGCGGCGCTGCGCGCCTTCCTGCGCAGCAAGTACGGCCCGCTGATGGACTCGATCGAGAAGGCGAAGGACCTCTCCGCCGACGACGAGAAGGCGCTGGCCGCGGCGGTCGAGGACTTCAAGAAGAACGGCGCGTACTGACCCCCATCACGGCTAACGGCAAGGACGAGTCATGGCTGGGTCGAAAGAGATCCGCACCAAGATCCGGAGCGTGCAGAGCACGCGCAAGATCACCAAGGCGATGGAGATGGTCGCGGCCTCGAAGATGAAGAAGGCCCAGGACCGGATGCGCGCGTCGCGGCCGTACGTGCTGCGCGCGCTGCAGATCGCGATGCACGTGGCGAAGGCGAACACCGAGTACCGGCACCCGCTGCTCGTCCGGCGCGAGAACGTCAAGCGCGTCGGCGCGATCGTCATCACCACCGACAAGGGGCTGTGCGGCGGCCTCAACACCAACGTACTGCGGCTCGTCCTCCAGCAGCACAAGGAGTGGCGCGCGAAGGGAATCGAGGCCGACTATGTCGCCGTGGGAAGCAAGGGACTGGGTTTTCTCAACCGCCTCAACGCCAACATCGTGTCGAGCGTCGTCCACCTGGGCGACCGCCCGCATCTCGAGAAGCTCGTCGGTCCGGTCAAGGTGCTGCTCGACAAGTTCGTCGAGGGGTCCGTCGACGAGGTCTACGTCTACTCGACGATCTTCGTCACCACGATGAAGCAGGAGGCGCGGCAGCTGCGGATGGCGCCGATCCCCGAGATCTTCCTCACCTCGACCGGCGAGGAGCGCACCGCGGTCGCGCAGGAGGGCACCTGGGACTACATCTACGAGCCCGACGCCAAGACGCTGCTCGACGGCGTGCTGCGCCGCTACGTCGAGGCGCTGATCTTCCAGATGCTGAACGAGAACATGGCCTCCGAGCAGTCGGCGCGGATGGTGGCGATGCGCGCCGCGTCGGACAACGCGCTCAAGATCATCGACGAGCTGCAGCTCATCTACAACAAGTCGCGCCAGGCGGCGATCACCAAGGAACTCGCGGAGATCGTCGGCGGCGCCGCGGCGGTGTGAGTGTGAGGGGACAGACCACGTTTTCGGACAGACAGACCCGCGCTTGGCCGTTGGAAGAGGAAAACGTGGTCTGTCCCCAATTCAAACTAAGGAAACGAACATGAGCCAGGGAACCATCGTCCAGTGCATCGGCGCGGTCGTCGACGTGGAGTTCGCGCGGGCCGAGATGCCCAAGATCTATGACGCCCTCAAGATGGACGAGATCGGGCTGACGCTCGAGGTGCAGCAGCAGCTGGGCGACGGGATCGTCCGCACGATCGCGCTGGGCAGCTCCGACGGCCTGCGGCGCGGCATGAAGGTCGTCAACACCGGCACCGGCATCCAGGTCCCGGTCGGCCCCAAGACGCTCGGGCGGATCATGGACGTGCTCGGGCGCCCGATCGACGAGGCGGGCCCGGTCGCCGCCGACCAGACGATGGGCATCCACCGCACGGCGCCGACGTTCGAGGAGCTCTCGCCGTCGACCGAGCTGCTCGAGACGGG
>WBZP01006525.1_pt1 | contig 11528 bp, 9 predicted proteins | sample 5204301 | NCBI WGS metagenome assembly WBZP01 (sample SAMN12412401, study PRJNA552823) | activated sludge metagenome | isolation source: activated sludge from nitrification reactor of wastewater treatment plant... | place: USA: Pennsylvania | collected 2017
CCACGGTGATGCCGGGCAGCCCGACCTCATTGGTGTCGAACGTGCCGTTGCCGCGGAAGAAGCCGCTGCCCTCTTCCGTCTCCACGCAGCCGCGCGAGGCCGTGTTGTTGGTCAGTGTACACACGTCGTCCCACACCACGCCGCTAATGGAGGCCGAGCCGGGCGCGGGCGGGCCGGCCGTCTCGGCCCCCTCTTCGACGACGATCTGCACCCAGAAGGCGTCTTCGGCCTGGCCGTTGATGCCGAACACCGTCCCGGCGGCGTCGGCCAACTGCCAGTTGCTGCGATAGGTTCCCGGCGCCGCCGGCGCGGTCAGTGTCACGGAGACGTCGGCCGACTGGCCGGGGGCCACCGTGTCCTCGATGGGCACGGTGCCGGTGATGCCCATCGCGTCGCCATTGACGAAGGCCAGGGCGTAGTCGTCCCACGGGCAGGTGCCGTTGTTGCGCAGCCGCCAGGCCGCCTCGAACTCCGCGCCGGGCGGGAAGACGGTGTCGTCGGGAATGGTCAGGTCGAGCAGGAACTCGAAGCTGTTGGTGCAATTCGTGGGGGCCGCGGCTACGGGCAGGAAGCGGAAGTCGAAGCCGAAGTCCACGTCCTCCAGCGCCGCCCCCTCTTCCAGCGTCACGGTGATGCTGTTGGTAGGTACGCCGTTGCTGATGGGGAAGGTGATGACCCCCTCTTCCAGGGCGGCGACGTTGGCCTCGGTGGTCGTATCCAGGAAGACGCAGTAGGTGTCGGGGCTAAGTCCCTCGAAGCGGAACGCGCCCGACTCGTCAGTGGTGGTCACGATCTCGTCACCCGGCGCGGCGGCGGTGCAATCGCCGGCAAAGAGGGTGATCGTCACGCCGGGGATGCCCGGTTCGCCGGCGTCGCGCACGCCGTCGGCTTGCAGCGTTGCGCCGCCGGGGGCGGCCACGCACCCCTCGGCCGGGGTGGCGGCGGGGTCAACGGTCGTGCCCGTCTGGGTACACAGGTCGTGCCAGACGAAGCCGCTGATGCCCGGCGCGACGGCCGCGCCCGCGCCCGTTGTGCCTTCCGTCGCCTCTTCTTCCGGCAGGATGTTGTCCACGTCCAGGGTGAACGAGTCGCTGACGCCGTTGACCGTGACCTCATACGTTCCGGCCGGCAGCCCGGCTACGTCGAGAGGCACGCTCTCCTCGAACGGCACGAGGGCCTGGGTGCAGATGGCCGACGGCTGGCGCAGGGTGGTGATGGCCACGCGGAAGGCGTTGTCCGTGCGCTGGCTGATGACCTCATCAATCTGGGTGCAGCCGTCGGGCAGGCTGCCCGAGGCGGTGACGCTCACCTGAACGGGGAACGACTCCATAATCAGCACGTCAATGCTTTGAACTATTGCCTGGCCGCGCGTCGGCTGGCTGTCCTCAGGCGACAGCGTGGCTTCGGCGGGGGCCACGGTCGCCGTGGCGATCGCTTCCTGCCCGCCGCCGGTACAGGCCGCCAGCAGTAGCAGCCCACAGCCCAGGAACAGGACCAGGCCTGCCCGGCGCGCGTAGGCCTTTTCGGCGTTTACTCTCTCTTTCATTGGTTTCTCTCCTCCGGTGAATCGGGCGCGGTCGGCTCGTGGGAGCGAGGCGACCGTGCCATAGGACCTGATGGTGATAGTAGCCAGAGCAGCCAGGGCGCGCCATGAAACAACGCGCCGCCGGTTGCCGGAGTGTCGGCCCGCCGTCGTGGCCACGGCGGGCCGAGGGGGGAGTTGTCGCGGATTGTGCCGCCGTTCGGCGTCGGACGACGGCTCACTATCGGAGGTTTGCTCCATAATGTCAGTCGCCGATTGTAGCACAGCCCGCCGCGCCGCCGCCAATCCGGGGGTTGTCTGACGGCCGACGGGCTGCCCGTCGGCCGTCAGACACCTATGAGTTCCATAACCGGCTCGAAGAGCGCGCCATTGGTGGCCACGGCTTCGCCGCCGAAGATCGTCGGCGTGCCGCGCCAGTCGGTGAACGTGCCGCCGGCCTCCTCCAGGATGACTTGCAGCGGGCCGCAGTCCCAGAGGGCCATGACCGGGTCGAGCATGACCTCCGCCCGGCCGGTGGCCACCAGGGCGTAGCCGTAGGCGTCGCCCCAGGTGCGCTGGAAGTAGGTGGCGTCAATGAGCCACTGGAAGGCCTCCTGCCGGTTGAAGCGGGCGAAGGTATCGAGGTCGCTGGCCAGCAGTACGGCGTCGGCCAGGCGGGCAACGGACGAGACGCGCGCCGGGCGGCCGTTCCAGAAGCAGCCGCCGCCGCGCCGAGCGTAGACCATCTCGTTGAGCGCCGGGAAGTTGATGACGCCCAGCACCGGCTGCTCGTCCTTCACCAGGGCCAGCAGCACGGCGTAGAATGGCACGCCGCTGATGAACGACTTCGTGCCATCAATGGGGTCAATGATCCAGGTGTAGCCGCTATCGCTGCGGCCGGGCTGTTGGCCGTACTCCTCGCCGATGAGGGCATGATCGGGCCAGTGGGTGGTGATGAGATCGCGCAACTTCTGCTCGGCCTGCCGGTCGGCCAGCGTCACGGGCGAGTTGTCGGCCTTGCGCTCGGCGGCCAGGCCGGTCTGGTAGTGGCCCAGGGTGACGCGCCCGGCCTGCCAGGCGGCGTCGAGGGCGAAGGCCAGCAGCGAATCGAGCGACGGGGTGGCGGTAGGCATGGCGGCTCTTACTCCTGAACGACGACCCGCTGCGGGCGGCGGGGTTGGCGGTGGCGGCGCAGTGTCGTGCCGTCCGTTTCCATGAAGGGTAGGGGGATCAATGCGCCGGCGCTGAAGACGAGCAGATTCTCCAGGGCGAACAACGTGCTGACCATGTGGGCCACGCTGCCGTGGGCCACGCTGCCGTGGGCCACGCCGCCGTGGGCCACGCCGCCGATCGGCCGCGTGGCCAGCGCCAGCAGCGCGCCGGCCACGGCAAACACGGCGCTGGCCCGCGGCCCACCCAGCGCGCGCCGGGCGTGGACTTCGCTCGGCAGCTCCGGCTCGTCGGGTGGGTAGAGCGACGTGCCCAGGACGCCCCACAGGTGGACGCCGGTCATTGGGTAGCCGGTTTGGGCCGCGGCGCGGGCGTGGCCGCTCTGGTGCCACAGTTCGGAGACGAAGTGCAGCGCCGTGGCCAGCACCCCGCCGGCCAGCGCTGCCCCCGGCCGCAGCCCGAAGACGCGCCGCCCCAGCCAACTGAACACCACCAGCAGCGCCGCCGCCCCGCCCACCGCCGACGGCGCGGCGCTAACGGTCAACTTCCCGACCCGGCCGATTGGATGTCGCATAGTCACCAAAACCCTTAATCATCCGCAGATTAGGCAGATTGGGCAGATTTCAGAGTCCTCCTTTCCTTTGCGCCTTTGCCTCTTAGCGCCTTGGCGTGAGCCTCTTCAATCTGCCCAATCTGCCCAATCTGCGGATCATTTCTCTTGCTCTTCTAGACAGCCAGTGGATACGTCAGCAAGACGTTTTCCAGCACCAGCCGCGCGTTGCCGTTCTGGGCCAGTTGGCGCAGAGCGGCTTCCGTCTGTTGCAGCGAGGCCAGCACCTTTGGCCGGGGCCACTGCGTCGCCAGGCGGTGCAACTGCTCCACCTGGTCAATGTTGCTGATGGCATCGTCGCGGTGGGGGCCATAGGCCAACAGCGCCAGATCGCGCCACCAACTGAGCCACGTGCGCAGCAGCGGCGGCAGCCCGTCGGCCTTGCGCGCCAGCGTTTCGGCCAGGGCAAAGCGGGCCACCAGCGAGCCGCTTAGCGCTTGCTGGAGCGTGGTCAGATGGGCCTCGCGCTGCTGGAGCGGCGCTTCGTGGCGGTGGGCGTCCACGGCCCAGCCCAGACGGCCGTCGGCCAGGTGGGCCAGCAGATTGGCCTGCTCCGGCGCGACGCCGAAGCGCGTCATGAGCGCCTCCTCGATCAGCGGCGTGGCCAGCGGGCGCAGGCCCAGCGTGCGGCAGCGCGAGTTGATCGTCGGCAAGACGCTGTCGCTGTCGGCGGCGGTCAGCAGCAGGATGACGTGGGCCGGCGGCTCTTCCAGCGTCTTCAGGAAGGCGTTGGCGGCATTGAGGTTGGCCGTGTCGAAGCGGCGCAGCAGGGCGATCTTGTAGCGCCCCTCGTAGGCCGACAGGCTCAGGTCTTGCTGCAACTGGCGCATGGCGTCAATCTTGATGGACGGCGTGCCCCGTTCGCTGACGTTGGGCGTGACGACGCGCACGTCGGGGTGCTTGTCGTCGGCGATGAGGCGGCAGGCGCGACACTGGCCGCAGGGGCGTTCGCCCGGCGCGGCCTCGCAGTTGAGCGCGGCGGCGAAGGCGCGGGCCAGGGTCATCTTACCGATGTGGTCGGGGCCGGTGAACAGGTACGCATGGCCGACGCGGCCGTGGGCCACGGCGTTACTGAGCAGGCGCACGGCCCACTCGTGGCCGATGATCGCTTTCCAGCCGGGGGCGAGGGTGGTCATACGCTAGATTGTAACCTGTCATAGGCGAACGTGCAGGGGAGCGGGGGCGCTGATCCCCCTCCCTGTGGGAGGGGTTAGGGGAGGGTCTTTCGCGCGGAGGAAGGTAAGACCCTCTCCCCAACCCTCTCCCATAGGGCGAGGGAGCAGACCCTCTCCCCAACCCTCTCCCACAGGGCGAGGGAGCAGACCCTCTCCCCAACCCTCTCCCATAGGGCGAGGGAGCAGGCCCTCTCCCCAACCCTCTCCCACAGGGCGAGGGAGCAGACCCTCTCCCCAACCCTCTCCCATAGGGCGAGGGAGCAGACCCTCTCCCCAACCCTCTCCCATAGGGCGAGGGAGCAGGCCCTCTCCCCAACCCTCTCCCACAGGGCGAGGGAGCAGACCCTCTCCCCAACCCTCTCCCATAGGGCGAGGGGGTTACGCTCTGCTATACTCATCGGCATGGAACCTCTTCTCCTCTCCGGCGATCAATTGAATGTGGATGATGTTGTAGCTGTGGCCTATGGCCGCCCCGTGGCCCTCGACCCGGCGGCCGTGCCGGCCATGATGCGCTCGCGGGCGGCGGTGGAACAACTGGTGGCCGAGGGTCGCGTCGTCTACGGCATCACCACCGGCTTCGGCCGCTTCAAAGACCGTGTCGTCTCGGCCGACGAGGTGCGCCAACTGCAACTCAACCTGGTGCGCAGCCACGCCGTCGGCGTCGGCCCCGACCTGCCGGAGGCGGCGGTGCGGGCCATGATGGTGGCGCGGGCCAACACCCTGGCCCTGGGCTACTCCGGCGTCCGTCCGGCGGTGGTGGAGTTGTTGCTGGCCATGCTCAACGCCGGCATCGCCCCGCGTATCCCGTCGCAAGGCTCGCTAGGGGCCAGCGGCGACCTGGCCCCGCTGGCCCATCTGGCGCTGGTGCTGGTGGGCGAGGGGGAGGCGCGTGTCGGCGGGCAACTGATGGACGGCGGCGCGGCGCTGGCCGCCGCCGGTCTGCGGCCGGTGGAACTGGAGGCCAAGGAGGGGCTGGCCCTGCTCAACGGCACGGCGCAGATGGTCGGGATGGGCGCGCTGTTCGCGCGGCGGGCCATCAACCTGGTGCTGACGGCCGACATCGCCGCCTGCCTGTCGCTGGAGGCGCTACATGGCACCGACCGCGCCTACGATGCCCGCGTCCACGCCCTGCGCCCCCATCCGCGCCAGATCAACTGCGCCGACTTCCTGCGCCGCATCCTCGACGGCAGCCAACTCGTGCGCCGCGACGATCCGCGCCACGTGCAGGACGCCTACACCCTGCGCTGCGTGCCCCAGGTTCACGGCGCGGTGCGCGACGCCATCGCCTACGCCCGCTGGGTCATTGACATCGAACTCAACACGGTCAACGACAACCCGATCATCTTCGTCGCCGACGACGGGGCGATTGACGTCATCTCCGCCGGCAACTTCCACGGCGAGCCGGTGGCGTTGGCCATGGACTACGCCGCCCTGGCCCTGACCGACCTGGGCAACATGAGCGAGCGGCGCTGCGCCCGCCTGGTGGACGCCGACAGCAACGGCGGCGTGCTGCCCATGTTCCTGACCGACCGCGGCGGGCTGGAGAGCGGGCTGATGATGGCCCAGTACACCGCCGCCGCGCTGGCCTCGGAGAACAAGGTGTTGGCCCACCCGGCCAGCAGCGACAGCATCCCCACCAGCGCCAACGTCGAGGATCACGTCAGCATGGGCGCGGCCGCCGTGCGCCAGGCGGGGCAGATCGTCGAACACGTCGAGACCATCGTTGGCATCGAGCTGCTGCTGGCGGCGCAGGGGGTGGACTTTCGCTGCCGGGCGATGGGGGTGGACGCCGGTTGCCTGGGGGCGGGGTCGGCCGTGGCCTACCGCCTCATCCGCGAGCGCATCCCGTTCCTGGACGCCGATGTGCCTCTGTCGCCCCACATCGAGGCGGCGCGGCGGCTGGTGGCCGAGGGACGCATTAAGCGGGTGGTGGAGGAGCGGCTACAGATGGCCTAGGCGCGCGCGGCGACGAGGCCCTGAGAAGGCCACAACTCAGGTAAAATTGATCGGTGCACTTTGTTGACACCGGCAAAAAGTTTATTAAACTACTATTTACACTAGGTAGAAAGTCAATCCCCGCCAGGCAACTTGTTGCCCGTTTTGTTGCGAATGTTGGGAGCGACGTTTCCGGAAGTCCGTTCACTCAACTCAATCGGTAAGCCATTTGGGTATCAGGCCCAGTAATTGGCGCGCGGTTGCTAGGAGGTCATGATGTAGTGAACGGGGCCACACCCCCCACATTTCAATAGGTCACTGTGCAGTGTTGAATCCATAGCGGTCTGTTATAGACGTGTCGAGCAACAAGGAACAGGAGAGAGCGATGAAAGGAAAGTTGGTTCTTCTGGTGGTCGTGCTGTTGATTGTGGCTATGATTCCGGCGCTGGCGATGGCCAAGACGCAGGCCAAGCCAGAGAAGATGGGTAGATTCGTCCTTGACCGGTCCAAGCCTACCTTGCCGCAGATCGGCGCGCCCATGAAGACAGGCGCACCGGCCGTGGTGGCCAATGGGCCGGCGGCTCTGGGCATTCAGCCTCGCGCTGTGCAAGTCCTGGTGAACGAGAGCTTTGAAGGCGTGTGGCCCAATGGTGATTGGGCGGTCTACGACTTCAGCGCCGCCGGGGCGCAGTGGGGCGCGGAACCCTTCCAGCCCCGTCGCGGCCAGTATGCCGCCTGGGTGGCCGGCGATGGCGTTAATGCCCAAGACCCACTTGTCAGTCCCCTCTACCTGGACGGCATGGATACCTGGATGGACTATCCGATGGATCTGTCCAATGCGACCAAGGGGACGGTGCGCTTCCAGTATAAGAATGACGCCGAGTTCGACTACGACTACTTCATGTGGTGCGCTTCGGCCGACGGCGGCGGCAACTTCTACTGCCAGTACCACACCGGCTCCACCAACAACACGTGGCGGCTGGTCAACGTGAATTTGAACAACGTCCCCGGCTATGGCAGCATGCTGGGCGAGTCGGATGTCATCTTTACCTGGGGCTTCAGCAGCGACCTGAGCTACACCGCCCGCGGCCCTATCGTGGACGTCGTTCGCATCCGCGCCACCGGCCCGAACAACTAAGGCGGTTTGCGCCGGCAGTTGTCCGGCCTACGGCCGCACGCTACAGAGGATGCCCCCGGTCATGTAGAAGGCCGGGGGCATGTGGGTCGGCACATGATGGGTGGCTTATGTCTTTGCACTTACCCGAGGGATGCCATACCGCCTAGAATAAGCTGGGCAGAAAGTCTGGCAAAGTAGTTGACATCTGCAATTTTATCTATTAAAATTGTACTCATCTCGTGGTATTTGCTCTCGGTAGACAACGCACTCCATCGTTATAGCCAATCTCTTGGAGAGCTTACTTCTAGGTGCCATTCGCGCTAGTTCAGCTTTCGTCTCGTTCGATGAAAATAGACGAGAGCAAGGGAGGAATATTCGACTGCTATGGTAGAACCCCCAAAGCGCTCAGCGAGCGTGCCTCCACTGTTAGGCTTCGACTTCACGTTTGATCAGACTACCAAGAGAGACGGAACAAAGCGATGAAACCGAAACTGTTTGTGATTGTGGTTGTGCTGCTTCTGTTGGCGTTGGTTCCCGCGCTGGTATCGGGCGCGAGCCAGGCCAAGCCGTCGAAGACGGGCACGGTCCGTATTGACATTCGCCAGCCCATTGGCCCGCAGCTCGATGCCCAGTTGGGTGTTGGCGCCAAAGGCCCGCGCTCGGCCAAAATCGTCACCATGGCGCCGTCGCGTGGGGCCACCATTCAGCCGAACGCCGTCTACGGCCTGCTGAACGAGGGCTTTGAGAACGGCGTGAGCAATTGGGGCTTTGCTGAGTACGGCTTCAGCTCGGTCGGCTGGGATGTGACTGATTACATGGCCAAGCGCGGCCAGTATAGCCTCTACTCGGCCGGCTATTTCAACGACCCGTACGTCAACCCCTTCTATGACAACGACATGTTCTCCTGGGCCTGGACCGATATGGACCTGCAGGGGGCGCGCCGGGTGCAGATTCGCTTCCAGCACCGCACCGACACGGAGTTTTTCTGGGACACTTTCTACTATTGCGTGTCGTCCGACGGTTTCTTCTATGACTGCGGCTACTTCACCGGCTCGACCAATGGCAAGTGGCGTCTGGTGACGCTCGACTCCAACACCAACCCCGTCGTTGCCAGCATTCTCGATTCGCCGTTCGCGTCCTTCGCGTTTGTCTTCGAGAGCGACTTCAGCATTGTCGACACCGGCACCTTCGTGGACGTGCTGCGCATCCGCGCCTGGGGCCCGTCGCCCAGCAACTAGTTCCCTCTGAGCAGGCGGATATGTGGCGCGCGCCGTCATAATCTCGCCTGGCGGTAGACCCGAATAACAGTCCCTGACCAGATAATGGTCAGGGACTGTTTTATTTTACCTACACTATTTAGTTGATTAACACAACCAATTATCGGTTGATTTACATTGTCTGACGGTTGATTGGGAGGGATGTCCGGTCCTAATAGCCGATTGACAGACAACCTTTAGCCTATTACCCTATTGAATATAGCCGGAGTTGGGTTTCCGTCATTCCAATCTGATCCATCGTCGCAACCATTCAATGTCGCTTCTCTATGGAGAGGCCTGACTCCCACGCACTGTGCCGGTTTGTATTTGGCCGTCTCCAGACGGGAGCGGCCTGGGCAGGGAGGAAATGTATGGCATAACGGGATCAACCCCAGAGCGCTCAGCGAGCGTCCCCCCACGTTTCACCCCGATTTCGTGTTTGACTAGATAGACTACCTAGAGAGAGACGGAATAAAGCGATGAAACCGAAAATGCTTGTGCTTGTGGTTGTTCTGCTTCTGGTAGCGATGATCCCGGCCCTGGCCTCCGCGAAGAGCCAGGCCAAGCCGCAGAGAACGGTTCGGGTTACGATTGATGTCACGAAGCCTCTGGGCCCGCAGCTCGATGCCCAGCTGGGCGTCACCTCGAAGGGCGCGCGCGCGATTTACGCGCCCGGCGCGCCGGCTTCTCGCGCCGGCAGCAACGGCATTCAACCGAATGCCGTCTACGCCCTGCTGGATACAAGCTTCGAAGCGCCGCAATGGCCCTCCACCAGCGGCCCCGCCGACGGCTTCCAATTCGCCGAGCTTGGCTTTAGCCCGGTTGGCTGGGATTCGACCTTCTACCGGGCCAAGCGCGGCCAGCAGAGCCTCTACTCGGCTGGTTGGCTGAACGACCCGTTCGTCAACCCCTTCTATGACAACGACATGGAGTCCTACGCGTACTACGAGATGGACTTGCAGGGCGCGCGCCGGGTTCAGGCTCGCTTCCAGTACCGGAGCGACACCGAGTTCGGCTTCGACTACTTCTTGTGGTGCACTTCGGACGATTACATCGTCTTCCTCTGCGACGGCCACACCGGCTCGACCAACGGCACCTGGCGTCTGGTGACACTGGACTCGAAGACCAGCCCGATTATGGCCGACTTGCTCAATGAGCCCACTGCCGCCTTCCTGTTCGTCGCCGTCAGCGACTTCAGCATCGTTGACGAAGGTACCTACGTCGACCCGTTCCGCATCCGCGCCTGGGGCCCGTAGGCAATCACTGGTCGCGGGGGTAAGACGCGCCGGTGGTCATTGACCCGGCGACGTCATACCCCCGATTAGCGACAGACCTGAATCATAGCCCTCGGCCAGTTAACGGCCGGGGGCTATTTTATTTTTACCTACCGAAGATGATTTTATCGGGACTATTGTCGCCAAGATTATTTACTCATATAAGCTATTAGCTGTGAAAGATGACCAGGGTCATATAGCCGCTTGACAGTCAAACGATGGTCTATTAACCTATTCATTAGTGCCGTAGTCGGGTTCCGTCATTCTCACTGCACCATCGTTGCTCTGACCCATTCTACTGCTTACGGTAGCGCGTAACTTCAGTAAATCGTGTCCAGTTAGCCTTGGCCATCTGCAAGCGTTTGCCGGCGAGGGCAGGGAGGAAACGTATGCCATAGATGGGACCCACCCAGAGCGCTCGGCGAGCGCGCCTCCACGTTTCACCTCAACTTCTGTTTAGCTAATAAACTACCAAGAGAGACGGAACAAAGCGATGAAACCGAAATTGATTGTGCTTGTGGTTGTGCTGTTGGTTGTGGCGATGATCCCGGCCCTGGCCTCCGCGAAGAGCCAGGCCAAGCCGCAGAAGATGGTTCGGGTTACTGTTGATATCACGAAGCCGCTCGGCCCGCAGCTCGATGCCCAGCTTGGCGTCACTTCCCGCGGCCCGCGCGCGATTAACGCGCCCGGCGTGGCGAGGCCTCGCGCCGGCAGCAACAGCATTCAGCCGAATGCCGTCTATGCCCTGCTGAATACGAGCTTTGAAGCTCCGAATTGGCCCTCGACGATCGGCAACGCGGACGGCTTTGCATTCCTTGAGGCCGGCCTCAGCCCGGTTGGCTGGGACGCCACCGATTACCGGGACAAGCGCGGCAACCAGAGCCTCTATTCGGCCGGTTTTCTGAACGACCCGTACATCAACCCGTTCTATGAAGACGACATGGAATCCTACGCATTCTACCCGGCGGACTTGACGGGCGCGCGCCGGGTTCAGGCTCGGTTCCAGTACCGGAGCGACACGGAGTTGGGCTTCGACTACTTCCTGTGGTGCAGTTCGACCGATGGCTTCTTCTTCACCTGCGATGGCCACACCGGCTCGACCAACGGCACCTGGCGTCTGGTGACGCTGGACTCCAAGACCAGCCCGATCATGGCGGATATGCTCGATGAGCCGGGTGCGATGTTCGGCTTTATCTTCGTCAGCGACTTCATCTTCACTGACGAAGGCACCTACATTGACCCGATGCGCGTCCGCGCCTGGGGGCCGTAGGTCACTACTGAGCGATGGGGAATAGGCGCGCTGCCGGTCATTGATCGCAGGGCGACCCAACTCCACTGATCCCACTTAACCGATAGCCCCCGACCAGCTAGCTGGTCGGGGGCTTGTGCTTTCCGCTCCCTCAAGGCTTCTCAGTTGTTGCCAATCAGCCCAAGACCTGACAGCAACTGTGTCAACGTCTGTCAGAAAT
>WBZP01003917.1_pt1 | contig 11527 bp, 12 predicted proteins | sample 5204301 | NCBI WGS metagenome assembly WBZP01 (sample SAMN12412401, study PRJNA552823) | activated sludge metagenome | isolation source: activated sludge from nitrification reactor of wastewater treatment plant... | place: USA: Pennsylvania | collected 2017
GCCCAGCGCGAGCAGGTGCGGCAGCAGGTCGCGCATCGCCCGGCCCCGATGACTGATCGCATCCTTGGTGGCGGCGTCGACCTGGGCCGTGGTGAGCTCGAGACCCTCCGGCACGAAGATCGGGTCGTAGCCGAACCCGTTCTCCCCCAAGGGTTTCCGAATGACCCGGCCGACCATCCGACCCTCGACCACCAGCTCGGAGCCATCCGGTCGGGCCAGCGCGGCGGCACAGGCGAAGTGCGCCCCGCGGTGCTCGTCCGGCACGTCGGCCAGCTGGGCCAGCAACAGCTCCAGGTTCGCCCGGTCGTCCCCGTGACGACCGCTCCACCGCGCGCTGAACACCCCGGGCGCCCCGCCCAGCACGTCGACGCAGAGCCCCGAGTCGTCGGCGACCGCCGCCAGCCCGGTCGCCGCCGCCACCGCCCGGGCCTTCAGCAGGGCGTTCTCGGCGAAGGTCACGCCGGTCTCGGGGACGTCCGGGATGCCCGGCACGTCGTCCAGGTCGAGCACTTCGACCTGGCCGTCCAGCATCCGGCGCAGCTCCGCCACCTTGTGCCGGTTGTGCGTGGCCAGCACCAACCGGGTCATCGACCCGACCCCGGCGTGACCCCCGCCTCGGCGAGCGCGGCCAGCTGCAGCCGGGTCAGCTCGGCGCACCCGTCGACGGCGAGATCGAGCAGGGCGTCGAGCTCGCGCCGGTCGAAGGCGGCGCCCTCGGCGGTGCCCTGCACCTCGACGAAGGCCCCCTCCCCCGTCATCACCACGTTCATGTCGGTGCCGGCGCGCACGTCCTCCTCGTAACACAGGTCGAGCACCGGGATCGGCCGCGCGGCACCACCGCCCGAGGAAGCACTCAGTTCGACGACCCCGACGCTGACCGCGGCGACCGACCCGGTCAACGGGGTCGCCGTCCGGGCGACGTGGCCCTGGGACACCGCCCAGCCGATGGCGTCGGCGAGCGCCACATAGGCGCCGGTGATCGCGGCGGTGCGGGTGCCGCCGTCCGCCTGCAGCACGTCGCAGTCGAGCACGATCGTGTTCTCGCCGAGGGCCCGGGTGTCGACCACGGCGCGCAGCGCCCGGCCGACCAGCCGGGAGATCTCGTGGGTGCGTCCGCCGATCTTGCCGCGCACCGACTCGCGGTCGCCGCGGGTGTTCGTCGACCGCGGCAGCATCGCGTACTCGGCGGTGACCCAGCCCTGACCCGACCCCTTGCGCCAGCGCGGTACGCCCGGCGTGAAGCTGGCGGCGCAGAGCACCCGGGTGCGACCGAACTCGACCAGCACGCTGCCCTCGGCGTGGTCGAGCCAGCCCCGGGTGATCCGGACGGCGCGCAGCTCGCCCGGCGCCCGGCCGTCGGCTCGCAGGGTGGAGGAGGTCAGGGTGAGGCTGCTGGACATGGGGTCGAGACTACGACCTCAGCCGAGGTCGACCACCATCCCGGCGTGGGCGACGTCCACCGGGCCGGAGTAGACCTCGCGGGCCTCGGCGGCGACCACGGCGGGGTCGGTCCAGACCGGTTGGTGGGTCAGCAGCAGCCGGCCGACCCCGGCGGCCTCGGCCGTCTCACCGGCCCGCCGTCCGGTCAGGTGCACCCCGCGGCACAGGTCCCGCCCCTCGATGAAGGACGCCTCGGCGAGCAGCAGGTCGGCCCCGCGGGAGATCTCGGTCAGCCCGTCGCAGGCGTCGGTGTCCCCGCTGTAGACCAGCACCGCACCATCGGCCTCGACCCGGAGCGCGTAGCACTCCACCGGGTGCTCGACCCGCCGCGGGGTGACCGTGAACGGTCCGATCCGCACCGGGCGGTTCTCCACCAGGTCGTGGCAGTCGTACACCAACGACAGCGACCCGGACTCGTGCGTGCCGTACGCCGCCTCGAGCCGGTCGAGGGTGCCGGGCGGTCCGTGCACCGGCAGGCGACCGGGCGAGGTCCGGTCGGGGTGGTAGCGGGCGGCCACGTAGAGCCCGCACAGGTCGAGCACGTGGTCGGCGTGCAGGTGGGTGAGCAGGACGGCGTCCAGCTCGGTCGGCAGCACCGGGGCGAGGTAGGTGTGCAGCGGCCCCAGCGCGCCGTTGCCGAAGTCGAGGGTGATCCGCCAGGTGCGGCCGGCGTCGTCCTCGGTCTCGACCAGGTAGCACGAGGCGGGCGAGTCGGGCCCGGGGAACGAGCCGGCGCAACCGACCACGGTCAGCCTCACACGAACACCCCCACCCGCTCGACCCCGGTGACCTCCGGCCCGAGGAACCGGCGGGCGAGCCGTTCGAACGGCTCCGCCGGCCCGGTCGCGAGGAAGCGGTGCACCGGGGGCGGCAGGGCGTCGTCCCGCACCAGACCCTCACCGACCAGGGTGCGGTAGACGTCCTTGGCGGTCTCTTCCGCGCTCGAGACGAGGGTGACCTCCTCGCCCATCACGTACGAGATCACGCCGGTCAGCAGCGGGTAGTGGGTGCAGCCGAGGACGAGGGTGTCCACGCCCGCCTCCCGCACCGGCTCGAGGTAGGCGTGGGCGACCCGGAGCAGTTCCTCCCCACCGGTCACCCCGGCCTCGACGAACTCGACGAACCGCGGGCACGCGCGTGAGGTGAGGCGCAGGTGCGGCGCGGCGGCGAACGCGTCGTCGTAGGCGCGGCTGGCGATGGTGGCCCGGGTGCCGATCACACCGACGGCACCGTTGCGGGTCGCCGCCACCGCCCGGCGCACCGCGGGGGCGATCACCTCCACCACCGGGACGCCGTAGCGCTCGCGCGCGTCGCGCAACGTCGCCGCCGAGGCGGAGTTGCAGGCGATGACGAGCATCTTCACGCCCGAGCCGACCAGGTGGTCCATCACGTCGAGGGCGTGGGCACGCACCTGGGCGATGGGTTTGGGCCCGTAGGGGCCGTTGGCGGTGTCGCCGACGTACAGCACCGGTTCGTGCGGCAGCTGGTCGAGGACCGCACGGGCCACCGTCAGCCCGCCGACCCCGGAGTCGAGGATGCCGATCGGCGCATCTGCCTGCACGTGGTGCAGGGTAACCGCTACATCCGGCCACCGGACGTGCTGTCCCCCGACAGGCGGTGCGCCAGGTACACCGGCAGCACGGAGACGAGCACGAGCACGGCGGCGACGACGTTGACGATCGGTGCCTGGTTGGGCCGGAAGAGGTTCTGGAAGATCCACAGTGGCAGCGTCTGGATGCCCGGCCCGGCCGTGAAGGTCGTGACGATGATCTCGTCGAAGGACAGGCCGAAGGCGAGCAGGGCACCGGCGAAGAGCGAACCGCGCAACGCCGGGAGGGTGACCCGCCACCACGTCTGCGCGCGGGTGGCGCCGAGGTCCATCGACGCCTCCTCCACCGAGGTGCCCAGCCGGCGCAACCGGGCCGCGGCGTTGTTGACCACGACCACGATGCAGAAGGTCGCGTGACCCACCACCAGCGTCAGCAGCGTCAGCCCGCCCAGGAAGGTGGTGAAGACGCTGTTCAGGGCGATACCGGTGACGATGCCGGGCAACGCGATCGGCAGCACGAGCAGAAGCGAGACCACGTCGCGACCGAAGAAGTCGTACCGGGAGATCGCCGTCGCCGCCAGGGTCCCCAGCACCAGGGCGATCACCGTGGCGAGCGCCGCGACCTGGACGGAGGTCCAGGCCGCCTCGCGCACGCCGGGGTTGGCGGCGGCTGCACTCCACCACTGCGTGGTCAGGGCCGGGGGCGGCCAGCCGAAGGTCGGGCTCGCGTTCACCGAGTTGACCAGGACGACGCCCAGCGGCAGATAGATGAACGTCAGCGTCGCCGTGGCGAGGAGGGCGAGCAGCGCGCGCGCCGGACGGGTCCACCGGATCACAGCTGCTCCAACGCGCCGCTGCGCCGGGCGGCGAGCAGGTACCCGACCATGACGAGCACGGGCAGGGTGGCCAGCGCCGCGGCGAAGGGCAGGTCGACCGAGACGTTCTGGTAGACCACGTTGCCCAGCAGTTGGGAACGGCCACCGACCAACTGCACGGTGATGTAGTCCCCCAGGCTGAGCGAGAAGGTGAAGATCGAACCCGCCACCACCGACGGCGCCAGGAGCGGCAGCACGACGGTGCGTACCGTCCGCCACGGGCGCGCACCCAGGTCGGCCGCGGCGTCCAGCACCGACCCCCGGACCTGGGTCAGCCCGGTGTAGAGCGGCAACACCATGTAGGGCAGCCACAGGTAGGTCAGCACCAGCACCACGGCGGGCAACCCGTACCCCGGCGTGCCGCCCAGCAGCGAGTCGATCGGCCCGGACGGCGCCAGCAGCGTGCGCCACGCGTAGACCTTGACCAGGTACGAGGCCCACAGCGGGGTCAGGACCAGGGCGAGCAGCACCGGCTGCCAGCGCGGCCCGGCGACGGTGGCCATGAACAGCGCCAGCGGCAGCCCGACCAGGGTGCAGGCCACCGTGACCGCGACCGCGACCGCGACCGTGCGGCCCAGGGCGCGCAGGTACACGGGTTCACCGAAGACCGCCCGAAGGTTGTCCAGCGTCGCGGTACGGACGAGCAGACCGGTGAACGAGTCGGTCTGCCAGAACGCGGTGACGAACAGCAGCGCCAACGGGGCCAGGTAGATCAGCACCAGCCACGTCAGCGGCGCGGCCAACAGCATGGCCAGCCGCGCCCTGACGTGGCGGTGCCACCACGAACTCACCCGCCGATTCGCCGGAAGCGCGTCGGTCGGTGGCCCGTCGGTCAGGCCCGAAGCGCCGACCATGCCTTGACCCACTCGTCGTAGGCCACGCACTTGGTGTCGGTCCGCCCGTCGAGGCAGGTCTCGGTGGGCGTGGTCCAGTACCAGACGTCCTTCCAGTAGTCGGTCTCGGCGGCGTGGTAGGTGGTGCAGTGCGTCTTGTCCAGGGTCAGCGCGCACGACTTCTGGTTGGCGGGGGCCTCACCGAAGTACTCGGCCACCTGGGCGTTGGCCGCCGGGGACGCGATGTGGTCGAGCCACTTGTAGGCGCAGTTGATGCTCTTGGTCGCCTTGGCGATCATCCAGGTGTCCGACCAGCCGGTCGCGCCCTCCTTCGGCTTGACCGTGCCGACCTTCTCCCCCTTGGCGTTGGCCAGGTTCGCCGTGATCTGCCAGCCCTGGGACTGCTGAACGGTGCCGGCGGCGATCGCCGAGCCCTGCTTGGTGATGTCCGCCCAGTACTCGGCGACCATCCCCTTCTGCTGGGTGAGCAGCGCGACGGCGGCGTCGAACTGCGTGCGGTCGAGCGCGTACGGGTTGGTGATCTTCAGCTCGGGCTTCGACGTCATCAGGTAGACCGCGGCGTCGGCGATGTAGATGGCGTCGTCGTACGGGCTGATCTTGCCCTTGGCCGGGCTGTTCGCCTCGAACATGCCCGCCCACGAGTCCGGCGCGGTCGGGTAGGCCGCCTTCGTGTAGAGCAGCAGGTTGGCGCCACGCCCGTGCGGGATGCCGTAGTTGACCGCGCCGACCGAGTTCCAGGGCTTGTTCTTCAGGTCCTCGAAGATGTCGGCGTAGCTGGGCACCAGCGCGGTGTTGACCGGCTGTACGAGGTCGCCGTAGACCAGGCGCAGCGAGGCGTCGCCCGAGGCCGAGACGACGTCGTAGCCGCCCGTCTTGAACAGGGTCACGGCCTCGTTCGAGGTGGCGAAGGTCTTGACGTTGACCTTGCAGCCGCTGGCCTTCTCGAACGGGGTGACCCAGTCGATCTTGGGGTCGGTGCTGCCGTTCTCGGCGTAGCCGGGCCAGGCGAGCACGTTGAGGGTGCCCTCGCCCGCCCCCACCGGGCCCGCGTAGGCCGAGCCGCCGGGGGCGGGCCGCACCGTGCCCGAGGACCCGGTCGCGGTCGAGCCTCCCCCGCCGCAGCCGGCCAGCAACAGCACGGCGGCCCCCAGGGCGACCGACCGGTGACGAGTGCTCATCGTGACTCCTTCTCGGACAAGGGACTTCAGGGTTTCAGGCGGTTAGTGAGGTGCCGTCCGGCACCTCGACCTCATGGTCGCGGTGCCAGGTCAGGACGACGCGACGGCCTCGGACCGCGGTGTCGTCCGTCGATGCGGTGTGCACGTTCTGCTGCAGGGCCACCAGCCGTCCGCCGACGTCCAGATCGACCACGAACCGGGTTCCCGAACCGAGGTAGACGACCTCGGCGACGACCCCGCGGGCGCCGTGGGCGCCGTCCGGGATCGGTTCGTCCTCGGCCCGCACGGCGATCTTCTCGGGCCGGATGCTGACCAGGCCCTCGTGGCCGAGGATCGCCCGGGCGGCGGTGGGGCGCAGCAGATTGGACGTGCCCACGAAGCCGGCCACGAACTCGGTCGCCGGTCGCTCGTAGACGTCGGCCGGGGAGCCGACCTGCTGCACCCGACCCGCGTCGAACACCACGATCCGGTCGGAGAGGGTCAGCGCCTCCTCCTGGTCGTGGGTGACGAAGACGAAGGTGATCCCGACGCTGCGCTGGATGGCCTTGAGCTCGACCTGCATCTGTTCGCGCAGTTTCAGGTCGAGCGCGCCGAGCGGCTCGTCGAGCAGGAGCACGGTGGGGCGGTTCACCAGCGCCCGGGCCAGGGCCACACGCTGACGCTGACCGCCGGAGAGCTGGTTCGGCCGCCGGTCGTCGAGACCCTCGAGCCGCACCGTGGCGAGCGCCTCCCGGGCGCGTTCGCGCGCCTGCGCGGCGGGCACCTTGCGCACCCGCAGCCCGTACTCGACGTTGCGCAGCACGGACAGGTGGGGGAAGAGGGCGTAGTCCTGGAAGACGGTGTTGACGTCGCGCTCGAACGGGGCGAGGTCGGTGACGTCGCGACCCCGCAGCAGCACCTGGCCGGCGCTGGGCCGCTCGAAGCCGGCGATCATGCGCAGGACGGTGGTCTTGCCCGATCCGGAGGGCCCGAGCAGGGTGACGAACTCGCCGTCCATGATGTCCAGGTCCACCCCGTCGACGGCGGCGACCCGATGGGCCGAGGAGCCGAACTCCTTGCGCAGGCCGCGCAGCGACACCGCAGGAACGGCACCTGCTCCGGCCTCGTGTGACACGGCTCACCCTTCGTCGACGGTTGGCGCGTCAAGGTACCGGGCCGGGCGGTCCGTCGCCAGGAGGGATTCCAGATCGCAACCCGGCGATCCGCCGTTCGGGTCAGCGGACGGCCGCCACCAGCAGCTCCTGCCACCAGGTCAGGGCCTCGTACAGGCCGGCCATCACCCGCCAGTGCTCCTGGACGGGGTCGCGCCCGGGCGGCTCGTCGGGGTCCACGTCGTGCAGGGAGGCGTGCAGGGCCGCGGCGTCCTCCTCGGTGCGCAGCCCGAGGCGTTCGGCGAGAACGAGCCGGACGTCGGTCAGCCCCTTGAGCAGGCTCGTCGCCTCGACGGCGTCGAGGACGACAGGGTCCGGACGGCGCAGCGCGGCCGCCGCCGTGCGCAGCCCCCGCTGCTTGGACTCGCGCAGGGACCCTTCGGTGAGGCGGCGGTATCCGGCGGCGAGCTCGGGGTCCTCACGGTGGCCGGCGGGCAGGAGCCGGGCCACGGCGGGATCGCTCGGCGGGGCGGCGGCAAGATCACGTTCGAGCAATGCCAGCGGGTCGTCGTCCGGAACTGGGCGGGGCGGCTGGTCGGGGTCGGTCGGCGCGTCGGGGTCGGTCGGCGCGTCGGGGTCGAGGAGCCCGGCGACGTCGTCCAGCAACTCGGCGAGGAGCTGGCGCTCGTCGGCGTCCAGCCCCACGGCGACGCCGCCGCGGCGACCGGTGAGGCTGCGGACGGCCTTGAACGGCTTGACCCCACGGGCGAACGACATCAGGTCTCCCGCTGGAACGTGGCCCAGAGGCCGTACTCGTGCATGGCCTCCGTGTCCCGCTCCATCTCGTCGCGGCTGCCCGAGGAGACGACCGCGCGGCCCTTGGTGTGCACGTCCATCATCAAGGCGGTGGCCTTGGCCTTCGGGTAGCCGAAGTAGGTCTGGAAGACATAGGTCACATAGGTCATCAAGTTGACCGGGTCGTTCCAGACGATGGTGACCCAGGGCAGGTCGAGCACGGTCTGCTCGCCGACCTCGGGCTGGTCCAGCTCCACCGGGGCGACGGACACATGCCCACTGTAGACGCGCCCGTGGCGGTCGGGTGAACCCCCTGGCTGGGCGGGGTTGGCTCGCCCGGGCACCCCTCGGCTTCGGCCCCGGCCCCACCCGCGGGCTCGGGAATCCGGCCGAGGACACCTCTGGCGTATCGAACGTATGTTCGATAGAGTGGGGCCATGTCTCCCACGGTGTGCGCCCCGGCCGAGCCCTCGGCCGCCTTCGGCGCGCCGTTGGGTCGGGACCATGCGTGGGGTCCGGACGACGCGGCGGTGTGGGCGCCCGAGGGCGGGCCACTCCCGCAGGCACCGGATCTGTCCTGGGACCTCGCCGCGACGATCGACGAACTGGCGGCACAGAACGCGCGCCTGACCGCGCGGGTGGGATTGCTGCAGGCCCAGGCCGTCTCGCTGACCCGGCACAACGCCACTCTCCAGGAACTGGCGGATGCCTTGACCGCCCGGGTGGATTCCCTGCTGGACGGGGGCATCGGGGGGCCTGTCACCGAGGCGACCGGAGCGGTGTCGGGAGCCGGCTCATGGGCGGGCATGCTGGATCGGGAGGTGGTGGCCGCGGCCGGCACCGCCCGGCGAGCGGCGGTGGCGGCGGAATCGGCGCTGGTCGCGGCTGCCGGTGAGTTGCGCAGGCGATGGGTCGGCGAGGCGGTGGCCACCTGGCAGGAGTGGGTCGAGGTCGCCCGACGGGTCGGCTCCCCCGGCCCGGTCGATGCGGACCGCGCCCGGGAGGAGGCCGCCGACCTGGCCGGGCGCCGCGCCGACGCCGAGATCTCCCGAGCGTGCGGGGTGACCGAGGCCTGGGTGACCCGCCGGGTCGAGGCGGCCGAGGTCCTTCCCGAGCGGCTGCCGGCGTTGTGGCAGGCACTGCACGACCCCGACGGCGTGATCGACTGGGACAAGGCCGTGATGCTCGACGCCGAGACTGCGCACCTCACCCAGCCCCAGGCCCGGCACGTCACCGACCGGGCCCTGGGCCGGGCCCGGGCGCTGGTCACCACCGGCAAGCTCCGTGCCTGGGTCGAACGCGCTGCGGCTGCCGCCGACCCCGCCGCCCACCAGGACCGGGTCCGGGCTGCCGTCGCCGGCCGCGGGGTGCGGTTCCGGTCCCTGGGCCACGGCGTCGCGGAGATGAGCGTGACCAGCCGCGCCGACCGGATCGAGGCCGCCCGCGCTGCGCTGGCCGCCCTCACCGCCGCCCACGACACCCCGCTGACGGCCGCCGAAGGCGCCGGCTGCCCCAGTCACTCCCTGAGCTGCACCACGCCCGGCCACGACCACCGCACCGAAGCCGCCGTCCGAGCCGACACGGTGATCGATGCCCTCCTCGCCGCCGCCGACGACCTCCACGCGCCGACCAGCAGCTGCGCCGACGAGACGGACACGGGCACCAGCACCGCGCAGCCCACCAGCACCGCACAGCCCACCAGCACCGCGCAGCCCGCCAGCACCGCGCAGCCCGCCAGCACCGACTGCGGCGGAACGCGATCCCCGGCACCGCGACGACGGGCCCCGAGCGAACCGCGCACACGCATCGTTGTGCTCGTGCCGCTGTCCACGCTGCTGGGTGGGTCCATCCCTGCCGAACTCGTCGGCCACGGGCCGATCCCGGCCGCCCTCGCCCGCGAACTCGCCGCCGACGCTGCCCGCCACGCCACCTGGCGCTGTGCCTTCACCGACGACCGACAGCCAGCGGGCGGCCCCAGCCCCGGTGGCCCCAGCCCCGGTGGCCCCAGTCCCACCGATCAGGCCGGGCCGGACGACACCACCGGCCACGGCTCCATCCTCGGCCTGGGTCGTGCCTTCCATGTCCCCGACTACCAACCCCCCGACCTGCTCCGCGAGTTCGTCGTCCTGCGCGACGGCACGTGCCGAGCCCCCGGCTGTCGCCACCGCGCCGAGCTCTGCGACACCGACCACACCACCCCACACCGCCTCGACGGTCCCACCTGCGACTGCAACCTGCAGGCGCTCTGCCGCCACCACCACCGGCTCAAGCACACCCCGCGGCCGATCCCCACCAGCCGCACCACCGAGCGGCCGCCCCACCACCCGGGCCCAGCCGCGACCGCGCCACCCTTCTGAACCCCTGGCCAACTGAACCTGGCCCACTGAACCTGGCCCACTGAACCCCTGGCCCTATCGTCGACGCATGCACGACCTCCACCTGAACGCCCTCCAGCTGACCGCGCAGGAGCAGCGGGTTCTGGGCAGCCTGCTCGAGAAACTGGTGACGGTTCCGGCGTCGTATCCGATGTCGCTCAACGCGCTGCGGCTGGCCTGCAACCAGAGCACCAACCGCGAGCCGGTCACCGACTACGACGAGGCGACCGTCGAGGCGACGCTGCGCGCACTGCGGGACCGCGAGCTGGTGCGGTTCGTCTGGGCGGGCAAGGGTTCCCGCGTGGTCAAGTACCACCAGCGGCTCTCCGAACACCTCGCCCTGGACGACGCGGGCCAGGCGCTGATCACCGTGCTGCTGCTGCGGGGCCCGCAGTCCCCCGGCGAGCTGAAGGCCCGCACCGAGCGGCTGCATCCCTTCGCCGACCGCGACGCCGTGCTCGTGACCCTGAACGACCTGGCGAACCGCCCGGCCGACCTCGGCGGCCCCCTGGTCGTGGAGCTGGAGCGGCGCCCGGGGCAGCACGAACGACGCTGGGTCCACCTGCTCGGCCCGGTGGCCGAGTCAGGGCCACACCCCACCGCGGCCCTCGTCGCCGTCCCGAACCTCGACGCCGTGCTCGCCGACGGCCCCGCGGCACGCGACGCGAAGGTGCTGGCCGCCTACGACACGGTCACCGACGCCTACGCGACGGCCAACGCCGGGTGGCCGCAGGACAGCCCGTTCGACGCCTGGCTGCTGGCCCGGATCGCCGAGCTCTCGGGCCCCGGGCCGATCGCCGACATCGGCTGCGGGCCCGGCCTGACCACCCGATACCTGGCCGACCACGGGATGGCCGACCGGATGGCCGACCACGGGGCGGCTGCCGCGGAACGGCACGTCATCGGCTACGACATCTCCCCCGCCATGGTGGCGCGGGCCCGCACCGACCACCCCGCCCTCCGGTTCGAGGTGGCCGACCTGCGGCGCCTGCTCCGCCCGCCCACGGCGTCCGGCTGGGCCGCTGTGGTCAGCTGGTACTCGCTCATCCACCTGACCCCGGACGAGGTGACCGAGGCCCTCGCCGCGCTGACCCGGGTGCTCGCCCCGGGCGGCGTGCTCGCCCTGGCGCTGCAGGCGGGGCCGGACGTCCGCCACCTGGGTGAGGGGTTCGGCGTCCCGATCGACCTCGACCTGGTGCTGCACGACCCGGCCCAGATCCGCACGGCCGCGGACGCCGCCGGGCTCGTCATCGACGAGTGGTACCTCCGCGGCCCGATCACCGACCGCGAGACCGCCCCCCGGTTCTACCTGCTGGCCCATCACCCCTGACCCGGCGGGGCCGGCGTGAGCCGGCGCAGGTACTCCAGGG
>WBZP01006527.1_pt1 | contig 11525 bp, 11 predicted proteins | sample 5204301 | NCBI WGS metagenome assembly WBZP01 (sample SAMN12412401, study PRJNA552823) | activated sludge metagenome | isolation source: activated sludge from nitrification reactor of wastewater treatment plant... | place: USA: Pennsylvania | collected 2017
GGCGAGCTCTGCCGCCACCGAGATCACGAAGAGCGGGGTGGTGTCGTCGAAGCCGAGATCGACCATGTCAGTCCTTGCGGGCCCGCGCGAGCAGCTCGGCCCGTGGGTCGGCCCCCGCGGTGGCCTTGGCGAACGCCTCGACGGCCTCGCGGGCGGCGCCGTCCAGTCGCTGCGGCACCTCGACCTGAACGGTCACCAACAGGTCACCCGTGCGCTGGGCACGGCGGATGCCACGGCCCTTGGCGCGCAACGTCTTTCCGCTGCCCGTCCCGGCCGGAACCTTGAGCCGCACCGAGCCGCCGTCCACGGTGGGCACCTCGATCTCGCCGCCCAGGGCGGCCTCGGCGAAGGTGATCGGCACCGTGACCCGGACGTCGTCGCCGTCCACCGTGAACACCGGGTGGGACTCGACGTGGACGGTGACCACCAGGTCGCCGTCCTCGGCGCCGGGGTCGCCCGCGTGTCCCTTGCCGCGCAGGCGCACCTTCTGCCCGTCCCGGACGCCCGCCGGGATGCGGGCGGTGATCGTGCGGTTGGCGCGGCCGTCGTCCACCCGCAGGTTCAGTTGTGCGCCCTCGACCGCCTGCCGGAAGGTCAGGCTCACGTCGGCGGTCAGATCGGCCCCGCGCTGCGGGCCGCGCGGTGCGCGGAAGCCGGTGCCCATGCCCCCGGCGCCGCCCATGCCCCCGGCGCCGCCCATCCCGCCGAAGCTGCGGAGCAGGTCGTCCAGGTCGATGTTGGGGGAGCCGCCGCCGGTGCTGAAGCGCACGTTGCCCCCGCGGCCGCCGCCGAAGAGGCCGCCGAGCAGGTCCTCGAACCCGGCCCCGCCGGCCCCGCCGGAGCCCGCGGTGAAGCGGGCCCCGCCGTGGGTCATCGCGCGGACGGCGTCGTACTGCTTGCGCTGCTCGGGGTCGGAGAGCACGGCATAGGCCTCGCCGACCTCCTTGAACTTCCGCTCGGACGCCGCATCCCCGGCGTTGGCGTCCGGGTGATGCTGCCGGGCGAGCTTGCGGTAGGCCTTCTTGATCGCGTCGGCCGTGGCGTCCTGCGGGACGCCGAGCGTGGCGTAGAAGTCCTTCTCGAACCAGTCCTGACTCGCCATGTGTCCCTTCTATCGGTGAGCTGGGTCAGCCGAGCGGGTCGGCGACGGCCACGCGGGCGGCCCGCAGCACGCGGTCCTTGGCGCGGTAGCCGGGCTGCAGCACCTGGACGACGGTCGTCACCTCGGTGCCCTCGGCCAGCTCGGCCTGGGTGTGCATGAGCGCCTCGTGCACCATCGGGTCGAACGCCTCGCCGGGCTGACCGTAGCGCTCGAGGCCGAAGCGCCCGAGCGTCACCTCGAGCTTGTCGGCGATCGAGGCGAACGGCCCGGTCTCCAGATCGCCGTGCTGGCGGGCGAGATGGATCTCGTCCAGCACCGGCAGCAGGGCCTCCAGCACCGTGGCGACGGCACCGTCCCGGGCGACGTCCCGGTCGCGGTCGACCCGCTTGCGGTAGTTGACGTACTCGGCGTTCAGCCGCTGCAGGTCGGCGAGCCGCTCGTCGGCCAGCGCCTCCATGGTGCGCAGCTCGGCGGCGAGCTCCTCGGGGTCGGCGTGGTCGGCCAACGCCGCGGGGGCGCCGCCCTGGCCGCCCGCCTGCGGCGCGGCCTTCGGTGCGTCGGCGTAGGCGTACGCCTCGCGCACCTTGCCGGTGGTCGGGTCGAGCCGACGCTTGTCCCGGACGACGGGACCCTGGGGGGCCTCGTCGTCCGGGGCGTCGGTGGTCGACCCCGGGGTGGGGTCGGTCATGTCACTTGTCCTCGTCGACGATCTCGGCGTCGATCACGTCGTCGTCCGCGGCGCTGCTGGACGAGCCGGACGAGCCGGAACCCGTTGCGCCGGAACCGCTCTCGCCACCCTGCTCGGCGGCCTGGGCGGCCGCGTACATGGCGGTGCCGAGCTCCTGGCTGACCTTCGACAGCTTCTCGTGCTTGGCCTTGATGTCGGCGATGTCGGTGCCCTCGAGCGCCTTCTTCAGGTCGGCGATCGCCTCGTTGACGGCGGTCTTGTTCGACTCGGGCACCTTGTCGCCGTTGTCGTCGAGGAACTTCTCGGTGGAGTAGACGAGCTGCTCGGCGGCGTTGCGGGTCTCCGCCTCCTCGCGGCGCTTCTTGTCCTCCTCGGCGTGGGCCTCGGCCTCGCGCACCATGCGGTCGATCTCGTCCTTCGGCAGCGCGCTGCCGCCGGAGATCGTCATCGACTGCTCCTTGCCGGTGCCGCGGTCCTTCGCCGAGACGTGCACGATGCCGTTGGCGTCGATGTCGAAGGTGACCTCGATCTGCGGGATGCCGCGCGGGGCCGGGGCGATACCGGTCAGCTCGAAGGTGCCGAGGGGCTTGTTGTCGCGGGCCAGCTCGCGCTCGCCCTGGAAGACCTGGATCAGCACCGACGGCTGGTTGTCGTCGGCGGTGGTGAACACCTCGGAGGCCTTGGTCGGGATCGCGGTGTTGCGCTGGATCAGCTTGGTCATGATCCCGCCCTTGGTCTCGATGCCCAGGGAGAGCGGGGTGACGTCGATCAGCAGCACGTCCTTGCGCTCACCCTTGAGCACACCGGCCTGCAGGGCAGCGCCGACGGCGACGACCTCGTCCGGGTTGACGCCCTTGTTCGGCTCCTTGCCGCCGGTCAGCTCGCGGACCACGTCGGCGACCGCGGGCATCCGGGTGGAGCCACCGACCAGGATGATGTGGTCGATCTCCTTGACGTTCACGCCGGCGTCGGAGATGACCTTGCGGAACGGGGCCTTGGTGCGCTCGAGCAGGTCGGCGGTCATCTTCTCGAACTGGGCCCGGGTGAGCTTCTCGTCGAGGTGGATCGGGCCGGACTCGGTCATCGACAGGTACTGCAGGCTGATCGTGGTGGCGGTGGAGCTGGAGAGCTCCTTCTTGGCCTGCTCGGCGGCGTCCCGGAGACGCTGCAGGGCGATCTTGTCCTTGGACAGGTCCGGGCCGCCCTGCATCTTCACGGTCTGCACCAGGTGGTCGACGACCCGCTGGTCCCAGTCGTCGCCGCCGAGGTGGTTGTCGCCGGAGGTGGCCTTGACCTGGATGGTGGAAAAGCCGTCGTCGTCCTTGCCGACCTCGAGCAGGGAGACGTCGAACGTGCCGCCACCGAGGTCGAAGACGAGGATCATCTCGTCTTCCTTGCCCTTCTCCAGGCCGTAGGCGAGCGCGGCCGCGGTGGGCTCGTTGATGATGCGCAGGACGTTGAGGCCGGCGACCTCGCCCGCCTCCTTGGTGGCCTGGCGCTGGGCGTCGTTGAAGTAGGCCGGAACGGTGATCACCGCGTCGGTGACCTTCTCGCCCAGATACTCCTCGGCGTCCCGCTTGAGCTTCATCAGCACCCGGGCGCTGATCTCCTGCGCGGTGTACTTCTTGCCGTCGATCTCGACGTTCCAGTCGGTGCCCATGTGGCGCTTGACCGACCGGATGGTGCGGTCGACGTTGGTGACGGCCTGCCGCTTGGCGACCTCGCCGACCAGCGGTTCGCCCGACTTCGCGAACGCGACGACGGACGGCGTCGTGCGGCCACCCTCGGCGTTCGCGATCACGGTGGGCTCGCCGCCCTCGAGGACGGCGACGACGGAGTTGGTGGTACCGAGGTCGATGCCGACCGCACGTGCCATGGTGGGTGATCCCTTTCGGTGGGCCGCCCGGGCTCTCCGGGCGGGCGGGTGATGCAGAGTTGAGTTGCCTACGCTCACCTTCGGCACGTCGTCCGTGGTTGTCAACCCGAGACTGACCAAATGTGAGCCTGCCTGACTCAACTCTCACCCGGGCGGCTGAGTTCCCGGCCCTCGGATGTCGTCGGACGTGCGTATCAAGCCCGGACGCGGTGCCGCCCGGCTCGCGAGCGTGTGACGTGGCGCTGGAGGATGTCAGGTGGACGCGGTGACCAGCTACCAAGTGGGTGATGCCACGGCGATCGTCATCGCCGGGGCCGACGATTCGCTTGAGCGATTGGTGATGCCCGACGTCGAACTGCGTTTCGTGGACGGCAGCAGGTGGTCTGCCACGGTCGCCACAACGGCGGACATCGACGCCGTGATGGCGAACAACGCCGGGACAGGTGAGGACCTGGGCGGGCGCTTCTTCGCATGCTCCGATCTGCTGATCGATCGTCGATGAGATCACCAGCAAGTTCGCGGCGATGTCGGCCGTGACATGCGAATGGTGTGCGCGGGCAGGCTCTCTCCGGGAGCGCGAGCCCGAGTGGTTGACGCTGTGCGACCAATGCCATCAAGACCTCGCGACCACGCACTACCCGAACAGCCAGGGGGCGGGTCACATTGAGCGGAGGCACTGAGCAGCCGCCCGGTCGTCGCAGCGGTACCCGTCGAGCTCCCGACGCGCAGAACTGGCTGGCCCACGTTGGGAAGGATCGACGACCATGGAACTCGTGGCCGACGCTCACGCCACGCTGCGGCACTCCCAGGACGACACGACGCAGAGGTGCCAGCATGCGAGCTGACCTTCCAGCCCCACTCGGTTCTCGACTTGAGCGACTGGCAGTGGCGATCACGCTCGGACGGCACCATGACGCACTTGGGCAAGCGATCCCCCTGGCGTGCGAACTCCTCGTCTCGGGAACCGAAACACCCGCCGTGCTCGAGACAGCCCTACTGAGGCCAAGCACCGTGTGGCGTGACGGTCGCGAAGCAGTTCTCGCGATGCTCGAGGAACTCGGATACCCCAACCCCGAAGCAAGCGATGCAGACCATGAATGTGCTTTACTCCTTCGGGCCTTTGCCTCCTGGGACTTGCCTGCCGAGGAATTCATCGGCGATTTCCTTCACCGAATTCCCGACGTGGAGCATCAGTCCGAACTCGATCAGACGATTCTGCGAATCTTCGAGGAACTCGACTGTGAGACCGACCCTCAACGTCGTGATGTGATTGTCAAGCGCATGCGAGATGCGGTGCTGGTCTCACTTGAGGCGCGGGAACGTGGTGATTGAGCGACATCACAATGCCAATTGTGGTCGCCGCGCAGCAAGGAAGTGGAGTGCACGCACGGATCGAGCCCTGCCCCCCCTCCGTAGACTCGAGGTGTGCCTTCCAGTCCTGAAAGTCTTGGGCCTGGTCAAGCTGGCTGAGACTCGGCACCCGTGGAGTGCAACCGACACGGAGATCGACGAGATCCTGCAGGAATTCGAGCTCGATGGCTGACTCCGCGCCGAACGCCGACGAGTCCGGCGATGAAATCGATTGGAGATCGGTCAAGGACGCCTACGGATCCGCGACCGCATCTGTCGGTGACCTGGCGTGCGAGGACCACCGCCCGCCACGCCATCACCCTCTAGATCGGCGCGAAATCTCGGTGTGCACCGGATTCACGGTGCAACCGCAGATACCGCGCCGATCACGGTGGCTTACACAATGCGCAGGGCGTCGGCGGGGGCGAGCCGCGCGCACAACGTGCCCGGGAACTCCAGATCGGCGGCGGCCACCCCGAGACCTCCGGTTCGGCCGACCGGCATCCGGCCGTGCCGGTACACGGCGCCCCAGTGAGCTCCGGCACCCAGGTCCGCCACTCGACGGTAGCCACCCGGCCGAGCATCTCCGGCGCCTCCACCGGGAGCTTGCTCGCCTTGCCGAGCAGGCTCTGCCCGGAGAGCAGGTTCGTCCCCAGCCGGTTGAGCTGGGCGACCAGATCGGCCTTGGACGACGCTCACAGCCCGAGCACCGCCACCAGCGACGCGATGCCTATCGCGGTCCCGAGCGCAGACAACGCCGCCCGCAGCCGTCGTCCGGTCAGGTCCAGGCTGCCCAGCCGCAGCCGGTCACCGAGCCCCATCCGGCCGGCCGGGATCCCCGTCGCGACCGGCGAAACAGGCGGAGCCGTCGCCGTCATCGCGCACCGACCCCGACGGCGTCCAGCCCGGCACCGGTGTCGTCGACGACCACCCGGAAGCCGCGCCATAGCCTCGCGTTGTTCCGTTCAGCGACTTTCGCCAGCGCCGGGCCAGTGCCACTATTCCAGGATGGAAAGGTTCGCGCGAATCCTCATGTTGACTCTCGTGTCATTGACCGTGGCGACACCCGCCGTGGCCGATGCCGTCGTGGTGGACGGCAGCGAGATTCAAGCCAAGAACACCGATGGAACGCCGACGGCCTCGGTCACGGTGTTCAATGTCTCCGATGCACAAGTCTCCCTCGAGCGGGAGGCGATGAGCCCACCGAACTGCGTGACCGACGTGCAACCGTCGATCCTGCCGCGTGGGCGGTCCAGCGAGGTCACCGTGACGCTGAAGCCGTCCTGCGTGACCGAGCCACTGCTGCTCGATCTCGATGGCTCAGGACAGATCCCCGCCATCATCGTGAAACCGGCAGCCGCTCGGCACGATTGGGGTTCCACCCGTACGGGACTCGAAGCGGGATTCTTCTTGGCCATTGTTTCCCTATTGGCTGGTTGGCTGGCCCTGCGTGAGGCCAGCACCCGCGCGACGAGCCCGAAGGCCAAGATGAGCCGCGATGCGGCCTACACCATGGTCCAGAGGATCGTGAACACGCGGTTCAGCTCGCTCGGGACCCATCCGGCTCCATCCTGGAAGCCCAGGGTCCCGTCAAAGTTGGGTGATCATGGTCTGACCTGGAGGTTTGCTTGGGGACACGCCGTGTGGGGTGTGTGACGGATGTGGCCTGTGTGGCTTTGATGGCGGTTGTCGAAGACCTGCCGTCGCGCCGAGAGGCCACACCCGTCCATGTCATCTTCTCCTACCGTCGCTGCGTCCGCGCCCGTGGTCAATCGTGTGACGCCTGCCGGCGCGTCGTCGTCGTATCGGGGGCTGCTGGCCGTGCTGGCGTCGGTGCCCGATCCACGGGCGCGGCGCGGGGTGCGTCACCGGGTGACCGGCGTGTTGGCGGTCTCGGTGGCGGCGGTCATGGCCGGGGCCCGCGCCTACACCGTGATCGCTGAATGGGCCGGCGCCCAGTCCGAGCAGGTGTTGGCGGCGTTGGGAATCACTGGCGCGGTCCCGTCCGAGCCCACGATCCGGCGGATCCTGTCCAGAGTGGACGCCGCGGCGCTGGCGGCAGCGGTCGGGGCCTACCTGTGGACCCGCACCGCCATGCTCGAGGGGGTGCGGGTGATCGCCTTCGACGGCAAGAGCCTGCGCGGCTCCGGTGGCGCCGACGGCCTGCTGCCGCATCTGGTCGCGGCGTTGGACCATGCCACCGGAACCGTCCTGGGACAGCTCGCGACGGTGGCCAAGAGCAACGAGATCCCCACCGTGCGGACCCTTTTGACGATGTTCGACCTGACAGGCGTGGTAGCCACGATCGACGCGATGCACACCCAGGACGACACCGCCCAGACCATCCTGGACGGCGGCGGCCACTACGTACTGACCGTGAAGGCGAACCGCCCCAAGCTACTCGCGGTGCTCAAGGCGTTGCCCTGGAAGCAGGTCCGCTCGGTCACGTCCACCGATGCCGGCCGGGGCCGGCGCATCACCCGCACCATCAAGGTCGTCCAGGCCCCGACCGACCTGGCCGACTGGCCCGGCTTTCCCGGCGCGGCGCAGGTCGCCCAGATCCGCCGGACCCGGATCACCAAGACCAAGCACGGCACGAAGAAGAGCGTCGAGGTGGTCTACGTGATCACTTCCGCCGACCATGCCATCGCCCCACCAGCGACGCTGGCCGCCTGGGTGCGCCATCACTGGCGGATCGAGTCGCTGCACTGGATCCGCGACGTCGTCTACGACGAGGACCGCTGCCAGATCCGCACCGGCACCGGCGCCCAGACCATGGCCACCCTCAGGAACACCGCCATCAGCCTGCTCCGCCTGGCCGGCTGGACCAAGATCGCCGAAGCACTACGCCACCACCAACGCCGCCCAGACAAGATCATAACCCTGCTGACCAGCTGAAACACGACAATGACGGGACCCTGCCTGGAAGCCCCTCGAGGACACGACGTTCGGGCTGGGCTCGGTGATCGGGGGACTCAAGGCGGGCTGGTCGTTCAAGGACTCCTGGGTCGCCAACCTCACCATCGCGACCTCCGCGTTCACGGCGCTGATCTCCAGTAGCGACGTGCTCACCCTTCTGCTCGGCAACAAGCCGACCGACACCCTCGGGATGATGACCTTGATCGCCCTGGCGAGCGCGGCTCTCATCGGCCTGGCCAACACCCTCGTCAAGGTGATCGGACCCACAGTCGAGGAAGTCACGGTCGTCGGACTGGGGCTGTCCACCGCTCTGGTGGTGTTCGCCGCTGGCCTGCAGGTGGTGGCCACGGGGGAGGCCGCCGCCGCCGTCCTGGGCTCGGAGCCCCTGATCATCTTGACCCGCCTGCTGGAGTGCGCCGTCTGCACAGTCCTCATCGTGTACGCCGTCCGGATGCTGCGCGGTGCGATCCTCGACGGGGTGAAGAGCTCGGTCCCGGCGGTCCCCGAGGACGCGCTCATATCGTGGGCGGGCACGAGCGATTGGGAGAAGCTTGTGGCCGAGCAGCGTCTGCGCCGCAGCTTCGCTCAGTGGCTCGAGCCGAGTCCGGGAGCCACGGACGAGCCCGGCTCCCCGAGACAGTTCCCGCTGCTGCCTGACGATCGGCGAGCCTCCCTGGTCTGATCGGCCCGGAGTACTCGATACCGAGAGCGCCAGAACTACTGGCCGGTAAGGTTTGCCTTACCCGCAGGTAGCACCGACCGTGGAGACATGTTCACGCTCGAAGACGTCGACCTGCACGGGTGTGCCGCCGACCTGGCCACGCATCTCAGCGCCGCCTGGGACGAGCCGCACCCCTCCGGCGAGGCCGACGCCCGCCTCCACCCCAACGACTACTTCATCGTCGGGGCCTGAGCCCGCCCATCGGGCCACCACCTCAGGCCGCCGGACGCCGACGGGCCCGCGACACCTGATGTCGCGGGCCCGTCGGGGTGTCACCGGGGTCGTCACGCCGAGGCGGACGGCGCCACGGTCGGGGCGCTCGGGGCACCGTTGGGGGCCTGCCCGTTCGGGGCCGGGAGGTTGGGGGCCTGACCGTTCGGGGCCTGGCCGTTCGGCCCGGCCATCGTGTTCTCCGTGATCGTGCCCAGGTCCTTGCTGACGTCGAAGAACACCGGCGACCCGCCCTTGGTGCCGAGCGCGTCGTAGGACCCGTCCGGATCCATCCGCACGGTGTCGATCGACACCGCCGCGTCCTTCGCCTTCACGGCGGCGATGACCTTGTCGGCCTCGCTGCCGGTCACCGGGGTGTCCTGCGAGGCGCCGCGGCCGCCCTGCTGACCGGGCCGGCCCTGCCGACCCGGCTGACCCTGCTGGCCGGACTGACCCTGCTGGCGGGACTGACCCTGCTGGCCGGACTGACCCTGCTGGCCGGACTGACCCTGGCTGGTGCTGCTGGACGATGACGTCGAGTTGTCGGTCGCGGCGTTGGCCAACGCGGCGCCTCCGAAGCCGAGCACCGCGGCGGCGGCGACGGAGGTGACGGCGATACCGATCTTGTTGCGGGACATGGCAGGTGCTCCTTCTCGGGATCAGGCCCGGCGCGGTGCCGGGCCTTCGTTGTGATCCCAAGGTCGGGGCCGTACCTGTCCGGACCCTCGCAGCGGTCTACGCGGAGGCTAGGACTTCGATCTGCCCCCGATCAGGCAGGATCTGTACCCATGGCCCCCGACCACCCGGCCCCGGTCGCCCCTCACGACGGCGCCCACGACCACGACCACGCCCACGACCACGGGCACGACCACCACGACGACCACAACGGGCACGATCACGACCACCACGGCCGCGGGTGGTGGGCCACCGTCCGGCACGCCGTCTCCGAGTTCACCGGCGGCCACTCCCACGACGCGGCCGACCAGGTCGACTCCGCCCTTGAGGCGGATGCGCGCGGGCGGCGCGCCCTGTGGATCAGCCTGGGCGCGCTGGCCCTCACCGCCGCGTTCCAGGCCGTCGTGGTCGTCGTCAGCGGGTCGGTGGCCCTGCTCGGCGACACCCTGCACAACGTCGCGGACGCCGCGACCGCCCTGCCGTTGCTGTTCGCCTTCACCCTCGCCCGCCGACCGGCGAACGACCGCTACACCTACGGCTACGGTCGCGCGGAGGACCTGGCCGGGCTCTTCGTCGTCGCCATGATCGCCCTGTCGGCCGCCCTGGCCGGCTACGAGGCGGTGCGCCGGCTGCTCGAACCACGCCCCGTCGACCATCTCTGGGCGGTCGCCGTGGCCGGCGTGGTGGGGTTCGTCGGCAACGAACTCGTCGCTCGGTACCGGATCCGAGTCGGTCGCCAGATCGGCTCCGCAGCCCTGGTCGCCGACGGATTGCACGCCCGCACAGACGGTTTCACCTCACTCGCGGTGCTGTTCGGGGCCGGTGGGGTCGCGCTCGGCTGGCCCTGGGCGGACCCGGTGATCGGGCTGCTGATCACGGTCGCCATCCTGGGCGTACTGCGCGGCGCGGTGGCCCAGGTGGGCGCACGGCTGATGGACGCCGTCCCGCCCGAGCTGGTGCCCCGCGCCCGCGCTGCCCTCGCCGCCGGGGAGGGCGTGCTGGACGTCCGGACCGTCCGGCTGCGCTGGATCGGCCACACCCTGCACGCCGAGGCCGACCTCGTCGTGCCGGACGGCGCGTCGCTGCACGCGGGGCACGACATCGCCCATCGCGCCGAGGCACGCCTGCTCGCCGCACTGCCCCGGCTCTCCACGGCGACGATCCACATCAGCCCCGACGGCGCCCATTCGTGACGGTTCGGGAGGCCTCGGTCGGGCACTACCACCCGCTGCTCGGTACGAACGTCGAGGTCCGGGTGGTCGCCGAGGCGCCGACGGCGGACGACGCGCGGCACCGGGCGCGCCGGGCGGAGGACGCAGCGGTCGCGAGAATGGTTGCGCTGCAACGGGTCTTCTCGGTCTTCGACCCCGGCTCCGAGCTGAGCCGGTGGCGACGCGGGGATCTCGCGGTGGCCTCGCCGGAGCTGACCGAGGTGCTGGCGGCCGCGGCGCTCTGGTGGCGGCTCTCCGGTGGCGCCTTCCACCCCGCCACCGGCCCGCTGCGGGCGCGCTGGCTGCGGGCCGAGGCGGAGGGCGAGCCCCCCTCCGACGGCGAGCTGGCCGAGCTGGCCGCGGGCCTGCGGGAGTTGCCGTACGAGATCGCGCCGGGGGGCGCCGTCCGGATCGGTGACTGCACGGGAGTCGATCTGAACGCCATCGCCAAGGGCTACATCGTCGACCGGGCCGTGGAGGTGGCCGCAGCCTGTGAGGGGGTGGTCGACGCGCTGGTCAACGCGGGCGGCGACCTGCGCCACACCGGGGTCGAGACGGTCGACGTGGTCATCGAGAACCCTTGCGCGCCAACGGGTCCGCCGCTCGATCGGGTCGCCCTCGGGCCCGTTCGTGCGCAGCGTCGTCTCCTTGCGCTCCTTGTTGTTCGAGATGAGGCCGTTGGCCGCGCGCAGGATCGTCCGCGTCGAGCGGAAGTTGTCCTCGAGGAGCACGACCCGGGCGTCCGGGTAGTCCTCCTCGAACCGCAGGATGTT
>WBZP01006529.1_pt1 | contig 11524 bp, 5 predicted proteins | sample 5204301 | NCBI WGS metagenome assembly WBZP01 (sample SAMN12412401, study PRJNA552823) | activated sludge metagenome | isolation source: activated sludge from nitrification reactor of wastewater treatment plant... | place: USA: Pennsylvania | collected 2017
CCTCGTTCTGGCTGATCTTGAGGATCGGGCTGCCGCCGACCTCGGTGACCAGCCCGTCGAACAGCTGGTTGGGGTAGGCGTCGATCCGCACCTGGGCGTTCTGGCCGACCTTCACATTGGGGATGGAGGCTTCGTCCACCTCCATCTCGGCCTCGACCTTGCTCATGTCCGAGATGGTGACCAGCACGGTGCCGGCCTGGTTCTGGATGCCCGGGACGGCGGTCTCGCCCAGTTCGATGCGGCGGGCGGTGACCACCCCGTCCATGGGGGCGGTGATGGTGGTGTAGGTCAGGCCCACCTTCGACTGGTTGCGGGTTGCCGCCGCCTGCTCGGAGCGCCGCCGGGAGCTCTCCTCGGTGGCCTGGGCGGTCTCCAGGGCGGTGCGGGCCTTCTCGAATTCGGCCACGGAGATGATCCCGGCCTTGTGGTTGGCCTTGGCCCGCTCGAAATCCGACTTCACCTGCAGGTGGTTGGCCTTGGCGGATGCGTAGTCGGACTGCGCCGCCCGCATGTTGGCCTCCATCGCCTCCGAATTGGCCCTGGCGCTGCGCGGGTCGATCTCCAGCAGGAACTGGCCCCTGCTGACGCGGTCGCCCTCCTTCACCGCCAGCCGGGTGACCTGGCCCACCATGTTGGCGGAGATGTCCGCCTTGGTGACCGCCTGCACCTTGCCGTTGGCGCTGACCTTGGCCTGCAGGTCCTCGCGGCCAACGTTCGCCACCTGGATGGCTGCGCCCTTCTCGCCCCGGCTGGCCATGGCCACGCTGAAAATGACCAGGACGGCGAGGCCGCCGCCGAAGATCCAGAGCTTTTTCTTTCGATTCATGTCGAAGACCTCCCGCGGGTGGGACTCGACCCTGGATTCGCACTGCAGGGCCAGGGGTTTAGCCAGGATGGGGCATTGACAAAGGAATTGAAAATAGAAATCATTTCTAAATAAACGTTGATTCCCTTCCAGGAACCCCATGGTCCGCCCCCCCGCCATCGCCGCCTGCTGCCTGCTCGGATCCGCCTGGATCCTGCCGGCGCGGACCCCGGCCCTGTCCGCCAACGCCACCCTCGGCGTCCGCGTCGTGGATGAGGCCGGACGGCCGGTGAACCGGGCCCGGGTGAGCCTCGAAAACCCGGTATCCGGCTACCGCCAGCGCACCTTGACCGACGCGCAGGGCCGCTCCACCGTCTTCAATATCCCCTTCAACGACTACCACCTGGAGGTGGAGGCGCCGGGCATGACGACCCTGCACCGGAACCTGGAACTCCGCTCCAGCCTGCCCCTGGACCTGGACCTGCAGGTGCGCTCGGTCGGCGCCACCGTGGTGGTGGAGGAGACCCTGAAACTGGTCGAGGACCACCCGTCGGTGCACCTGGACATCGACAGGAGCACCATCGACCGGATCCCGGCCGCGGTCCAGTCCCGCGCCATGGAGTCCATCCTGCTGACCACGCCCGGCTTCGTGGCCGACGAGAATGGCCGCTTCCATTTCCGCGGCTCCCACGGGCAGATGACCTACGTGGTGGACGGCATCCCGGTCTCCGACCAGGTCCATGCGACCTTCAGCAACAGCCTGGACCCGGCCCAGGTGGAGAGCATGGAGGTCATCACCGGCGGCATCTCCGCGGAATACGGCGGCAAGCCGGTGGTGGTGGTGAACCTCACCAGCAGGTCGGGGCTGGGCACACCGGAGGGCTTCGAAGGGGAGGCCAGCCTTGGCGCGGCACGGTTCGGAACGGTGGAGACCGGCGCCAGCGTGCGCGGCGGAACCGAACGCTTCGGCTACTTCCTGTCGGCGGCGGGCAGCCGCTCGGACCGGTTCCTCGATCCGGTGAATTTCGGGAACCTGCACAACGCCGGCTCGACCGGCAGGCTGTTCGCGCGGTTCGACTGGATCCTGGGCGCCAGCGACTCGCTGCGCTTCTCCCTTTCCGGCGGACGCAGCGGCCGCGAGGTGGTCAACCTCGCCTCCCAGCAGGCGCGCGGCCAGGACCAGCGCGCCGTCACCCGCGACGCCAACGCCAGCCTGGCCTGGACCCACCTGTTCGGCCCCACCCGGAGTCTCGAGGCCGCCCTGTACCTGAGGAAATCCGAGGCCCGGCTGCGGCCGACCGAGGACCTTGCCGAGGGTTTCAGCGCCGGGACCCAGCGGGACTTCCCGGTCTGGGCGAGTCAGGACCGGAGCCTGGACAACCGCGGGGCACAGGTGGCCTTCACCCAGCGCTGGGGGGCCGGGAGCACCTTCAAAGCCGGACTGCAGCGGGTGGACTTTCCGGTCCACGAATCCTTCCGCTTCGCGATCACCGATCCGGATCGGGTCACCGACCCCGGGGATCCGCTGTTCGCGTACACCGCTGCGGGTGGCGGCCACATCTTCCGCTTCCAGGACCGCATCACCCCCTCGCTCACCTCCGCCTACCTCCAAAACGATGTCCACCTGGGCAGCTGGTTCCTGGCCGCGGGGCTCCGCCACGACCGCTACCGGGTCCGGGACATCGATGAGTCGCTGCTGCAGCCGCGGCTCGGCCTCAGCTACCATCTGGCGGCGAGCGGAACGGTGCTGCGGGCCTCCTACGACCGCCTGTTCATCACCCGGGAGAACGAGAACCTGGCCCTGTCCCTCTCCCAGCAGGCCTGGGACCTGGGGCCCCGCGCCGGAACCCCGCGCACGCCCCTGAAGCCCGAACTGCAGCATTCCCGGTCCATCGGCGTGGAGCAGCAGTTCGGCAAGCGGGCCAGGGCGATGCTCGAGTACTGGGAGAAGGACTCCGAACGGGCCGGCGACAACGAGCAGTTCCTGAACACCGGCGTGCTGTTCCCGGTGGCCGCGGCCAGGGGCCGCTTCCACGGGGTTAACCTGCGTTTCGACCTGGTCCCGGTGCAGGGGATCTCCGGCTACCTGAGCCTGGGCCGCACCCGCGCCGTATTCGAGGCGCCCCTGGTCGGCGGGCTGCAATTGGAGACTCCGGAATTGGCGCCCGGGGCGCGCTTCCTCATCGACCACGACCAGAAGCTCAGCGCCCAGCTCGGCCTGCGCTGGGAGGGCGCCTCGGACTTCGTCCAGGTGATCGGCCGCCACGATTCGGGACTGGTCGGCGGGGATCCGGCGGAGGTCGCCGGGATCCCCGATTTCGACTTCGGCACCGGCCTCGTCCGCAGGGATTCCGAAGGCATCTGGCGGGTGCGGGCCCGCACCACCTGGAACCTCAGCGTGGGACACGGCCTCCAGTTCGACCGCCGGCGCTCGGTCCAGTTCAGCGCGGACCTGCTGAACGCCTTCGACGAGAAGGGCCTCTACAACTTCCTCAGCGTGTTCGGCGGCACCCACGTGATCCCGCCCCGGACCCTGGCCCTGCGGGTCAAGGTCAGGTTCTAGCGCCGTTTTCCGAAGGGATGCTCGAAGCTCAGGTAAAGGAAGACCGCCCGCTCCTTCGCGCTGGGACCCACGCCGATCGGAACCGCAATCCCCGGGACGATCTGCATGCCGCTCTTCAGGTTGTAGGCCCAGCGGATGCCGGGACTGAGGAAGGCGGAGCCAGCCCATTCGGTCTTTCCGGGGCCGGCCACGGTCTGGGACTTCGCGTAGACATATTCCAGCATCACGTTGAAGCGGTCATGGGCGAGCCAGATCAGGCTCTGGCCCAGGTTCCACCCGGTCAGGTCGGCCTGTTCCGCCAGGGCGTTCCTGGCGCCCGGGATCCAGGTGAACCCGGCGTTGCTGTGGGCGACCAGCTCGGGCAGCAGCACCGCGCTGAGGGGCAGGTTGGCCTGGATGCCCAGCGCCGATGTCCCCAGGTTCTTCTTCCGATCCCCGGTGGGCAGGATCAGGGACAGCCGTGGGGAGAACGCCACCGGGGCATCGCCGTCGCCGAGCAGCTGGTAGCGGTAGTTCAGCAGGAGATCGCCGAGGCCGGTCTGCGGCTCGGACCGGGCGCCGGTCCGCAGCACCGGGAGGGTGTAGCTGAACTGGTGGGCCTGGCTGCCCACCGGCCACTCCTGGGTGAAGCTGTAACCCCAATCCCGGGTCTCCTTGAAGCGCTGCCAGGTGCTGATGTGCTGGACCACGCCGGCTTCCTGGTTGTAGGCCTCCTCGATCAGGAAGGAGTTGTCCTGGATGGCTTCCCCCTTGTCCTTGGCTTTCGGCGCCTCCTGCGCGCAGAGGCAGGCACCCAGGAGGGCAAGGCAGAGGGCGGTGGGCGTGGACATGGATGGCTCCGGGAGGGGGTAATCAATGAGAATTATTCTCAACTAAGGAGCCCTTGATCCGGGTCACTCTGGATTGAAACGTCAACGGGTCCCCCTCTCATGAATCCGGTGCCCTGGGGTATGCTGAGAGAGCCTCGTAACCTGAGGCATACCCGGAGCCGCCATGCGCACTTCATTCCGTCGCCTCGGCCTGAGCGCCCTGAGCCTACTCCTTGTCCCCGCCCTGCGGGCGGACGAGGGCATGTGGACCTTCGACAACCTGCCGCTCAAGCAGATCAAGGAGAAGTACGGCTTCACCCCCGACCAGGCCTGGCTCGACCATGCCCGGCTTTCGGCGGTCTCCCTGGGCGGCTGCTCCGCTTCCTTCGTCAGCCCCGAAGGGCTGGTGATCACCAACCACCACTGCGGCCGCGGCAGCATCCAGGCCCTCTCCAGCAAGGAGAAGGACTACATCAAGCACGGCTTCCTGGCCCGCACCCGCGAGGAGGAGCTGAAGGTCCCCAACGCCACCTGGCGCACCCTGATGAAGATGGAGAACGTCACCGAGCAGGTGGCGAAGGCGGTGAAGCCCGGCATGACCGAGCAGCAGACCGCCGAGGCCCGGCGGGCGCTGCTGGAGGGCCTGCGCACCGAACTGGACAAGCGCGACGGCCTGTCCTACCAGGTGGTCAGCCTCTACCAGGGCGGCGAGACCTGGATCTACGGCTTCAAGGTCTACAAGGACATCCGCCTGGTGGCGGCGCCGGAACAGGGCATCGCCTTCTTCGGCGGCGATCCGGACAACTTCACCTACCCGCGCCACAACCTGGACTTCTGCCTGTTCCGGGTCTACGAGGACGGCAAGCCCTTCGCGCCGCCGCACCACCTCAAGTGGGGCGCCGGCGAGCTGAAGCTCGGCGACCCCACGTTCATCATCGGCAATCCCGGCCGCACCTCGCGCCTGCAGACCAGCGCCCAGACCCGGCAGGACCGCGACCTGAACGTCCCCGGCGGGATCCGGGCCTCGGAGCGGACCCGGGCGATCCTCGGCGAATACGCCGCCCGCGGCCCGGAACACGCCCGCCAGGTGGGCTCCATGATCTTCGGCGTGGAGAACGGCCTGAAGGCCAACCGCGGCGCCCTCGCCGGCCTGAAGGACGCGGAGGCCATGAAGCGCCTGGAGGATGCGGAGAAGGATTTGAAGCCCAAGCTGGCGGCCAGCACCGGCCAGAGCTGGGCCAAGGTCGAGCAGGCCCTCAAGCAGCAGGCGGCCCTGGCCCTCGAGGTCCGGCACGTGGGCTCGGCCCGTTCCACCACCCTTGGCCAGGCCATGGGTCTGGTGCGCCTGTTCGACCAGGAAGCGCTCCCCGAGGACAAGCGCCTGGCCGACTTCAAGACCGCCGAGGCCCTCAAGACCGCCCGGGAGCGCGCCGCCCAGGTGCCCCGCGGCATGATGGGCGCGACCTTCAACCCCGAGCAGGAGATTCTCCTGTTCACCCGCGGCCTGGAGGACGCCGCCAAGGAACTGGGCGCCACCCATCCCTTCGTGAAGGCCGTTCTCGGCGGCAAGCCCGCCGCCGAGGTGGCCAAGGCCGCGGTGGAGGGCACCAAGCTCCGCGATGCCGCCTTCCGCAAGGCGCTGGTCGAGGGCGGCCGCAAGGCGGTGGCCGAAAGCAGCGACCCGATGCTGGTCCTGGCCCGCAGGATCGAGCCCCTGGCCCTGGCCCTGCGCCGGAAGCAGGACGCCGCCCAGGCGCTGATCGCCGAGCACGGCGCGCGCATCGCCAAGGCCCGCTTCGCCGTGTACGGAAAGGAGAAGTACCCCGACGCCACCGGCAGCCTGCGGCTCACCTACGGCGCGGTGGCCACCTACCCGGCCAACGGCACCCTGATCCAGCCCTTCACCACCTTCCTCGGCCTCTACGACCGCCACGAGGGCTGGGGCAGCACGGCCGAAAACGGTGCCTGGGCGCTGCCGCAGCGCTGGCTCGACGCCAAGGCCAGGCTCAAGCTGGAGACCCCCTTCAACTTCGTCACCAACAACGACATCACCGGCGGCAACTCGGGTTCGCCGGTGCTGAACACCAAGGGCGAACTGGTCGGCCTGGTCTTCGACGGCAACATCGAAAGCAACGCCGGCCGCTATTTCTTCGATCCCAAGGTGAACCGGGCGGTGTGCGTGGATGCCCGGGCGATCGCCGAGGCCCTCGACAAGGTCATGGAAGCGCCGCACCTGGTCAAGGAAATCACCGGCCGCTGAACGCTGACACCCCGAACGGGAGGATTCATGTTCAAGACCCGCCTGACCCTGCTGGGCCTCGCCCTGGTGCTCGCCGCCCATGCCGATGAAGGCATGTGGACCTTCGACAACCTGCCGCGCAAAAAGATGGAGGCCAAGCTCGGCTTTGCCCCGGACCAGGCCTGGCTGGACCACGTGCGGCTGGCGTCGCTGCGCTTCCCTGGCGGCAGCGGTTCCTTCGTCAGCGCCGACGGCCTGGTGCTCACCAACCACCACGTCGGCCACAACTGGATCCAGGCGGTGTCGAGCAAGGACCACGACTATGTCGAGCAGGGCTTCGTCGCCGCCAGCCGCGAGCAGGAGATCAAGGTCCCGGGGCTGGTGCTGAACACTCTCGAGCGGATGGAGAACGTCACCGCCGAGGTGGAAAAGGCGGTCAAGGCCGGCCAGACCGAGACCGAAGCGGCCAAGGCCAGGGCCGCCGCCATCCAGGAACTGGTCAAGGCCCGAACCGCCGCCTGGAGCCTCGAGGCCCAGCCGGTGGTGCTCTACCAGGGCGGCGAGACCTGGATCTACGGCTATCGCAAGCACGAGGACGTGCGCCTGGTGATGGCCCCCGAATACGGCGTGGCGGCCTTCGGCAAGGACTGGGACAACTTCTCCTGGCCGCGCCACGACCTCGACTTCAGCCTGTTCCGCGTCTACCAGGACGGCAAGCCCTACGCGCCGCCGCACTTCCTCAAGTGGACCGGCGGTGGCGTGGCCTACGGCGATGCCACCTTCGTGGTCGGCCATCCGGGCCGCACCTCGCGCCTGGACACGATGGCGCAGATGCGCTTCAACCGCGAGGTGGCGGTGCCGCAGAACCTGCGCAGCCTGGAACGCCGCCGCAAGGCCCTGCACGCCTTCGCCGCCCAGTCGGCGGAGAACGCCCGCAACGCCAGCGCCCAGCTCATGGGGGTCGAAAACGCCTACAAGGTGGTCGCCAACGAGCTGGTGGGCCTGCGCAACAGCGAAGCCATGGTCGAGGTCGAGGCGCTGGAGAAGGACCTTCGCGCCAAGGTGGCCAAGGATCCCGCCCTCTCCGCCCTGGCCGGGCAGAGCTGGACCAGGATCGAACAGGCCCTGGACCGGCAGAAGGCCCTCGCCAAGGACCTGGCCTTCGCCACCGCCCGCGGCAGCCAGCTGCTCAACACGGCCGTCACCCTGGTGCGGGTGGTCGAGGCGGAGTCCAAGCCGGCCGACCAGCGGACCGGGGAATACCGCAACGAGCGCGCCCTGGCCCAGGCGAAGGCCCGGCTGGAGGCCGCCCGGCCGGTGCCGGCCGCGAATGACGCCCGTCAGCTTGCTCTGGGGTTCCAGGAGGCCCTGGAGGAACTCGGACCGAAGCACCCCTTCGTCGAAGCGGTCCTGGCCGGCCAGCCCGCGGAGAAGGCGGCCCTGGCCCTGGTCGAAGGGACCCGGATCGGCGACGCGGAAACCCGCAAGGCGCTGCTCGCCGGCGGCCCGAAGGCGGTCGCGGCCAGCGCCGATCCGATGCTGGTCCTGGCGCGCAGGATCGAGCCGGTCCTGCGCGACCTGCGCGCCCAGCAGGAGGAGATCCAGGCGCTGATCACCGAGCACAATGCCCGCATCGCCAAGGCCCGTTTCGCCGTCTACGGCAAGGAAACCTACCCGGACGCCACCTTCACCCTGCGGCTGTCCTACGGCAAGGTCGAAACCTACCCGCTTTCGGGCACCCTGGCCCAGCCCTTCACCACTTTCGGCGGCCTCTACGACCGCGCCGACGCCTGGGGGCCCAAGGCCGAGGATGGCTCCTGGGCCCTGCCGAAGCGCTGGCAGGAGCGGCGCGCCGCGCTGAACCCGAGCACGCCGTACAACTTCATCAGCAGCAACGACATCATCGGCGGCAACTCGGGCAGCCCGGTGGTTGACCGCAAGGGCGAGCTGATCGGCCTGGCCTTCGACGGCAACATCGAGAGCAACGCCGGGCGTTTCTACTACGACCCCCGGCTCAACCGCATGCTGGCGGTGGACGCCCGCGGCATCGTCGAAGCGCTGTCCAAGGTGTTCAATGCCCCGCACCTGGTGAAGGAACTGACCGGCCGCTGAGGCTGCCCCGGGGGACCCCATGACCTTCCGAGCCGCTGCGCTCTCCGTCCTGACCCTGGCCCTGGCGGCCGACGAAGGCATGTGGACCTTCGACAACGTGCCGGTGAAGGCCATCCAGGCCCGCTACGGCTTCGCTCCGGACGCCGCCTGGCTGAAGCGCCTGCAGCTGGCGACGGTGCGCTTCCCGGGCGGCACCGGCGCCTTCGTCAGCGGCGACGGCCTGGTGGTCACCAACCACCACGTTGGCCGCGGCTACATCTCGCAGGTGTCGACCGCCCAGGCAGACTTCGCCCGCGACGGTTTCGCCGCCGCCGACCGGGCCGGAGAGAAAGCCATCCCCGGGCTGGAGATCAGCATCCTCGTGTCGCTGGAGGACGTGACCGCCAAGGTCAACGCCGCCGTTCCGGCCGGCGCCAGCGCCCCCCAGGCGCTGAAGGCGCGGCGCAATGCCCACGCGTCCCTGCGGGCGGCGCAGGAGGCGGCCTCGGGCCTCAGCTGCGAGACCGTCACCCTCTACCAGGGCGGCGAGTACTGGATCTACGGCTACCGGAAATTCAAGGATGTGCGGCTGGTGGCGGCCCCCGAGGACCAGGTCGCCAACTTCGGCGGCGACCCGGACAACTACACCTACCCGCGCTGGAACCTGGACTACACCCTGTTCCGGGTCTACGAGAACGGCCAGCCGTTCCGGCCGGAGGCGTTCCTGCCCTTCGCCTCGACGCCACTGAAAGCCGGCGACCTCACCTTCATCGCCGGCAACCCCGGCAACACCTTCCGCCAGCAGACCCACGCGCAGATGCTGTACGCCCGCGACACCGGCCTGCCTTTCCAGCTGGCCTGGCTGGGCCGGCAGCGGCAGGCGCTGGAGGCCTATGCAAAGACCTCCCCCGAGGCCGCACGCCTGGCCGCCGACGCGCTCTACAGCAACGGCAACTACGTCAAGCGCTCCACCGGCCAGCTGCTGGGCCTGTCGAAGCCGGAGAACCTCGCCAAGGTGGCCACGGCGGAGGCGGCCCTGCGGGCCCAGGTGGCGGCCGACCCCGGTCTGCAGGCCCAGGCCGGCGCCAGCTGGGAACGGGTCGCCCGGGCGGTCGAGCGCCAGCGCAGCCTGCTCAAGGAATACACCTGCCTGGACCTGCGCGGCTGCGCCCTGCTGGGCCATGCGCTGAACCTGCTGCGCGCGCCGCTGGAAGCGGCGAAACCGTCCGACCAGCGGCTGGCGGAATTTGCCGACGGTTCCCTGAAGGCCACCCGCGAGCGCCTGCTCAATGCCCGCCCGGTGGTGGTCCCGGTGGACGAGGTCCGGCTCGCCTGGAACCTGCGCGAAGCCCTGCGGGAGCTGGGGCCGGACCACCCCTACGTGAAGGCGGTGCTGGGCGGGGAGTCTCCGGAGCAGGTCGCCCACGCCGCCGTGGCCGGGACCAGGCTGCACGACCCGGCTGAACGGAAGCGCCTGCTGGAGGGCGGCAGCGTCGCCCTGACGGCGAGCGGCGACTCCATGCTGGCCCTGGCCCGGGTTCTCGAGCCGTTCCAGCGCGCCCTGCGCAGGCAGTGGGAGGACGAGGTCCAGAGCGTCACCGCCGAACAGGGCGGGCGGATCGCCCAGGCGCGCTTCAAGCTGCTCGGCCGCAGCCAGTACCCGGACGGCACCGGCACCCTGCGCCTCGGCTGGGGGCCGGTGGCCACCTACGCCACCGGCAGCGGCACCCTGGCCCAGCCCTTCACCACCTTCCTCGGGCTGTACGACCGCCACAGCGGCTGGGGCGGCAATGCCGCCGCCGCCGAGAACGGCGTGTGGACCCTGCCGCAGCGCTGGCTCGACCGGATGCCGCAGCTGGATCTGCAGGTGCCCTACAACTTCATCTACGCCTGCGACACCGTCGGCGGCAGTTCCGGCAGCCCGGTGGTCAACCGCGCCGGCGAGTTCGTCGGCATCAACTTCGACAGCGTGTTCGAGGGGCAGGGCGGGTACTACGTCTACGACGCCGACACCAAGCGCGCCGTGGCGGTGGACGCCCGCGCCATCCTGCAGACCCTGGACAAGGTCATGGGCGCGCCGCACCTGGCGCGGGAACTGCGGGGACCGGCGAAGCGCTGAAGCGGGCGGGGGACAGTTCGTCCCCACCCCCCTCCAGGAACAGCCGGGCCGCCCGCTCGGCCACCGCCAGGCCGCTGGTCATGCCATGGCCGCCCAGGCCCGCCACCCAGAACAGGCGCGGGTTCAGCGGGTCCCAGCCGAGCACGAAGCGGCGGTCGGCGGCGAAGCTGCGCAGCCCGCACCAGGTCCGGGCGATCGGCCGCTCCGCCAGGTCCGGCGCCAGTTCGCGCAGGGACCCGAAGAGCTGGGCCAGCACCTCCCCGTCGGTGTCGGGCTGGCGGTGCGGGGCGGGGGGCTCCACCGCGGACTCGTCGCAGGGGCAGAGCAGCAGGCCGCCGCTTTCCGGGCGGACGTAGAGGGGCCGGTCCGCCCACCAGGCCCAGGGCTGGTCCGCGGGGTAGGGCGCGTTGCTCCACAGCAGGTGCCGGCGCAGGGGCTGGATGCCGGTGGGGACGCCCCCGGCCATCCGGCCGAGCGGCCCCGCCCAGGCGCCGGCGGCGTTGACCAGATAGCGGGCGCGGATCGCCCCGGCGCCGGTTTCCACCTCGAAGCCGCCGCTCCCCGGATGCACCGCCAGCACCTCGACGCCGTAGGCCAGTTCCGCCCCCGCCGCGCGGGCGCGGTCGGCGCAGGCGCCGAGCAGGCGGTCGGCGTCCATCACCCCGTCCGCGGGCAGGTGCAGGTGCCCGGCCGCGCGCAGGTCCGGCAGCGGACAGCCGGCGCCGCGCCCGGCCGGCACACCGAAGGTCCGGGCCTCGGCCGCCAGGGCGTCCAGGCCGCCCGCCTCCGCCTCCAGCAGCAGGCCGCCCGGATGCAGCAGCAGTCCCGCTTCCCGCAGCCGGGCGGTGCCTTCCACGGTCAGCCGGGTGTGTTCGGGACGGCCGGTCAGCTGGCGGGC
>WBZP01006530.1_pt1 | contig 11523 bp, 9 predicted proteins | sample 5204301 | NCBI WGS metagenome assembly WBZP01 (sample SAMN12412401, study PRJNA552823) | activated sludge metagenome | isolation source: activated sludge from nitrification reactor of wastewater treatment plant... | place: USA: Pennsylvania | collected 2017
CAGCCCCCATACGCCAGCCGGGCAGACAGGCTCCTTTTCAGGGAGACGGATAATCGCATGCTGGCAATCTTTCGGATGCTGTTCGGTTTACTGATGGCCATGCATTGCATTCTTGCTATTTTGAAAGGACAGGTTTACCGAAATTTCATTTCACCCCCCTTTACTTTTAATTATATAGGATTCGACTTCCTGCAACCGCTACCCGGACAAGGCATGTACATCTTTTTCAGCCTGATGGCGCTGGCCGCCCTGATGGTAATGATCGGTTACAGGTACAGGTTCTGCAGCCTGGTAATGGCATGTATGTGGACCATCATATACCTGATGCAGAAAATGGATTATAACAATCACTATTACCTGATGGTCTTGCTATGCTGGATGATGGCCTTTGTTCCCGCACACCATCGATTTTCGGTGGATGCACATTCCGGGTTTGCAGAACAAAAGAACGTATGCCGGCAATGGGTACCGATACTCTTTATCGGCTTATTGGCGATCATGTACGTATTTGCGGGGATCAGTAAGTTTGATCCAGACTGGCTGTCTGGCAGGTTCCTCGAAATCATGTTCTCCCGTTACCGGAATCATACCTTCTTAAGCGGCATATACAGTAATAGCGGATTTGCGCTGTTGATCAGTTATGCAGGACTCCTGTTCGACCTGCTGATTGTTCCGGCATTACTCTGGAAGAAAACAAGAAATGCAGCCTTCCTTCTCTCCTGTTGCTTTCACCTGTTTAATTCTTACACATTTCATGTGGGCATCTTTCCCTACCTGGGGATCGCACTGAACCTTTTCTTCTATATGCCCATTCAAACATCATTGAAGGAACCGCAATCCATTACAACCGGCCACACACCCTATCAAAGGTTGATACGAATAGCACTTCCGCTATTCCTGACCATTCAACTCTTATTACCGCTCCGGCATTTTCTATTTCCAGGAAATGTATTTTGGACCGATGAGGGATACCGTATGAGTTGGAAAATGATGGGCAGGACAAAAAGCGGATGGGTCAAATTCAAAGTAACCGATGCAGAAGGGCGTTTGAAAGAATATATCGATCCGGCTAAGGAATTATCCACCACACATTGCATGTGGCTGGCTGGAAGTCCGGATATGATCTGGCAATATGCCCAAAGGACCAAGAAGAAGTACCAGGATACAAATAATATGCGGGTTAAGGTTTTTGCCGTTGGTGAAGTAAGCCTAAACAGGAGGAAGCCGCAACCGTTGATTGATTCAACGATAAACCTGGCAGAACAAACTTGGCAGCCTTTCAGGCATTCAGCGTGGATCTTACCCTTTCATCGGTAATGCATGCGCCCAAATAAAAAGCCGGCTGCTGCAAACAGAGGTCGCACCTCGATCCCCCTGTCCTGGATAGGACGATTACAGCAGCCAGCCTGGCTTGTTTCATAGAATTGGATACATTATTTTTTCAGGCGTCCCATGGCGATGATCGCAGCGGGTAACCATTTAATATCCTTGTTGACAGCACCCGAAACATGATCGTTTGTTTCAAATTCCAGGGCGGCAATAACCAACACGATATCTTTTGCCGAAGAACCTGTTTCCAACAGAATTTCCGTGGACGGTATCGACTTCTTGTTAAAAGTAAAGCTGCATTGCTTTATACAAAGACTGTACCTCGGTCCCGTCTCCTTAAATGGAGAAGTTACAGCAATCAGCTTTAGGTTAGCTTTCACAGAACGGATTGGTGACTTAAGGGTTAGTTTCGGATTGAACGACGGTATTAAAATATGTATGTTCCCTTTTCCTCTATCGCTCACCTGTATCTCTTCCCGGAAAATATCCCGGATATCGGCAAGCGCATTCAACTGGCACATCCCACTGTTTTTCGCCGACAAGTCCCAGGACATATCCTGGTAACGTTCTGCATATAAGTTCCGCATATATCCGCGGGCCTTATTGTAAGCATCCCTGGTAAGTGGAAAACCAAGATGCTCTTTTGCGGCATTCAACATCGCCGTTCCATAACGCGACACATTTCCAAATACACTGTTTAACGGCTTCACTTTTTGCCCCCTCGCCTTCTTTCTTTTTCCCGGCTTCGTCCGCACATAAGTCTTCCCATTGACGGTGTAGAAGACAAGATTCCCCACCAGACCTACTATGCCTTTTTCAGTGACCCGGGCCATGGCAATCAGTTCAATAAAAATGTGGTTTCAGAGGTAACCAGGCATTTTGACTGAACCTGAAAAGCAAAAGTCGAATACCTGATTATTACACACCAAATATATAACAAATACAATACAAAACACATTTTTTGTGAAATTTTGTATAAAAATGTGGTTTTGATCTGGTATAACTATATTTCATTAATACACTACCCCCCACCAAACTCAATGCCTGCCTGTGTTATAGCTGAATTTACCAATCGACATTAAATGGAATATATTGGCGTTTAAAGGTCTTTTTGAGGAAAATCAACATGCAGAATCCTGGCAGATGAATGTTTACCAAGCATACAAATCGAAGGTTTGCATGCAATGACCAGGTTTTGTTACTATCTGTTTGCCGCTACATTCGCATGAATAAAACCAAACTGTTAAAATTGATTACATTCGTATCAACTGTAAGAATGCATGCACGATGGAAAAAATGAATAAAAGACAGGATTATATTTCCTGGGACGAATATTTTATGGGAGTGGCCTTACTCTCGGCCAGGCGCAGCAAAGACCCAAATACGCAGGTGGGCGCCTGCATCGTCAATGAAAAAAACAAGATCGTCGGTGCCGGTTATAACGGGCTTCCGACAGGTTGCAGTGACGACGATTTTCCCTGGGAAAAGCAAGGTGATTTTCTGCAAACAAAATATCCATACATCTGCCATGCGGAGCTCAATGCCATATTGAATAATATCGGCATGGACCTTACCGGCTGCAAAATCTACACCGCCCTGTTCCCCTGCAATGAATGCGCGAAAGCCATCATACAATCAGGTATCAGGGAAGTCATTTATTTATCTGATAAATATGAAGCCACCGATATTTTCCAGGCTTCAAGATTGATGTTCAAGAAAGCAGGTATTACTATCCGAAAGGTGCATACCAACAGAAACAACATAGTATTGAGCTTTGAGGAAAATGCCGTATAAGTTTGACGGAAATAAAAAGCCCCGAATAAATTCGGGGCTTTGTGCCCAGGACTGGAATCGAACCAGCACATCCTTGCGAATGGCAGATTTTGAGTCTGCTGCGTCTACCAATTCCGCCACCTGGGCTTGCGGGTGGCAATATTACATTAATCATCAAACCTGTCCAAAATCCGGTGCAGGTATTTTTTTTTGTAATAATATGATTTCAGTGAAGCCAAAACCTCCGGGCCAGGATCTGTCAATCCGGAATGCAAATATGCACCAGCCTCTTCTGCCAATGATTCCTCAAAACCGGCAATCGTTTTCCTGATATCCGCTTCTTTGCCGGATGCGATCGTTTCATTAATCTCCATAACCTCCATTAAAAAATCTGGCGGCAGTGTGAATTTTTCATCCGGACCGATGGCCCCTTGTATTGTCAAATAATATTCCAGCGTTTTATCCTTATCTGAAAAAACCTGGAATGCCTTATTAATGGTTGCAGACCTTTCCAACATATTGTTCTTCTCCATGTCTGAAGACTGTGTATAAAAATCAGGATGGCTCTGCTTTTGCAATTCAAAATACTTCCTCGCCAGTTCAGTACGATCAACAACCGGAGCCTTAGGCAACCCGAATAACTCAAAATAATTCATACCACAAATGTAACCATGGCCAGGAAATAATTACTATGGAAACTGTAACTTGCCGCCAAAATTAAAGTAGCATGCTGACCATAGGACTGATCAGGGAAGGTAAGTCGCCCGCAGATAACCGAGTAGCCTTGACACCGGCGCAATGTAAATGGATCCTGAAAAACCAGCCTGATATCAAGGTCATTGTTCAGCACAGCAGTGGCCGCTGTTTCAGCGATGCCGAATATGCTATGGCCGGAGCCGAACTAAAAGAAGATATGAGCGAATGCGATATCCTGCTGGGAATAAAAGAAGTGCCGGTCGACATGCTCATCCCCCATAAAACTTACCTGTTTTTTTCACATACCAAAAAATTACAACCTTATAACAGGAAACTGCTGAAAGCCGTCATTGAAAAAAACATCACCCTGATCGATTATGAATGCCTCGAACATGAAGACGGAAAAAGGATCATCGGCTTTGGCTTTTTTGCAGGAATAGTGGGAGCGCATAACGGCATGATGGCTTATGGAAAAAGAACTGGCGCTTACCAATTAGACCGTGTCAATTCCAGCAAGAACTTTCAGCACCTGGTACATACCTATTTCGGGTTGAAACTACCGCCAATCAGGATAGCCGTAACCGGTAGCGGGCGTGTGGCACATGGCGTTTTGGAAATCATGAACCTGCTGGGCATTCATGAAGTGGAAGCAGATGAATACCTGGAAAAAAGGTTCTCCTACCCCGTCTACATCAATTTAAAAGGATCAGACCTGTACGAAAACAAAGAAACCGGAAAATATAACAGGGAAGATTTTCACAAGCATCCTGAAAAATACAATTGCAATTTCTCCAGGTACCTTTCCTGCACAGACATCCTGATGAATGGGATCTACTGGGATAAGGATGTCCCGCGTCTGTTCGAGATGAAAGACATCAGTGCGCCTGATTTCAGCATAGATACCATTGCCGACATCACAGACGATGCCAATGGCTCAGTACCCTGCAACCTGGGCGACTCCACCATTGAGGACCCTGTTTATGGAGTGGATAAACGAAGTTTTGAGAAAACGGCACCTTACCTGCCAGGATCAGTTGATGTGATGGCAGTTGGCAATTTGCCCAATGAACTGCCCAGGGACGCCAGCCGTTACTTTGGTGAACAGCTTATCAAATTCGTCTTGAAAGACCTGATCGAAGGGAATAGCCGTATCATTGATAAAGCCACGATCGTTAAAGCCGGAAAACTAACCGATGAGTATCATTACATGCATGAGTATGCTTATGGAAGTTAACAGTACCTGGACACATGGACCAAGTTGTCGGTTTGCAAAACCAGACAGGAATCAAGAAATTTGCAATGACATAAGTTATAGACAGATCCCCACATCACGTTCTCCCGTCAATATTCATTGTTACAGATACAAATAGTAATCTGCCAGTAAAGACTTGAACGTCATGGTATAGACCCCATCTTCGTCCTTTATCGACATTTCCCGAACCTTTAGTTCCTGTGTTTTCATTCCAGTGAAACAGATCATTGTTCGAAAATAGCCATGCACGGGCGTTTGCCTGACATGAAGCAATTGCTCCGGATATAGCCCGCAACGCTTAAGTTCGGTCAAAAGCTCATCCAGCCGGAGATGAGGAATCAGCAGATATGCCTTACCGGTATCCGACAGCCAGTCAGCTATTGACTCTATCAGGGTGTTCAACGACAAATAACTGCTGTGTTTGGCAGCATTTTTTCGCTTATCGGAGGATAAAAGGTTCTGTTTAAAAAAAGGCGGGTTACTTATGATCAGATCAAAAACTTTTTCCGGCTTAAACGCCTGGACCGATACCTGCTGAACATCAATCCTGCCCGCCCAGGGCGATAATGCCACATTTTCCCTGGCCTGTTGTGCAGCACCCGGATCGATCTCAATGGCCTGGATCAGGCCTGGCGCTTTCTGGGCTACCATAAGTGACAGTAATCCGGTTCCGGTTCCGATATCGAGGATCGCTGCATCCTGCTTCAACCCGGCTGCTTCCCGGGCAACCCATGCTCCAAACAGGCAGGCATCCGTGCAAACTTTCATGGCGGCACCGTTCTGGTGAACCGTAAATTGTTTGAATTGAAAAAAAGTATTAGACAAAGATTGGCTGGATTTAATTACATGATTAGGGCTCTTACCATGACATCCGGAAATTACCATGCCGCCCTGGCAGAAGGCCCTACTGACAAATCATCGAACTCGTTTGCCAGGTACTTGTGGTATCCGGTAATCGCGATCATCGCGGCATTATCCGTGCAATACTCAAATGAAGGGATAAATGTTTCCCAACCGGATGCGCTGCCCATTTCAAGGAAACTCTCACGCAGACCACTATTCGCACTTACTCCGCCAGCGAGGCAAATCCGGGTGATCCCGGTTTGTTGAGAAGCCATCTTTAGTTTATGCAGGAGAATGCTAACGATACGGTACTGAACAGACGCACAAATATCAGCCAGCCTGTTTTTAATAAAGGCCAGCCGTTCGTCTTCCGTGGCCAGCATTTTTTCGCGATACAGCATGCTGCGGCCTGCATTCTGGAGAAAATACAGGATCGAAGTTTTTAGACCAGAGAAGCTGAAATCCAATCCGGCTACCTGGGGTTCTGGAAAATGATATGCCTGGGGGTTCCCGGATTTTGCGTATTTGTCGATCAATGGGCCACCGGGATATGGCAGTCCCAGCATTTTGGCCGTTTTATCAAATGCTTCGCCGGCAGCATCATCCTGCGTCTGGCCCAGTATGTGCAGATCTGTCGGACTCCTGCACTCCACGATCTGCGTATGTCCGCCACTGACAGTCAGGCATAAAAACGGAAATGCCGGGGTCTGATCACCGATCAGGTTGGCAAGCACATGAGCCTGCATGTGATGCACCCCAATAACGGGAATACCCAATGACAGGGCCATTGATTTGGCAAATTGTGCTCCTACGAGCAAGGAACCGATCAAACCAGGCGCTTTCGTAAAAGCAACCGCATCAATGTCTGCCAGCTTTTTACCTGACTGCTGCATGGCCTGGTCTACCACGGGCACGATGTACTGCATATGGGCGCGGCTGGCCAGTTCAGGCACAACGCCCCCGTATTGTTCATGGATCTTCTGGGATGCAATGATATTCGACAATATCTTACCATCCTCACAAACGGAAGCGGCCGTTTCATCACAAGAAGATTCTATGGCAAGTATGGTTGGCATGAGAGGGGCAAAATTAGAAATAAGAATCAGAAATCAGAAAAATGCTTGTGCGTCAAACAGAGGATAAAGCAGCATCGATCTGCCGGAAGCAATCAATCGTTACAAGATGATTTATCAGTTTTCCATTCAAAATCCTCCTGTCAAAATTTGCGGAATACTGCTAGATCTATGATTGCATGATCAGCTCCTTATAGCCACGACAGGGTCCATTTTAGCTGCCTGTGACGCAGGAATGATTCCGGCCAGGATGCCCACTACCAGGCAAATGACGACCGTAATCATCAGCATAGGCATAGAAATATATACCGGGAAGTGTAAAGGCCCCGATAAAATCAACGTCAGGATATACACGAAGATCAACCCGAAGAAACCGCCCATCAGGCAAAGCAAAGCCGCTTCAGTGAGGAATTCAAACAGGATGGTACCTTTCTTTGCGCCAATGGCTTTCTTTAGTCCAATGACCGGTGTCCTTTCCTTCACGGTCACAAACATGATATTGGCTATACCGAACATTCCCACTATCAGGCTGATTCCACCAATGATGGAACCAACGATATTAATGGTAACGAATGACTGTGAAATGGCTTTACTAAATGCCTCCACACTGTTCAGTGAAAAATTATCTTCCTGTGTTGGGCTTAACCGCCTGACCTGCCTCATGATCCCTTTGAGTTCATCAATGAGTGCGCTTGGAGAAACATCCTTTTTCCCTTTTACGATGATGATCGGGTTGGAAAATTTGACCTCATACAATTGCCTTGCCAGTTGGTAAGGTAACATGATACAATTGTCGTAGTCCCAACCAATGAAATTCTTACCCTCCTTTTTGATGATACCCACCACGGTTACCCGCTTCCCTTTTACTTCGATCTGCCTCCCCAAAGCGCGTTCAGCCGCGCCAAACAAGTTCTCCGCATTCACATACCCTATGATACAAACCGGCGAGCCATTACTGAATTCCCCGGGTGAAAAATACCTTCCAGCTTCAAACTGGATCGGCTGTATATTGATCTGTGATTCATTGATCCCGTAAACCACCACATTGGTGATCAAATCGTTACCATGGGAAATATTACCCATCGTCTGCATCAGGTAGGCCAGTTCATCCGTCAGGCTTGACCTTTCCCTGATCAGCCCGGCCTCTTTATATTCCATAACGGGCCTGGCCCTGTACTTCCACATAGGTTTATCGGGGCCTCCGCTGTAATCCCATTTGTCGATATAGATGGTATTACTGCCCAGGCTTTTTACTTCACGCTGGATATTTTGTTCAAGACTGTTAACCGTTGCCAGCACGCCAATGATGCAAAAGATACCGAATGCAACGCCTGTCAGGCTGAGTGCCGTACGGAGCTTATTAACCCGCAGTTCCTGGAAGGTCAGACGGAGCGAATTGCGAAGGATATTCAGGGTCTTGCGCATACTCAAAAGTACTGAATACGACAGCATGAAGGGGAAAAAAATGCCTAACGGCGTATCTGGGTGTTAAATGCAGGATTTGGATTACCTGCAAGCAGATCAACGGGGCACATTATGCCGGTGAAGGAGAGCAAGGTTCTTTCATCCGGGTTGCAAACTGAATATTAACCTGCTGTAGAAGCACGTCATCTACCCCAGCCGAACCAGTCGTTTCCATTGGCGTAAACCATGAGAGAAAGCAGGATGACCATGCCAACGATCTGGGCGTATTCCAGGAATTTATCGCTTGGTTTACGACCGGTGATCATTTCCACCAGGGTAAAAAGCACATGTCCCCCGTCGAGTGCGGGTATGGGGAGCAGGTTCATGAAAGCCAGTACGATGGAGAAGAATGCGGTGATCGTCCAGAAATGCTCCCAATCCCAGCCGTGGCCGGAGAATACGGAGCCCATTGCTTTAAATCCACCTACGCCTTTGTAAGCACCTGTTGAAGGCGACAGTATTTTTTTGAATTGCTCGATGTAGAACTGAAGCTCGGCGCCGGCCCTTTTGACACCCGCGGGTATGGCGGCAAAGAACCCATACTTCTTAACGGTATAAGAATAAATACCCAGGCTGTCGAGTTCTTCAGGTGAACGCGGCGGAAAGAATCCGATCTTACCTTCTTCGATGAGCCGGGTTTGAATCGTCATCAGGCTGTCGTTTCGTTTAACCGTAAGAGTTACCTGGTCGCCTTCTTTATGTTTACCGATCACCCGTTCGAAATCATCATAAAAACGGGTATCGATGCTATCGAATTTAAGGATGGCATCACCGGGACGAAGACCGGCTTTATATGCGGCCCCTGTATCCGGGACCTTCGATACCAGTACGGGTATCCTCGGGCTGATGAGTGGTCCTTCTGATTTGCGCCTTTTTTCAACCAGTGTGCCGATCAGGTCCTGTGGCATCACCAGTCGCATGTTGGATCCGTTTCTTTCAATGGTGACGTCTTTGTCGACCACGATCAGTTTGCGCACGGCATCGGTGAAATCTTCCACGGGTTTATCGTCTACCGCCAGTATCTTATCGCCGTTCCTGAAGCCCAGGTCGGTAAAAATGGGATCATTAAATGACAGGCCATATTTCAAGGAGGAAGCAGGCACTTTTTTCTCGCCCCAAACAAAGAGGATCATGGCATAAATGGCAAATGCCAGTAAAATATTCACGGTAACGCCTCCGATCATGATGATCAGCCGTTGCCAGGCCGGTTTACTGCGAAATTCCCAGGGTTGCGGCGGCATTTTCAACTGGTCTTTATCCATGCTTTCATCGATCATACCCGATATTTTGACATAACCTCCTAAGGGCAGCCAGCCAATGCCGTAGGTGGTTTCACCGATCTTCTTTTTAAAGATGGAAAACCAGGGGTCGAAGAAAAGGTAAAATTTTTCCACCCGGCATTTAAACCATTTGGCCGTGATGTAATGGCCAAATTCGTGCAGAACGACCAGGATGGAAAGGGACAGGATAAGCTGGGCTACTTTGAGCCCAACGCTTGACCAGTCGATAGCGGACAATATCATCATGAGGGTGGATGCTTTATGTTATATTTTCATCATTGAGGCTGCAAAGTTACGCGCCTCCCCATCGCTGTCAAAATATTCCTGCAGAGTGGGTTGCTTGATAAATGGAATACGTTCGATGGTTTTTTCCACTACAGCGGTAATATCGAGGAAACCGATCCTGTTTTTCAGGAAGGCCCATACGGCAATTTCATTGGCCGCATTCAGCACGCAGGCCGTATTGCCGCCTTTTTGCAGGGCTTCTATGGCCAGCACCAGGTTCCGGAAGGTTTTAAAATCGGGTTCCTCAAAAGTCAGGTTGGGGTATTTCTTAAAACTGAAGCGGGGAAATTCATTTTTAATGCGGCCCGGAAATCCGAGGGCGTATTGGATGGGCAGTTTCATGTCGGGCAGTCCCATCTGGGCTTTGATACTGCCATCTTCAAACTGTACCATACTGTGTATCACACTCTGGGGATGGATGACCACCTCAATTTGATCCGGGTTGAGGTTGAAAAGCCATTTAGCCTCGATCATCTCAAGTCCTTTATTCATGAGTGTGGCTGAATCGATCGTGATCTTGGCCCCCATGTTCCAGTTGGGGTGTTGCAGGGCATGGTCGCGTTTGACATTCACCAGGAAGTTCGGTTTTTTACCGAGGAAGGGGCCGCCACTGGCTGTCAGGATCACTTTTTCGATAGGGTTCCTGGCTTCTCCGACCAGGCACTGAAAAATGGCGGAATGCTCGCTGTCTACCGGAATGATCGGGGCCCTGTTCTCAAGGGCCATTTTCATGACAATATCACCCGCCACCACCAGGGTTTCCTTATTGGCCAGGGCTATCACTTTACCTTTGGCCACAGCTTTAAGCGTGGGCTTCAGACCGGCAAACCCGACGATAGCCGCGATCATCAGATCGTAGGTGTCAAAATCGGCCACTTCTTCCAGTGCTTCCTCTCCACAAAAAACTTTGATATCCTTGCCGGACAACGCATCCTTTACTTTGGCATATTTTTTCTCATCGCCAATAACAACCGCATTGGGATTGAATTCCATGGCTTGAGTCACCAGCAGTTCATCATTGGTTTGGGCCGTAAGTATCTCTACTTCAAACATATCCTGGTGCGACCTCACCACATCCAATGCCTGGGTGCCGATAGACCCAGTGGATCCGAAAATGGCTAACCTTTTCTTGGGCTGAACATCTCCCATATGGGTTGATTGGTTATTTTGTTGAAACGTTGGTTCAAAATCATGACCAAGCCCTCTGCCACCGGGGCCCGGTTACATGGTCAGTCTTCCGGCGCCATGCCGGAAACGGCAAGATAATGCATAATTCCCTTCGCGCACAAGAATCACCTGAGCGTAAATGACTGGAGCCCTTCGGCAATTTTCCGGTCGTTTGATAAACGGGGCACTTTATTCTGCCCACCCAGTTTTCCTATGCTTTTCATGTATGACACGAAGCCATTACGCTGTACGGGGGTTATTTTCAGCGGGGCAAGGATATGTCCGGTGATCAGGTCGTCGTAATACACGTTCTTTTTACGCAGGTTTTCTTCTATGGCATTCGCGAAAGACGTCATATCCT
>WBZP01003044.1_pt1 | contig 11520 bp, 17 predicted proteins | sample 5204301 | NCBI WGS metagenome assembly WBZP01 (sample SAMN12412401, study PRJNA552823) | activated sludge metagenome | isolation source: activated sludge from nitrification reactor of wastewater treatment plant... | place: USA: Pennsylvania | collected 2017
GTCGATCTGGGTGTCGGTCCAGGACTGGATGTAGCTCGAAGAGTTGGTGAGATACCCGCCGAGGTCGAGATAGTCCTTACTACTCCCAAAGCCTGAACCATAGAGACTCATTGCCTGTCCGGAAGCAAAGCTCGGCGTCGAGGCTGCGGTCAGCATCGGTTGAGGACCCAGGGTGAGATTCCGGGTCGTCCCCGTCGCGGTCACCGCAATCTCGCTCGCCCCCTGGAAGGGTTTCCCGGGAGAATAGATCGTGGCATTGGCACGCAGGAAGTAACGCCCGGGGGCGAGTTCAACCCAATAGCTACCGGCACTGTCGGTCAGGGTGGTATCGACGAAGGCCCCATCCGGGGTATAGATCGCTACCACCGCCCCAGGGATCGGAACACCAGCCGGATCGGAGATCACGCCTTGGATGTTTCCCCGCTCCATCACCTCGGCCAGGTTCAGACTATAGGCCGAAGGCTCGCAGCCCACCGAGCTGATCTTCAGGCTCAGGGTCCCCGCCGGCAATTCGATCAGGTTGTCGATATGGGGATGACGGGACCTGAACACCGGCACCATTTCGGTCAGGGTTCTCGGCTTGCGGTTGGGACCGATCACTGTCCGCGTCGTCTTGGCGCTGATCTCCAGATACTCGGCCGCCGTGGTCTGGTCGTAGGTCGTCCCCCGCCAAGACTTGGTCTCGCCAAAGCGCCCGTCGGTATCGAAGCGGACCCGGGCGGAAATCGGTTCGGCCAGCGTCAAGGCCAGGGTCTCGCTGGTTTTGGCATAGGCGCAATTTGTTGGGTTGGGCCGCAGCACCCCGCTGTGGGTGTCGCCCATCGAGATCGGGATAGTATCAGCCGCTTGGGCGGTCGCGGCCAGAATACCCAAGATCAATATACTGAGTCGTTTCATCGTCATCGCTCCTTTCATTTCATCATTGCTCTCAATGTCATCCCCCCATCACAACCCAAGCCGAGTCGTCTCAGCTCCTTCGAGATTCCCATGGCCGCTGCTGTAATCCCGGTTGCGCCCAGATCCCCAGCTTGCCCTTCCTCGCCTGGGTCTCGGCCTGATCGAACCTTCGGTCATTGCAATAGGCTCGGTACACCGCGGCTTGGCCATCGCGCACCATCGCCAGGTTGATATCTCGCTTACCGGCCAAAACTTCAGCGACACTTCGACCATAGCGGTCTTTGTCCTGCACCCGAAGTTCGATACTGGTCCCGCTCGGAATCAGAGATCGCAGGTGATCCTGGGAGGCCTGGCCCCAGGGTCGTTGTTCCAGTTCCGGCGCATCGAGGCAGTGCAGTCGCACTTGAAGCTGTTCGCCTCCGCACTCGGCCCGCAGGGTGTCGCCATCGTGGATCGAGGCTACCCGGCAGTCCTTCGGCAACATCGAGGTCTGGCGTTTGAGGCCTTCACAGCTCCAAGGCCCTACCGTCCCAATCAAGGCCAGTACCCAGAACAGGCTCAGTCGTCGATGCCGGGTAACGCGACTCAGGATTCGATCGATCATGGCCACATCCCCGAGAACATTCGCATCGGGCTCGCCATCGCCCCCACGTCATGCCCCAATCGCCCCATGCTCTGGGTCATGGCCGCCGTGGTCTGGACCAGATGGGGGAGCTGATGGGCCATCTGCTGGGTGGAGGCGGTCATGGCTTCGGTGTGCGTGGCGATCCCGTTCACCGCCTCACTCATCGACCCCACCTGGTTCGCCATGCGAATCGTCGCCACCCCAATCCCGCTCATGTCATCGGCCATACGGCGCACATCGGTGCCCATGCTCAGGATGGTCTGCTGCATGGCGGCGACGTGTTGATCCAAAGCGGCGACACTGTGGTTCATGCTCCAGATCAGATAGAAGGCCACCGCCCCGGCAATGCCTACCGAGCACAGAAAGGGCACCATAAAACGTTCCAGCTTGGCCGCGTGCTGCTCAGCCACATCCGCCAAGCGTCCCGCGGCGGACTCGAAACAGAAGTCTTGGCAGGCATGCCGGCAATCCCCCAAAGGGCAGTCGAGCTGAGAAGGTGAAGAAGAAGCCGGTTCAGTGCTCATGATGATTTCCTGGGAAATTCGACACTCACAAACGCACGTACGAGAAACCTTGCCAATCGGGCCTTCAGGGAGATGCAAATCTTGCCAAGAGCCCCTCCACCCAGCGGCTCAGCTCATCGGTTTGTGCCACCTGGGGTACGCCAATGACGAGGGGAGGAGGATTTACGCCTGGGCTATGGCGCACTTGGAGACTGAGCGCTAAGTCGTGAATAACACCATCGAGCCCTTCGAGGTCTTGAAGGCGGGCGTGATCGAAGCGCACCCGCTCACCCTGGGTGGTGATCAACGGCGGGCGATCGATGGGTTTTCCGCTCCGCGCCTCGCCGAGCAGGTAGGTCTCCCAACCGGCATAGGGCGACAGGGCGACACGCAGTTGTTCCCAACTCAATGTCTTCGCTTGGAAGGAAAACGAGGTGCTCTGCTGGGGTTGCCCACTGATCAGCACCGTATGCTCCGCATGCCAGTCACACCCCGAGGTCCGGCAGAGGGTCTTGACCCCTTCAGGGGTATCGAGCAGAAAACCGCTCTCCTGGAACCCAGCCATCACTGAGTATTCCCCAGCGATCACCGCCAGGGTGGTGTTGTCCCGACCTTTGACGTCCAGCCTGAAGGCGAAGCTTCCCTTCTCCTGGTCATAGTACTTACGAGCGGCGGCCAGATCCCCGATCGCCGAGCGGATCAAGCCGCTGAGATCCTGACCGGCTTGAGCCAAGCGCTGCAACGGGAAGGCCAGCAGTACCAGTACACAGAGCACCCCCAACTCGCCTTTCCCCATATTCTCCGCCCGATAGCGGGGATTCCCCGGCATCACGCAGCGCACCGGGCTCGGCCACAACCAGGCCACGCCAGCGGGTGTCAGCAGGTCGAGAAAGGCATGGGAGACGAGACCGCAACTCAACGCCAGCCCATATCCGAGGGGGAGGAAGAGATACCCAACCGCCGCCACCAGGACCTGCACCAGCAACGAATGGGTCAGGGTGCGATGGCCGAAACGGTATTCCAGCCAAGCCGAGAGCGAGGGAACCACTCGCCCTACCAGCCCTGAACGCTTATCCAGATCCGGCAGCGCGGCACTGAGCATCGCCAGGACAGCTTCGACAGGAGTCGGCACATGCCCAGCAATAATGCAGCCGCTCAGAAAAAACACCTGTCCCCCCACCAGATGGGTCGGCAACAACATCAGCGCCCCCGTAGGTTCCAGATCACCAGACGCAGGGCCATGAACCCGGCTGAGGCCACCCCGGAGAGCACGAAGAGTTCCTCGGAGTCGAGACCTCGGGCGATGTAGCGCAGGGCGATGAAGACGAAAAGCCCCAACAGCAAGACCGGGGTCAGATCCAGATAGCGTACCCCTGCCTCATGGCTCACCCCCACCGCCAAGGCCGGGGTCACCTCGGGTTCGGTCGCGGCGGATTCCACCATCCCCAGGATCGCCGCCGGCACCCCGCCGCTTTGTTGCGCGACATGGCGTAGGAATCGATCCCGTACCCCTTCCTCGGCGAAGCGCACCGGAAACCGCTCCAAGGCTTTCTCGGCTAACCGGGTACTGGCTTGAAGTGTCAATGGCTTGAGTTCGATCCGGATCTGAAACCGCCACAACAGCTTGTCGATCCGCACCCGGCGGTTGTCCTCATCCATGGCGGCGACGATCTGGGCGACATCGAACAGTGGCGTGACTGCCTCCACCAGCGTCGGCGGCAGTTCCAAACTGTCCAACACCACCAGCGCCTGACGACCGACCAGCGAATCCCGCAACAGGGACGCCTGCTGATCGAGCGGCAACCGTCGCAGGGTTCGGGCCAGATAGCGCCACTCCAGATAGCCTAAGCGTTTCGCCCGCAACTGCCCTGTCGGTGGCAATAAGGCCTCCGGCACCCGCAACCCAACCCGCTGATGAGCTAGCTCCAACGCGGTCAAAAGGACGAGTTTCGGTGTGCCCGAAGGAAAACGAACCGCCTGCGGAAAGGCTTCGGCCACCGCCTCCAGCAAGGCGCTCTTGCCGATCCCCAGCCGCCCGCTGATCAACACATGCCCGCCTTGGGCGAGGGCTTGCCTCAGTTGCTCCAGTTCCCGCTCGCGACCGATCAAAGGCATGGGAGTCACTTCGGAAGTTCACCCGACCAACTCGATATGTTCACAAGGGCACGTCGACTCGCCCTCATCCGCCGGAACAACCTCTTGCACCCGGGCGCGGATCTGACGCAGTTGGAACTCCAGCTCGACCCGCAGTTTTTTTGGCTCGCCCTCCACATCGGCCCAGCCCTCGACCTGGAGGAAACATTTGCCACTTCGGAGCCGAATCAGTCGCCCAACCTCGAACACCCCCTCAGTCATCGCCTTCACCCGCCTCGGTCAACTGCACCACCACCCGCCCGGGTTGCATCCGGGCCACCGCCGCCAGGGCCTCCACATCCTCCGCCTGACCCACCAGCACCAGCCGATACTCGCCCCGGCGACTGGAAAGGGTATCGATGCTCCCCGTCAGTGTTGCGCTCAGCCGGGAAACGGGTGTACCTGGTTTCGCCTGCACTTCAATCATGGTGGTCATCTTCTTGGTTTCTCTCTGATCAGCGCTCCAACACGCGCTTCAATTCCGCCCAGCGTTCCCCACCATAGGTGCGGGCCAGGCGTTCCCGTTGCCCTTGCAACGCTTGCTTGGCCTTTTTCCAGGCCTGCTCGGTCTTCACCAAGGCCTCGGTGTCTTCCCACAGGCTCTGGGGCTTGTCATAGCCCTCGTCCACCCGTTGCTGACGCCAACGCAGCCGATCCCGATAGAGCCGGCGGGTCTCGTCCAAGGTCGAAAGCTCCGCAGTCTGGTCGCAGAGCTTCTCCAGCTCCGACAACAGCGCCTGGGAGCGGCTGTCCTCGGCCTTCGCCAGCGCGTTGCGCGCCTTCGCCTTCTCCAGCCCGGTGCTCGGATCGAACAAAGGCACCGAGACTCGAAGACCAGCATTGGGACCGCTGCTGCCGCCGTAGTCGGTGCCGTTCAGCGTCCAGCCGGCGCCCACCTCGACCTTCCAGATGGGCTTCTCAGCCAGGGCACGGTACTCGTCCCGCTCGGCCTGCAACACCGGATCTGAGCGGTACATCAAACTCAGAACGGCTTCGGCATCGGGACAGTCGGCGGCACCCGCGAACAGGGGCAGAACCATCAGCGCGAACAATCGATACATTTCAGTCCGCTCCCTAAAGCGCGACGCACCTCTTCCACTGAATGGGCCACGAGCGCTGTGCCCCCGTAGCGGGCGACCCGTTCCAGGAACACCTGCTGCTCGCGGCTGAGACGCCCGCGGGGGTCCTTCACCTCCACCGCCAGAAGACGGCCGTCGCTCATCTGCCCGAGCAGATCGGCGCAACCGGGAAAGCCGTAGCTGATCCAACGCCCGCCTTGCGCGTGCGACCCGCTGTTGAAGCGCTCGACCCAGGCGACATCGGGGTGACGGCGAAGGAACGCCAACACCGCACGCTGGAGGCTCGCCTCGTTGGGCTCCGAGGCGAGCGTTAGCGGACGCACCTTTTTTTCCCGGGGGATCGCCATAAAGAATTCATTGGAACCTCCTGGTGAGATCGCTCAACGCCGTTGAATCCCTATCCAAAGACAAAGTGTTGCGCTATCAACATTACTGGTCAAGATGACTTTCGATGTGTATTGCGTAATACACATTAATGGACGATACTGGACAATGGGAAAACCATGAGGAGGGCGCATCGATGGGCGTAGGGGCGATGATTCGCCGCTTGCGGGAAGAACGTGAGATCTCGCTCAATCGCTTGGCGGGGGAACTCGGGCTCGACCCCGGCAATCTGTCGCGACAGGAGCGGGAGCAGCAGAGTGTCTCCGAGACGCAGCTGAAGCGTATTACCGAGTTCTTTGGCCTGACCCTGTCGGAGTTCTACGGACTCGTCGAGCATGAGGATCTCGGGGTGCGCTTGCCCGACGGACGCCGGGTGGCCGGTGCGCGACCAGTGTTGGAGTGGGAACACCCCGAAGATCTGCCGCCGGGGCAGTACGTGCTGGTGCCGCATTTGACGCTGCGAGCGAGCGCCGGTAACGGGGCCTGGATCGAGGACCACGAGATCGAGACCTCGGGGTCGCTCGCCTTTCTGAGCGACTGGATACGCCGGGCAGACATCACCAGCCTGAAGAATCTGGTGGTGGTGGATGTCGTCGGCGAGAGTATGGCCCCGCGCATCCAGGGCGGCGATGTGCTCTTGGTCGACCGGGGCCAGATCCGCATCCGCGACGGACGGGTGTACGTGCTGCATACCCCCGATGGGTTCAAGGTGAAGCGGCTGTCGTGGCGACCCAACCGAATCCTGGTGACTTCGGATAACCCCGCCGACCCCGCGAACGCTCCCTACGAGGTCAAGGAGTCGGAACTGGACGAACTCCGCATCGTTGGGCGGGCGGTGTGGGTCGGCGGGAATCTGTAGCCGTCCGTCGATATCTTCTGCCTGACAACGGGGAGATATCCTGCTCTAATCGATGAATCACAAGCGCAGAAAGAGACCTTGATGTCGGAAGTCAACCTCAGCGAGTTACGTACCCATCTTCCCCAATACCTCGAGCGTGCCGAGGCCGGGGAGGAGATCCTGGTGACCCGTCGCGGGCAGGTGGTGGCTCGCCTGGTGGCGGTGCGCGACCCCCGAGCCGAGGCCAAGGAGCGGCTCGCCCGGCTTCGCCAATGCGCCAGGGTGTACGACGTGGTGAGCTCCATCGATACAAATTGGGAGGCCCTACGGTGATCCTGCTCGACACCTGCGCGCTGATATTTGATGCGCTGACTCCCGAGCGGTTGGGCCCCGAAGCCCGAGAGTTCATTGCGCAGGGCGAGTCGGAGCGCCGCCTCGCCTGCGCCGATATCTCCTTATGGGAAATCGCCATGCTGGTTGCCAAGGGACGCCTCGATCCCGGGACCGACCCCGCCACCTTCTGCGGCTTGGTGTTGGCGGCCAGAGGTATCAGGGTGTTGCCCATCGATCCGGAAATCGCGGCGGTCTCGGTGCGCCTGCCTCTGCCCCAGGGAGACCCGGCGGATCGCCTCATCGTCGCCACCGCGCTGCAGCGTGATGCCGTGCTCCTAACCTGTGACGAGCGTATCCGGGCGGCCGGGATTGTCGCCACTCGGTGGTAATGCCCAGACCCGGGCGCGGTAAGGGTCGAAGCGTACTCCTCGCCGAACCTTTAGCGATTCTCGACCACCTCGATCAGCCGTTCCGCGCCGAACTGGTTCTCCAGCACCCTGCGGGCCTCGTCCAGATCGCCGCCCGGAGCGATCAGCATCAGCCGCTGGTCGGACCCATCCTCAGGCGCCATCCTTGAAGTCAATACGGCTGAACACCCCGCTCAATCACCGCGGAAACGCCATCCCTTGGTGGGTGGTATGATCGTCTGGGCAGTCCCTGTGCTCGTTGACGGACGACGGGCACGAATTTTATCTTGGCCCCCTTGGCCGAACCGGAGCCACATCATGGAACTCAGACAGCTCGACCGCATTACCTTCGATCCCAGAGTGATGGGCGGCAAGCCCTGTTTGCGCGGCCTGCGAGTGACGGTAGGCGCCGTGGTCGGCCTCGTCGCGAGCGGTCATAACCAGACTGAGATCCTGCGTCTCTACCCCTATCTCGAAGCCGAGGATATTCGCCAGGCGCTTGCCTACGCGGCGTGGCGGGCCGAAGAGATCGAGGTGGATATCGCCAGGGCATGAAGGTGCGGCTCGACATGAACCTCTCTCCAGCCTGGATCGATGTCTTGTCGGCCGCGGGCTGGGAGGTCCGCCACTGGATGAACATAGGCGAAACCACCGCGACGGATGTGGCGATCATGGCCTGGGCACGAACCGAGGGTTATGTGGTGCTGACCCATGATCTCGACTTTAGCGCCATTCTGGCGGCCACCCAGGCACAGGGTCCCAGCGTGATTCAGTTGCGCGCCCAGGACATCGCGCCCGAGACCTTGGGTCCGAGACTGCTGGACATCCTCCGCCGCTTCACTGAGCCCCTCGAACAGGGGGCGATTCTGACCATCGACCTGCCGCGGGCGCGGATTCGGCTGCTGCCGATTGGCCGCGCCTGAAGCCGAGAGCCATCAAACGCTGGGGGTGCGCGATATCCGACCTTGGGCGGGTTTCCCCGGCCTGACTAGCCGCAGTACCTCCCGCGTCCACTTGTGGATGGCTTCGCGTTTCTCCGGCAGGCCGTCCCAGCGATCATAGTGCACACTGGCCACATCCCCGAGGGCGTGGTTCTGCACCATATCCCGGATCGGTTTGGGGATACGTAACCGCGCCATGTGCGTTTTCACCGTACGACGCAGGTCCCGCGGAGAGAATGATATCACCCCGGCGTCCTGGGCCAGGCGGCGCGCCGCCTGGCCGAGACTGCGCCAGGGCATCGGCTGCTCGGGGTCTCCGGCCTTGGGGAATACACAAGGCCCCAGTCGGGACAGGGCGCGCAACATCCGCACCGCGAGCAAGGGCAGCGGCACCAGATGCGGCACCGGTCGCTTGCGCCCGGTTTTGATGCGTTCCGGCGGAATCTCCCACACACCGGCTTTGAGATCCAATTCCTGCCAGCGCATCTCCACCACCTCCTGCACCCGCTGACCGGTGATCAATAATAGCGCCAAGGCGGCCCGTGTCTGCGCCGATAAGGGTTTCACCCGACCTTGGTGCCACAGCGCGGTGATCTCCTCCTCGCGCAGATAGCGTTGCCCAGGCGTCGGCGACGGTGGCTTGGTCAGATCGCGCAGCGGGTTCTCGATCGGCGGGAATACCTTATCGGTCGCCAAGGTGGCATCCTTGGGAATGCGTCGCGCCAACTCAAAGGCGGCGTGCAGATAGTCGTACACCAACCGCAACACCCGTTTTGCCCCGCGTTGATGAATCGCCGCGAGCACGGCCTTGACATCGCCCTCGGTGATGTCCGGCAATCGTCGCTCACCGAGGGTGGGCAGCACGTTGCGCCCCAAGAGATCCTCGACATCGGCCCGGGTTTTCGGGTTGGCCAGGGTAGACAGGTACACCTTGGCGAGATCCGCGAAGGTCGCTGTTGATCGCTCCAATGCCCGCTCCCGATCGAGCCTCGCCCGTTCCGCCTCCTCCGCCCGGCGCAGCCGCTCGCGGGCGAGCTGCGGGTCGGCCCCCCGCTCCAGCAACGCCCGCGCCTCCCGACAGGCCGCGCGTGCCGCCTCCAGCGTTACCGCCCCGTAGACGCCGAGGTTCAGAAACCGGCGATGCCCCTCGAAGGTATAGGAAAGCTCGAACGTCTTGGCTCCCGCTGGCGTCACCCGAACACAAAAGCCCCTGTACTCGGGCGCCGCGTTATTGTCGCGCACCCGGTAGGCCTGGGTCCGCGGCTTGAGATTGCGTATCGTACGATCGGTCAGCATGGGTTTTCGTGGTCGCGCTGGTGGTCGCGTTGTGCGCCGGATTCAGCAACTCTGGGTTAGACGTTGCTGTCCAACGATACGAAAAATATCTAACAATAACAATGGATAGCTGGACTGATACGGACCGTATCAGACATTGATTTACGTGACTACGAACCAGGGGGTCGGGGGTTCGAATCCCTCCGGGCGCGCCATAAAAATCAAAGGCTTAGTGTTGTTCTGACGCTAAGCCTTTTTCGTTTCTACACTTTAATCTTGCTTCCTGCACCCACACTGCACCTACAATTCCGCCCGGTACTTTCATCAAATCCAGTCTTCAATTGATTCCCCAAGTAGGTTCAGCTTTGCGGCCATTCCAGCCAATGGAACCTGTACGAAGGCATCATGCTGTGCGGTCAACCGCTCGAAGGTATTCCAGTGCATTCCCTTGGGTTTCCAGCCGTTGCCGTTGAGGATGCCCGGCTCCCATCCCAGCTTGTCGCGGATTCGATCCGCCCGCCGTGCTGCCCGGTCATCCCAGGTTTCCCGTTGGCTGGGGTAGGCCAACTGGTAGCAATGCCGACAGGCGAAGATACCGCCGCCGTAGAGGATCACCACGCGCCGACCACAACCACGGGCAGGGCAGAGGAACCAGGGCCGTTGCCCGCCTAGATTGCAGGCGGTCCAGTCCAGATAGACGGGATAGCTTTCGTCTTTCCAGTCTTCGCCACCGATGCGGTGACGGTAGGTGAGGAGCGCCCGACTCGGTTCAGTACGCACACGGATGGAGGCGACAACTTCGCTATGGCGTGACCACTGCCAGCCGAAGGACTGATGCGGGGTGAGCAGGCCATCCCGTTTCCAGCGTCGCACATCGATGGATCGGTAATCGCCGGTAGAGTCTTTCGCGCCACAGTACCAGTGCCGTCCGCTACCCATGCCGCCCATGTTCGCCTCCAAATTTTTTAACCGAAATCATTTGGGAAATTCACCTTTTTGTTTCGGCCCTTGCGGGCCTTGGTTGGTCGCTGTTGGTTTGCTGTGGCCTTGGTAAAAAGCGTTCGCAATATCGCCGGTCCGTGTCCCACAATCCGGCGATGGCTTCCGGCTCGCCTTTGGCGCAGTGGCCAAGGTGCAGATGGTCGATACGCTCGAAGTGGATACAGCCGCCGCAGGTATTCGGGTGATTGAGAGTGACTGGTTCCGGCACTTCCTCCGACCGTTTCAGGAAGTACCGGCGGGTCTCCCGGTCATTACGGTACTTGTCCACCACCTCGGTGATGATTGCTGGATCGGTTTCCTCGATGTACGCCAGCCAAGCCCGGATGTTGGATTCTTCATCCGGCGACAGCTACCGGCTTATCGGCTTCTTGTGTCGCAAGTGTCGCGGGTGTCGCTGTCATGGTGCCAGTGAGCCCGCCTTTTTTTATCAGCGCGGAAAGAGTCATTGCTTGCCCCCTTCCAGCAAGACCGGGTTGATGTGAATCTCCTTGCGTCTACCGTCCTGGGCCAGTTGCACCCTGCCAGCTTCCACCAATTCGGCCAGGGCAAGATCCAGCGCGACTTTCTGGCGCAGGTGTCCCGGTGTCACGTTGCGTTGTACTTCCCGCCGGGGAACGATGTTTGTTTTCTCTCTTCGGTAGTAGTCGAGTAACCAACGATCCAGCCGCGCCGCGTCGGCCTGTTCTTCCGGTAACGCCAGTTCGCCGTAGAAACGCCGGGCTTCGTGCAGGTGCCAAGCGGCAATCCGTGAAGCGCCTTCAAAGGCCGCTAATCCAACAGCGCCGCCACTGCCATGCTCGAATATCTGAAACAGGGTGGCGATCTGGGCCGCGTTGTCGGCGGTTTTGCTGGCCACGTCGCGCACATCGTGGAGTTCGCCGCCAGATCGCAGTTCGCTTTCGATGGTGTCATGGAACATCACCCAGGCGGCCTTGGTATCCGCTGCCAGGGGCAAGACGGGAGGCGAAAGCGCTCTGTCTTCATCAATGGGCACCGCCTGTTCCAGAATTGCCGCAATGCGTTGATGGCTCAATATGGATTCCGGACAGGTGAAACTGGAGCGCTCTGACCGAGGTAAGGAGCTGTTAGCAACAAATAGATTT
>WBZP01005401.1_pt1 | contig 11520 bp, 13 predicted proteins | sample 5204301 | NCBI WGS metagenome assembly WBZP01 (sample SAMN12412401, study PRJNA552823) | activated sludge metagenome | isolation source: activated sludge from nitrification reactor of wastewater treatment plant... | place: USA: Pennsylvania | collected 2017
TTTTGGGCTTTTTTTGGCTCCTCCAAAATCAATGCCCTGATCGAGTTGAGAGCATTAAACATGAAATGAGGGTTGATCTGTGCCCTTAATATCTTGGCTTCGGAGGCTTGAATGGAGGCCTGCATTTTTATTCTTTCTATCGCATCATTACGTCTTTCGGTAGTATAAGCATAAAAAATATAAATCAAAACCCAGATTATAATAGGCTTGCTGAGGTTGATAAAATAGGTGATGTCTAATAGAATCCAGTTGGAGTTTGAGAAGTCAAGGATGTTTTCGTCCAATGAAATATTTACAGCTGCCATGAGGGCAGTCATCAATAAAATCCCAATCAGGCTCCTGACCCCCAGACTCGGCAATGAGAGCTTCACCCAGTTGTAGGTTTTGAAAAATACCCTGAAAAAATGCGTCAGAGAAATACCCAGTAAAATGTTGATAGTAGCGTTGAACATGAGGTTTTCGACTTCCTCATAACTAAATGAAAACAAAACCAGGTAATTGGATAGCTCGGTAGCCAGAATGTAGAATGTCCATCCGATTACCTGAAATACCCAATATGACTGTTTGAAATTCATAAAAATTGTTTTATCAAAATTACTAAATTAGTTTTTTGACCCACAATTTTATTGATTATCGGAGATATTCTACACTGAAAGGTCTTTTTTCGCTAAAATAATAAAATCAAAAATTTGCGGAAAGATTCAATTCCTCGTCAGCTGTTTTTCCTAAAAACTCAAAATGACTGGTATCGTTTGCAATTTCGATTTCGAAATTTTCAGTCTCATAATCATAAACCAACTTGTATAAACAGGTATTTTGGTGAGGAAAAGTGTCCATTTCAGACAAAGGTTTTTTTGAAATCATGGTCAACAGGATTCTCATAGCCCGACCATGCATAGCCACCAAAACAAGATTTTCATCTTCGGTTTTTAAGATTTTTTCAAGCCCAATTTCCAATCTTTTTACCACTTCTTCAGGGCTTTCGCCACCTTCGACAGGCACGTGTGTTTCTCCTTCCTGCCATTTTTTCAAAATATAAGCATAATAGTCATTGTCGGCGTCGGTCGGTTCAATACCTTCTTTGATTCCCCAGCTTATCTCGTTTAATTCCGGGATAATTTCATGAGGCAAATCTGCCTCCAGAAAAGATTTTACAGTTTGGTGGGTTCGGACTAATGCCGAAGTATATACTTTCTGAAAGGGTACTGATTTGTATTTTTGAAAAAATGCTTCCGCTTGCTGGCGTCCGGTTTCGTTGAGGTCGGCATCTATTCCACTTCCCTGCACTATCCCTTTTTTATTATATTCTGTTTCTCCGTGTCTGATCAGATAAATCTCCTTTTTAAATACCACCTGCTTTGATTATTTTTGACAAAAATAGGGACATTTGATGTTTAATAAATCTATTAGTTTGCAAAATCTCAATGAATTTAGCATTAATAATATGGCAGGATATCTTGAGATTGAGTTTACGGAAATCGGAGTTGATTTTTTAAAGGGAAAAATGCCTGTCACAGATAAAACCCGACAACCTTTCGGGATACTTCATGGTGGTGCTTCGGTGGTTTTTGCTGAGACTCTTGGAAGTGTGGCATCATTTTTATGTCTGGAAAAGCCCGAAACTCAAAGGGCTGTTGGTCTGGAAATCAACGCAAACCATATCAGGCCGGTTTCCGAAGGCTGGGTTTTTGGAATTGTAAAACCCGTCCATTTGGGTAAAAAAACGCATATTTGGGAAATAAAAATAAGTGATATCAATGATAAGCCAGTTTGTGTTTCCCGAATCACCATTATGGTGGTCTGAAATGTATCCTTTGGCTCAATTTTTGCATGTATTTTTCGTTAATAAGGGATGATTATGCACAAAAAAATATTTTGGTTTTTTCTGTTTTTTATAATCTCATTTGCCGGATTTGCTCAAATCGTGGCATCCGACAGCACTATTGCCGGAAAAGATACTTCCGGGAATCTTGAAATCATAAAATTAAAATACGATACGCTGAGTTATGCTGAGGAATACCGAAGAGACTATTGGCGATATCAGTCAGGCTTAAGATTTGGAATAAGCCAGGGCAGATTTTTTATTAATGAAAACACTATTGACCGCTTAAGTACTTCAGGAAACCCTGTAATTGATGAGCAGGGTAAAATCGTAAAAAACGCTTTTATCAACAATGAAACATTTAATACGGGATACAATGCGGGCGTTTTTATGCGAATGGTTCGCGGTTCATTCATGTTTCAGCCAGAGCTTACTTATTCGTTAAAATCCGGAATTTTTGATATTTTAAATAAAGATGGAAGCCTTAACAAACGAGTAAAAGGCGGTGTATCTTCTATTGATATTCCAACATTGATAGGGGTGAGGTCCAAAACCAGCAGAGTGTTTTTGGGACCAACGTTTAATTTTCCGTTTGCTATGAATTCGGATATGAAAAATGCCCTTAAAGATTTTAAAAATGTTGAATCTCTGAATCATAAATTTTTTAACCGACCCATCATGAATTTCAATGTCGGCTTTGGCTTTGAATTCAACTCCTTTTTCTTTGATGTACGTTTTGAAAAGGGCATAAAGTCTTATTCTGTCCAAACACTCGGGCCTGTAAGCTCTCCAAAACTATTTGACCTCATGGTTGATGCCTTTCATTTCAATATAGGTTATATCAAAAAATAATTTTTAGATTCTCGATTACAGCTTATTTTTGAAGAAAAAGACTTCATGAAGGCTTTAGTTTTGGGCGGAGGCTCATTAAAAGGTGCCTGGCAAGTGGGTGCTATTCAAGCAGTTTTAGAAACAGGGTTTAAACCCGAAATGATTTATGGTATTTCTGCTGGGGCACTCAATGCATCCTTCATGGTCAATGAAGCCGGTCATCAGTTTGCAGCAAATAAATTTGTGGATTGGGATTTGGTCAATAAAAAACTGCTGAGATTCTGGCTTGAAAACATTACTAAACCCTCCGACATCGGAATTCTTAAATCCAAATGGTCGCTGGGCATTGACACCCTTATGAGTAGGTTTGATGGCTTACTCGATACCAATCCATTACATGAGAAACTCAAAAAATATATCGACCTGACCACCCTCCGAAGAAGCCCTATTGCTTTGAAGGTAGGAGCAGTCAACATCAATTCAGGAGAAATGCACTATGCCGATCCACTCGAACAGCATTTTCTGGATTATCTCAGGGCCAGTAGCTCTTTGCCCATTATTATGCCGGCCATTCAGATTGGCGGCGATTACAAAAATGCTTTTTTGGACGGTGGACTTCGGGAAGTGGTACCCGTGAAAAAAGCCATTGAAGACGGTGCTACTGAGATTTTTGCCATAGCTACTCATCCCAAAAAACGAGACATGGAGCCTATCAACTACCGGAATCTTCTTTCGTTAATTGATAGAATTAAGGATATTTCGGTCAATCAATTTGAAAACAATGACCTGGAATGGGCCGAGCATTATAATGAAAACCTGATGTCTATTGCAGGTTTTTCGATTAATAAAAAAGTAAAATTGACTGTTATCAGACCTGATGAGACGGTTTCAGTTAAGCTCACTGAATTTACGATTGATGATATTAAAAGTGTAATTAAGGCAGGTTATGAAAAAGCCTATACCGTTTTGCACTAAAAAAGTTTTACGCGTCGTGCGTTGAACACCCAGGCTATACCTAAAAATCCAACCACACCCAAAGCAAAGGGCAATGAAAATGTTTTGCTGATAAACCCGATTAAAACGGGTCCAAAAAGAAAGCCTCCCATAGCAAATGTATTGAGCATGGCTAAACCAGAACCCTTGGCCATACCGGGAGCACGTGCGGCACTGGCGTAAAGAATTGGTGCTCCGCAACTTACACCCGCACCCACCAGGGCAAATCCGGCGATGGTGGAAAATGTAAAAGGCAAGAAAATCGCGATGGTCAATCCCAAAATACTAAGAAGGCCCCCGTATTTTAGCACTTTATTGGCTCCATACATTGGGATAATTTTGTCTCCTAAAAACCTACCCAAAGCCATAAAGAGGGAGTACCCTGCCAGTCCCCAGCCTTCAAAATAAGTGCTTGTATTCACTATATCCCGCATATACACTGCACTCCAGTCGGCCATGGTGCCTTCGGTCACATTGATGCAAATACTAATCAAAATCATTAAAAGAAAACTGCCTTTTGGTAAGGAAAATTTACTTTTGTGGCAATCAGATTCTATTTTTTCGTCTTCAATTTTATTAATATTAGTTCTTGCAAAAAACATTGAAAATAACAGGATAACGGTTAAGAATACCATGAAAACTCCGGGTTGAATTTCTAAAGCACCAAAAAAACTGGATAAAATTGATCCCATCATCAGCCCGATACTGAACATTCCATGATTGGTACTCATGATTTTTACTTTTTGCTGATGCTCTATGGCATTTACACAAGTATTCATGCCCACATTGGTAACAGACAGGGAGCTTCCTCCTAAAAACAACATCACCGATAGCATAGGTATTACCGGCGACCAAAGCAAAATTGAAAACGAAACCAACATGGCGGACAGTCCCATAAGGGTAGTTTTTCTCATTCCTATTTTTCGTACCAAAGAGGCTCCGAGAGAATTCATACTTAATGCTCCAAAGGGTAAACTCAATAGCAAAAGACCCAGTTGAGCATCGTCAAGGTCAAATTTTGCTTTTACAAAAGGTATAAATGTGGCCCAGCTTCCAATCAATAATCCAACTGATATGAAAATGATCCCAATAGAGTAGCTTTGTTTATTACCTAAAAAATCTTTGGTTAAATGCGAAAACATCGGAGTTTTAAAGAAAAAATCAGCGTGCAATTTACTATATTATTATGGTTAAAAAGGTAAAAATTGAGCTTAAAAGGCGATTTAACTTCAGCATGTATTATTTTTTTGTGAAATAAATCTATTTGTACTTTTATGTAACCTTATAAGAGTGTTTTGAATGCATTATTAAATTACATTTGTAAAAAAAAGATTATACATGAGAATTACGCTTTCATCATTATTGTTTTTAATAGGTTTTAATGTACTTGCTCAGCAACCGGCCCCAAATAAGCCTAAACTGGTGGTAGGTATTGTGGTAGATCAGATGAGATATGATTATCTGTACAGATTTTATGACAAATACAAAGCAGGTGGCTTGAAAAGGCTCATGACGCAGGGTTATAACTGCCGCAACCATCACTATCACTATGCATCTACAGTAACCGGACCAGGCCATGCTCACATTTTCAATGGGTCGGTTCCTGCAATAAGTGGTATTGTGGGCAATGAATGGTATGATAAAACTATTGGAAAAACCATCTATGTTGTTTCAGACTCAACAGTAAATGTGGTAGGCGAGGGCAGTGCTACCGCAGGGAAAATGTCACCCCGCAATATGAACGTGACCTCTATTACCGATCAACTTAGAATAGCCTCACAGTTTAAATCTAAAGTAATTGGAATAGCATTTAAAGATCGCGGGGCCATTTTACCAGCCGGTCATACAGGTTCGGCCTATTGGTATGATGCCGGCTCCGGCAACTGGATCACCAGTAGTTATTATACCAATGAATTACCTGTCTGGGTTAAAAATTTTAATATGAAAAAGCTACCCCAGAGCTATGTAGCCCAAACCTGGAATACACTGTACCCAATTGAAACCTACACCGAAACAGAAGCCGACGACCAGCCTTATGAAGCCACTATTTCGGGTGAAACCAAGGCAGTGTTTCCTCATAAAGTCACTATGGGAAGTTTGGCACAGACACCTTTCGGAAATGAACTTACCAAAGAGTTTGCTTTGGCCGCCCTTGATGCCGAAAATCTTGGTCAGGGAGCCTATACTGATTTTCTTACTGTAAGTTTTTCAACGCCTGACTATACGGGTCATGCAATGGGGCCTCAATCAAAAGAAATAGAGGATGTATATTTGAGATTTGATAAAAATATTGAAGAAATACTCAATAAACTTGACCAAAAACTTGGAAAGGGAAATTACACTGTTTTTCTTTCAGCTGACCATGGTGTGGCAGAAATTCCTGCATTTTTGACCAAAAGCAAGGTGCCTTCAGGTTTGTTTTTAGGTGGAGAACTGGAGAAAAAAGCTGAGGCAATACTAAATACTCGTTTTGGCGAAGGAAAATACATTATTTCCGGAGACAATTATCAGTTTTATATGAATTTGCCATTACTGAAGCAGAAAAATATATCTATTGATGATGTGACGCTCGCTCTAAAACCAGAACTAAGCAAAGAGGCCGGAATTTATAATGTAATCAACCTTCAGGACGGAAACTACAATGCTATCCCGGAATATTACCGGACTAAACTTAATAATCTGTATAATCCTAAAAGAAGTGGCGAGATAATGGTGCTTGTTGAGCCTGCATGGTTAACAGGTTATACCAAAGGCACTACACATGGTACCATGTATGCTTATGACACCCATATTCCATTTTTACTATTTGGCTGGGGTATCAACAAAGGAGAGACTACCAGTCCTACCTATATTTCTGATATTGCTCCAACTATAGCAGCATTATTGAAGATACTAGAGCCTAATGGCTCGACAGGTAAACCTGTTTCTGCTGCATTGAAATAAATTTTATGTTAAAAAAGCCGGTCAATCCGGCTTTTTTTAATCTATGATTATACATTCGAAACCCTGAATTTTCACAATTTTTTCAATATCTCCTATTTTGATATTTTTAGATTTTGCCCGGAGTACTTTATCAGGCTCCCACAAGTCTACATTAAATTCGGCTTCCGGAAAGTGGTGGTTTAATATGGAAATTATATTCTCTGAATGAACCTTTGAAGAGATATTGGTTTTGAAAATTTCGATTTGAAATTCCTTTGGATATTTTATTTCCAAACACATTTTTTTGGGTCACAATAAATCAGCTATAATTATCTTTTTCATTGCCATCAATTTTTCCATGGCATCATTTTTCCCGGAACTTAATAACTTACCCAAATTATTTGGAACAATCTGCCAAGAAAACCCAAATTTGTCTTTTAACCAGCCACACTGACTTTCAGAGCCCCCATCGGAAGTAAGGGTGTTCCAGTAATAATCAATTTCTTCCTGTGAGTCACAATTTATTACTAAGGAGACTGATTCATTGAATTTAAAATGTGGTCCGCCATTGAGACCCATAGTTTTCATTCCGTTGATTTCAAAAATCACCACCATGGGGTTTTCTTCAAGGATCTTTGATTCAGGAAAAACGGAGCAATAGTACTCAGCGGCTTCTTTGGCATTTTGATTGAACCAAAGGCATAGGTAAGGTTTTTCAGTCATATTCAATTAATTTGTTCTCAATTTTACCATACAAATTACCTCCTCATCTGATACGTAATCTTCGAGACAATAACCGGTGACATGATCCAATTCCGGGTGTTTTAACATTTCTTGAAATGCTTCTCCTATGATGGAAGGGTTTTTCATGTAGCACGTAAGGTTTTTACAATAATACCTCCCTTCCAGGATGGTTTCTTTTTCTAATTCTTTAAAGTTGTCTCCATTTTCAATCGAAATACCCGCCCAATAGTCAGTCCCTCCGTTGCTGTTTCCTTTTGATTTGCCGTAATATTTTCGGTTTTCGGAGCGACTAATCAAACCATGTAAAAACTGATGAGCTTCCAGAACGCCCTCAGGGAATGATTTTGCTTTTTTTACCCAAATCTCAAAACGGTCTTTAAGATCGATGAAATAACCTGATTGTTCCATTTTTTCAGAATTAAAATATTAATTTTCAGCGATTTCTCTCAGAATTTCCAGTGCTTTTGGCCAGGTTTCGTTGAAGTAATCCAGGTATTCATGGTTGACATCCATTTTGACAGATAGTTTTGAGGTGCCTTCTTCCAGGTCTTCAAAATAATAGTTTTCGAGGGCATCTCCCCAGCCTTCAACCATGGGGCCTGAGGTAATCTCCTTTCCACCCTGTAGTATTCCGATGTGTTTTATACTTACAAATTTTCCCGGAATATTTTCAGCAATCTGACTTACCATTCCCCCTTCCTGGCCATCCTCTGAAATACCCACAAAAAGAATTTTAGAACCTTTTTCCCAGCTTCCTTTAAAATCTGAAGTTGGATTGAAAGCTTTAGTCCAGATTTTATAGGTTTCTGACCCAATCATTTTGTTATAAACCGATAATGCAGAGGCATTAATAACTTTTTCAAATGTAACTTCTTTAAATATTTCTGACTTTTCCATATCTTTTTTTAGGGTAAATATTATAAAAAACTTTTGATTGCAAATTTGATATTAAAAAATGCTAAAAATATGGTAGAAAAATACTTTTTGAGGGGGCGAAAATGACAGATATTTGCTTTAAGTTTGTTTTTTGTAAAAAAAATAATGAAGAGAATCTCTGTATATGTACCTAAAATGGCTGCTATTGAAGCCATTTCACCAGCTTATAGGTTATTTAAAACTGCCAATCAGTTTTTGTTGGCTTCAGGTAATGAACCGGCTTTCGAAGTAGAGTATGTAGGACTGGAAAATGTAATTAGTACCAATGATGGTGAGTATTCAGTGAAAATTGACAGACTCATTTCTGAAGTTTCCCAAACCGATTTGGTAATAATTCCGGCTCTTTATGGGAATATGAATACTGCTATTGAGGCAAATTTTGAGGCGATAGCATGGGTGAAAAATATGTATGAAAATGGTGCGGAAGTAGCCAGTTTGTGCGTTGGAGCCTTTCTTTTGGCTTCCACAGGTTTGGTCGAGGGTAAAAAATGTTCAACTCATTGGGCTTATTATCAAGAATTTAAAAATACTTTCCCCAATGTTGAAATTGTAGAAGGAAAAATAATTACAGATGAAGGAAGGCTATATTCCAGTGGAGGTGCCAATTCAATCTGGAATTTACTGCTCTATTTATTGGAAAAATATACCGACAGATCAATCGCCATTTTGGCCTCCAAATATTTTGCCATCGATATTGACCGCAACAGCCAAAATGCTTTCACCATTTTCACCGGTCAAAAAGGTCACAAAGACCCTGAAATATTGAAAATTCCGAATTTTGTGGAGACTAATTTTACCGAAAAACTATCCCTGGATCAATTGGCCGAAAGAGCCAATTTAAGCCGAAGGAGTTTTGAAAGAAGGTTTAAAAATGCTACCAGCAATACCCTGGTGGAATACTTGCAAAGAGTGAGGGTAGAAGCAGCTAAAAGGAACTTCGAATCTTCCAGAAAAAATGTATCTGAGGTGATGTACGAAGTCGGATATTCTGACACCAAGGCTTTCAGAGATGTTTTTAAAAGAATAACTGGTCTAACTCCGATAGAATACAGAAATAAATTTTCGAAAGTGTAAAAAAAAACCGGAGCTCATCATTGCTCCGGTTTTTCAACATCATTTAGAATGAGCTTATTTTTTCTCCTCAGGTAACAAAATAAATTTGATAAGATCTTCGCCGCTCAGGTATTTTGCAGCCACTTCCTGAAGGCTCTTTACAGTTAATTGATCTAGAAGTTTACCTTCGTCCAAAATCAACTGAACTTTTTCCATGTTTTGGTATCGCTCAACCAATGAACCCAACCAGAAATCATTGTTTTTGAGATTGGTTTCATAGTCAAGTTTGTTTTTGGCCAGAAATTTTTCAAGGTCAACTTTTTCCGGACCATTGGTTTTGATTTTCTCGATTTCCTTTAATGTAATGTCAATCAATTTTTCTGCATTTGCCGGTGAGCAACCGTACCCAATTCTGAAAGTATATCTTGGGGTCGGTACTCTTCCTGTGCTTCCCATTGCAAAGGGTGAATATACGCCACCTTCCTCTTCACGGAGTTTTTCGGTAAGCTTAATATTTAGAATATCGCCTAATGCACTTATGCTGAGCTCTTCAAGTTCATTTGGTAGATAGGTTCCTGACATAACGAGCATTACACGAGCCTTGTCTTCGGTACCTTTTCTGATAATTTTGGTGATTTTTCCTTTCGGAGGAGTGATTCCCAAATCTACAAAAGTCTCTTTTTGATTAGTGCCGGGAATACCGCCGAGATAAGTTGCCAACAGGGGTTTGATTTTTTCAATTTCGAAGTTTCCTACAAAAGTGAATTCAAAATCAGAGGCATTGGCAAAACGCTCCTTAAAGATCTGCATTGCTTTTTCACTGTTCACATTTTCAATTCTGGCAGCAGTCATGGGCAAGCTCCTCATGTTATAATTTACCATAACCGCCTGTACGGTATCACTAAATGCTTTTTCTGGGGTAGGTGTTTTTTCCATATTGGCAAGGAAATCTTTCTGATTTCCGATAGCCCCTTTGGTGGCTTCGGCATCCAACACATTGTTGGTGAACTTGTTGTAAATCATCTGCAGAGCAGTTTCAAAATCTTTTACAGAAGATTGCCCTGAAATAACCTCGGAATTTCCTCCAACTGAGGCATTTACGCTGGCCACTTTTCCTGACATGTATTTGGCCAGTTGTGTAGCTTTTAGTTTGCCATTTCCACTGCTTTGAGCCACCATTGAGCTAAACTGGGCATTGTCAACCTCTTGATTAGGGTAAAGGGAGGTACCTCCCCAGCTTACTCCTCTGAATTTAATTTCATCATTTTTGAAATCAGTAGGTTTTAAATTTACCTTGATGCCATTCTCATAAACTAATTCAGTGACACCCACTTCCGGTATCACGTGTTCTTCTACGATTTTGCCGGGAACAGGCATTTTTTCCACCAGACTAGCAGCTACTTTTTCATCAACATAGGCCGTTACATTGGTGCCGGTGTTGTCCAGCCATTTTTTAAGCTGATCTACTTTGGGTAGTTTATCTTTGTCGTTTTCTGAGCCAATAAGGGCAAGAACTCTATTTTCTTTGGTGATTAATTTTTTCACCAGAGCATTTATCTCTTCAACTTTGATTCCGTCAAGATATTGCTGCACAAACTTGTTGTCAAATTCGACATCAGTCATCACCACATCGTTGAGGAAACAGCTCACCAGTTCTTCAACAAAATTCTCAGAGGCGGTTTTATCTTTTTCTTTAAGCTGCTTTTCGATCCGGGTCTTGTAACTTAATTTGGCTCTGTCGAGTTCACCTGCAGTAAATCCAAATTTCGCAGCCCTTTCGTTTTCATCCAAAACAGCCTTAAGAGCCTTTTCCACATCAGCTCCTTTGGCAAGAGCAATGACATTTAGTGCGTCAAGTTTACCGATGAACCCCGAATAACTACTCATCCCAACCTGAAACGGAGGGTCGGCTTTTTGGGTCAACTCCCTCAGACGTTGACTGATCATGCTATTGAAAAGTGAGGTCAGAATGGCCTCCCGGCGGTTTGTGCCCAATACTTCTTTCTTCTCGGGATGCAAATAATAAAGCTGCACCATGTTGTAAGGCTGCTCTTTATCTGTAATCACCACTGCCTCAGTGCCTCCTTTAAGCGGAACCGAAAACTCTGTTCTGGCTTTTGGTTTGCCAGGGTTTTTCAATGCCCCAAAATATTTTTTAATGATAGCCTCTACTTGTGCCGGGTCAAAATCACCCACCGCAATCACCGCCTCCAGATTAG
>WBZP01006531.1_pt1 | contig 11520 bp, 7 predicted proteins | sample 5204301 | NCBI WGS metagenome assembly WBZP01 (sample SAMN12412401, study PRJNA552823) | activated sludge metagenome | isolation source: activated sludge from nitrification reactor of wastewater treatment plant... | place: USA: Pennsylvania | collected 2017
TCGCAAATTAACGTCTGTGCCTTTGCGCTCCTTCGGTGCTTTGCGGGAAACAAACTTTTTTATCACCTGCCGTGGTGCATGCCTCACGTACCAATGCAGTGAGTGGAAAACTTCGGCATTCTTTATCACTGCCTGTTGCGGGAAGTGGGCCACGAAGGCACAAAGACACGAAGGTTAGCCTTTGCGTTACTTTGCTGCTTTGCGGGCAGCACATTCTTAAGTTGCAAAGCACACTACAATGTGTACGGACTGATGATTGTTTCACGCAAAGCCGCAAGGATAGCTAGGTCGCAAATTAACGCCTGCGTCTTTGCGCTCCTTTGCTGCTTTGCGGGAAATTAACTTTTGCGAAGCCTACCGATCAAGGCTGAGTGGAAAACTTCTTTATCCCTTATTCAATATTCAACCCTTTGCTTTGATATAAATATGCTTTACACTCCTGTTATTCGTTTCCCTCTCATCAATAATAAATTTACCGGTGCTTTTGATGAGCGGAAGCAGCTTTTGAAAGCCGTAATTGCGGGGATCAAAATCAGCTTTTTTCTTGATCAGGAAATTACCCAGTTCGCCCAGGAATGTCCAGCCGCTTTCATCAGCCAGGTCGGCCACGCTTTCACTTAATAATTTTACAAGACCATTGTCGATCTTGTTAAGGCTGTCTTTCTTCTCTTTTGATTTGGCCGGCTTGTTATGTTCCTTGCTTTCCGCTACCGGGGGCTTAAGGATCTCGATGTAAATGAATTTATCGCAGGCGGTGATAAAAGGAAGCGGTGTTTTCTTCTCACCAATGCCGATCACTTTCATCCCCGCTTCCCGCAAACGGGTTGCCAGGCGGGTAAAATCACTGTCGGAAGAAACGATGCAAAAGCCATCCACTTTTTCCGAATAAAGAATATCCATCGCATCAATGATGAGGGCGCTGTCGCTCGAATTTTTTCCGCTGGTATAACTGTACTGCTGTATCGGCGTTATCGCATTTTCGAGCAATACATTCTTCCAGCCGGAAACAGTAGGCTTCGTCCAGTCGGCATAAATTCTTTTAATGGTAGGCGTACCGTTCTTGGTAATTTCTTCCAGCATCTCTTTTATATGAGCATAAGGAACATTATCGGCATCTATTAATACGGCAAGTCTGAGGTCTGTCATGTTTTTAATTCTGGTATTGTTAAAGATCCGGGTATTGGGTATTCAAAACCCGTATTGTTTTATATGTTGCAGGTTAACGGCAATGCTATATTACCTGCATTCAAATGCTCTCCATAGCTTGTGTAAATTTTCCCAGGTACTGTCGGTAAACGGCTGTGGAGAGATTTCGTGAAAAAGAAAAGTATTGTTATTACCTGCACAATATTTCAGGTGAATAATACAGTTGAGAGTAATCGGTTCCTGCTTCATATAGTCAATCATTGCCACCGAACCATTAAAAGTTGCCGCATCGCCAGCCAGCGTCGTGGTTTTTTCAATAGTCGTTTTAACTGCTGTTATTTTCTCTGCAGGCAGTTTGTACTTTTGAGCATTGCTTTGCAGCAACCCGCTATAATACAACTGCAGGTTTTCTTCGATGGTTTTTGCATCAATAACCGGTTTGTTTTCCAGGCACCATAAAAAAGCATAACTCCAGTATTCTTTGCTGCCTGATTTACCCCATCCCGGTGCAAAACGGATGTCTTCGATTCCTTTGTAAGCAATTTCCGGTGCAAAGCTGATGGGGATAGAGAACAATTCTGTTTCCCAACCGGGAGGGAAAGGTAAACTGTAAGACTCACCCAGGGTTTTCCTGCTCTTTTTTTCTGAACCGGCTTCGTTGCAGGAAGAAAAAAGCAGTATGGAAATAATTATAGGGATCAGGGTTCTTGACATATTCTGTTTTAACCGGAATGTTTGAATTGATTTTGATTGTAGCACGAATCGCTCTTTGAAGTTAGCACTTTTTAAGATGGATATACGATCAGGTGTTTTTAAATACCCACCAACACGGGTTTTCCATTTCAATAATTGGCTATATTTAATTCCAAACCTGCTCAGCGTTTATGAAGCTATGTACACCTGCCTGCATATTGGCTTTCCTTTTTCTTCCCCTGGTTTCTGTATGCCAAAGGCCCGGTACCGGTAATATTGATTCTGCAAAGATGGTTGTGGCAAAAAATATCAATTCCGATTCTATATATATAAATACATGTTTTTACATCGCGGAAAAATATATGATGCAGGACCTGTACGACAGTACACAGGTATGGCTTAACCATATTGCAGAAAGGCTGCCCCTGCGAAAACCGTCTTACTTTAATTTTTACCTGTCAACCTACCAGGCAAGCACCTATTATTATACCGGGCTTATCCGCATGGCTTTGCAGGAAAGTGAACGGGTGCAGCGCATAGCCAGTGAGTTAAAAGACAGCATACTTATTGGTACAGCCCATAACCTCATCGGGCTTTCTTATATGAATATGGATAGTACCGAAAAAGCGATCTCCCATTTCCTGGAAGGGATAAAATTTACAAAGCAGCCTCCTTACAAAGTTGATTACATGACCGCTTCCAAGCCCCATCACATGTATGGCAACCTGGCGGAATGTTATTTAAAACTGGGTATGTATGATAAGGCAAAGTCAGCCGCATACACTTCTAAAAAGCTGGCCATTGAAATCGGCTGGCTAAGAGGCGCAGCTGTTGCTGATAATACATTGGGATTAGCCTTTGCACGCACGAATAACATTGATTCTGCATTTTATTTTGAAAGAGAAGCAATCTCAATAGGACTCACCAGGAATCAGCCTGATGTTTCATTGGTTTCTTATGGAGCCCTGGCAGAATGTTTTTTGGCAGCACATCAAAAGGATTCTGCATTGAAGTGCCTGCAAAATGGTTTTGAGCTGCTGAAAGAAAAACCATATCTCAACGATCAGTTTGTAAAACAGTTCCTGGCCGATGTGATCAGGTTTTCAAAACAGCTTAACAGGCCGGATCTGCAGGTAAAAGCATATCACCTGCGTGACTCGATTACCAATAGCCTTGTTAAAAAGAATGATGCCCAGATATCATTGCTGGTAAAAGGCAGTGTAGCCAATGAAATGCGTGCAGTGAACCTTGAAGTGGCGGAAGCTAAACACAAGCAATCACTTACCAATACAAGATTGATACTGGCGCTCGTTGCATTGGGCAGTATGATCATATTATTCATCCTGTACAGGCGTTACCAACAAAGGCAGTTGCGTGAAATGGAGATCAGGAACAGGATCAGCCGCGACCTGCACGATGATATCGGCGCCACGCTCAGCAGTATACAGATATATGGTGAGCTTGCGGGATCTGCTTTGGAAAAAGATACCTCTCAATCAAAAAAGATGATCGGCGAAATCACCGGGCAAACGAAAGACCTGATGAGCCGCATGAGTGATGTGATCTGGAGCATGAAGCCGGTAGACGATGAAAAGAGCTCATTCAGCAACCGGTTAAAGAATTTCAGCAATGAATTGCTTGCTCCAAAAAATATCCAATGTGAATTTGATATTGATGAACAATTGAGCCAGAAAATAAATGATCCCTTATCCCGGAAAAGCCTGCTGCTGATTATCAAAGAAGCGATGAATAATATTGCCAAATACAGCAATGCCGACTTCTGCAGCATAAGCCTGAAGCAAAACGAAGGTTCGGGTGTACAACTGAGTATTACAGACAATGGAAAAGGAATGGATATTGAAAATATAACGAAAGGCAATGGACTCGATAATATGAAGCAAAGAACTGAGAGCATTGGAGGGAAGTTCTCTTTGCATGCAGCCCCGGGATCAGGAGTCAATATTGTTTGCCATTTACCGGCAGGATTATTTGCAGGAAAATAGAAAACGAAATTTCACAGCACAGCAGTGATTATTCAGGTATATAAAAACTAATCTGACAAACATGCATGGCAGGCAACATAAAAAAGCAATGACTTTCTTGGTCTTACTGCTTGTTATTATATGGCCTGTTTCAGCACAAAAGCATTATCCACAGATTGATTCAGCCCGGAATCTTATCAATCAACAAACAAGTGATACGGCATCCCTGCATACTTACTTTTTTATAGCAGAGGAATATATGAACATGGATATGTACGACAGTGCACAGGTATGGCTTACGAGGATAGCAGACAAAGTGCCGTTGCGAAAACCCACTTTCTTTAATTTTTATTTATCCATAGACCAGGCTGAAACCTATTACTACAACGGTCTTAAAAGAATGGGCCTGCAGGAAAGCGAACGTGCATTAAGGATCGCTGATGCACTGGGCGACAGTATACTGCAGGCTACCGCCAATAATTTTGTGGGCCTTTTTTACATGAATATTGACAGCACCCGCAAAAGCATTCCCTATTACAAAAGGGGGATTATGTTTGCGAGGCAGCCTCCCTATCCTTCAAAATACATATCTGCTTCCAAGCCTCATCATCTGTACGGCAACCTTGCAGAAGCTTATTATAACCTGGGAATGGATGACAGCGCCCGGTATGCAGCGTTTACGGCTAAAAAATTTGCAGGGGAAATTCCCTGGCCAAGAGGAATAGCCGTAGCTGATAATATGCTCGGGATCATTTATACAAGACTTGGTTTGCTGGATTCGGCAATCACGTTTCATAATGAAGCCATAGCGGTTGGATTGGAAAATAACCAACCGGATGTTTCGCTTATTTCAATCGGAGGCAAGGCAGACTGTTATGAAAGAAAAGGTTTGCATGATTCCGCTTTGCACCACTTAAAAACAGGGTTTACACTCCTGAAGGAAAAGCCGTTGATCAATAGTTTTTTTGCAGTCCAGTTTTTAAATTATGCAGAGGCCCTGTACAAAAAATCAGGAGAACAGGACCTCCTGATCCGAACGCTTGAAATGAAAGACAGCCTTTCCAGGAAACTGGTTAAGCGAAATGATGAACAGATCTACACCCTGGTACAGGGCAGTGTGGCCAATGAAATGCGTGCAGCGAACCTGGAAGTAACAGAAGCCCGGAACAAGCAATCACTTACCAATACAAGATTGATACTGGCGCTTGTTGCCTTGGGAAGTATGATCGTAGTATTCATCCTGTACCGTCGTTACCAGCAAAAGCAGTTGCGTGAGATGGAGATCAGGAACAGGATCAGCCGCGACCTGCACGATGATATCGGCGCCACCCTCAGCAGCATACAGGTATATGGTGAGCTTGCAGGATCTGCTTTGGAAAAGGATGCCAGTCAATCAAAGAAAATGATTGGAGAGATCACCGGCCAGGCCAGGGAACTAATGAGCCGCATGGGCGATGTGATCTGGAGTATGAAACCTGTAGATGAAGAAAAGAACAATTTCAGCAACAGGTTAAAGAATTTCAGCAATGAACTGCTTACACCGAAAGGCATTCAATGCGAATTTGATATTGACGAGCAACTGAGCCAGCAGGTAACAGATCCGGTTGCGAGGAAGAACATACTGCTGATCATCAAGGAAGCGATGAATAATATTGCCAAATACAGCGGCGCAGATTCATGCAGGATAAGCCTGGAGCAAAACGAAGGTTCAGGTGTACTAATGAGTATTACAGATAATGGAAAGGGAATGGATATGAAAAATTTAACGAAAGGTAATGGGCTTGATAATATGAAGAAAAGGGCCGAAGACCTGGGCGGAACATTTACTGTTCAGTCCTCTCCCGGTGCCGGGGTAATGATACAGTGCATATTTCCCATAGCTATATTTAGTCATAGGTCATGAGCGGTAATGTTGTAGTTTTATTTCATGATCAGGATATTGGTATACGACGATAATAAAAGCAGGCGGGAAAGCCTCAAAGCATTCATTTCATTTACGCCCGGGTTTGAACAGGTAGGCAGTTTCGAAAACTGCAACCGCATTGAAGCCGATATCCGGGAAACTTCTCCCGACATCATCCTGATGGATATAGAAATGCCCGGCGTGAATGGCATCAGCGGGGTTAGCATTGTAAAGAAGATCGCTCCACAGGTAAAAGTGATCATGCAGACAGCTTTTGATGATGATGATAAAGTGTTTGCCGCTTTGCAGGCTGGTGCAGAAGGCTATATATTGAAAAGTGCATCTATCGACCAGATGCAGCAGACCATTACGGAAGTTATGAATGGGGGCGCCAGCATGAGTCCGTCGATAGCGCTTAAAGTAATGCGCTATTTTTCAAACAAACAACAACAGGTTTCCGGGTTGGATAACCTGACCGTAAAAGAAAACGAAGTACTGCAATACCTGTCATCAGGATTAAGTTATAAGATGGTAGCCGATAAAATGGGCATCAGTTATTTTACAGTGAACAACCACGTCAAAAAAATATACGAAAAGCTCCAGGTGCATTCACTCGGTGAAGCAGTTGCTTTGCTCAACAAACAGAAAAAACTGTTTTCATTCTTCTTTTAAGCGGCTGGGTTAATGAATTATTCAAGACCCCGGTATTTCAAATTAAAAATCTAACATAGTGAAATGTTCCCTGCGGCGGGAATTGTTGGCCACGAAGTCACGAAGTGTGAATTCAATCGTTGCCGGAATATCAAATGCGCTACCAGTGTTCGCTGTTATCTCCTCTTCTCTGCGGTTAATTTTTTATTGCAGAGAACAGGAGTAAAACCCCAATCTTATATAAACCCCATATTGATCCCAAACGCTACCAGCTGCCCGGTATTTTTGGTATTGGTTTTACGCAGCATATTCTGCCGGTGATTGTCAACAGTCTTTATCGATAATCCCAATTCATGAGCGATCTGTTTACTGCTCAATCCTGTTGATAATAATTTCAACAGCTCCATTTCACGGGCAGTGATACCCGGGAAAGTTTGATTGTTTTCTGTTATCAGCTGTTCATCGCTGCAATAAAAAAGATGACAGGTTTCATTTTCTATATCGAGGATACTCATCATCGCTTCACCTTCGCATTTTATATGCGATATATCCGTAGAAAGCGTGAAGGCATACAGCAGGTTTCCGTTATGATCGAATATATGACTGATATACTGGATCATGAACCAGCCATACAGTTGCTGTGCGTTCTTCATCCTGATATAAATAGTTGGCCTGAGATTCTTTCTTTTTTCAACAGGGGCCTGCAGGTAAAAACCTGCCCAGTGATTGCTGAATGCAAACATCTTTCCCCGGTCTTCGGGATGAATAATATTAAAAAGAGCTTCAGGGGTATTGTCGATGAGTTCATGCTGTTCCAGGAACACGGTACTTTCCAGCATGCCGCCGCAGGAAACCGTTTTTCCCTTAACCAGGTTGGCGATAAACCAGAAGTATTTACCGGAAACATAACTTTCTACATAACTGATCGTATCGGCAAACAGTAAAACAGGATTTTCTAGTTCCTTGGCGTCATCGGGAGCAAATCTTGTATTAAACTCCGACCAGGGCACTGGCCTGAGTATTTGTTTTTTCTCTTTCATCATGTTGCTGTTAGGTATAAATCCCTATTGGTACCGGCCATTGAGCTTGATACTTTTAAATCTGCTATAACCAATGGTACAGAATAAGCTGCTGTACAAAATAAGGATATGCGACCAGGGCCTGCAATGGCTAGAATTAGCTATTTCCTGCCAGGGTTATTAAAAGCATTTTTACACAACTGAATAACCATTGAAGTTGGTTTCGATGCATCTGTTATCCTCCAAAAACAATACTACCGGCCTTTTGAAATACCAGTTACCAATCGTTGATTTTAAAATGCTGCAATGAATTGTTATATGAAAAAGGCGTTATTGTTACTCATGCTGCTGAATAGTTTCCTGTTTTGTACATCGCAGGTTACGGTTACCAACCCGGGCAATGCCACGCCGGCGCTGGCGGCAACTTATACTTCCCTGGCCAATGCGATTACTGCGTTGAATGCAGTTACAGCATTCAGTGGTATTGTTACGATCACACTGAATACGGGTAATCCACAGGCTGCACCCGCCGGTGGCTATGTAATCAATTTCTCCGCAACTACTACTGCAGCAAAAACAGTGATACTGAAAGGCAGTGGAAACATTATTGTTGCCAGTAATGCACTAACAGCAGGATCGCTTACCGATGCGGTTTTTAAAATAGTGGGCTGCGATTTTGTAACGATCGATGATTTTGTGATTCGTGAAAACCCGTCTAATACTACTACTGCTCTTGCCAGCAACAATATGACCGAGTGGGGTATTGCTATATTAAGATCAGCAGCTACCGTAGGAGCTCAAAATAATATTATCCAGAACAACAGTATTCAACTGAACAGAACCTATGCCAACAGCTTTGGTATTTACTGCAACAGCAATCACGTAGCAGCAACGCCAACCGTGGCATCCAGCCCCACTTCAGCGGCCGGGGCCAACAGCAGCAACAGTTTTTTTTCAAATACCATCAGTAATGTAAACTGCGGGATAGCGATCATAGGAGGTACCACTGCAGCTACTATGGACGTAAGTAATGTGATTGGTTCTTCTTCATTAAACGACAATACCATCAGCAACTGGGGTGGGCTCAGCCGAACGGCAGCTTTCGCCGGGGTGCCGGCATTTGGTTGTTTTGGAGTACTGGATGTAAACCAGAAGACAGACCGCATTTCATTTAATACCATCACAAGCGCAGCGTTGAGCGGAACAAGTTTGAGTGTATGGGGTATTTTAAAAACATATAATACAGAACCAACCGGAACATTTACTACCAATATCACCAGCAATGTAATTACCCTTAGCACTTCATTTTCTTCCGGTATACTGGAAGGCATCAGGAGTGAAGGCATCAGTGCATTGGCCACTTCAACGATCAATATCAACAGCAACCGTTTTCAGAATATGACGGTAAGTGCCCTTTCATCAACAGAAATAACCGGCATATACAACCAATCCAACTGCGGAACCCTGAACATGAACAGCAATATTTTCCGCGGCACATCATCGGCCACAGGAAGTTTTACAGCAATCAATAACCTCGGGGCTGTTCAAACAACGCTCAGCATCAACAGCAATCTGATAGGTGATGTTTCAGGTAATGCCATCAGCTTTTCATCGGCCCCGGCAGTGGGCAGTACGGTGTATGGCATCCGCAGCCAGGCCCTGGGCAGTAATGCAGCGCTGAACATCAACGGCAACAATTTCCAGGGCTTTGTACAGGCAACAGCCGCCACAAGAAATTATATTTTTATTGATTACAACCATGCCACGGCAACAGCTACTACTGCCAATATCAACAACAATACTTTTACAAACATATCCCTCAACACAACAGGTGTACTTACTTTCATCAACAGGCAGGGAGTGATGGCTGCCAATGCAGGAGCTACTGAAAATGTTACAGGAAACAGTGTGGTTACGGCATTCAGCAGTCCGGCGCAAACAGTTAAGTTTTACCAGGCCCAGGGAGCATCCGGGCAGGGCAATGACATGAACCATACGGGCAATAACTTCTCCAATATCACATTGCCGTCAGCAAATGAACTTACAGGGTGGGACAACCGGGAAGGAACTCTTGTAAGCGGCCCCAAAAAAACAATCAGCAACAATACATTCAGCAACTGGAATGTTATGGCCTCCTTAATACTGGTTGCCATTAAATGTGATAATGCCGGTAATGGAACGGTGGTTTCCGCCAATACTATTTCGCAGGTAACAAAAACAGTGAGTGGGGATGCCACTGCGATACAGTTGGGAAACGGTAATAATGGCGCTGCACAGAGTTGCACCGGCAATACGATCTCTGATATTATAATAAACAGTGGAATTGTGAGCGGGATTGATGCGGATGTTTTTGCTGTAGGCAGTTATACGATAAGCGGCAATACGATTTCGGGGTTTAATAACGGAAGCTTTTCATCTACTTCAAGGGGCATCATTGTTCGCACAGCAGCGGTAATGGCTATCAGTAAAAACAAGATATATGAATTGAGCGGCAACAATAAAACGATTGGGATTGATATTCCTTCCACGGGCAGCGGCACTTATACCATCAGCAATAATTATATCGGAAGTTTTCTGCCGGGTAATGCAGCCCTTGATAACAGCACCCGTGGTATTAATATTGAAAGTACAGTTACAGGAGCCAGCTTTAATATCTGTTATAATACAGTTTATCTCAATGCCACATCGGTACAATTCGGTTATGGAAGTTCGGCCATATTTCTAACCGACCTGGGCAATGCTGCCGTTACATTGAGGAATAACATCTTTGTAAATATTTCAGCGGCGGGTACAGGAGCATTTACGGTAGCACACCGGCGAAACAATACAACTTACTCCAATTATGCAGTTGCCTCCAACAATAATATTTTTTATGCCGGAACACCATCGGCCGGCAACCTGGTTTTTTATGATGGCACGCAGAGCGACCAGCTTTTTATTGACTATCAAACAAGGATCGGCCCCGCAAGAGATGCATCATCTTATACAGGTCTGCCACCCTTTTTGAGTACCTCCGGTTTATCTGCAAACTTTTTACATATTGATCCGGCCATTGCCGCACTTGCTGAAAGCAGGGCTGTGAACATCGCCGGGTTTACCGATGATTACGATGCTGATATAAGGCAGGGAAATGCAGGTTATACCGGAACAGGAGCCAGTCCGGATATTGGCGCCGATGAAATAGAAGGAACTTATTCTGAAACGGATGCACCGGTAATAACCTATACAGCTATTGGGTTGCACAATTGCCCCAATACATCTAAAACAATAGCCGGAGTAATAATAACAGATGCAACCGGTATTCCTTTAACGGGCTCATTGGTACCCCGTATTTATTACCGGAGGAATGCAGGAACCTGGTTTTCCCGGCCCGGAACCAATACAGCCGGAACAGCTACCAACAGCACCTGGAGTTTTACCATTGTAGAAGCTGATATGGGAGTAGTTGTTGCGGGAGATATCATCAGCTATTACATCACAGCACAGGATAACATGCCGGTACCGAATGTGGGAGCAAATCCTGCCGCAGGTTTTAAAGCTGCTACGGTAAATAATATTTCTTCTCCACCATCTGTGCCTGAATTTTATACCATCGGTTTGTCATCCATGGGAGGGACATATACGGTAGGCCTGGGTGGTAATTTTGCCAGCATTGCAGCAGCCGTTACTGCCTATAACAACAGTTGCTCACTCACGGGGCCTGTAATATTTGAATTGATAAGCTCAGTCTACAATGAGGGAAACATTACTATATACAATCACCCGGATGCCAGTGCAGCAAAAACACTAACCATCAGGCCAGCTATAGGAAAAAATCCCATTATATATAGCCCGATCGGGGCTTATCATTTTACATTCAGCGGAGCCCGTTATGTTATTTTCGATGGCAGGCAGGGAGGAACCGGAACAGTACGTTCCATGTTTACAGAGATGAATATTTCTGGTGCAAATCCATTCAGGTTTATTGAAAATGCTCAATTCAATACCATTCAATATTGTAATATCAATAACCGAACAGATAACCAATCAACAATTTTTTTCTCAACAAGTTCAGAAGCGGGTCCGGGCAACAGTAATAATTTAATAGACAATAATTCAATCTACACAACATCTGATCCCGGTCCGA
>WBZP01001771.1_pt1 | contig 11519 bp, 9 predicted proteins | sample 5204301 | NCBI WGS metagenome assembly WBZP01 (sample SAMN12412401, study PRJNA552823) | activated sludge metagenome | isolation source: activated sludge from nitrification reactor of wastewater treatment plant... | place: USA: Pennsylvania | collected 2017
TGGCCGAACTCGTGCATTCGATCCGCGAATTCGGGCTGATGCAGCCGATCGTTGTGCGGGCGGTGCCGGGGAGCAAGCCGGTCCGGTACCAGATCATCATGGGGGAGCGGCGGTGGCGGGCCGCACAAGAGGTCGGGCTGCCGGCGGTGCCGGCGATCGTCCGGGAGACCGCCGACGAGAATCTCCTGCGCGATGCACTCCTCGAGAACATTCACCGCGCACAACTGAACCCGTTGGAAGAAGCGGCCGCCTATCAGCAGCTGCTCGACGAGTTCGGTGTCACCCACGATGAACTGGCTTCCCGGATCGGGCGATCGCGGCCCTTGATCTCCAACATGATCCGCCTGCTGCGGTTGCCGATCGCGGTCCAGCGTCGAGTGGCGGCCGGGGTGCTCTCGGCCGGGCACGCGCGCGCACTCCTGTCGCTGGACGGCGGTGCGGAGGCGCAGGAGGAGTTGGCAGCACGGATCGTTGCCGAGGGGCTATCGGTGCGGGCTACCGAAGAAGCCGTCACGCTGGCGAACCGGTCCGATGGCCCCAAGCCGGGGGCCCCGCGCCGCAAGCCGATCCACATGCCCGGGCTCCAGGATGTGGCGGAACGGCTGTCGAGTGCCTATGACACCCGCGTGACGGTCAGCCTGGGGAAGCGCAAGGGCAAGATCGTCGTCGAGTTCGGTTCGGTGGACGATCTGCAGCGTATCGTCGGCCTGATGGACGATAAACCGCGGTAATCGGCGTATCCACCGACACCGGGTCGTTATGTCACAGTGACGAATCTGTGCCTGGCGCCGAGTCCTGGCGGCCGCAGGACACGAAATCCGTTGGGCCCCAATGACATTCGAGCGGGACGGGATGACGACTCGATCGGTGTCCGCGTTAGTGGTCGCCGCAACGCGTTGTCTCCTATTCTGGAAGGGCTGTTCGAGATGACCGCACCGCATGGAGGCCGGGAAAGCTAGTGTCCGCTCGTATCACGCCGCTGCGGCTCGAGGGATTCGACCTTCTGCCGAAGCACGCCCGACGGTGCGTCTTCTGGGAGGTGGACCCGGACGCCGTCGGCGGCGATGACCACCTGGCTGATCCTGAGTTCGAAAAGGAAGCCTGGCTGTCGATGGTGATGTTGGAGTGGGGATCGTGCGGATTGGTCGCCACCACCGGACCCGCCGTGCCGGGCGAGGAGACCGGGGAGGACCGCGGGAGCGGTGGCCTCCTGAACCCAGTGGACCCCGCCTGCGTCGGTTACGTGTTGTACGCGCCGCCCTACGCCGTCCCGCGCGCGTTGCGGTTCCCCAGCGGACCGGTCAGCGCCGACGCGGTGCTGCTCACTTCGATAGGTGTGGAATCCGGCCCGGCCATCGATGGGCTGCAACACGAACTCGTCGCCCGGGTGGTCACCGAACTGGTCCGTCGCGGTGTGCGCGCGCTCGAAGCGTTCGGTCGCACGGCGTTGGCCGCCGAACTGCGCGAGACACCCGCCGCCGACCCCGCCGTCCGGGCCGCGGTCGAGGCCCTTGGTGACTGTTCCTTCGACCAGTGCATGATCGCCGCCGACTTCCTGCAGGAGGTCGGCTTCGTCGTCGTGTCACCGCACCCGTACTTTCCCCGGCTGAGGCTCGAGCTGACCAAGGGGCTGGGCTGGAAGGCGGAGGTCGAGGCGGCACTCGAACGGCTGTTGGAGAGCAGTCAGCTCCAGCAGCCGGTGGGTGCGGGCAGCCCCATCAGTGCGCAACCGGCCGGCAGCTGACGAGGGTCAGCGGGCCTGGCCGTCGGCGAGTTCGTGCGCGAGCAGTTCGGCGAACGTGAAAGTGCCTGTGGGACGGTCGTTCTTGCCGAGCAGGTAGAGCCGCTTGACGGCAGCCAGAATTCCTTCGGCGAGGGCGTCGCGACTAGTGGGGGAGATCAGGACGGACCGGTCGTGCGGGTTGGTGATGTACCCGACGTCGACCTGGACGGTGGGCATGCGCGTCAGCCGGAGCAGGTCCCACGTCCGGCCGTGTGTGCGGCAGTCGCGTAATCCGGTGCGCGCCACAACTTCTCGCTGGATGAAATCCGCCAGGTTGCGGCCGATGGTGGACACCGAACCGTGGGCATTGCCGAAGTAGAAGGAGGCCACACCACTGGCCGAGGGGGACGGTTGGGCGTCGCACCGCAGGCTGATCATCAGATCGGCGCCCACGCCGTTGGCGGTGTTGGCGCGCTCGACGTCAGAGGGCCCCCGATTGGCCGGACGGGACAGGAACGTCTCCATGCCGATCGCGGCCATCCGGCCCTCCAGCCGACTTGCCAAGTCCCACAACAGGTCTGCTTCGCTGACGAGGCCGTTCACACCCGGGGTGATCAGACCGTGGTCGGGACCGCCACGGCCCGGATCGATGATGATGCGCTTGCCGGACAGTCGCGGACCGGACCGGCGGACGAGTTCCTCTTCGTGGATCGCGTGTGGCGAACCACCGGTGACCCGCGACCCCAGGAAGTACAGCGAGCGCAGCGTATCCGGTCCGCAGATGCCGTCGGCGGACAACCCGTACTCGCGCTGGTAGGACATCAGCGCATTGTGCGTCTGCAGGCCGAAATGGCCGTCCACCATCGAGGTGTAGAAACCGAGATCCTGCAGCCGGGCCTGCAGCGTAGCGACGTCGTCGCCGTACATCGGGGCGCCGAACTGATGATTGAGCGTGCGCGCACCCAGTCGGTAGGAGGCCTCCCGGAGGGCGCGGTAGGTGGCCTCGCCGACGATCCCGTCGACCAGGAGGCCACGCTGCTGCTGGAACGCGCGAACCGCATCGTCGAGATCGGCGTCGAACAGATCCAGGGCCACATGCTTGCCGGTGGTCAGATCGGCGTCCGGGTTCTCGACCAGGCCGAGGGCGGCCAGGGCCGTCCGGATCTCGGCGACGGCGAAGCCGCGATCACCGCGACGCAGCGCGTCGCTGATGTCCCCGACGTCACTGTGGTGCCGGATCGGCATCGTAGAGAACCTCACTCCCGGTGCTGACAGTCTGGCGGCAGGTTCGCCGAGCGGCTGTGGCCGGCGTCCAGCGGCGTTGGTGCATTCTCTCAGACCCGCGCCCGATTAGGGAAAACACCAGGCTGACACGCGGGTGGGAACTTTGCCCCCGCCGGGTCAGTTCCGCAGGTCAGGGGAGGACGTCGGCCAGCTCGCGCAGCAGCGCCGCTTTGCTCTTGGCGCCGACGATCCGTTTCACCGGCTGACCGTCCTGGAACAGGATCATTGTCGGGATCGAGACCACGTCGAAGCTCTGGGCGGTGGCGGGGTTGGCGTCGACATTGAGCTTGGCGACTCGCAGCTGGCCGGCCTTCTCGGTCGCGATCTCCTCGAGGACCGGGGCCACCATCCGGCACGGCGCGCACCAGGTGGCCCAGAAGTCGACCAGCACGGGCTTCGGGCTGGCCAGGACATCGTCGGCGAACGAGTCGTCGGAAACGGTCAGGGTGGCGCTGTCGTCCTTGGTGCTCATCGCGGGGCTCCTATCAGGTCGGTGTCGGTGCTGTCGCCGGTGGGATGGGCGGCCTCGGCCAGCCACCGCTCGGCGTCGATGGCGGCCGCGCAGCCGCTGCCGGCAGCGGTGATCGCCTGGCGGTAGGTGTGGTCGACGAGGTCACCGCAGGCGAACACGCCCTCGACCGAGGTGTGGGTGGACCGGCCCTGCACCCGGACGTAGCCCTCGTCGTCGAGGTCGACGACACCGCGGACCAGTTCCGAACGGGGGTCGTGTCCGATCGCGACGAACATGCCCGTCACCGCGAGCAGCGACTCGTCGCCGGTGACTTTGTTGCGCAACCGCAGGCCGCTGACCGTGCCGTCGCCCTCGACCGAGACGACGTCGGTGTCGGTCACGAAGGTGATCTTCTCGTTGGTACGGGCCCGCTCCAGCATGATTCGCGACGCGCGGAACTCGTCGCGGCGGTGCACGACGGTGACGCTGCGGGCGAACTTGGTCAGGAAGGTCGCCTCTTCCATCGCGGAATCCCCGCCGCCGATGACAGCGATGTCCTGGTCCTTGAAGAAGAAGCCGTCGCAGGTGGCGCACGAGCTTACGCCGCGGCCGAGCAGCTCCTCCTCGCCCGGGACACCGAGATAGCGGGCCGCGGCGCCCATCGCCAGGATCACCGCGCGGGCCCGATGCGTCTCACCGCCCGCCGTGGTGACCGTCTTGACCGGACCCGCGAGGGAGACCGACTCGACGTCCTCCATCTGCAGGTCGGCGCCGAACCGCAACGCCTGTTCGCGCATCTCCTCCATCAGGGCCGGACCCATGATGCCCTCCCGGAAGCCGGGGTAGTTCTCCACCTCGGTAGTGGTCATCAGCGCACCACCGAACGACGTGCCCTCGAACACCAGCGGCGACAGCTGGGCGCGCGCGGCGTAGACCGCGGCGGTGTACCCCGCCGGCCCGGAGCCGATGATGATGACGTCCTGGACGGGGGTGGGACTGTCGGACATACGGGCCTTTCTGGCAGGGACTGGCACGGGTATGAACAACAAGGGTAGGCCCGAGTGTTCCCGGTGCGTGGACGGCCCGGATCAGCGGCCCGGCACCGCCGGAACCACCGTCTGGCCCAGCAGGCCGGTATCGGCGGCGCTGCACGTCAGGGATACGGCGAGGGCGGTCAGCGGGCCAGGGCGGCCGGGCGCATCGGCGAGAACCAGCACCAGGGCCTCGGCCGAATCGGGGGACCGGATCGCCCGGGCGCCCAGGATCGGCGTGGCGGCCGGGTAGCCCAGGCCGCTCAGGCACGACGCCCGGCGGGCCGGATCGGCCAGCGGGCCCAGCTCCGGGCTTCGGTCCAGCAGCGCGGTGAGCTCCGCGGCCGAGAGCGGGAAGGCCGGGGTCGATGAGCTGACCGCGATCGTGCGGGCCGTGGTGAGGCCGGAGCCGACCGGACTGTCGGGGCCACGCCACAGAGCCAGCGCTCCGACGATGACGGCCGCGGTCGCGGCCAGCGCGCCCAACACCGTCAGCGCCCGGGGCGGCCCGGGTGGTGGGCGGACGGCATGCTTCACCGGGTCAGTGTGCGCCATGACCGTTCAGCTGTGCGGCGGTGCGAGCAGGCTCGCCAGGCGCTGCCGGCCCCGCGCTGCGCGGCTCTTGACGGTTCCCTGCGGAATGCCCAACAACGTCGCGGTATCGGCGACGGAATACCCGTGCAGCTCGACGGCGTACAGCGCGGCGCGCTGATCGGCCGGGAGCTGGGCCATGGCCGCGTGGACCATCAGCGTGGAGTCGAGCCGGTCCCCGTGGTCGACGGCCGGATGGGCTGATTCCTCCAACGGCGCCGTGCGATGGATTTTGTTGTGCCGCAGGCGATCCACACACGCGTTGACAACAATCCGGTATAGCCAGCTGCCGACGGCGCACTGGTGCCGGAAGGTCGGCGCGCAGCGGTGCGCGGCCAGCATCGCGTCCTGCAGGGCGTCCGCGGCGTCCTCGGGTGCGCAGGTCCGCCGGGCCACCCGCGCCAGCCGGTCGCGGTGCCGGCCGAACAGCTCGGCGAACGCGTAACGGTCGCCGGCCACGTGTGCGTCGAGGAGTTGCGCATCGCTCCGGAGTGCCGCGGGTTCGGTGCTGACCACCGTGCGGACGTTAGCCACGCGCCGCGCGGCGGACACTTCACCCGCGGGCGGCCCTGGGGATAACCGGTCAGCCGGCGGCGCGGACGGTGATCTCGGTGATGTCGGAGCGGTTCTTGCCGTCCACGGTGCCCAAGGTGGAGATCCACACCAGCAGGTGCGAGGTCGGCGCGGACGCGTTGACCTCGATGGTGTTGTTGCCGGCCTGGACCGCGGTCGGCTGCGTCAGTGCGGTGGTGTCCTTGAGGCTGGACGGCGAGGAGCTCTCGGCGGCTCGGATCTGGATCTTCGTTCCGGTACTGGTCACCCCGACGTCGACCGAACCGACCTTGGTCGGCTCGGGCAGGTCGAGCATCAGTCCCACACCGTTCTTGAAGTTCGGGAAGGGTGTCGGGTCGGTGTAGGTGTCCACGGGCCACATGGTGGCCGGGTCGCCGTCGATGGCCAATCCCGCCAGGGCGGGCGCGTCGGCGCCGCCCTCGGGCGAGAACACCGTGGCCTTGACCGGCTTCACCACGGAGCCGGTGGCGGCGTTGGTCGCGCTGGTGGTCGGATTGAGCCCCAGCTGGTCGCCGTCGATGCTGCCCCCGACGTTGCCGAAGATCCTGTTGAGCACGGTCAGGAGCACGATCAGGGCCACCACCAGCACCGCGCCGGCCGACGCGAGTCCGATCATCAGGGTGCGGCGGCGGCGCGCGCGGGCCTCGTCGTCGTCGGGCCCGTCTTCCGGGGCGGGCGAGGGCGCGCCGGCCGAACTGGCACGGGGTGGGCTGCCGACGGCGCCGATCTGCTCGGTGCGGTCGGCCACCGCAGTGGCCTGCTGCAGCAGGTTGAGCAGGGTGGGCGCGGTCCGGATGCCGCCACCGTCCTGGACCGAACGGACGGCCGCGGCCGAGATCTGGAACGGGATGCTCCGGTTGACCACGCGCGGCTCGACGGGCTGACCGGTGGCGTCGAGGTCGGCCGGCCGCATTCCGCTGGGAGTGCCGGCCTCACGCAGCGGCCATCGGTCGACCAGCAGGGCGTACAGCGCAGCCCCGATCCCCCGGATGTCGTCCTCCGGGGTGGCATCGGGCAGGGTGGCCGGGAAGGCCAGCGCGACGTCTCCGTCGATGCTCACCCGGATCCGGCTGGGGTGGTCGACCGACAGCGCGAGGCCGTCCTGGTGGGCCGCGTCGGCGGCGGCGGCCAGCGACTGGATGGCCCGGGCACCACCAATCGGTGACGGCGCCGTCTCGGCGACCTCGCGCAACGAGCCCCCGCGGATCCACTCCGAGACCACCAGGCCGCCGGGGCGTTCCGTCGCCGACGCCACGTCGAGCACCCGGGCGATGCCAGGACGGTCGAAGCGGCTCAATTGCGATGTGCAGGAGAGGATTTCATGCACCGCGTCGGGCGACATGGTGCCGTCGGGGTCGATGAACGTCAACGCGACCTGGCGGTCGAGCGCGGTATCCAGGGCCTGCCAGAACTGCAGCCCCGAAGGGCCGCCGTGGAACACCAGCAGGCGATAGCGGCCGTTGGCCACCGTGGTGCCGGGGATCAACGTCTCGGCTGCCGGCGGCGTGGTCCGCGGCGGTCCCGAGGGTTCGTCGGTCACCTCCGGTCCTTTCCCGAGGGGCGGGCCGGCGGCGCTCACCGGCAATTTCCTGGCCATAGGGTACGTGACCGGGGCGCCGGTGGTGGGTGAGTCCGGCGTGACGGATGCGACGGGTGCTACCGGTTGGCCGCGCGAGAGCCGGCGCCGAACCGCCGCCACGGCGGCGCCGGCCTCCGGGACGCGGGCACCCACCATGACCGCCGCGACGATCGGCAGCATGATCAGCCCCAGCACGGCCAGCCGCAGCAGCGAACCCGCGCCGCCCCAGCGGGTCGTCAGCCCGTCGAGGCCCAGCAGTCGGTCGGCGGTGTCGCCAGCAAGACTGGCCAGCAATGACGCGAACAGCGTGATCACGACCGTGCGCACCACCGCCAGGCCCACCAGCTGCCCGCCGCCCGGACGCAGGGCACGGCGCAACAAGAAGTAGCCGAGCACCGCGCCGGCCAGGAAGCCGAGGCCGTTCGCGGCGCCCAGGTACCCGGCCACCAGTTCCGGGTTGTCGGTGACGTGGGGGGCTACCAGCGATCCGGCGATCTTCACCGTGGTGATCGCGATGACGACGAGGATCGGGATCCACGGCTGTTCGCGCGCGTAGAACACGCGCAGTTCCAGCAGCACCAGGGCGTAGGGAATCAAGGTGAACGACGACAGTGCGATCGAGATGCCGAGGTAGTTGGCGTCGACCTCGCCGAACTTGCCGTACGCGAACAGCGCGCTGCCGATCGCCGGACCGCCCACCGTCATGAACGCTACGACTGGGATCAGGGTGATCATGGTCAGCCGCGTCGCCAGCGAGAAGTCGGCAAGGACGGCGGCGGTGTCCTCGGCGGCCGCGTTGCGGCTCAACCGAGGCATCACCACCGTGAGCACCGTGACGCCGATCATGCCGAACGGCAGCATCAGCACCAGCCAGGTGTAGTTGTAGATGGCCGGGCCGGATGCCGCTGCGGCACTGGCGATCTGGTTGCCCACCACCAGTCCGAACTGACTGATCAGCACGTAGAGGACCATCGCCGCGGCCATCGCGCCGAACCGCTTGAGCCGGTCGTCGATGCCCCACAGTGGGCGCAGGCTGATCTTCTCGCGCCGGATCGCGACCAGCAGCACCGCGGTCTGCGCGACGACCCCCAGGGTGGTTCCGATCCCCAGGACGAGCAGCTTCGCGGATCCCATCCGAACCGGGTCGGTCGAGAGCTCGCCCGGCACCAGGACGAACAACCCGAGGGTGGCGATCGCGACGACGTTGTTCAGCACCGGCGCCCAGGCGGGTGCGCTGAAATGGTTGCGGTTGTTCAGGATCGCCATGAACACCGACGAGAGGCCGTAGAAGATCACCTGCGGCAGCAGCAGATACGCGAATGACGTTGTCAGCGGCTGGTCGACCTTCGGGTCGTCACCGAGCATCAACCGGACCAGCAGTGGCGTCGCGGCCACCGACAACACCGTCGTGACCGCCAGCAGCGTGGTCGCCAGGGTGACCAGCCGACGTACGAACGCCGTCCCACCGTCAGGGTCGTCGCGCTCGGCCCGCGCCAGCACCGGCACGAAGATGGCGGTGAACGTCGCCTCGAGCACCAGGGCCGCAACCAGATTCGGCAATTGATTGGCCACCGTGAACGAACTGGACAGGGCCGCGCCGAGAATCGCGGCCAGCAGCACGATGCGGATGAAGCCGGTGATCCGGCTGACCAAGGTGGCGAACGCCATGCCCCACGATCGCGACACCACGGCCGCGTCGGAGAGTTCCGCACGCGCCAGCGGGGCGTCCGGGTTTGGCCGGGTCATCGGTCCTGCCGTTCCGGCCAGTTCAGATCGGCCGGGTCGGGCTGGCCGCGGAAGCGGTGCCACAACCGCCGGCCGGTCAACGCCACCAGCACCGCAGCGGCGGCCAGGGTGATGAAGAACAACACCCGGCCGTAGGCGTTGGAATGCACCGACAGGCGCACCGGGTCACCCAGGGCCAGGCCCTCCGGGGTGCGCAGCCCGACATCGATGGCCACCCGCTGGGTGAAGTGCACCTCGATCGGGACCCGCACCGGCAGGTACCCGGGGGGCAGCTCCTGCTCGCCGATGTCGGCCACCGTCATGCCCGGCGGCGCATCCACCTGGAGGCGGACCCGGATGGGGACCGCCAGGTCGTTGCGCAACGCCAGCGGCAGCGGGCTGTGTTCGGTGGCCAGCGTGTACGAGCCGCCGGGGTTGACGATCGTGACCGCCTTGAACAGGTCGTCGATCGTCGCGCGCACCGGGTCCAGCCGGGCGATCGCCAGCCCGTTGCGGGTGCCGGCCGGTTCGGACTGGCTCAGCGCGCGCAGCATGTCCTCTCGTAGCGGGGCGGTGTACTGGGGCCCCGTCAGACCGGTCTGCTGGTTGGTGGTCAGCGCCGCGGTCAGCCCCCACACCCGCGGGATCTGGCCGGCCACCCGGGCCACCACCTCGTCGTCGAACCGGCCGGGTGCGTCGGTCCCGGTGTCGGGTTCGAGCGGCGCCGGCGGCTGCGGATCACCGGCGGTCTCGGCGATCACGGCCGGCAGCGGTCGCGGTATCGCCAGACCGGTGTGGATGGCCGAGGCGAAGGCGGCCAGGATGCTCTGGGCGTCGGCGGGCTGCAGGCCCCACACCAGCGGTGGCACCAGCACTTGCAGGCGGGTGTCGGCGTCCGGTGTGAGGGCGCGCCAGACCATGGCCGCCACCGCGTTCTGGCGTCGCGCGGCCAGCGAGTCATGCTGCAGCGGGACGACCAGGTCGCTGTTCAGATAGGAGGGTGTCACCGGGTCGTCGCCGGCGCCGGCCAGTGCGGCGCCCACCGCGGGATCGAATGGCGCGACCACCACGGTGGAGGACAACCGGCGCGGGGCCAGCGCGGGGATTCCGCCGCCGTCGCCGCCGGGTTCGGCCGCCGCGATTGCCACCGTACTGCCTTGTGCGCCAAGAAGATCGACGATGTTCTCGGTCAGGGGTTCGTCGCCGGCCAACGTGGCGCCGAGCACTGGGGGGACACCGAGGATCTGTTGCACCACATCGGCCGACCCGCTCATGGTGAACTCGGTGAGCCGGGCGTCGCCGACGCGCTGCAGGGCACCGAGGCTGGCCTGGGCGTAGGGCGCGGCCGTCACGCACATCCGGCCCGCCAGGGCGCGCAGCCGGTTCAGCCATGCGGTTGCGGCGTCCTGACCCGTCCCCGGTCGGGTTACGTCGTTCTGGTCGGGATCCACGACGACGTAGCCCGCGGTCATCGCATTGACAGTGACCAGCAGGTCGGGATCCACGGCCAGGCACAGGCCCCGGGTCACCGCGCCGTCGGAGTCGGCGGCCGGGCTGGTGGCGAATTCGGCGGCGCCGAGCAGGCTGTCCAGCCGGCCCCCGGCGGCGAGTTCGATGGACAGGGTGTCGTCGCTGAGCCGCACCGGGGTGGTGCCGCCGGGCACACCCGGGGCCAGCCGCGGCCGGTCCGCCAGCGGCCACAGCATGGTCATCTGCACCGGCCGAGTGTTGTCGGCGGCCGCCGTCTCGGCCTCGGCGCCGGAATCCGGGACCGGGGGCAGCCCGAGGACCGGCAGGAGGAACCGGCCGTCGTCGAGGCGAGCGGCCTCGCCGTAGTCAGGCGTCCCGTTGACATTCACCAGCAGGGGATACACGCCCGGCCGGTCGATCCGCAGGGCTGGCTCGGTTGCCGAGCGCAACGGGTACGCGAACGTGAACCCGGCACTCTGACCGGGCCGCAGTTCGCCGGTCACGTTCACGAATTCGGCGACCGGAGCGAACTGTTCGGTGCTGCCGTCGAGATCCGTCCGGAGCTGTGCGGAACTGCGAATCGCCGGGGCGTGCTCCAGCCGCGCGACGATGTCGCGCACCACCCGGTCGCCGACGTTGTCGATGGTGCCGGTCACCCGCACCACCGGCGCGCTGCCGGTGGTCACCAGATCCGGGGTGACGCTGTCGATGCGAACCGTCAGGAACGTGGGGGCCCCGGGTTCGCTGCCGCTGGCCCGGGGCACCGCGACCGGCATCAGCAGTACCGTGGTCAGCACAACCAGCAGAACCCTCGCGATCACCGCGGCGACGCGCAGTGCGGTCCGGTGCGGTCCGGCGGTCACGGTGTCTTCGGCGACGCGGGCCCGCACCCGTTCGTCCGGCCGGGAGCGGGCCCGTCGGGACGATGGTTGCGGCTGTGCGAATGAGTCTGCGGCCGCCGCCTGGGGGTGGTCCGGGGCAATGGCGGCAACGCGCCGGGCCCGTGGGTCTGCAGCGTGTGGATCAGTTCGCCGGCGACCTCGGCCAGCCGTCGTTCGTCGGCGTAGGCCAGTCGGGATGCCAACTCCCGCA
>WBZP01006532.1_pt1 | contig 11519 bp, 13 predicted proteins | sample 5204301 | NCBI WGS metagenome assembly WBZP01 (sample SAMN12412401, study PRJNA552823) | activated sludge metagenome | isolation source: activated sludge from nitrification reactor of wastewater treatment plant... | place: USA: Pennsylvania | collected 2017
GCCCACGGCCGGGCCGCCGGCCGAGCCGGCCCATCGGAACGGCTGACTCCGGACCGATGGCCCGCGGCGAGCATCCGCAGCGGACACCGTTCTACGGTGCCTGCCTGCTGGCGGCGGCTTTCCTGTCCTGCTGGCTGGCCGCTTCGGTCTCCGCGACCTGGCTGTCGGTCACGATCTACATCGCGGCGGCCGTGGTGGCCGGAATCGGATTCCTAATGACGTTCCGGGACTATTCGCCGAGCTCTCGACGGCCACGGGATCGCTGAGGTTGGATGAAGACGTGCAAATTCCACAACGAGTGGCCCGGATCAACAGGTACTTCACCAACCCGATCCAGAAACTCTGGGCGGGTTTCGCGCCGACGTTCGGCATCCTCGAGCACGTCGGCCGAAAGTCGGGAAAGACCTATCGAACTCCGCTGACGGTGTTCTCCACCGATGAAGGCCTGGCGATCATGCTCACCTACGGGCCCGACCGGGACTGGCTCAAGAACATCACCGCGGCCGGCGGCGGCCGGATGAAGCGCTATGGCCGGACGTTCGCCGTCTCCGATCCGCGGGTGGTCTCCAAAGCCGAAGCGGCACAGCACGTCACCGGGCTGGCTCGGTGGATCTTCCCACGGTTGCCGTTCGACAACGGCGCGGTGCTGCTGCGTCGCGTCTGAACGTCACACCGGAAGGGCCCGAAGTGCCGCCGGCAGGCTGGGCAGGAAGTGCGTGGTCGCGAAGGCCCTGATGTCGTCGACGGTGTCCAGTGGCTGCAGGCTCGGCAGGAGCAGCACCACCATGGCGTAGCGCAGGATGCAGTCGGCCAGCCCCGACACCGCCGGCGCGCCGACCTTTTCGGCGAAGCCGGGCGGGAAGATGACGTACAGGGCCGCTACGACGCGCGTCACGGCCGCGGCGTAGTGCTGATGGGCGAGTTCGAGGGCCAGCGCGGGATCGTCGGTGATCAGCCTGGTGAGAACACGGTGATCCCGAAAGATGACGATGGCGGCGGTGAACGCCTCGACGTAGATGTTCGACTGCGGCCCAGCGGCTTTGATGCGCTCGGCGATCTTGACGAACAGGCGCTCGTTCTCCCGGTCGATGACCGCGGACACCAGCTCGTCGCGGCCGGCGAACTTCCGGTAGATCGTGGTGCGGCTGACCTTGGCCCGTCGCGCGACGTCGTCGAGTGCGACACGGCGGAATCCGTGTCGTTCGAACTCCTCGACCGCTGCGTCGAGGATGACCCCGGTAACGGCGTCGGGCGCTGTCAGACTTATGGCGTGACACCTTCCCTCGCGTAGCCGGTGCGGGCGAACGTGTTGTAGCGCACCGACATCGGCAGCCGGTCCCAGACCGCGTTGACGGGGCGCGAGCGCCAGAAGGCGGCCAGTCGCCGGTACCGGCGCTCCTGGCGGTCACTCCACGGCAGGCCGAGCATGTCCCGCGCCCGCGGCGGCATCCCGCCGGTGGTCAGGAACGCTGCGATCGGATTGAACACGGGCGCAACGAGTTTCCACGCCAGCGGGGATACCGCCTTGGGCTTGGGGAAGCCCTTGGTGACGTAGCCGATACCGTACTGCGCGGTCTTGTGCGGGATCACGACCGAATCCATCATGTGGTCCCAGTACGTCACGAAGTCGGCGTAGGTGTCGGGCACGATCCGGTCGCTGACACCGTAGCGGCGGTACCAGGTCTTGCCCTCCTGCCAGATCTGCTCCTTCTCCTCGTCGGTGAGACGTTTGACGAAGGTGTCGGCGAAGTAGAGCACCTGCTCGACGAAGGTGGCGTGCGCCCAGAAGTAGGTCTCCGGATTGAGCGCGTGGTAGTGCGAGCCGTCCGGCATCGCGCCCTTGATGTTGACATGGAAGTCGCGGACCTGCAGGCCGTCGTTGGCGGCTTCGGAGCCGTAGACCGTTCGCATGATCGGCGGGATCGACCGCTTGATCCGGGCGGCGGTATCCGCGAAGAACACCGAGTGGTCCAGCACGCCCTGGCCGAGTTCGGCCAGCATGTTCTGCAGCACCGCGGGGCGCGGCCCGATCAGGTACATGCGGTTGTCGCCGAAGTACCGCCACACCAGTGAGTGCGCGTCCAGTGGCGCGGCGTCGGACTTGGTCCCGGATTGGGCGAGCTCCGTCATGGACACAGTGTTACAGATTTTGAACTCTGTACCAAACGCAGGTGACAGGCGTCACTGGTCGACAGATCCCGCTCATGTGTCGTGCGAGCCCACGTCGTAGTAGTCGCGCCAGGCCGTGATCTTCCCGTCGGCGGTCTCGAATATGCCCATCAACCGAACCGCTATGTGCCGCCCCTCGTAGTCGAACGTGTCGATGCGCTCGGTGAACACCTTGTCGCCGTCGACCGTGAGGTTCACCACCCGCAACTCAGCGGACTTCATCCGCCCGACGTATTCACCGACCGCCGCCAGGATTTCGTCCCGGCCGTTGAAGGTGACGTTGGGCGCGGCCTGCCACACCGCGTCGACGGCGAACGGCGCCATGATGGCGTCGACATCCAGGCGCGACCACGCGTCGAGTTCCGCGCGCACCAGCCGCTCTGCCCGGTTTCCCTGCATGTGAAGATTGTCGCCCCGGACCCGACCGAACATCCACCGAATCTCGTCGGCCGGTGTCAGTGGAACCGGCGCAGCCGGAGGCTGTTGAGCACCACCAGCACCGACGAGGCGGCCATCGCCGCGCCGGCGATCATCGGGTTCAGCAGGCCGAGGGCGGCCAGCGGGATGGCCGCCACGTTGTAGCCGAACGCCCAGAACAGATTCTGCTTGATCACCCGCAACGTGCGTGCGGCCAGCCGCAGGGCGGTCGGCACCGCCCGCAGATCGCCCCGCACCAGCGTGACGTCGCCCGCCTCGATCGCGGCGTCGGTGCCGGTGCCCATGGCCATGCCGATGTCCGCGGTCGCCAGCGCGACGGAGTCGTTGACCCCGTCGCCCACCATGGCGACCTTGCGGCCCTGCGCCTGAAGTCGTTGCACCACAGCGGCTTTCTCGGTCGGCAGGACACCGGCGACGACGTTGTCGGCGTCGATACCCACGGCGGCGGCGACGCTGTGTGCCACCGCTGCGGAATCGCCGGTCAGCAGCATCGGGGTCACCCCCAGCGCGCGGAGTTCGGCGACGGCCGCGGCACTGGTGGGTTTCACGGCGTCCGCCAGACGAATGACACCCTGTCCGCGTCCGTCCCAGATCACCTCGACGGCGGTGCCCGGCAGGTCGGCACCGGCGGTCGAGCCCGCCCGGGAGACCTTTACCCGGGTGCCGTCGACCAGGCCGGAGACACCGACGCCCGGTTCGTTGACGAAATCGCTGACCGGCGCCACCGTGAGCCCGCGCTCGCGCGCCGCGGCAACGATGGCGGTCGCCACCGGATGTTCGGAGGCGGACTCCACGGCCGCCGCCCGGGCCAGCAGGGTGTCGTCCGGATCGCCGGTGACGCTCATGGCGCCCGTGGTGACGGTGCCGGTCTTGTCCAGCACGACGGTGTCGATACCGGTGACCGTCTCGAGCACACTCGGGTTCTTGTACAGGATTCCCAGCTGCGCGCCGCGTCCCGTGCCGACCAGGATGGCCGTCGGCGTGGCCAGGCCCAGCGCACAGGGGCAGGCGATGATGAGCACCGCGACGGCGGCGGTGAACGCGGCCGTCACCGACGGGCCGAACACCAGCCAGGCCACCAGCGTCACCGCGGCGATGCCGAGGACCACCGGCACGAAGACCGCCGACACCCGATCGGCCAGCTGCTGGACGGCCGCCTTGCCGTTCTGCGCATCGGTGACCATCCGGGCCATCCGGGCCAGCTGGGTGTCAGCACCAACGGCGTTGGCGCGCAAGAGGATCCGGCCATAGGTATTCAGCGACCCACCCAGCACGGCGTCGCCGGGGCCGACATCGCGCGGCTCGGACTCCCCCGTCATCGCCGAGGTGTCCAGGGCGCTGGTCCCGTCGATCACGGTGCCGTCGGTGGCGACCCGTTCGCCGGGGCGCACCACCAGCACGTCGCCGACCACCAGCTCTCCGGCAGGTATCCGGACCTCGGCCTCGCCGCGCAGGACCGTGGCGTCCTTGGCGGCCAGCGACACCAGGGCCGTCAGGGCCGCGCCGGCGGAACGCTTGGCGCGCGCCTCGGCGTAGCGGCCGGCCAGCAGGAACACCGTGACCGCCGCGGCCGTCTCGAAATAGACGTGCCCGCCATGGTGGCCGCTACCGGTCAGCACCACCACGACCGACCACAGATATGCGGCCAGGGTGCCCAGCGACACCAGGGTGTCCATCGTCGACCGGCCGTGCCGGGCACTGCGCAGCGCGGCACGGTGGAACGGATAGCCACCCCAGAACACGATGGGGGTGGTCAACACCAGGGCCAGCCACTCCCAGCCGGGAAAGTGCCACGCCATCACCATCGAGATCGCGACGACCGGGATGCCCAGCGCGGTCGAGCCGACGAGCCGCGCCAACAGGCCGCTGCCCGAATCGTGGTCCATGTGATCGTGCCCGCCGCCCGCCGCGTCGTGTTCGGGGACGGCTTCGGCGTGGTATCCGCAGGATTCGACGGCGGCGACCAGATCGTCGGGGGCCACATCGGGATCGTGTTCGACGTGCGCCGTCTCGACCGCGAAGTTCACGGTTGCGTGCACGCCGGCCAGGTTGTTCAGGGCGGTCTCGATGTGCGCGGCGCAGGAAGCACAGCTCATGCCGCTCAGGCGCAGATCGGTGATGGTTCGGGTGTCGTTCACCCTGTCGACTATACCCCTACGGGGTATATGTATGGGGTCGCTCCCGGCGGAGGTTGGCCACTCCCAGGACGGCCAGCACACCCGCGACCGCGGCCAGGACCAGCGCCAGGCTGATCAGCGCGGGATCGTAGAGGATCGACGTGGTGGACGGCTGACCGTCGGCCACCGGCGCCACCACGGCCTCCGACCGCGCCGCCACCCAGCTCCACACACAACCGGCGGCCGCGACGACCGCCAGGATCAACTGCCACCGCGCACGCAACCGCGCCGTCACGGCCTGGCCTCCACCAGCCTCGTCAGCGCCGCCCGCAGACCGCGATGGTCCCGGGCCCAGGCCTGCGCGGTGCGCCCGCCCGTCAGCTTCAGGCCGATGCCGGTGCGTCCGCGCGGCACTCCGGTGAGTTCACCGATCGCCCGCGCCGACTGCCACTTGCGGGCCGCCTCCGCTGCTGCGTCGTCCTCGCCGTCGTCCTCCGGTTCCGCCGCGGCGGCCAGCTCCGCCTCGTCGAACCCGGCCCGCTTCATGGCGCGATTGGTCATCGCGTTGGGTTTCATCAACCCGCGCTCGTAGGACCGCTTGGCCGGCGGCTCGGGATACACGGCGACGATCTCGTCGACCAGAATGGTCTCGGTGCCCTCCCGCAGGGCCTCTGCCGTCAACTCCACCGAGGTGTGAATACGCGCCGCCTTGATCTGCAGCGCCAGGAACGACGACACGAGCAGGAAGAACGCCAGCGGAACCACCCACCGCACCCCGAGCCCGCTGTTGAGCTGGATCAGGAACATCGCCAGACCGGCGGCCGGCCCGGCCAGCAGCCAGAGCCAACTGGCGCCGCTCTCGGCGAACAGGATCTCGGGCGTCGGCTCCGGCTCGGTCATCGGTCCACGAACCAATCGTGGGCGACGGGACGCAGCAGCAGGATCGCCGCCACCATGAGCACCACCATGATGAGCAGCCACGCCAGCCCCCGGCTGAACAGGCTGAACAACGCCAGCAGGACCACCAGGGCGAGTGCCAGTCCGATGGTCGCACTCCGGAACCGGGCATCGCCGCCACGGGTGCGGCCGGCGACGAACGCCAGCGCGGCGCCGGCCACGGCGAACAGGACGCCCGCGCCCCGGAAGAATGCCGGGAGCGGCGACGACGAGAACACGACCACCAGCCCGGTCGTGATCAGTGCCAGTGCCGCCACGACCAGCAGCCAGAAGGCGACCTCGACGACACGCGGACGCGGCGATACGGGGGAATCCATGGTCGGGCCAGCCTATCCGTTCACCGGGTGAACCAGGCGTCGGCGTCCTTGCGGTGCAGCAGGAACACCCCGCCGGCGAGCAACACGGTGCCGACGATGCCGGTGCCCGCGTAGATCAGCGCACCAGGCGTGTCCCTGGACACGGTCAGCAGCGCGTTGACGGTGTACACGATCGACGCCAGCGCCCCGGCCACCAGGACCGTGCGCGCCCACCGGTACCCGGCGCGCATCAGCACCAGGAACGTCACCACCACCGTCGCCAGCACCACGACGAAAACGACGGTGAGCACCACCAGGAATCCCGGCCGCGGGCCCGACACCGCGTCACTGACATAGCCGGCGATCATCAGCGGCAACCCGACCGCCCACAGCCAGAAGGCGGTGTCGACGTCCTCGGGACGCGTCGTCGGGCCAGGGGGTCCCGGCGTGCTCACGCCAGCCAGCCGGCGACCTCGGCAGCCCAGTAGGTCAGCACGGTGTCCGCGCCGGCCCGCCGGATGCAGGTCAGCGATTCCAGTACGGCCGCGCGCCGGTCCACCCAGCCGTTGGCGGCCGCGGCGCTGATCATCGCGTACTCGCCGGACACCTGATAGGCCGCGACGGGCACCGGGGACACCTCGGCCGCGGCGCGCACCACATCCAGGTAGGCCATCGCGGGCTTGACCATGATCACGTCGGCGCCCTCGGCGATGTCCAGCTCGATCTCGCGCAGCGCCTCCCGGCCGTTGCCGGCCTCCTGCTGATACGTCCGGCGATCGCCCTCCAGGCTCGACGCGACCGCCTCCCGGAACGGCCCGTAGAACGCCGACGCGAATTTCGCCGCGTAGGCCAGGACGGCGACGTCGGAATATCCGGCGGCATCGAGGCCGTCGCGGATCGCCGCCACCTGACCGTCCATCATGCCGCTGGGCCCCACCAGGTGGGCACCCGACTCTGCTTGTGCCACAGCCAGTTTCACGTACTGCGCGTTGGTCGCGTCGTTATCGACCCGGCCCCGGGAATCGAGCACGCCGCAGTGGCCGTGATCGGTGAACTCGTCCAGACAGGTGTCGGCCATCAGCACCGTGGCCTCACCGAGGTCCTTGGACAGATCACGCAGAGCGACATTCAGGATGCCGTCGGGATCCACGCCCGCCGATCCGCAGGCGTCCTTGTCCTCGTCACGGGGCACCCCGAAGAGCATCAGGCCGCCGACCCCGGCGGCCACCGCATCGGCGGCGGCGCGGCGCAGCGAGTCCCGCGTGTGCTGGACCACCCCGGGCATCGACGATATGGGCCGGGGCTGCGAGATGCCGTCGGCGACGAACATCGGCAACACCAGCTGCCTTGGCTCCAAGGATGTTTCGGCAACCAGCCGTCGCATCGCCGCCGTCGAGCGCAGCCTGCGCGGGCGCTGCCGCATCGGAGCCGGATTGCGCGACTCCTCAGACCTCGTCCCTCGGCCCTTCGTCGTCACGCGGTCAGCGCCTGCGGCTCTTCTTGCGCGGCGGCGGCAGCGCACCCTCGGCGCGCAGCCGCGCGGCGTGCTCGGCCAGCGCCTCCACCAGCGGGCCCACGGCCGCGGTCTCCGGCTGCACATCTACCCGCAGGCCGAATTCCGCTGCGGTCTCGGCGGTCTTGGGGCCGATGCACGCCACAATGGTGCGCGCGTGCGGCTTGCCGGCGATGCCGACCAGGTTGCGCACCGTGGAGCTCGAGGTGAAGCAGACGGCGTCGAACCCGCCGGTCTTGATCATCTCGCGGGTCTGCGCCGGCGGCGGGGCGGCCCGCACCGTGCGGTAGGCGGTGACGTCCTCGATCTCCCAGCCGCGCTCACGCAGACCCTCGGCCAGCGTCTCGGTGGCGATGTCGGCACGGGGCAGCAGCACCCGGTTCACCGGATCGAAAATGTCGTCGTAGGGCGGGAATTCGTCGAGCAGGCCGAGCGAGGACTGCTCACCGGAGGGCACCAGTTCCGGGCTGATGCCGAACGCGCGCACCCGATCTGCGGTGGCCTCGCCGACGCAGGCGATGCGGACGCCGGAGAACGCCCGCGCGTCCAGCCCGAACTCCATGAACTTCTCCCACACCGCGCGCACCGCGTTGGTGGACGTGAAGACCACCCACTGGTAACGCCCGTCGACCAGGCCCTTGACCGCACGCTCCATCTGGGCCGGGCTGCGCGGCGGCTCGACGGCGATGGTGGGCACCTCGATGGGTAGCGCGCCGTGGCTGACCAGTCGGTCGCTCATCTCGCCCGCCTGATCCTTGGTGCGCGGCACCAGCACGGTCCAGCCGTACAGGGCCCGGCTCTCCCACCAGTTGAGCTTCGCGCGGTGCGCGACGGTCTTGCCGATGGTGACCACGAGCGGTCCGGTCAGCGGGCCGGCCGGGTCATTGGCGCCGATGGCCGCGCGGTCGCAGAGCTCGGCCAACGTGGCCTCCACGCTGCGCTGTGCACATGTGGTGCCCTGCGCGGTGACGACGCACGGGGTGGAGTCGTGCAGACCGTGCTCGATGAGGGTGCGCGCCGAGTCGGCCAGGTGCTGCGCGGTGGCGTGCAGGATCAGCGGGCCGGGCGCGGCGGCCAGGGCCGGCCAGTCCACGTCCGGTGAGCGGACGTCGGCCACGGTGTGCGACGAGCCCAGCGGCAGGCCGGCGTAGGTCGGGACGGCGGTGGCCGCCGGCAGGCCCGGCAGGATCTCGAAGGCCAGCTGGGTCTTGGACACGGCGTTGACCTCGGCCAGGACCGAGTCGATCGACAGCGGGTCGCCGGCGACCAGCCGGACCACATCGTGGCCCTCCCGCGCCTCGTGGGCCAGGATCTTGGCGACCTCGGCGGGATCGCCGAGGGCGGGCCGGACGTCGGGTCCGAGCGTGACGATCGGCGCGACGGGCTCGTCACTCGCGGCCGGCGCGGCATCGTCGGGGGTGACGGGCGCCGGTGCGGGAGCGGGTCCGGCGGCCGGCGGCAACTCGGTGCCGACAATGCTCAGCACCTGCTCGGGCACATCGGGGTCGGTGAACACCAGCGCGGCGTTCGCCAGCACCGCCCGCGCCCGCGTCGTCAGCAGGCCCGGATCTCCCGGCCCTGACCCGACGAACAGAATGCGCCCCGGCTTCGGCTTACGGCCTCGCATGCTCATCTGCTCACTCCCGCTCTTCCATGAGCTCGCGCGCACCCAACTCGAACAACTCCGCGGCCACCGAGAGCCCCAGCTCTCGAGCCCGACCGGGAGTTCCGATGCCGGACGCGCGGATCACGTCGGATCCGTCCAGCGCCGCCACGCAGCCGCGCAGCGACAGTTCGTCGAAGACGTTCCCGTCCTCATCGATCGATTCGACCACCTCGGCGATCGCGCCCACCGGTGCGGAACAGCCCGCCTCCAGCTCGGCGAGCAGGGCGCGCTCCGCGGTGACCGCCGCTCGGGTGTCAGCGTCGTCGAGCGCCGCCAACAGTTCCACCAGCGCCGTATCACCGGCACGGCACTCGATCGCCAACGCCCCCTGAGCCGGTGCCGGCAACATCTGTACCGGCTCCAGCGTCTCGGTGACGACATCGAGGCGTCCGATGCGGGAGAGTCCCGCCCGGGCCACCACGACGGCATCGAGATCACCGCTGCTTACCCTGTTCAACCTGGTGTCTAGGTTGCCTCTTAGGGGGCGGATTTCCAAACCGAGACCCAGTGCTCTAAGCTGTGCCGCCCGCCGCACGGACGATGTTCCGATCACCGAACCGGCCGGCAATTCACCCAGCACCAGGCCGTCGCGGGCCACCAGCGCGTCGCGTGCGTCGGCCCGCACCGGGATGGCCGCGATGGTGAACCGGTCGTCAGCGGCGGTCGGGAGGTCCTTGTAGGAGTGCACCGCCACATCAGCCTGAGCCCCGGCAACAGCCTCGCGGATCGCGGTGGTGAACACGCCGACGCCGATGTCGGCGATGGGGGCCGACGACCGATCGCCCTCGGTCGAGATGATCACCAGCTCCGCATCGTGGCCCAGCGCCTGCAGGGCATCACGTACGGTGCCGGCCTGGGTAGTGGCCAACAGGCTGCCACGGGTGCCGATCCGGATCACGTTCGCGGGTCTGCCCTACTCGTGCGTCTCGCCGAGGGCGTCCGACGGCGCGGCAGGATCGAATTCCGTTGCCACCAGGGGCAACTCACCCGCAGCAACGGCATCGACGGCCGTCGGATCCAGTTCGAAGAGCTCCCGCAGCGCCTCGGCGTAGCTGTCGCCGCCGGGCGCGCTGGCCAGTTGCTTGACCCGCACGGTGGGCGCGTGCAGCAGCTTGTCGACCACCCGGCGCACGGTGCGCGCCACCTCGTCGCGGTGGACGTCGTCCAGGCCGGGCAACCGGTTGTCCAGGCGCAGCAGCTCGGCCTCGACCACGTCGGCGGCGCGCTGACGCAACGCCGTGACCGTCGGGGTGACCTCCGCCATCCGCTGGCCGGTCAGATAGCTGGCCACCTCGGCCGCCACGATCTTGCGGGCCGCGTCGGCGTCGGACGCGGCCGCCCGTGCCGACGGTTCCCGCTGGATGCGGTCCATGTCGATGACGTCGACGCCCGGCAGCCCGGCGACCGCGGGATCCACGTCGCGCGGCATGCCCAGGTCGCACACCACCAGATCGTCCCGGTCGCGGCGGCGGGCCAGCGCATAGTGCGCATCGGCCAGCGAGACCACCGGGCGCACCGCGCCGGTGCTGCTGACCACGACGTCGGAGGCCGCCAGCGCGATCGCCAGGTGATCGAGGACCAGCGCCCGGGCCTCGATGCCCTGCTCACGCAGATTGCCGGCGAGGCGCTCCGCGCGCGGCAGCGAGCGGTTGACCACCAGCACCGTGCTGATCCCGGCGCGCATCAGGTGGGCGGCCGAGAGCGCGCCCATCGCGCCGGCGCCGATGACGGCCGCCGTGCGACCGGTCAGGCCGGACAGCCGCTCCGACGCCATGTCGAGGGCCACCGACACCACGGAGGCGCCGGCCGCGTCGATGCCGGTCTCGGAGTGCACCCGCTTGCCCACCGACAGTGCGCGCTGCGCCAGCTCGTGCAGGATGCGCCCGACGGTGTGATTGGCCTCGGCCGACGCATAGGCCCGGCGCACCTGCCCGAGCACCTGCTGCTCGCCCACGACCGCGGAGTCCAGGCCCGACGCGACGGCGAACAGATGCTCGACGGCGGCCTCGGCGTAACGCACATAGGCGTACTTGGTCAGATCGCCCATCGGCATGCCGCAGTGTTCGGAGAGCACCTGCCCGATGGTCGAGAGCCCGCCATGGAAGGCGTCCACGACGGCGTACACCTCGACGCGGTTGCAGGTGGACAGCACCATTGCCTCGGTGACCAGCGGCGATTGCAGTACCTTGGCGACGATCTTGGCCTGATCGGCCTCGTCGGTGGACAGTTGTTCGAGGACGGAAACCGGCGCACTGCGGTGCGACACCCCGAAGAGCAGGACACTCACAGAGCAATCACCTAGCCGCTCCCTTGCCGCCGCGAAAACTGCCTACAAGGTAGTCGTTTGCCTAGGTGGTCTCCAA
>WBZP01006533.1_pt1 | contig 11518 bp, 10 predicted proteins | sample 5204301 | NCBI WGS metagenome assembly WBZP01 (sample SAMN12412401, study PRJNA552823) | activated sludge metagenome | isolation source: activated sludge from nitrification reactor of wastewater treatment plant... | place: USA: Pennsylvania | collected 2017
CGGGCCCGGCCGTCAACCCGTTGATCAAGATCATCAACATCGTGGCGCTTCTGATCGTGCCGCTGCTGCCGGTGGTCAACAACGCTCCGGCAGCCACCCACGGCTCCGCCGCGCCGGCGGTGGCTGTGGTCGCCGTGCCGGTGATCGTCGAGGTGGCCCGGATCCAGGTCGTCGAGCCCGGGCTGGTGAAGTTCTATTTCGAGACCGGCAAGTCCGACCTGGCCGGGGGCGCAGCCGACGCGCTGGCCAGCGTAGTCAAGGGCGTGGCCGACGGCAAGAAGGCCGTCATCAGCGGCTATCACGACGCCACCGGCGACCCGGCCGCCAATGCCGAGCTGGCCAAGCATCGCGCCTTCAAGGTGCGCGACACGCTCAAGGAGCTGGGCGTGTCCGAAGACAAGATCGAGCTGAAGAAACCCGAGCAGCTGACGGGCACAGGCCCGAACGCCGAAGCGCGTCGCGTCGAGGTGGCACTGCAGTAGCCGCTTCACCGAGGCTGCGGTGCAAGGGCCGGCCGCCGTCGGCCCTTGTGCTTGAAGGGGCCGGGCATCCCGGCCCCCTTTCATTCGACCTCCGGAAACCCTCAGAGCCTGCGGGCGACCACGAGCCGCACTGCGATCGCGCAGGTGCGCCACCCGCCGCGCTTGGCCACTAGGTTCTCCACGATCGCCTCGACCGCCAGCGCGGTCGCGTTCCAGATACTCGTCGTCATCGGGGAATCCACGGTGCGGGACGCTTGGCCAGGAAGGCGGCAAAGCCCTCTCGCGCCTCGTCGGAGCCGCGCACGCGGGCGATTGTCTGTGCCGTGAGCTCACACACCTCGTGCGTGATCGGGCCGACCGAGAGCTGCGCGAACAGGAGCTTGATCTCGCGTTGCGCGTTCGGCCCGCCCTGCAGCAGGTCCTTCACGACCGCGTCGATCGCGGCATCGAGCTGCGGGAGCGGGACGACCTGCTGGACCAGACCGATCGCCAGCGCCTCGGCGGCACCGATGCGTGTGGTCGTCAGCGCGAGGCGCCGCGCCTGCCGCTTGCCCAGCGCGTTGGTGACGTAGGGCCCGATCACCGCCGGGATGATGCCGAACCGGGCCTCGCTGACCGAGAAGGTGGCGTCGTCGGCGGCGAGCGCCAGATCGCAGGCGCAGGCCAGACCCACCCCGCCGCCGAGCGCCGCGCCCTGCACGCGCGCCACCGTCGGCTTGGTGCAGGCCTCGATGCGCGCGAGCATCGCGGCAAAGCGTCGCGCATCCTCGACGTTCCACTGCCGGCTCGCCGCGCTGGCGCGCTGCATCCACTGCAGGTCGGCGCCGGCGCTGAAGTGCCTGCCCTCGCCGGCAAGCACGATCACGCGTACTGATGCGTCGTGCTCGAGCTGCGCGAAGGCGTCGCCGAGCTCGCCGATCATCGCCTCGTCGAAGGCATTGAAGACCTCGGGTCGCGCCATCGTGACCTGGGCGACGCCCGGCGCGCGGTTGCTGAGTTGCAGAGTTGGCATGTCGGGTCCGATCAGTAGGTTTCGAGGTGAAGCCGGCCCTCGCGCTCGAGCGTCGCGCCGACCTGGTCCCAGTCGAGCCCGGCGCCGGCCGCGATGTCGCGCAGCGCGAGCACCACGCCCTCCTCCATCGCCTTCAGGCCGCAGACGTAGAAGTGGGCGTTCGGATCGGCCAGCAATCTGGCCAGGTCGGCCGCGCGCGCGCGCATCGCGTCCTGCACGTAGGTCTTCGGCTGGCCCGGCGTGCGGCTGAACGCTAAGTTGATGTCGATGAAGTCCTTCGGCAGATTCTGCAGCGGGCCGAAGTAGGGCAGCTCCTCCTTCGTGCGCGCGCCGAAGAACAGCATCAGCTTGCCGCCCTCGAACTTGCCCGACTTCCTGAGTCGGCGCCGCCACTCGGTCATCGCGCGCATCGGTGCGCTGCCGGTGCCGGTGCAGATCATCACGATATGGCTCCTCGGATGGTTCGGCATCAGGAAGCTGGTGCCGAACGGCCCGATCACCCGGACCTTGTCACCCACCTCGAGGTCGCACAGGTAGTTGCTCGCCACGCCCCGTACCGGGCGGCCCTGGTGGTCCTCGAGCACGCGCTTGATCGTCAGCGAGACGTTGTTGTAGCCCGGGCGCTCGCCGTTGCGCGGGCTGGCGATCGAGTATTGGCGCGCGTGGTTCGGGCGGCCACGTTCGTCGACACCGGGCGGCAGGATGCCGATCGACTGGCCTTCGAGCACGGGAAAGGGCATGCTGCCGAAGTCGAGCATCAGGTGGTGCGTGTCGTACTCGCGCCCGACCTGGGTGACGCGGAAGTTGCCGACCACGGTGGCGACGACATGCTTCTCCGCCGCCTTCGGCCCGTAGAGGTGGGTGTAGGCATGCGCCGCCGACCACGGCGGCAACGTGGCGGCGACCTGCGCGATGCCGAGCATCGGCCCGGCACCCTCGGAGCTGGCCGCGGCGGGCGAGGTCACGGTGGCGCCCACCGTCCTGGCGGCTTCGGCTGGATCGGCCCCAGCGGCCCCATCGCCCACCACGCCGGCGGCCGCCAGCTCCTCGGCACTCAGCTCGGCTGGCAGCTCGTCCCAGGCGAGTTGCTCGCCCACGCTGTAGGCCCTGACGCGCGGCACCCTGCGCCAGTTGTCGATGCTGCCGGTCGGGCAAGGCGGGATGCAGTCCATGCAGAGGTTGCACCTCGCCACGTCGACGACGTAGTTGCGCGCGTCGTGCGTGATCGCCCCGACCGGGCAGGTCGCCTCGCAGGTGTTGCAGCGGATGCAGATCTCGGGGTCGATCAGGTGCTGCCTGACGACGGCGCTCTCGGCCATGTCCACGACGCGGTCTCCTTCACGAACCCGGGGCTGCGATGGCCCCTCGCCGCGAGGCAACGATGATGCCCGATCAGTCGAAGCGGACGTACCCGAAGTCCACCGGCTGGCGGTTGATGCCGAGCGCCGGCGGCGCGATCCAGTTCGCGAATCTGCCCGGCTCGACGACGCGCCCCATCAGGCTCGCGACGAAGGCGCGGTCGGTGTCGGTGGGCAGCCACCGCTCGACCTGCTGGTTCCATTCGTGGTCGCTGACCACCCGGCCCTCGGGCGAGACCTTCATGTCGTTGAGCGTGCCGATCTGGCGGTGGAAGGCCTTGTGCGGCACCATCAGGTGGAATGGGATGCCGGCCTTCTCGATCACCTTGTTCCAGCGCTCGACGCCGCCGATCGAGTCCTTGATGTAGTCGTCGCGCAGCACCTCGTTGAGCGCATTGAGCATCGGCACGTCCTTCTCGACGAGCAGGCCACCCTGGACCTCGAGGACGCGGTAGGTCGCGCCCTCGAGAAGGTGGTCGTCGCTGCGCTTGCCTTCGTCGAAGCGGCCCTTCAGGCCGCTGGAATAGAAGGTCGCGGCGTTGCTCGACTGGTCGGCGCCGAAGAGGTCGATCGTCACCGAGAAGTGGAAGTTGATGTACCGCTGGATCGTCGGCAGGTCGATCACGCCTGCGGCGCGCAGCCGCGCCGGATCGTCGGTCTTCAGCTCGTTCATCACCTCGCAGGTGCGCTGGATGACCCGGCTGACGCCCGACTCGCCGACGAACATGTGGTGTGCTTCCTCGGTCAGCATGAACTTCGCGGTGCGGGCCAGCGGATCGAAGCCCGACTCGGCGAGCGCGCAGAGCTGGAACTTACCGTCGCGGTCGGTGAAATAGGTGAACATGAAGAACGAGAGCCAGTCGGGCGTCTTCTCGTTGAAGGCACCGAGGATGCGCGGGTTGTCCTGATCGCCCGAGCGGCGCTCGAGCAGCGCCTCGCCTTCCTCGCGGCCGTCGCGGCCGAAGTACTTGTGCAGCAGGTAGACCATCGCCCACAGGTGGCGGCCCTCCTCGACGTTGACCTGGAAGAGGTTCCTCAGGTCGTACTGGCTCGGGCAGGTGAGGCCCAGGTGGCGCTGCTGCTCCACGCTCGCCGGTTCGGTGTCGCCCTGCGTGACGATGATGCGGCGCAGGTTCGCGCGGTGCTCGCCCGGCACCTCCTGCCACACCGGCTCGCCGAGGTGCTCGCCGAAGTGGATCCTGCGGTCCTTCTCGGCCGGATGGAGAAAGATGCCCCAGCGGTAGTCGGGCATCTTCACGTGGCCGAACTGCGCCCAGCCCTGCGGATCGACGCTGACCGCGGTGCGCAGGTAGACGTCGAAGTCCTGGCTGCCCTCGGGGCCCATGTCGCGCCACCAGTGCAGGTAGTTCGGCTGCCACTGCTCGAGCGCGCGCCGCAGCGCGCGGTCCTCGCTCAGGAGGACGTTGTTGGGGATCTTCTCGCCGTAGTCGATGCTGTTCATGCTCGGTACGCGCTCCGGTGATGCGGTGGTGGGGTCAGGGCCTCTGCCAGTCGAACTGCGCCTTCGCGCCCTTGCCGTAGACCTTCAAGGCCCCCTTCTCGCCCACGGCGTTCGGGCGCTGGAAGATCCAGTTCTGCCAGGAGGACAGCCGGCCGAAGATGCGGGTGAACATGTTCTCCGGGCCGTTGAAGCGCAGGTTCGCCTCCATGCCCGAGAGCGCGTCGGGGCTCATCGCCACGCGCTCCTCGATCGCGATTCGCGTCTCGTCGGCCCAGTCGATGTCGTCCGGTGCGCTGGTCACCAGGCCGAGCGCGAGTGCCGCCTCGGCGTCGAGCGGTTCGCGGAGCCGGGCGGCGATTGCGTCGAGCGCCGGTTGATCGCCGTAGAAGCGGCGCTCGAGGCGTGTCTGATCGGTGGCCATTGGGTAGAGCGAGAAGTTCACCTCCCCGACCGCGATCTTCGGCGCCGTGGCCGGATCGTCCGGCAGCGCCAGCATGTAGATGCGGTCGCAGGCGAGCGCCAGCTCGAGCAGCGTGCCAACGAAGCAGGAGCCCGGCCCGACGAGGGCGAACAGGCTGCGCGAGCTGAGGTCGAGGCGGCTGAAGCAGCGCCTGAGCGCGCCGATCGTCTCTCGCACGAACCAGTGGTCGCGGTGCGCCAGCAGCGCCGCGTCGACCTCCTGCATGGCGGCAATGTCGCCCTCGGTCCGGAGCAGCCACGTGCCGATCTCGAGCTCGTTGGTGCGTATCGAGAGGATCGCGTCCTCGAGCTCGCGCGCCAGCACAAGCGGATACCAGGCGGCGCCCGCAGCCTCGATGCCGGCAAGGTCGGTCGGTTGCGCACCTTGTGGCGCCTTGACGGTGAATTCCGCGACGCGCCTGGCGCGGTCGATCGCAACGGTCACGTGCGGGTAGCCCAGCACATCGGCCTCGATCGTGCGCGCCAGCGGCGGCAACGCCACGCCCTTGGCGCCAACCGGCCGGTCACTGCCCCGGGCGAGTTCGAGCGCACGCTCCTGCACCCTGGCGGCAAACCGCGCCGGCCTTGCGATGTCGTCGACCAGCCGCCAGGCCTTGGCCTTCTGGCCGCGTACGCCCTCGGTGGTGGTGCAGAAGACGTCGGCCAGGTCGTGGCGCACATGGCGCTTGTCGGTCACGCGGGTCAGGCCGCCGGTACCGGGCAGCACGCCGAGCAGCGGCACCTCGGGCAGGCTGACGGCGCTGTTGCGGTCGTCGACGAGGATGATCTCGTCGCAGGCCAGCGCAAGCTCGTAGCCGCCGCCGGCGCAGCTGCCGTTGACGGCAGCGAGGAACTTCAGCCCGCTGTGGCGCGAGCTGTCTTCCAGCCCGTTGCGCGTCTCGTTGGTGAACTTGCAGAAGTTCAGCTTCCACGCATGGCTGCTGAGGCCGAGCATGAAGATGTTGGCGCCCGAGCAGAACACCTTGTCCCTGGCGCTGGTGATGACTACCGTGCGCACCTCGGGGTGCTCGAAGCGGATGCGGTTCACGGCGTCGTTCAGTTCGATGTCGACTCCGAGGTCGTAGCTGTTCAGCTTGAGCATGTAGCCGGGGCGCAGGCCCGCGTTCTCGTCGAAGTCGGCCACCAGCGTAGCGACGGGGCCCTCGAGCCGGAGCCGCCAGTGGCGGTACCGCGACGGATCGGTCTGGTAATCGATGCGGGACGGGTCAGTCATCGGAGTCTCCGGAATATGCAGCATAGTGCAATCATGGTCGCACATCGCGACGCATCATCATGCGCTTGCGGGTCGATGGAAGCACTTCGATGCGTCTTCTTTCTGGCTTCAGGCTGGCAACCCGAGCGCGTTGCGTACGATCCTGCGCAGCGCCAGGAAGGTCGGGGCAATCGGCTGCGCACTGGTGTCGAGCTTGAACTCGGCCTTCGAGTAGAACGTGGCGCGTCGGGCCAGGATGCTCTTCAGGTCAGCCATGGCCTCGCGGCTGGCCGCCATCGGGCGCATGTCGCCCTGAGCGATGACGCGCTTCATGTGGTCTTCGGGATCGGCCTGCAGCCAGACGGTGGTGCAGTGCGCGAGCAGCAGGTTGAAGGCGGCCGGGTCCGACACCAGGCCGCCCGGCGTCGCGATCACCGCCTCTGGGTGGATCCGGATCGCCTCCTCGAGCGCGCGCCGCTCGTAGCGGCGGTAGGCGTTCGGGCCGCAAAGCGCCTGGATCTCCGAGATCGTGCAGCCGGCGAAGTCCTCGATCCGACGGCTCAGCTCGACGAACGGGAAGCCCAGATCCTCGGCGACCCTCTGCCCCAGCGTGCTCTTGCCGGCACCGCGCAGGCCGATGAGCGCCACGCGTGCGCTGCGCGCGGCGTTGGCGCTTCTGGTGCCCAAGCCCGTGCCCAGCATCTCGCCGATGGCCATGCGCGCCCGGCGCAGCGTGGCCTCGTCGCGGCCTTCGAGCAGCTCGCGCAGCAGCAGCCACTCGGGCGACGAAGTCGTCACGTCGCCGAGCAACTCGGCCAGCGGGCATTGCAGCGCCTGCGCCACCTGCAGCAGGATCAGGATCGACGCGTTGCCCACGCCGTACTCGAGATTGGCGAGATGCCGCTCGGACACGTCGGCGGCCGCCGCGAGCGCCTTGCGCGTGATGCCGCGCCGCGCGCGCAGGGCGCGCACTCGTTCGCCGAGGGCGACCAGGAACGGGTGCTTGGCCTCCGGCACCGGCTCGGCGTGGCCCGTCCCGGGCAGGGGGCTCGCGACAACCGCCCCCTTGGCCCCCCCGGAGCTATGCAGCATAGTGCTTGACATCTGGTCGCGTGCCCAAATAGAGTGCGCGCACGCACAATACTGCATTGCATGCAGCCCCGCAAGCCTTGACCACTCGGGATCACGCGGCGACGAGGCCCCAGCGCACGACGACACCATGAGCCCCGCTCCCACGCCACCGACCCCGGGCGGGCGCGCGGCGGCCGCGGCCGCGCCATGGCCGACGCCGTGAGCCGTGCGGCCGGTGCGGCCGGCGCCTGCGCCGAGGTCGAGTTCGTCGAGATCGAGTGGGCCGGGCGCCGCGTGCGCATCGAGCACCGCTGGATCGCGCCGGAACTCGCCGACGCGCCGCTCGTCGTCTTCCTGCACGAGGGGCTGGGGTCGCTGTCGATGTGGCGCGACTTCCCGACCCGCCTGTGCGCTGCAGCCGGCAGGCGCGGCCTGGTCTACTCGCGCCCGGGCTACGGCCGCTCGACGCCGCGCGCGGCCGAGGAGGCCTGGGACGTCGACTTCCTGCACCGCCAGGCGCATGAGCTGCTTCCGACGCTGCTCGACGCACTGGCGATCGACGCCGAGCGCCATCCGCCCTGGCTGCTCGGCCACAGCGACGGCGGATCGATCGCCCTGCTCTACGCGGCGCGCCACGTGCGCGAGCTGGCCGGCGCGATCGTGCTCGCGCCGCACATTCGGGTCGAGGACCTGTCGGTCGCGAGCATCGCCAGGGCGCGCGACGCCTACCTCGCGACCGACCTGCGCGAGCGTCTCGCCAGGCACCACGACGACCCCGACTCGGCCTTCTGGGGCTGGAACCGCATCTGGCTGCACCCGCCGTTCAAGCAGTGGTCGATCGAGGCGGAGATCCGCTCGATCCGCTGCCCCCTGCTCGCGGTGCAGGGGCTGGACGACGAGTACGGCACGCTCGAGCAGATCCGCGGCATCGCGCGCCGCGTGCCGCAGACGCAGCTGCTCGAGCTGCCCGGCTGCGGCCACTCGCCGCAGCGCGACCAGCCGGCCGCGCTGATCGACGCCTGCGTCGCCTTCTTGCGCGAGCACGCCCGCGTTCCCCCCGGGGCGGACCCGACCGACGAGCGGCGCGCCGCCTGCTAGCCTCGCGGCCTGCACCCACCCCCCGAGACGCGCCCGCCGCGATGGACTTCGCCACCTTCCTGATCCAGTGCCTGAACTCGCTGCAGTACGGGCTGCTGCTGTTCCTGGTGGCGAGCGGGCTGACGCTGATCTTCGGGATCATGGGCGTCATCAACCTGGCGCACGGCAGCTTCTACATGATCGGCGCCTACATGGCCTACGCGCTGGCGCCCGTCGTCGCCGCCACCACGGGCGGCGGCTTCTTCACGACGATGGCGGTCGGTGTGGTGCTGTCGGTGATGCTCGGCTACGTGCTCGAGTGGGCCTTCTTCAGCTTCCTCTACGAGCGCGAGCACCTGCAGCAGGTGCTGATGACCTACGGCCTGATCCTCGTCTTCGAGGAGTTCCGCAGCCTGCTCGTCGGCGACGACGTGCACGGGGTCCAGGCGCCTGCGATCCTGGCCGGCACGATCCCGCTCGGCGAGGTGATGACCTACCCGATCTACCGGCTCTTCATCAGCGGCGTGTGCCTGCTGCTCGCGCTCGGCATGTGGTTCGTGTTCGCGCGCACGCGGCTCGGGATGATGATCCGCGCCGGAAGCACCGGCGTGCCGCAGCGCGAGATGGTGCAGAGCCTCGGGGTCGACATCCAGTTCCTTTACCGCGTGGTGTTCGCCGCCGGCGTGGCGATCGCGGTGCTTGCCGGCATGGTGGCCGCGCCGGTGAGCAGCGTCTACCCGGGCATGGGCCAGTCGGTGCTGATCATCTGCTTCGTCGTGGTCGTGATCGGCGGCATCGGCTCGATCAAGGGCGCGCTGGTGGCGGCGCTGCTGATCGGCGCGATCGACACCTTCGGCAAGGTGCTGCTGCCGCAGGCAGCCGGCGTGCTGGTGTACGTGCTGATGGCGCTGATCCTGCTGTGGAAACCCGAGGGCCTGTTCCGGGCGGGATGATGGACCGCGCACCGACGATTGCCCCTGGCACCGGGCGCGGCAAGATCGCCTTCGTCGCGCTCGCGCTCGCGACGCTCGCGCTCTACCCGCTCGTCGCCAGCCCCTACGGCTTCGACCTCGCGACGAAGACCATGATCTATGCGATCTTCGCGCTCAGCCTCGAGCTGTTGGTCGGCGGCATGGGTCTGGTCTGCTTCGGCCACGCGGCGTTCTTCGGTATCGGCGCCTACGCGACGGTGCTGCTGTCACCCGCCGCCGAAGGCGCCAACCTGGCCGCCCTGCTGGCGGGCTGCATCGGACTGGCGGCGTTGTACGCGCTGGCGGTGGGGTCGCTCTCGCTGCGCACCAAGGGGGCCTACTTCATCATGGTGACGCTGGCCTTCGCGCAGATGGCCTACTACGTCATCCACGACACGCCGCTGGGCGGCGGCACCGACGGCATCTACCTCAACGCCAGGCCGGTGCTGGGCGACACGTTCGCGCTCGATGGGGCGAGGACGATCTACTTCTTCACCCTGGCCTGCCTGGCACTCGTCTTCGGCTTCCTCGCGCTGCTACTGCGCTCGCGCTTCGGGCGGGCCCTGGCGGGCATCCGCGTCAACGAGCAGCGCATGCGCGCCACCGGCTTCTCGACCTACCCGTACAAGCTCGCCGCGTTCACGATCTCGGGCGCCCTCGCCGGGCTGGCGGGCTTCCTGTTCGCGGTGAAGGACGGCTTCGTCAACCCCGAGCTGCTGTCGTGGCACCTGTCGGGCGCGGTGCTGATCATGATCATCCTGGGCGGCATCGGCCACCTGCGCGGCGCGCTGATCGGCGCCTTCGCCTACGTGCTGCTGCAGGAGTTCTTCAAGTCGGAGGCGGTGTTCGGCGCCTTCGCCAGGCACTGGCACCTCGGGCTCGGCTTCACGATCATCGCCAGCGTGGCGCTGCTGCCGCACGGGCTGGTGGGCATCCCGCGCCAGCTGCGCGCGCGCCGCGCCCGCGGTGCGCGCCTGCAGGAGACGGACGATGAGCCGGCCTGAGGCGGCACCGTCGCCCGTCCGCCCGGCCGGCCCGGCTGCCGCCCCGGGCGAGGTGCTGCTGCGCTGCGACGGACTCACGCGCCGCTGGGGAGGCCTCGTCGCGGTGAACGACGTCGGCCTCGCCTTCGAGCGCGGCTGCGTGCATGCCGTGATCGGCACCAACGGCGCGGGCAAGTCGACCCTGATCCACATGCTCTCGGGCGAGATCCCACCCTCGGCCGGGCGTGTCGAGCTGCTGGGGCACGACGTCACGCACTGGCCGCAGCCGCGCCGCGCGCGCGCCGGGCTCGGGCGCAGCTACCAGCGCAGCACGATCTTCCCCAGCTTCACGGTGTTCGAGAACTGCCGCCTCGCGGCGCAGGCGGGCACGCAGCGGCCCTGGCGCTGGTGGCAGAGCGCGCAGCGCTGCGAGGCCAGCACGACGGCGGCACGCGCGGCGGCGCACCGCGCCGGGCTCGACGCGCTGCTCGACCGCGAGGCCGGCGGGCTGTCGCACGGCGGCAAGCGCCAGCTCGAGATCGCGATGTGCCTGGCCACCGACCCGCAGGTGCTGCTGCTCGACGAGCCGCTCGCGGGCATAGGCGCCGAGGAGACCGACCGCATGCTCGAACTGCTCGCCGAGCTGCGTGCCGGCCACGCGATCCTGCTCGTGGAGCACGACATGGACGCCGTGTTCCGCATCGCCGACCGCATCACGGTGATGGTCGACGGCACCGTGATCGCCTCCGACCTGCCCGAGGCCGTGCGCGCCAACCTCGAAGTGCAGGCCGCCTACCTGGGCGGCGCGGGCGGACACTGAGAGCCCGGGCAAGATGAGCAGCGAAGCCCCCGCCCCCATCCTGCAGGCGCGTGGCGTGCATGCCTGGTACGGCTCGAGCCATGTGCTGCACGGCGTCGACCTCGACATCGGCCGCGGCGAGACCGTCGGCCTGCTCGGCCGCAACGGCATGGGCAAGAGCACGCTGATCCGCACGCTGCTCGGCCATGTGCCGCAGCGCGAGGGCCGCATCACGCTGTTCGGCGACGACGTCTCGCGTGCCCGACCGCACGAGGTGGCGCGGCAAGGCGTGGCCTACGTGCCCGAGGGCCGCGGCATCTTCCCCAACCTGAGCGTGCGCGAGAACCTCGTGATGGCCGCGCGCCCCGCGGTGGTCGACCGCGGGCCGGCGTGGACGCTCGAGCGCGTGCTCGAGACCTTTCCGCGCCTGCGCGAGCGCTTCGGCCACCTCGGCGCGCAGCTCTCGGGCGGCGAGCAGCAGATGCTGTCGATCGGGCGCGCACTGCTCACCCAGCCGCAACTCGTCATCCTCGACGAGGCCACCGAGGGCCTGGCCCCGCTCATCGTGGCCGAGATCTGGCGCGTGATCGGCGAGATCCGCGCCAGCGGCATCGCCACGCTGATCGTCGAC
>WBZP01006534.1_pt1 | contig 11517 bp, 12 predicted proteins | sample 5204301 | NCBI WGS metagenome assembly WBZP01 (sample SAMN12412401, study PRJNA552823) | activated sludge metagenome | isolation source: activated sludge from nitrification reactor of wastewater treatment plant... | place: USA: Pennsylvania | collected 2017
TCAAGGACCCGACCCTGCGCGACGAGTACGCCCGTCAGCTCGCCGGCTGGGTGGGCTGGGACGACGTGGCCCAGGTGATCGGGCGCGTGCGCGAGCAGGCCGGGCACAAGCCCGGCGCCCGGACCGACAACCGCAGGCCCGCCGAGGGTCGGGCCCGGGCCGCCGACTCCGCGGTGGCCAGGCCCGACCCGCGCGACCCGACGCTGTGGCCGCAACGTGAGGCGCTCAAGGCGGCGCTGCAGTACCCGGCGCTGGCCGGGCCGGTCTTCGACTCGCTGGCGGCTGGCAGCTTCACCCACCCCGGATACGCCGCGGTGCGTGCCGCGATCGAGGCCGCGGGCGGCACCTCCTCCGGGCTCGCGGGCGGTCAGTGGATCGAGAAGGTGGGCTCACAGGCCGCCGCCACGGCCAGTGCGGGCCTGGTCACCGAGTTGGGTGTGGAGGCGATCCGGGTCGACGACGAGGAGCGGCTGCCCCGCTACATCGGCGGCGTGCTGGCCCGGTTGCAGGAGGTCTGGGTCGGTAGGCAGGTCGCGGAGGTCAAGTCGAAGCTGCAGCGGATGTCACCGGTGGAGCAGGGAGACGAATATCACGCCCTGTTCGGTGACCTGGTCGCGCTCGAGGCCTATCGGCGCAGCCTGCTGGAGCAGGCCAGCGGGGACGACCTGACTGCGTGATGTCGGCCGGCACGCTATGGTTAACGCGCTGCTTGTCTCCGGCGAAAGGTCAGTCATGACGATCGCGAATACTCGGGTGCGGCGGTTCGCCGCCGTCGGCGCGCTCGCCGTTGCCACGGCCGCGGTGCCCGCCCTGGGCCTGCTCGCCGACTCCGGAGCCCAGTCCTCGACGGCCACCGGCAGGTGCCTGGCCTGGTCGGGATCGATGACCGACGGCCAGTGCATCGCGTACTCGAACGGCAACGGCATCAATGTCGGCAGCCCCGGCGTAGGCTTCGGCGGCAACTACAACAACAACCCGAACACCGCGGGCGGCGGCATCGGCGTCAACACCGGCCCGGTACTGCCCGGTCAGACCTTCAACATCCCGCTGGGCTGAGCCCGCTCACTGGTTTTCCGGGTGCTGCGGCTCGATCACGGTCGTCTGCGCGTCGATCTCGGTCAATGTGACCAGCGTCGGGTCCGGAGATACCCGGTCGGCGATCTTGCGGCGCCCGGCGTCGATCATCGACTTGGTGGCGGGATGGCTCGTGACGGCGCGGTAGGTGCCCACGATCTGTTCGTAACGCTGCCGGCCCGCCTTGGTGCCCAACACATAGCCGACTCCGAGTACGGCGAGATACCCGATCACTGTGCTCCCTTCGCGGTGGCTCGCCCCTCCATCCTGCCTGACGGGAGGGGGGCCTTGCCGCCTGCCCGTCTTGGCGTCAGCGACCCTCGGTAGGCTAGAGTCACTCTCCGGCCCCGCGTCAGCGCGCGAGCGCTTCGGCGGGAAGCAGTCCCCTGTAGCTCAATTGGCAGAGCATCCGACTGTTAATCGGACGGTTCCTGGTTCGAGTCCAGGCGGGGGAGCAACGCCGCCTTCTGCGTCCCTGCGGCCATGGCCGCCCTACTAGGATCGACGGCATGACGATCGCCGGCGGTATCACTGGAGAAGCCGAACTGCTCGACTACGACGAGGTCGTGGCCCGGTTCGACCCGGTGCTCGGGCTCGAGGTGCACGTCGAGTTGTCGACCGCGACGAAGATGTTCTGTGCCTGCTCGACGACGTTCGGTGCCGAGCCCAACACGCAGGTGTGCCCGGTTTGCCTCGGGCTGCCGGGTGCGCTGCCCACCCTCAACGAGGCCGCGGTCGAATCCGCCATCCGCATCGGGTTGGCGCTGAACTGCGAGATCGTGCCCTGGTGCCGCTTCGCCAGGAAGAACTACTTCTATCCGGACATGCCCAAGAACTATCAGATCTCGCAGTACGACGAACCGATCGCCGTCAACGGCCACCTCGACGTGCCGCTCGACGACGGCACCACCTTCCGGGTCGGCATCGAGCGTGCGCACATGGAGGAGGACACCGGCAAGCTCACCCACATCGGGTCGGCGACCGGCCGCATCCATGGGGCTACCACCTCGCTGCTGGACTTCAACCGCGCCGGGGTGCCGTTGATCGAGATCGTCACCAAACCGATCGAGGGCACCGGTGAGCGGGCGCCCGAGGTAGCCCGCGCTTATGTCACCGCCCTGCGAGACCTGTTGCGCGCGTTGGATGTTTCCGATGTCCGGATGGATCAGGGCTCACTGCGCTGTGACGCCAACGTGTCGTTGCGGCCGGTCGGCCGGCAGGAGTTCGGCACCCGCACCGAGACCAAGAACGTCAACTCGCTCAAGAGCGTCGAGGTGGCGGTCCGCTACGAGATGCGCCGTCAGGCAGCGGTTCTCAGCGGCGGCGGCACCGTCCACCAGGAGACCCGACACTTCCACGAGGACGGTTACACCTCGCCGGGCCGCACCAAGGAGACCGCCGAGGACTACCGGTACTTCCCGGAACCCGATCTCGAGCCGGTGGCGCCCAGCGACGAGTTGGTCACCCGGCTGCGGGCCACCATCCCGGAGCTGCCGTGGCTGGCGCGCAAACGCATTCAACAGGAGTGGGGAGTCTCCGACGAGGTCATGCGCGACCTGGTCAACGCGGGCGCGGTCGATCTGGTGGCCGCGACCGTCCGGCACGGCGCGTCCAGTGACGCGGCCCGCGCATGGTGGGGCAACTTCCTGGTGCAGAAGGCCAACGAGTCAGGGGTCGAACTCGACACCCTGGCGATCACCCCGGCGCAGGTCGCCAAGGTGGTGGCCCTGGTCGAGGACGGCACCTTGTCGAACAAGCTGGCCCGCCAGGTCGTCGAGGGCGTGCTCGCCGGGGAGGGTGAGCCCGAGCAGGTGGTGGCCGACCGCGGCCTGGCGGTGGTGCGCGACGACTCGCTGATCCAGAGCGCGGTCGATGAGGCACTGGCCGCGAACCCGGAGGTGGCAGAGAAGATCCGTGGCGGCAAGGTGCAGGCGGCGGGCGCGATCGTCGGCGCGGTGATGAAGGCCACCAAGGGTCAGGCCGATGCCGCGCGGGTGCGTGAACTGGTCCTGGCCGCCTGCGGCCAGGACGGTTAGGCGGTCCGGGCGCTCAACCGGGTCTGATCGATCCACCAGCGCTCGTGCAGCCGCCGACATCGAGACGCCGACAGCGGATCGGGCCAATCGTGCCGGTCGAGCACCTCGGCGGCGCCGGTGAAGTCGTGTCCGCGGATCTCGTCGGTGGTGACGACGACGGTCGCCAGGCCCGCAGACCGGGCGGTGTGAAAGCCGATCATCGAGTGCTCGAAGGCCAGGACGCTGGGCGCGCCGACCCCGAGTTCGGAGAGCACCCGGTGGTAGACCTCCGGGTCGGGCCGGGGCCGCAGCACGTCGTCGCCGGTGATCAGCACCTCGACGACACCGTCGCCGATGAGGTCGCGGACCAGTGGCTCGATCCGGGTCCGCCGGCCGGCGGCGGTCACCGCGATGCGGATGTCGGCGCAGTGCAGGCTCCAGATGAGGTCGCGGAACATGTGCGCGTCGCGTTCGCTGGCACCGCAGGGGGCGTCGAAGTCGAAGACGACGGCCTCGAGCACCCGCACGTCTTCGTGCGCGCACCGGGCCCGATCCCACCAGAAGGATCGATTTCGGGAGATGGTGTCTACTGCGGTCGCAGCCACGTTCGCAGTATCGACCGGCGGGAGCCGGTGGGGCATCCCCCGATCAGGGGATAGGACGGCCTAGTGTGGGGGCCGGCCTCACCCGTCGGCGTCCGACCGCATCCGCCCCGGAAGGCCGGGCGGATGCGGTGTTGACGGATGTAAATTGCTGGCGCGGTGAGCTTTCCGCAAATGCGGCGCCTGCCCGGGTGGCCGGCACTACCGTGAACCCATGACTGCCGGTCCGGTGCGCGTGGTCCTGGTCGACGACCACGAGATGGTCATCGAGGGACTCAAGGCCATGCTGACGCCGTTCGCGGACCGCGTCGAAGTGGTGGGCGAGGCGGTGGGCGCCGAGAAGGCGCTGCCGGTGATCGCCGAACTCCAGCCCGACATCGTGCTGTGCGACGTGCGGATGCAGGGTGCCAGTGGTCTGGACCTGTGTCGGGAGATCCGGGAGCGCGACCCCGGCCGCAAGGTGATCCTGCTGTCGGTCTACGACGACGAGCAGTATCTGTTCCAGGCGATGCGGGTGGGGGCGTCCGGATATCTGCTCAAGGGCATCAGCAGCGACGAGTTGGTCCGCCAGCTCGAGGGGGTGCGGGCCGGGGCGACCGCCATCGACGCCGGCCTGGCGGCCCGGGCCGCCGAGACCGCCGCCCGGCTGCAGAGCGACCAGTTCTGGCCCGGCGCCCGGCAGGGTCTGACGCAACGGGAAAGCGAGATCCTCTCGCTGGTGGTGACCGGGCTGTCCAACCGCGGCATCGCCGGGCGGCTGGTTATCGGGGAGGAGACCGTCAAGACGCACCTCAGCTCGATCTACCGCAAACTCGGCGTCAATGACCGCACCAGCGCGGCCGCAACGGCGTTGCGGGAAGGAATCTTTCGGTGAGCGCATCCGGTGGGGTCAGCGCGCAGGCCGTGCACGGCCTGGTCGACGCCGACCGGGAGGTGGCGCTGTTGCTCGACATCATCGCCGCGACCTCCAGCGGGCCGGGTGTGGAGCCGATGGCGGCGGCGGTGGCCCGGATGATCACGGCGGCCACGGCATCGGATGTCTGCTTCGTCCACGTGCTGGACGACACTGACCGCTCGCTGACCCTCGCCGGTGCCACCCCACCCTTCGACGAACAGGTGGGACTGGTCCGGATGCCGCTGGGTTCCGGTGTGTCCGGCTGGGTGGCCAGCCACCGCGAGCCGGTGGTGATCGTCAGCGACAAGGAGGCCGACCCGCGGTATGTTCCCATTGCGGCGTTGCGGGGCAACGACTTCACGTCGATGGCGTCGGTGCCGATGGAGACCGAGCCGGGTGGCCTGGTCGGGGTGCTCAACGTGCACACCATCGAGCGGCGCGACTTCACGCCGCGCGACATCGAACTGCTGCTGGTGATCGGCAGGCTGATTGCGGGTGCGTTGCACCAGGCCCGGCTGCACCGCCAGCTGACGGCGCGGGAACGCGCCCACGAGAACTTCGCCGAGCAGGTGATCGCCGCGCAGGAGAGTGAGCGGCGCCGCCTGGCCGGGGACATCCACGACGGCATCTCCCAGCGGCTGGTCGGGCTGACCTACCGCCTCGACGCGGCCGCCCGCGCGGTCGACGACGCCGATCAATCCGCGGCGGCCGAGCAACTCGAGAAGGCCCGCGACCTGGTCGATCTCACCCTGGCCGAGGCCCGTTCGGCGATCAGCGGGTTGCGCCCGCCGGTGCTCGACGACCTCGGCCTGGCCGGCGGCCTGGCCAGCCTCGCGGCGTCGATCCCCGAGGTGGACCTCGACCTGAAGTTGGTCGACAATCGGGTGCCCGAACACATCGAGGTCGCGTTGTACCGCATCGCCCAGGAGTCCCTGCAGAACGTCGTCAAGCACTCCCGGGCGATGGTGGCCACGGTCCGGTTCGCCGTCGACGACGGGGTGGCACTGCTGGAGGTGGCCGACAACGGGGTGGGCTTCGACACCGGCACCCAGACCGGCGGCTACGGCATGCTGTCGATGGCCGAGCGGGCCGAATTGGTCGGCGGCACACTGAACGTCAGATCCCGGCCCGGCGCGGGCACCACCGTCACGGTGACGATCCCGCTGGAGGGGTGAGCGGCCGTCGCCGCCGCGCACCGCCGGGCGGCGGCCTCAGCGCCGCAGCGTCTCCGAAGGTGTTTCGCCCCAACGTTTCCGGTACTCCACCGCGAAACTGCCCAGGTGGTTGAACCCCCAGCGTTCGGCCACCTGCGTCACCGTCACCCCGTCGGCGGGAATCGCGTCGGTCAGCTCCTCGCGCACCCGTTCCAGCCGCCGTTCCCGCACGTAGGTCATCGGCGTCATGCCCAGTTCCTCGCGGAAGCCCTGCTGGATCGAGCGCACGCTCATGTGCACGGCCTTGGCGACGGCGTCCATCGTGATGCGCCCGGCGAGATGGTCGTCGATGTAGTTCATCGCGTTCTGCACGACGGCGCGGCGCTGATCGGGCTGGGCCGGCGCGAGGAACTCCGCGTGATAGTTCGACGGCTGCAGATGCAGCAGGCTGCTCATCACGAACTCCTCGACGGCGCCGATGCCCTGCCCGCGCTGGATGAGCGAGCCCTCGTGGAACACCTCGGTGTGGATGAGCTGCACCGCGGAATGCCAGCGCATGGCGGCCTCGGTGGCCATGTCGAACTCGGGGTCGAACACCAGCGGCCGGTCCGGGGGCCGGCCGAGCAGTCGGGTCAGGTGCGCGGCCAGCGCGTGCTCCTCGATCCGGATGATCAGCTGCGGGGAGTCGTGGTCGAAGGCCATCCGCAACGAGGTGCCCGGGCTGCTGACCACCGAGCGGATGGTGTTGGCCTCGAAGCTGCGGCCCCGGTGCTCGACGACCGCGCGGCCGTTCATCGGCATGTGCACCGCGTATTGCGGGCCGAGCATCGGGATGTCGACGGCCGAGGCCACGTGCAGGTCGAGGTAGAGCAGGCTGACGTTGCGCAATCGCACGCCGTGCATGGTGGCCGCGAAGCCGGGCACCTCGTCGGCTCCGACCGTGAGCTGGAGCGGCCCGAGTGTCTTGGCGATCAGCCTGGAGGCTGCCCTGACGTCCTCGGTGTAGAAGATCTCGTTGTTTGCCAGCGCCGGTGGCACACCGCGGGAGCGGACCTTGCGCCGGACCGGGTCACTGGTGCGCCGAACGTCGATGTAGCCCAGGCGGGCGAGCCGCGACATCAGGGTTGTCTTAGTTGCGCAGGCAACAGCAGGTGGATGGCCCCTCCGTCGACCGCACCCGGCACCCGGCCTCCCAAACATCTGTCGCGCTTCAACGCGGATAACTCTTCGCAATCCTGACAGTCATTGCGCGAAAGCGATAGGCAGCCGGACTCCATAAGGCTACTTTTGTGATCGAGGCCACATTTGCCAGGAGGATGCATGACGGCTAACGGGCAGGCAGTCGCGGTCACCCCCGCCGACACGGTGCGGGACCGACTCGATGATCCGCAGGTCGCGGCCGCACTCAACACCCTGCTCGACCACGCCGACGTGCTGGCGGTCCTGGTCAGCGGACTGGACGGCTTCGTCCGCCGCGGCGACACGATTACCAGCACCCTGTCCTCCGCGGTCTCCGAGTTCCGGGGCGCCTCCTCGGCCGGTGCAATCCCCGGCGCCGAGGCGTTCAAGGGAGTGGACCTGCAGACCCTGGCCGCCAGTCTGGCCACCCTGTCCGGCTCGGTCGCCGGTGCGACGCCTGCACTCAACACCCTGCTGACGTCCAAACTCACCGATCCGCAGGCCGCGCAGGTGCTCGCCTCCCTGGGCGACGCCCTCATCGACGGCAAGGCCGGCGCGGCCAACCCGCCGAAGGGCCTGTACGGGCTGTACAAGGCCACCAAGGATCCCGACGTCTCCCGCGGCCTCGGCTTCCTGCTCGCCGTCGCGAAGTCCTTCGGGCGCCGGGTGGGCCAGTAGTGACCGCTGTAGTGACCACAGAGCCCGCCTGTAGTCCGTTCGTTCCGTCCGTCTTCAGTCATCCCTTTTCGGGCTCGCCCCGGGTCGCTCTCTGAGAGGAGTTCTGCATGGCTTCCGTTCTGTGGTTTCAGGGAGGGGCATGTAGTGGCAACACCATGTCGTTTCTCAACGCCGAGGAACCCAACGTCGTCGATCTGATCGTCGACTTCGGCCTGGACCTGATCTGGCATCCCTCGCTCGGACTCGAGCTCGGCAAGAACGCCCAGAAGGTGTTCTGGGACTGTGCCAAAGGTGAACGGCCGCTGGACATCTTCGTGTTCGAGGGGACCGTCATCGAGGCCCCCGACGGCACCGGCCGGATGGACATGTTCGCCGACCGCCCGATGAAGGACTGGGTGACCGACCTGGCCGGCCAGGCCCAGATCGTGGTCGCGATCGGCGACTGTGCCTGCTGGGGCGGCATTCCGGCCATGGAGCCGAACCCGTCGGCCTCCACCGGCCTGCAGTTCCACAAGCGCGAGAAGGGCGGGTTCCTCGGACCCGACTTCCGCTCCAAGATGGGCCTGCCGGTCATCAACATCCCGGGCTGCCCCGCGCACCCGGACTGGATCACCCAGATCATCGTCGCCCTGGCCACCGGCCGCGCCGGCGACATCGCCCTCGACGAACTGCACCGTCCCGAGACGTTCTTCAAGACGTTCACCCAAACCGGTTGCACCCGTGTGCAGTTCTTCGAGTACAAGCAGTCCACGATGTCCTTCGGTGAGGGCACCCGCACCGGCTGCCTGTTCTACGAGTTCGGCTGCCGGGGTCCGATGACCCACTCGCCGTGCAACCGCATCCTGTGGAACCGGCAGTCCTCGAAGACCAGGGCAGGCATGCCGTGCCTGGGTTGCACCGAGCCGGAGTTCCCGCACTTCGACCTGGCGCCGGGAACGCTGTTCAAGACCCAGAAGGTCGGCGGGGTGATCCCCAAGGAGGTTCCGGAGGGATCGGACCACCTCACCTACATGGCCCACGCCGCGGCCGCCCGGATCGCGGCCCCGCAGTGGTCCAAAGAGGACATGTTCGTCGTCTAGCCGCCACCCCACCAGACCTGTTTCAGCACAAACTTCTTGGAGGAACTGCACATGACCTCGCTCGACCTATTCGTCAGCCCACTGGGGCGCGTCGAGGGCGACCTCGACGTCCGGGTCACCATCGACGACGGTGTCGTCACGTCGGCCTGGACCGAGGCCGCGATGTTCCGCGGCTTCGAGATCATCCTGCGGGGCAAGGACCCGCAGGCCGGCCTCGTCGTGTGTCCCCGCATCTGCGGGATCTGCGGCGGCAGCCACCTCTACAAGTCCGCCTACGCCCTGGACACCGCGTGGCGCACCCACATGCCGGCGAACGCCACCCTGATCCGCAACATCTGTCAGGCGTGCGAGACGCTGCAGTCGATTCCGCGCTACTTCTACGCGCTGTTCGCCATCGACCTGACCAACAAGAACTACGCCAAGTCGAAGATGTACGACGAGGCCGTGCGCCGCTTCGCGCCGTATGTCGGCACCAGTTACCAGAAGGGTGTGGTGCTCTCCAACAAGCCGGTCGAGGTCTACGCCATCTTCGGCGGGCAGTGGCCGCACTCGAGCTTCATGGTGCCCGGCGGTGTGATGTCGGCCCCGACCTTGTCGGACGTCACCCGCTCGATCGCCATCCTCGAGCACTGGAAGGACAACTGGCTCGAGGCCGAGTGGCTGGGCTGCAGCGTCGACCGCTGGCTGGAGAACAAGACCTGGGAGGACGTGCTCGCCTGGGTGGACGAGAACGAGTCCCAGCACAACAGCGACTGCGGGTTCTTCATCCGCTACTGCCTCGACATCGGCCTGGACAAGTACGGCCAGGGGGTGGGCAACTACATCTCGACCGGCACCTACTTCGACCCGGCGCTGTACGAGAACCCCACCATCGAGGGCCGCAACGCGGCGCTGATCGGCCGCAGCGGCGTCTACGCCCAGGGCCAGTGGTACGAGTTCGACCAGGCCAACGTGCGTGAGGACGTCTCGCACTCGTTCTATCAGGGCAGCCAGCCGCTGCACCCGTTCGACGGCGAGACCATCCCGGTCGACCCGGAGCAGGGCCGCAAGCAGGGCAAGTACAGCTGGGCCAAGTCGCCGCGCTACAACGTCGGTGACCTGGGCACCATCCCGCTGGAGGCCGGCCCGCTGGCGCGCCGGATGGCCGCGGGTGGCCCGAACGCCGCGCCGCACCAGGACAACGACCCGCTGTTCGTCGACATCCTGAACAAGATCGGTCCGAGCGTGCTGACCCGTCAGCTGGCCCGCATGCACGAGGGGCCGAAGTACTACAAGTGGGTCAAGACCTGGCTGGATCAGCTCGACCTCAAGGAGAGCTTCTACACCAAGCCGACCGAGCACGCCGAGGGCAAGGGCTTCGGCTCCACCGAGGCGGCCCGCGGCGCGCTGAGCGACTGGATCGTCATCGAGGACAGCAAGATCAAGAACTACCAGGTGGTCACGCCCACGGCGTGGAACATCGGCCCGCGCGACGGCAAGGACGTCCTCGGCCCGATCGAGAAGGCCCTGGTCGGTTCGCCGATCGTCGATCCCGAGGATCCGGTCGAACTCGGCCACGTGGCACGGAGTTTCGACTCCTGCCTGGTTTGCACGGTCCACGCTTACGACGGCAAGACCGGTAAGGAGCTCTCGAAGTTCATCATCAACGGAATGGTGTGACCGATGGGGTCACACCCGTTCGGCAGCGAGTGATCCCGGCGGTACACCCCGGGTCACCCGACCCCGCAGACGACCCAGGCGGTCTCGATACCGGCACCCCTCAAATCGATATCGAGCCGCCTGGGTACGCGGTGTTGGTCGTCGGCTGCGGCAACCTGCTCCGCGGCGACGATGGTGTGGGTCCCGTGCTGGTCCGCCACCTCTGGGAGCGTGGCGTGCCCGACGGCGCCCGGCTGGTCGATGGTGGCACCGCCGGCATGGATGTCGCCTTCCAGATGCGCGGCGCGCAGCGGGTGGTGATCATCGACGCTTCCGCAACGGGGGCGCCGCCGGGAACCGTCTACCGGCTCCCCGGCGAGGAACTCCACGACCTGCCCCCCCTGCAGGGTCTGCACACCCACTCGTTTCGGTGGGACCATGCCATCCCGTTCGCCCGGTGGGCGTTGGGAGAGGCCTGCCCGAGCGACATCACGGTGTTCCTGATCGAGGCGGCCAACGTCGCCCTGGGCGCCGACCTCTCCGAGCCGGTCGAGAAGGCGATGGAAGAGGTGATCGCGCTGGTGGAGCGCGACTTCTTCGCCCCGTTGCGGCCCCAGGTCGGCGCCGAGGCCCGGGTCGAGTTCACCGCCGACGGCTACCTGCGACTGGACGCCGCCCTGGCGGCCAGCCGATTCCCCTCCGATGCGGTGGCGGCGGTGGTGCGCGACGCCGACCTGTGGCTGATCCCGTTGCGTGGGCCGCGTAGCGGGGGTCTGCTGCTCAAACAGCGCACCCCGGCCGGCGACCGGGCCACCCTGGTTCGTGAGGTGCTCGCCGACCGTATCCCCGAAGGCGTTCGTGAGGCATTCTGGGACGATGCGAACAAGGCGCTGCGGATTCCGCTGGACCGGCACTAGCGGGCCGGGGCTGTGATCGTCATGAGCGAGGAATCGCCGGTTCGCCGGAAGACCGAAGTCCCCGAGGTCACCTCGACCGACGAAGCACTGGACGTCCAGACCGTCGTCGTCGAGGAACGCGGCCGCTGGGCCGTCGAGATCGTCGTGGTGTTCGCCGACGGGGTGGTGCGCAAGCGCATCGACACCCACGCCACCAGGGCCCGCGCCGAGTTGTCGGCCAATCTGATCAAGCGCGCCGCCGAGCGCGATATCCGTGGACCCATCCACGGGTGATGAAAGGGATGTC
>WBZP01006536.1_pt1 | contig 11515 bp, 10 predicted proteins | sample 5204301 | NCBI WGS metagenome assembly WBZP01 (sample SAMN12412401, study PRJNA552823) | activated sludge metagenome | isolation source: activated sludge from nitrification reactor of wastewater treatment plant... | place: USA: Pennsylvania | collected 2017
GGTCGTGGCCGGCCTCACCATCACCGCGTCGGCGTCGTTCGCCCACGACATCTACGCCTCGGTGGTGCACCACGGCAAGCGGGCGGTCAGCGAGGCCGAGCAGGTCAAGGTCTCCCGGATCACCGCGGTGGTCCTGGGCATTCTCGGGATCGGCCTGGGCATCCTGGCCAACGGGCAGAACATCGCCTTCCTGGTGGCGCTGGCGTTCGCGGTCGCGGCCGCGGCCAACCTGCCGACCATCATCTATTCGCTGTACTGGAAGCGGTTCAACACCCGCGGCGCCCTGTGGAGCATGTACGGCGGACTGATCTCGACGATCGCGCTGATCGTGTTCTCCCCGGCGGTGTCGGGCGCCAAGACGGCGATGATCCCGAGCATGGACTTCGCGTACTTCCCGTTGGCCAACCCGGGCATCGTGTCGATCCCGCTGGCGTTCCTGCTCGGCATCGTGGGCACGCTCAGCTCGCCGGACCGCGGCGACCCGGCGCGCAACGCCGAGATGGAGGTGCGCTCGCTGACCGGTGTCGGCGCCGAGAAGGCCATCAACCACTAGCCCGTCCCCCCGCGAGCGTGCATCCCTGTGCAATTCCCAACCCGTTCACTGCACAGGGGTGCACGCTCGTGGGCATGAAGTCGACGGCATCGGCGTTGAGGGCACCGTGACCCGCCACCGGATGGCCCTGCTCGCCTACGCGTTCACCGCGATCATGCTCGGCACCACGCTGCCGACGCCGATGTACTCGCTCTACGCCGACCGGATGCATTTCGCGGTCCTGACCACGACGGTCATCTTCGCCACCTACGCGGTCGGCGTGCTCTTCGCGCTGCTGGTGTTCGGCCGCTGGAGCGACGCCGTGGGCCGCCGGCCGATGCTGCTGGCCGGCGCGGCGGCAGCAATCGCCAGTGCGGGGGTGTTCCTGATGGCGCACTCGGTGCCCGAACTGCTCGCGGGCCGGCTGCTGTCGGGACTGTCGGCCGGCATCTTCACCGGCACCGCAACGGCCGCGGTCATCGAATCGGCACCGCCGGCCTGGCGTGATCGGGCGCCCGCCGTGGCGACGGTGGCCAACATGGGCGGGCTCGGGCTGGGTCCGCTGCTGGCCGGCGTACTGGTGCAGTACGCGCCGATGCCCTTGCAGCTGTCGTTCGCGGTGCACATCGTGCTGGTCCTGGTGGCGGTGGTGGCCATCTGGCTGGCCGGTGAGACGGCACAACCCCAGGGCCGCATCGGCTTCCAGCGTCTGTCGGTGCCGCCGCAGACCCGGTCGGTGTTCGTCGTCGCCGCCACCGCCGCCTTCGCGGGGTTCGCGGTGATGGGCCTGTTCACCGCGGTGGCCCCGTCGTTCATCGCCCGGGTGATCGGGATCGACAACCACGCGGCCGCCGGCGCCATCGTCGCGTCGGTGTTCGCCGCGTCCGCGGTCACCCAGGTCGTGGCCCGCCGTGCGGAACCGACCCGGGCCGTCGCTATCGGCTGCGCCCTCCTGGTCGTCGGAATGGTGATTCTTGCTGCGGCCCTGCACTTCTCATCGCTGGCGCTGCTGATCGCCGGGGCGCTGGTGGCCGGCATCGGGCAGGGCATGAGCTTCGGCCGAGGCCTGGCCGCGGTGGCCGAGCGGACCCCACCGGACCGCCGGGCCGAGGTCAGCTCGACCTACTTCGTCGTCGCGTACATCGCGATCTCGCTGCCGGTGATCGGCGAAGGTCTGGCCGCTCAGCACTGGGGACTGCAGACCTCCGGCATCACGTTCGCGATCATCGTCGCGATACTGGCGGCGCTGTGCTTCGTGGCGGTGGTGTTCGAGGAGCGCCGGGCGACGATGGGGGGTCGCACCGACTGACTACATTGGCGCCATGAGCAAACGACTGGGCTTCCCGTCGCCGGGCCAGGTGGCCGCCCAGACGCCAGCGGATCGGGACCGGGCCGTCGACGTCATCCGGATCGTCGCGCTGCTCGGGGTGGTCCTCGGGCACACCGTGATGGCCACCAGCACACTGCGCGACGGCGTGTTCGTCTGGGACAACCTGCTGACCACCTCGGTGCTGTTCCAGGCGCTGACGTGGGTCCTGCAGATCATGCCGCTGTTCTTCTTCGCCGGTGCGGCGGTGGCCGGCTGGCGCGCCGGCGCCTCGTGGGGCGGCTGGTTGATGACGCGGTGCCTACGGTTGTACCGCCCGGTTTTCTACTACCTGGCTTTCTGGACGGTGACCCTGGCGGTGCTGCACCGGGTGCTACCGGTCCACACCTATGAGCCGGTCGCCGGGATCAGTATCCAGCTGTTGTGGTTCCTGGGGGCCTACGTATTGATGCTCGCCGCCATGCCGATGCTGAGCCGCATCAGCACCGTCGGCGCGCTGGCCGCTTCGGTGGGCGGGCTGTACCTGCTGATCCTGCTGGTCGACGTGGTACGCCTGCACGTTCCGGCCATGGCGTGGCTGGGCTACCTCAACATGGCCGTCTGGTTGGTCCCGGGTATGTTCGGCGTCGCCTACCGCCGCCGGCTCCTCACCAGTCGCACGGCACTGGCGCTGGGCGCGGTCATGCTCGGAATCAATCTGGCGCTGTTGGTGTTCGGACCCTACGAGCTGAGCCTGGTCGGCATCGAAGGACAACGACTAGCCAACATGACGCCGCCGTCGCTACTCCTCGCCGGCCACGCGATCATGATGTGCTCCTTCGCGATTGCCGCCGCGCCGGCCATCGACCGGTGGGCCGGTCGGCCACGGGTCTGGTGGCTGACCGTGATCGGCAACTCCGGGGCGATGACGCTGTACCTGTGGCACATGCCGGCGTTGTTGCTGATGCACCTGGCATTCGACCACGCCGGTTTGTCACGGTATCCCGGACAACCACACCTGTTGGCGCTCAGTGTGATCCAGCTGGTAATCATGATCATCGCGGTGGCCGCACTGTTCGTCGTGCTGCGCCCACTGGAGAACCGCCCGCTACCCGGCTGGGACGCCCCGGTGGCCCTGGCCCCGGGACCGCGCAGTGCCATCGTGGGGCTACTGGTCTGCATCGCCGGGACCGCCACCCTGATGTCGGTCAAGTGGGGCCTCCAGGCCGACGGAATCTACTGCGTCGCAGTCATGCTCGCCGCCCTCGCGGGCGCACGGCTGCTGTCCTACCCGAGGACGCCGGTCAGTGCGCCGACCGTCAGCGAGTCCACCATGACGGTGAAGTGATCGCTGTCCGGCGCGTCGACCACCTGTATCGACGGGTTGACCTCCCGTAGTGCAGCAACCGCCCGGTCCGGAACGATCAGCCCACCGTTGATCGGCCGCAGAGCCCGCACCAGCACCGTCGGCATGGTCAGGGCCCGCCAGTGCGCGCTCCAGTCACGCGGCCACGGCTGGTCGAGATCCTCGAGGGCCGCCGCGTGGGATGTCAGCGGCCGGTAGCGACCGTCGGCACCATGGCCGAGTTCGTATTCGTAGAACTCATCCGGCAGCCCGGTACCACCGACTCTGCGCAGGTACTCCCCCGGCCTATCGACCGCCACGTCGAGCCGGTTCAGCCAGTCCCGCACCGCCGCCAAGGCCCGGGACTGTGCGGGGCCGGCGTGCTCGATCAGGCTGACACTGCGCAGCCGCTCGGGGTGCCGCCGCGCCACCTCCATCAGGATGAGCGCGCCCATCGACCAGCCCACGGCGTCGAATTCCGCGGCACCCAGGGCATCGGCGACCGCGACGGCATCGTCGGCGTGACCGGCCACGCCGTAGGTCCCCGACGGGGTCACGTCGCTGTGCCCGCACCCGCGCAGGTCGAACGCCACCAGCTGACGGTCATCGCCGGCGAGGTGGTCGGCCAGCCCGCTGAATGCGGTGACGTTGGCCGAGAGCCCCGGCACGCACAGCAACAGGGGCGCGTCGGCCGGGCCCCAGCGGCGGGCCCGGACCCGGCCGGACGGCAGCACCAGATCGAAGTCCACACGAGAACCTTACGGCTGCGCATCGCTGCTCTACGCCGACTTAGAAAACTACCCATCTCAAGATCCTGAACAGGATATTTGACTTCACCATATTTTCTAACTTATCTTCGATTTTGTGAGCGATCCACGCGCCCAGACCGCCCGCCGGCTCTATGCGGCGCTGACGGCAGGCGATCGCGACACCCTCGACCTACTGCTGCACCCGGACTTCGTCGGCCACGCCGCCGACGGACTCCCGTTGGGTGCCGGCGGCGTGCACGACGGGCCCGCGGCCATGCGCCGCAATCTGTGGGGCATGATCGCCCGGCACTACGTGGCTGCCGCGGAGGCCGAGTCGATGACCGGGCTCGATGACGGGGGGCTCCTGGTTCGGGGCCACTACCGCGGGCATGCCCGCGTCAGCGGCCGCGCACTGGACGCCGAATTCATGCACGTCCTGCGATTCGCCGACGACGGTCGGATCCTGGGCCTGGATCAGCTGACCGACACCGCGGCCTGGGTGCAGGCACTGGGTTCCGACGGCCCGCTGGCCACCGTCCACTACACCGTGGCCGACGGCGTGGCCACGATCTGCCTCGATCGACCCGAGGTGCGCAACGCCATCGATCAGCAGCTGGCCGACGATACGCTGATCGCCGCACGGCGCGCCGCCGAAGACCCGGCCGTGCGCGCGGTGCTGATCTGCGGCAACGGCCCGGCCCTGACCATCGGTGGCGACATCGAATACTTCGGGCAGTCCGCCCCCGCGCAGCGCAAGGCCGTATTGACCCGGATGACAACGCCTTTCCATGAGGCCTTCCGAGTGCTGAGCCGTCTGGACGCGCCGATCGTGACGGCGGCGCACGGCGTGGTGGCCGGCGGCGGCCTCGGTTACGTCTACGCGGCGGACCTGGTACTGGCCGCCGAATCGACGCGGTTCGTCACGGCGTTCGGCGGTATCGGACTCAGCGGCGACGGCGGCGGCACCTGGCACCTGCCGCGCATCGTGGGTCCGCGCCGTGCCGCGCGGATGTACCTGGAGAACACCCCGGTCGACGCGCCGACGGCACTGGAATGGGGCCTGGTCAACGAGGTTGTGCCGGACGACGAAATCCGCTCCCGGGCAATGCAACTCGCATCTACGTTGGCCAACGGGCCGACCCGCGCGTTCGCCCGGATGCGAGCGCTGCTGCGCGACGGCGCCGACAACGATCTGTCCGCCCAGCTGTACGCGGAGACAGCCGCCCTGGCCGACGTCGCGTCCAGCACCGACACCACCGAAGGTCTCGAGGCCTTCATGCACAAACGCCCACCACATTTCACCGGACGGTGAGGAACATGACCGGATTCATCACCGACAGTGACGAACACAAGGCGATCCGCGCGGCCGTGCGCGCGGTTGCCACCCGCTACGGCGCGGAGTACTACCTCGACCGCAGCCGCACCGGCGGTCACATCGACGAGCTGTGGGCCGATCTCGGCATCGCCGGGCTGCTCGGTGTGCACCTGCCCGAGGAGCACGGCGGAGGCGGGGGTGGGATGGCCGACGCCGTCGTGGTCGTGGAAGAGCTTGCCGCCCATGGCATGCCGCTGCTGATCTGGGTGATCTCCCCCGCCATCTGCGGCAGCATCCTGGCCAGTCACGCCTCGCCGGACATGAAACGCCGCTGGCTGCCGGGAATCGCCGACGGCTCGAAGAAGATGGCGTTCGGCCTCACCGAACCGGATGCCGGATCCAACAGTCACAACATCGCCACCACCGCGCGCCGGACCGAATCCGGCTGGGCCATCACCGGCAGCAAGTACTACATCTCGGCGGTCGACCAGGCCGACGCCATCCTGCTCATCACCCGCGACGCGGACCTGTCCACGCCGGAGAAGAACCGGTTGTCGATCTTCGTGGTGCCCACCGATGCGCCCGGCCTGTCGCTGCAACCCATCGAGACGTCGATCGTTTCCCCGGACCGCCAGTTCACGGTGTTCCTCGACGACGTCCACGTGGGCGAGGACGCTCTGGTCGGCGCGGCCGGCGACGGACTGAAGCAGGTGTTCGCGGGCCTCAATCCGGAGCGAATCCTGGTGGGCGCGTTGAGTAGTGGTATCGGTCGCTACGCGATCGACAGGGCCTGCGACTATGCCCGGGAACGACAGGTCTGGTCCCAGCCGGTCGGTGCCCATCAGGGCGTCGCGCATCCGCTGGCCGAATGCCACATCAACGTCGAACTCGGCCGGCTGGCCACCCGGCGCAGCGCCGAACTGTTCGACGCCGGCACCCCGGCCGGCGAGGCCGCCAACATGGCCAAGTTCGCCGCATCGGAGGCCGCGCTCGCCGCCCTCGACCAGGCCATCCAGACCCACGGCGGCAACGGCCTGTCCCGCGAATACGGATTGTCCGAACTGTGGTTCGTGGCCCGGCTGATGCGGACCGCACCGGTCAGCCGCGAGATGGTGCTCAATTTCGTCGCGCAGACATCGTTGGGTCTGCCCCGGTCCTACTGAGGAGATACGTTGACCGAGAACAGTTTCGACGCCATTGTCATCGGCGCCGGTGCGGGCGGCCTGTTCACCGCGGCCCGCCTCGCACAACGCGGGTACCGGACCGTCGTGCTCGAACGGCTGGACAAGGTGGGCGGCCGCGTGTCCACCGACGATATCGACGGGTTCCTGGTCAACAACGGTGCCATCGTCATCGAAGTCGGCGGCATCACCCAGCAGACGTGCACCGAAGTGGGTGCGCCGTTCGAGATCCGCGAGCCGAAACCACCTCTGCTGTACCGGATCAAGGGTCGCGAGGTCGACGTCACCGGCGGCGGCTGGGGCCTGCTGCTGAGCAAGCTGACCCGCCAGGGCGCCAAGCTGGTCGCGGGACTCGGGGCGGCCCGCCACGACGACGGCCTGCCCGAGGATGAGCTGAGCACCGCGCAGTGGGTGGCGAAGTACACGAAGAACGAAGGCGTGCACGGCATCTTCCGCAACATGTGCGCATCGATCTTCGCTGTCGGATCCGAGGACCTGCCGGCCCGGGTGTTCCTGACCTACTTCACCCGCAAGAGCGCCTTCAAACGCTTCGGGTTCCACCCCGCGGGCACCATCGGGCTGTGGCGCGGGCTGGCCGCGGCGATCGAGGGCCACGGCGGTCAGGTCCGGCTGTCGACGTCGGTGACCAGGATCTGCACGGACGGCAACGCCGTCACCGGGGTCGAGGTGGTCCGGGACGGGAAGGCCGAAACTCTCTGCGCCCCAATCATCGTCAGTGACGTCGGCCCGGTAGCCACGCTGGAGATCATGGACGGCGACGTGCCCGACGACTATGCCGCACTCGTCGAACGCTCGAACCGCCCGACGGCGATGATCTCGGTGAACTTCGCCAGCCGGGAGCGTCTTGTCGACGTGCCGGGAATGCTGAGCTTCGCCGCGTCGCGCCGGCTGGCGTACATCGCCAACTTCACCGACACCTGCCCCGAGATGGCGCCCGACGGCTGGAATCTCTACGTGGGGACGGCCGTGCCCAAGCCGTCGATCGGTGAGTTCGACGAGGCGGCCGAGACCGAGCTGCTGCTCGCCGACCTGCGCGACGAGATCCCCGGCTTCGACCGTCGCGCAAGGATTCTCAACATCGCGGTCACCCGCGACGACTGGCCGCCGCAGCGTGCGGTGGCGGGCTTCGACCTGCCGCACCACACCCCGATCACCGGACTGTGGAACGTCGGCGACGCCGTCAAGCAGTACGCCAACGGCGGCACCACCGCGTGCGCCGAGACGGCCGCCCTGGTGGTCGACGAGATCGTGCACGCGTTCCCGCTGGCACGCCGATGAGGACCGACGACCGCAATCTGCTGTTGCTGGTCTGGACGGGCCCGGTCGGCATCGTCACCGTCCTGATCGGCTGGATGGTGCTGGCCGGTTTCCTCCCGCCACCGTCGCCGGCGATGTCACCGGACGGGTTCGCGGCAATGTGGGCCCAGCACACCGAGCTCAAACGTCTGGGGATGATCCTGTGTGTCTGGGGCGGTGCGTTGTACGTGCCATTCACCGTCGCGGTGGCCATGATGCTGCGCCGCGCCGAGAGCGAAGAACGCATCCTGTCGACCACGCAGCTGGCGCTCGGGATCTTCGGCACAGTGTTCTTCACCCTCAACTTCCTGGTGCTCGCATCCGCGATGTTCCGGCCGAAGCTGCCCGCGGGCGCCAATCAGCCGCTGACCGACCTCGGATTCATCATGACCTTCTCACCGGTGGCGCCCTTCACGTTTCAGTACGCGGTGATCGGTCTGGCCATCCTGCAGATTCCCGGGGCACATCCGGTGTTCCCGCGCTGGGTCGGCTACGTGAACCTCTGGGTCGGGCTGCTGCTCGTTCCCGCGTGCGCCATTCCGTTCTTCAAGACCGGCATCCTGGCATGGAACGGGCTGCTGAGCTTCTGGATCCCGGTGGCGGTTTTCGTCGCCTGGTTCTTCGTCATGTTCGCCACGATGCGCCGCAGCCTGCTCCACGCCGCGGCGCCCGCATCCCGGTAAGGGGGATCTGCAATGTCGGATCGTGGCCGCCGGTGCGTGCGTGGTCCGGATCCTCGGGCGGACGCAGTCACGTGCCGGCCGGGTCGGCCAGCCCGTGCCTGATCACTGACTGCGCATTGGCGACAACGACATCCAGTGACACCCGGCGGGGCTTCCACCATTCCGGTGTCCAGTTCAGCGCGCCGAACACCAGCATCTGCGCGACATAGGGATCGAGATCGGACCGGAACTGACCGGCCCGTTGCATCTGCTCGATCAGCCGTCGCCACACCGCGCCGTAGCGAACCTCTTCCTTGAGCTGACGCTTGCGGATGCTCGGGCTGACCTGACCGGCGTTGCGGACCGACGCGGTGGTGTAGTCGGAGATCTCCAGCGCGTGCCGCAGATGTGCCTCGACGGCCAGCATCAGCAGATCCAGCGGCGAGGTGTCCGGGTCGGCCGCGTCGAGTGCGGCGACGACATGCTCACGCATATCGGCGATCCCGGCCCACATGACCTCTTCGATGAGATCCTCGCGCGACGGGTAGTGGTAGTAGATGGTCGGCGGCTGCAACTGCGCGGCCGCCGCCACATCGGCCAGCCGAAAACCCGCGTAGCCGTTCACACTGAGCACCCGGGCGGCAGCGTCGAGGATGCGCTTGCGGGTGCGTTCGGCCTTCGGCCCGCGGGCCGGCTCAGCCACTCTTGCGGCGAAACTCCCGCCGGCCCTCGACCGGCCCGTGTGCCTTGGACTGCTTGGCGCCGCCGTCGGCGTGCGACGCACCGCCGGCAGCCTTGGCGTTCTTACGTTCGAGTGCCTCGCGGAACTTCTTCCGGTTCTCGTCCTCCGGAGCGTCATCCTTGGCCATGACCGCAGCCTATCGCCCCCGCATCAACCGCGAGGGTGCGCAGAAGTCCGGGATCGACGGCGTGTCGGCGAATAAGGGTCAGCGCTTGCCGGGGGGCATGCCGTACAGATGCGCGACGGGCAGGGTCAGCACCACCCGCCGGTCGGTGACCATCGCCTGCCGGTAGTCGTCCCAGTCGGGATGCTCGCCGGCGATGTTGCGGTACAGGGCGATCAGCGCCTCGACGGTGTCGTCGTGCGGCTGCGCCGCCGGCGGGGTCAGGGTCGCGTTGCCCTCCGCGACCGCGTACGACCAGCCGTCGTCGGAACTGACCAGGATGGACGCCCGGTGATCCCGGCGCAGATTGCGGGTCTTGGCCCGTGGCTCGGTGATGGACACCTGGATCGCCACGGCCCGCGGATCGAAGAAGTACGACACGTTCGACAGCTGCGGCCGACCGTCGCGCTTGATAGTCGCCAGCACCCCCAACGAATTGTCCTTGATGACGGCCAACAACTTGTCGTCGAACACCTGGCGGGTCATCTCCTGAGACTACTCAGCTCGGGCTGGATCCGAGCCGTTCCGAGTGTGGGGCCCATGGCTGCCGTGATGGCGATTCGCGTGCGTTAGGCCCACGCTCGGCGCCGAACGGGCTCCGCACATGGCCGTCGCTACCCTGGGTCCGGTGACGGTGATTGACGGCAACATTCTCGACGGCGTATCGGCGACGACGCTGTGGACCCTGCACAACCGGGCCACCGAGGCCAAGCGGCCCGGCGGCGTGATCGAGGACCCACTGGCCGTGCGGCTCTTCGACGCCGTGGGCTACGACTACCTGAAGTTCGGCCGGCCCAACCAGTCGCATGCGCTGCGGGCAGCGGCCTTCGACGCGGTGACCGCCGACTACCTGCGGGCACATCCCAAGGCATCGGTGGTCGCCCTGGCCGAGGGCCTGCAGACCAGCTTCTGGCGCCTCGATGCCGCCGGCATGCTGGATCAGGCCACCTGGTATTCGGTCGACCTGCCCCCGGTGATGGCGTTGCGCGAGCAACTGCTGCCGCACGACCACCGGATCGTCAACATCGCGCAGTCAGCGCTGGACCGCGGCTGGATGGACCGGGTCGACGCATCCGACGGGGTGTTCATCACTGCCGAGGGCCTGTTCATGTACCTCGACCCGGCCGATGTCCGGGCGCTGATCGCCGATTGCGCCGCACGCTTCCCCGGCGGGCAGCTGATGTTCGATTCCATTCCGCCGTGGCTGTCCCGCCGGACGCTGGCGGGCTGGAAGCTGTCCAAGCGCTACCAGGCCCCGCCGATGCCGTTCGGCATCAGTGTCGACGACGCGGTCGGTCTGGCCGGCACGATCCCCGGCGTGCGCGCCGCCCACGACGTCCCCCACGTCGTCGGCCGCGGCCTGTTCCGGTTGGCGGCGGCAGCGCCGTTCGACCAGATCGCGCGGCTGCGCAACAACCGGCCGAGCATGACGCTGCTAGAGTTCGGCCCGCCGACGGTCAAGCACCCGGTCGATCTGGACGGGGTCCCCGAGACGGCGTTGAGGACGCTGAAGGTCCGGGCCAGCGAGGCTCGCCGGCCCGACCGGATCCTGGACGACCCGGTAGCGGTGTCGCTGGTCGACGCCATCGACTTCGACTTCGCGAAGTTCGGTTACACCCAGCGCCAGGATATGGCGCTGCGCGCCAAGGCGTTCGATGATCGTACGGTGGCGTACCTGGCCACGCATCCGGCGGCCACGGTGGTCGCGTTGGCCGAAGGCCTGCAGACCACCTTCTGGCGGCTCTCGGCCCGCCTGCCGGATCACCGGTTCCGTTGGCTCAGTGTCGATCTGCCGCAGATGATCGAGCTGCGCAGGGAGCTGTTGCCCGCCTCCGACAGCATCCAGATGCTGGGCCAGTCCGCACTGGACCACAGCTGGATGGATCACGTGGACAACAGCAAGGGCGTCTACATCACCGCCGAGGGCCTGTTGATGTACTTGCAACCCGCCGAGTCGTTGGACCTGATCGCGGAGTGCGCCAAGCGTTTTCCGGGCGGGCAGATGATGTTCGACCTACCGCCGGCGTGGGCCGCGAAGCTGACTGGTCGCGGTCATCGAGCATCACGCCGCTACCGTGTCCCGCCCATGCCGTTCAGCCTGAGCCGCGCCGACGCCGACAACCTGGTCAACACCATCCCGGGCGTGACGGCGGTGCATCACGTGCCGATGGCCCGTCCGCGCGGCATGGTGCTGGGCGCGGTG